>ERZ777003.131-NODE-131-length-151652-cov-60.842655_pt1 | contig 151652 bp, 121 predicted proteins | sample MGYA00374956_ERZ777003 | MGnify/ENA primary metagenome ERZ777003 (study PRJEB29302, sample SAMN06268252) | bioreactor metagenome | isolation source: Joint BioEnergy Institute, California, USA | place: USA:Joint BioEnergy Institute, California, USA | collected... | reverse complement strand
GCACCTCTACCTCGACGGCCACCCCCGCCGCCGCCTCACCGGCGGCACTCGCACCTTCGCCTCCCTGCCGCTCTACGTCTCTCCCGGTTGACGGGCGGGGTACCGGTGCGGCAAAGGTGCTAGACGCCCCCGCACTCCATCGCCCGCTGATAGGCGGCCCTGCTTTGCTCCTGATCCCCGAGCGCCTGCCAGACGTCTGCGGCCATCAGCCATACCTCGGCCGTCGTCCGATTTGGTGGCTCCTTCCTCAGAGCCTCGGCGGCGGCGTTGAGCGCACTTGCTGCCTCACCGTTCCGGCTCAGCATTTGGTAAGCCTTACCCAGGAGTACCTGGCTATCGGCGAAGATCGTGTTTTGGGCTCCTTCGGCCAACCCGATTGCTTTGAGCGCGTACCCAACCGCTGGCTCGGCGTTGCCGAGCTCGATTTCCGCCCGGCACAAGAGGTAATAGCAGTACGCCAAGTCGATCGTGCTGGCCGCCGAGCTTCGAAGCTCGCGCTCCGTCTGCAACAACTCGTCACGGCACTCGGCTGCCTCTTCGGGACGGAGGCGTAGCCGCATGTGCGCGTAATCGGTATGGAGCCGGGCGCGATTACGCGGGTCGCCACTAACGGACTGTATCGACCAGGCGCGCTTGGCCCGCGCCAGCGCTTCCTCTTTTTTCCCCAAGGCATCGGCAAGGATGGCGGCATTCCAATTGACGGCGACGATGGCGCGTGGCGTTCCCAGATCTTCGGCTGCGGCGATCAGCTGGGTGGCGTATTGTTCAGCCCGCAGCAGGTCACCCCGTACGTAATACGCGGATAGTAGGGTGGCGCCCAACTCGATGAGGTGATCGGTCCACCCCTTCTCCACCATCGCGGCGATCTCGTTCTCCGCAACCTGTACAGCGAGATCCAGATCGCCGCGGTCACGGTAGCACCGAGTAAGCGCCAGAGCGCTACCGATACGGTGCTCGTCGCTCAGGGAATCGAGATTCTCTGAACGGAGGTCGAGAAGAATGCGAATTGCCTCATCGAGGTTGCCGCACGCCTCTACCGTCAGCGCCAATCCATACTTGGCGGCATGCTGGTAGTCGGGAAAACGGGCGATGTGAGGTTCGGAGAGCACTCTTTCGTACAGATGTCGAGCCTCGTCCTTGTTGCCGGCCTCGAGTTCTGTACGAGCCGCCTGCAAGTCGCGCTCTAATCTTTTTATTTCCTCGGTTTCGATACCGTGAATCAGATAATCAACGGAGCAGTTCAGCTTTTGTGCAATTATCTCGAGCGCCCTTGGAGTGGGTGTTCGGGAGCCGCTCTCGATCAGGGAGATATAACTGTCGGACAACTCGGGGCGTGCGAGCTGTGCCTGTGATAGTCCTAGCCGCAGACGGAGCTCCTTGATCCGCCTGCTTACCGCACTCTGGTCGGCCACTGAAGCCTCGAACCTGTGATCTGAGTTCGGCAGGTTGCAACACGAAAGTGCCTGCCGAGGGTTGGCAGGAAAGTTGGTCGGAAGCGAAGGGGATCTATAGGCCACTGCACTCCATGGCACGCTGGTAGGCGAAAGTGCTGCCCTCCTGGTCACCTGCGCTCTCCAGGACAGCGGCCGCGTTCATCCAGCTCTCGGCGGTCATTCTGCTGGTGGGTTCCTGCTCCAGGAGTTCCATCGCGGCATTGACCTCCTCGATGGCCTTGCCCGTCTGACCGAGCAGGAGATACGCCTGTCCAAGTATGACCAGGGTATCGGCGCGCACTTCCGGGCAGGAGTCGCCGAGTAGCTCGATGCACTTGGTGGCGCACTCGACCGCTTGCTCCACATGCCCGAGGTTGAGCTCTGCCGTTGCTCGGTACTTCATGCAGACGGCCAGGTCGAGCGTTCCCGCGGCGGATTCCCGCAGCTCCCGTTCCGCCCGAAGGAGAAGATCACGGGTTGCGGCCGACTCATCTGGCCTGTTGCGCAGCTGGAAGTGTGCGTACTCGACGCGTAGCCGAGCCAGATTTCTGGGTTCGCCGTTCTCCGATTGGACGGCCAATGCCCGTTCAACGAGAGGCATCGCTTCGTCCCCCCGGCCTAGGGAGTCGGCTATTGTCGCCGCGTTCCAGCTCGCGGCCACGATGGCTCGGGGAGTACCGAGCCGCTCGGCTGCGGAGAGCAGTTCAGACGCGTACAGGTGTGCGCGGAGCAAATCCCCTCGCTCATAGTAGGCGGAGAGGAGGGTGGCGCCGAGTTCGATCAGGTCGTCCGTCCACCCTTGGTCCATCATCCCGGCTATCTCCTGCTCCGCGACCTCGATAGCCGTTCCCAACTGACCGTTGTCTCGGTGGCACCGGGTCAGGGCCATGGCAATCGCGATTCGCCGCTCACGACTCACCGTGTCATCCAGCGAATCGCGAAGCCGGCTCAGGACTGAAATCGCTTCCTCGAGATCACCACAGGCCTCCGCAGCGAGACCTAGGCCATACTCGGCTTCCTGCTTGAGTGAGGTGAGCTTCGCGAGGTTGGGCTCGGTAAGTAGCTGGGCATAGCGTCGTCTGGCCTCTTCCGCCTCGCCGTTGTCCAAGGCCATCCGGGCATAGCGCAAGTTGAGCTCGAGGTCTTCCATCTCCTCGGCCGTAACGCCGTTGACGAGGTAGCTAACCGAGCAGCCGAGTTTGGCGGCGATCAGTTCCAGGACGGCGGGTGTTGGTGTGCGGCTGCCACTCTCGATCAGTGATATGTAGCTGTCAGACAGCTCCGGATGTGCAAGCTGCGCCTGGGACAGGCCGCGCTTGAGACGAATTTCCTTGATTCTTTTGCTAATCGGTTCCTGACTAGTCATCGGCACCCCTAAACTACCTCGGGGAGAAACCACAGTGACGGGAGTGAACCATGCGCCGCCTTCTAGCGCTGACCCTGATAGCCATCTTGGTTCCACTCGTGGCGGTAGTCGCGGTCAATTACCTGAACGACTCCGCCGACGCTAACGCTGGCGTGACCGCAAGGCGGCTCCATTGCTGCTGACCTGGCGAGCTGGTGACTCTGCGGGTCTTGTCGGCGAATCGGCTACGCACGGTCGTGACCAGGGCTGACGTGATCGAGCATTCATTAGCCCAGCTTACGCAGTTCTGTGACGTCTGGCGAGGGCGTTGCAGGACTTAGTAGCCCTCCTGACGCCGCGGGCCACAACAAAGACGTGTGGCGACACATGTCGCCACACGTCTTTGGCATGACATCGCCCATCTCGCTTGTCGTCCTGATGACCGTGGCTGCAGGACGACAAGCTATCCGCCGATGGCGTGCAAGGAGGTCGAATCTGTGGGTGCCGAATACAGCCTGATTACAGGCGACGACATGAAGATTCCCCGATCGTCACCGGGCCTCTCCGGCCATTGTGATTGCGTATGCAAGTCATCTTCAAGAATGAAGTGACAGCGGCAGACAGGCTCGGACGGTGTTCATTCCTGTCTATCAGGATCCGGCTGCACGAGTAACGTGAACTTTATTCATTTGCCGAGCGGCTCATAAGAGTGAATCGCGAGTTCCTCGTGGAGGCGGACGAGCTGCTCGGCTGCTTCGGTGAGGTCGGCGAAGGCGTAGTGGGTGGGCGTGCCGTTCGTCGTCCAGGTGAAGGTGTTGTCGTGGCAGCGGACGGTGAGGGTGGAGGCGATGGAGAGGGTGGAGTGGTCCCAGGCGGGGCGGAGGGTGGTGGGGATGCCGCGGGCGGCGAGTCTGGAGCGGAGGGCGCGGGCCGCCTGGAGTGGGGTGTAGGTGGGCGGTGGGTCGGGCATGGGGTGGGGGAGCGGCATGGCGAACCAGACGGCTTTGCCGGGGACGGACCAGCGGCCGCCGAAACGGGAGCGGGTGAGGTGGCAGCCCCAGGCGGCGGTGAGGGATTCGACGATGGTGAGGCCGCGGCCGTGTTCCGGGAGGTCGTGGAGCGGGTTCGTCCGGGCGGGAACGCGTACGGGGGGTTCGCGTACCGGGTCGAAGATCTTGCAGACGAACTGGCTGTGTTCGTTCTGGCCGCGTCGGTAGAGCCATAGTTCGGGGGAGGCGGGCCGGGGAGCGGGTACGGCGGAGGGGCGAGGGCGGTTGAGGACGTGCCGATAGACGTTCGCGGCGAGTTCGTTGACGGCCACGGTCGCGTCGTAGATCTGCTCGTCGGGCAGGCCCATGCGTTCCAGGGCCTGCCGTAGGAGTCTTCGCGCGACGCCGGCACAGGTGTGGTCCTGGGGGAGCGCCCATAACGCGCACTCCCGGGCTAAGTCGACTCCCGCGTCCGCCATCGGCTTCGCCTCCGCCAGGTTGCTTCTCATCACTCCGCCGCCTCGTGATGTCCTCGTACACCTGTGCAGACAGGTGTGGCTGGTGGCAACCCCTATCTCCACGTGAACCGGCACGGCATGGACGTGCGGCCGCACCGTTTCCGGTTCAGCGCGTCACCTGGACGAAGACCTCGCCCACTCCCTCACCTGCGGGCGTTCCTTCCCCACCATCACCCCGCGGCGCACCGGCCCCGGAGCGAACACCCGCCGTCGTGATTCTCAGCCTTCGCTTTATGCAACTGTGGAACGCAGATTATTGAATCGAGGGTGGGCTGACAACAGGTTGCGCAAAGGATCCAGAATGTCCCGTTTCACGAGGTAGAGCGGCCAAGCCCTGCTTCTGCCGGCCGCACGGGATTCGGTCCACCCGTCGGCGTCGATTGCGCCGCGCGAAAAACGCCGCCGCCCGGCGCCGACCGCGGCTGCGGCGCAACGGTACGGCACGCTCGACCGCGCCCAACGCACTTTCGGGGGCAGGCCGCCAGGCGACGGTCAGGGGAGGTCGGCGAAGCGTTCGACGTCCTCGGGCTTGCCCGCGACGATGATCACGTCGTCGTAGGTGAGCTCGGTGTCCGCGGTGGCGTAGGTGAACTCCTCGTCCGGGCTCTTGACCGCCACGACCGTCACGCCGTACTTGCGGCGCAGGTTCGTCTCGCCGAGCGGCCTGCCGACGAAGTCCTTCGGCGGGCGGGTCTTGACCAGCGCGAAGTTCTCGTCGACCTCCATGTAGTCGAGCAGCCGCCCGCTCACCAGGTGGGCGACGCGCTCGCCCATGTCGTGCTCGGGGGTGACGACGTGGTGGACGCCGATACGGCTCAGGATGCGGCCGTGCTGGCGGCTCACCGCCTTCGCCCAGATGTCCTCGACCCCCAGCTCGACGAGGATCGACGCGGTGAGGATGCTCGACTCCAGGTCGTTGCCGATGCCGACGACCGCCCGGTAGAAGTCGGGTACGCCGAGCTGGCGCAGCGCCTCGGCGTCGGTGGCGTCGGCGGTGGCGATGTGGGTGATCTGGCCGGCCAGCGCCTGGACCACCTTGGGCCGCCGGTCGATGGCGAGCACCTCGGTGCCCCGCCGGATCAGCTCCAGCGCGAGCGAGGTGCCGAAGCGGCCGAGGCCGATCACCACCACCGGGTCCCTTCTCTTCTCAGCCAACGATCACTCGCTCCTCGGGTAGTTCGTACAGCCGGGCGCGCTCGCGCAGGGCGAGCGCGGAGCCGAGGGTGAGCGGCCCGGTGCGCCCCACGAACATCAGCAGCGCGAGCAGCACCTGCCCGGCCGCGGGGATGTCCGCGGTGATCCCGGTGGACAGCCCCACGGTGGCGGCGGCCGAGACGACCTCGAACAGCACCTGATCCAGACTATGCGGGGTCAGCACGAGCACGAGGTACGTCGAGATCGCGATCAGCGTCGCAAGCGTCATGACGAGCGCGACGGCCTGGCGCTGCGCGGTCTCCGGCAGCCGCCGGTTGCCGATGTTCACCCGGGGCTCGCCGCGCAGCTCGGCCCAGATGATGAACACCAGCATGCCGAGTGTGGTGACCTTGATCCCGCCGGCCGTGCTCGCGCTGCCGCCGCCGACGAACATCAGCATGTCGATCACGAGCCAGCTCGACGGGTTCATCTGCGCCACGTCGATCGCGGCGAACCCCGCCGAGCGCGGCATCACGGCCGCGAAGAAGCCCGCGAGGATCTTCCCCGGGTCGTCCAGCGCGCCCAGCGTCCGCGGGTTCGCCCACTCGGTCACCGTGAGCACGAACGTGCCCAGCCCCAGCAGCACGAGAGTCACCCACAGCGTGAGCCGGGTGACCAGCGACCAGCGCCGCGGATGCCGCCAGGAGCGCAGCAGCTCGAACACGACCGGGAAGCCGAGCCCGCCGATGATCGCCGCGAACGCGATCGGCAGGCACACCCACGCGTCGGTGACGAACCGCGCCAGATTGTCCGGCCACAGCACGAACCCGGCGTTGTTGAACGCGGACACGCCGTGGAAGACGCCGTGGTAGACGGCCCGGAGGAACGGCTCGCCGTACCCGGTCATGAGCCGCACGGTGAGCACGGCCGCCACCGTCGCCTCGGCGAGGAGGCTGAACAGGGCGACGTTGCGCACCACGCGGCGCACGTCGCCGGCGCTGAGCGCCTTGGTCTCGGCGGCGGCGAACATCCGCGCGCGCAGCCCGATCCGGCCGGACACGAGCACGGTGAAGAGCGTGGCGAGCGTCATGATGCCGAGGCCGCCGATCTGCACCAGCATCATGATCACCAGCTCGCCGAACAGCGACCAGTGCCGCTCGGTGTCGACGACGGTGAGCCCGGTCAGGCTCACCGCCGAGGTCGCGGTGAACAGGGCGGTGAGCCAGTAGGCCGGCTCACCCGACGTGGTCGCGATCGGCAGCGCGAGCAGCACGGTGCCGAGCAGCGCGGCCGCGCCGAAGCCGGTGGCGATGACCTGGGTGGGGTTCTGGAACCGGTCCAGCAGGCCGGCCCACCGGGCCTGCCGCATCACTCAGCCGCCCGGGACGCGGCGACCTGCCATGGTCGTCCGGGCGTCACGGGTACGGCGGGCGCACCGATGGCGATGTCGAGCATGAGACCAGAGAATAGCCCGCCGCCCCTGGCAGGTCGCGGCCTGCCGGGCCGGGGCCGTACGCGCCCGCCGGGCCGCCGTGCGCCGGGCCCGCGGTCACGGAAGCGGGGCCACGCGGCCGGTCGCGGACCGCGCCGGATCGGCCGCCGGGTGACGCGTGCCCGCTCCGGCCGCCCGGCCCGAGACGGGTGTTCGTCGTCCGCGCTGCGGGGAAGAGCACACTCTGTGCACAATGCGGTGGCATGCGCGTTCGGTCGTTCAACGTCAGGATTTGACAGTTTGTCGCGGTGTCCTTCGACATTTTCTGATCGAATCCACCTTCTGCTGAGGCGGCCCCTGTGCGACACTGTGCCGGCGGCGAACCGGCCCCTGCTCCGCTGGAGCCCGCATGCCCTCCGCCGACTCCGAAGACGACCTACGGGATGGTTCCGTGGACGAACGATCAGCGGGTCCCATGATGGCGCGCCGGATACTCGGCGCGCGGCTGCGTGCACTGAGGGAACAGGCCGGCCTCGACCGGGCGGCGGCGGGCCGGGCGATCCGGGCCTCCGAGGCGAAGATCCGCAGGCTGGAGAAGGGCGCGTCGGCGTTCAAGCGCCGTGACGTCGAGGACCTGCTCACCCTGTACGACGTGACCGACCCGGCCGACCGGGCCGTGCTGCTCGACCTGGTCGACCAGGCGAACGCGCCGGGCTGGTGGCGCGAGTACGCCGACCTGGTGCCGCCGTGGCTGGAGACGTACCTCGGGCTGGAGCAGAGCGCGAGCGTCATCCGCACCTGGGAGGTGCAGTTCGTGCCCGGCCTGCTGCAGACCCCCGACTACGCCCGGGCCGTGATCACCCATGGCGACTCGATCTTGCGCAGCGACGAGATCGACCGCTGGGTCGCGCTGCGCATGCGCCGCCAGCGCATCCTCTTCCCGCCCAACGAGGTCCGGCTGTGGGCGATCGTCGACGAGGGGGCGCTGCTGCGCCGGATCGGCGGCCCGGCGGTGATGCGCGGGCAGCTCACCCACCTGCTCGACATGGCCGAGCTGCCGAACGTCACGATCCAGGTGCTGCGGCTCGACGGCCCGCAGAACCCGCGCGCCCTCCGCCCGGTGACGATGCTGCGCGCCGCGGCCGACATCCTGCCCGACGTCGCCTACTGCGAGAACCTCTGCGGCGCCCGGTTCTTCGACAATCCCGCCGACACCGTCCGCTTCCTCGACCTGCTCAACTGGCTGAGCGTGCACGCGGCCTCGCCCCGGGAGACCCCCGGGATCCTGCGCGCCATCATCGCGCGCCTCGACGCCGAGCAGCCCGCCGCGTCCCAGCGCCGCGGCTGACACGGCGGCCGTACCTCCCGGCCGCGGTCGCGGCGGCCGGGCCGCCCTCAGCGCTCCGGCCGGGAAACCGCGGGCAGCACCGTGCCGGTGAGCTCGCCGAAGCCGATCCGGCCGCCGGAGGCCGACGGGGCGCTTGCGCGGATGGTGACCACGTCCCCGTCCTCCAGGAAGGCGCGGGACGTCCCGTCGCGGAGCCGCAGCGGCCGGGTGCCGCCCCAGGTGAGCTCGATCAGCGAGCCGGCCTCGCCGGGGTTCGGGCCGCTCACCGTGCCCGAGCCGTACAGGTCGCCGGTGCGCAGCGTGGCGCCGTTCGCGGTGAGGTGCGCGAGCAGCTGCGCGGGCGACCAGTACATCCTCGCGAACGGCGGGCGGGACACGACCTCCCCGTTCAGCTCGAGCTCGAAGGTGATGTCGAGCGACCAGTGCGGCTCCTCGCGCAGGTAGCCGACCGGCTCGGGCGACTGCGGCGGGCCGGGCACACGGGCGGCGCCCAGCGCGGCCATCGGCACCACCCACGGCGAGATCGAGGTGGCGAACGACTTGCCGAGGAACGGGCCGAGCGGCACGTACTCCCACGCCTGCAGGTCGCGGGCGGACCAGTCGTTGAGCAGCACCACGCCGAACACGTGCCGGTCGAACCGGGAGGTCGGCACGCTCTCCCCGGGCGCGGTGGGCACGCCCACCACGAAGCCGAGCTCGACCTCGACGTCGAGCCGCCGGGACGGCCCGTCGACCGGCCCGGGCGCGCCGTGCTCCATGCGCTGGCCGCACGGGCGGATCACCGGGGTGCCGGACACCACCACCGTGCCCGCCCGGCCGTGGTACCCGAGCGGCAGGTGCCGCCAGTTCGGCGGCAGCGGGTCCTGGCCGGGGCGCAGCATGCGGCCCAGGTTCGCCGCGTGGTGCTCGCTGGCGTAGAAGTCGACGTAGTCGGCGACCTCGAACGGCAGGTGCAGGGTGACCCGGTCGAGCGGGACCAGGTACGGCTCGACCAGCGGGCGGCGGCGCTCGTCGGTGAGCAGCTCGACGAGGCGTGCCCGCACCTGCGCCCAGCGCTCCGGCCCACGGGACAGGTGGGCGTTGAGCGAGGGGGTGCGGAAGTCCGGGTCGTCGAGGACCGCGCCGAGGTCGAGCACCCAGCGGCCGATCGCCACGCCCACGCGCCGCCCCGTACCGGGGGTGGAGAACACCCCGTAGGGGAGGTTGTCGATCGGGAAGTCCGAGTCCTCGCTCACCGGGATCCAGCTCTCCGCCGCGCCCGCCCGCGGCCCCGCCCCGGGGCGTGCCGCCGGGGCCGGGCGCGGCCCGCCGGCGTCCGGCGTGCCCGCCCGCGCCGGACGCGGTCCCGGTGGGGTCGTCCGTGGCCCGCTCACCGGGTCCGGCGCCCCGACCAGGTCCAGGCGTAGCCGGGATCCTCGCAGGCGAGCGCGCCCTCGCCGAGCTCGAGCGGGCGGAAGGTGTCGACCATGACGGCGAGCTCGTCGAAGAAGTCCCGGCCGATGCCGCCCTCGTACGCGCCGGGCTGCGGGCCGTGCGCGATGCCGCCCGGGTGCAGCGAGATCGAGCCCTGCCCGATGCCGGAGCCCCTGCGCGCCTCGTAGTCGCCGCCGCAGTAGAACATCACCTCGTCGGAGTCGACGTTCGAGTGGTAGTAGGGCACCGGGATCGCGAGCGGGTGGTAGTCCACCTTGCGCGGGACGAAGTTGCAGATGACGAAGTTGTCGCCCTCGAACACCTGGTGCACCGGCGGCGGCTGGTGCACCCGTCCGGTGATCGGCTCGAAGTCGGCGATGTTGAAGGTGCACGGGTAGAGGCAGCCGTCCCAGCCGACCACGTCGAACGGGTGCCGGGCGTACCGGTAGCGGGTGCCCGCCACCCCGCCGGGGCCGTCGCCGCGGTGCTTCACCAGCACCTCCACGTCCTCGCCCTCGGCGAGCAGCGGCTCGGCCGGGGCGTGCAGGTCGCGCTCGCAGTACGGCGCGTGCTCGAGGAACTGGCCGTACCGGGACAGGTAGCGCCGGGGCGGGCGGATGTGGCCGTTCGCCTCGATGATGTAGGTGCGCAGCGGGAGCTCGCCGGTCGGGATCCAGCGGTGCGTGGTGGCCCGCGGGATGATCACGTAGTCGCCCTGCCGGGCGTTCAGCGCCCCGAACACGGTCTCCACCACGGCCGTGCCGGCCTCCACGTAGACGCACTCGTCGCCGATCGCGTTGCGGTACAGCGGCGAGGTGGCGCCCGAGACCGCGTACGCGATGCGCACGTCGGCGTTGCCGAGCAGCACCCGGCGGCCGGTCACCGGGTCGGCGTCCGCCCACTGCTTGCCGGGGAACAGCTCGTGCGTCCGCAGGTGGCGGGGGAGCAGGGGACGGTTCGGGGTGAGCGTGGCGTCCGGCGGCTCCCACGGGGCGGCGTCGACGATCGCCGAGGGGATGTGGCGGTGGTAGAGCAGCGAGGAGTCCGACGAGAACCCCTCCTCGCCCATGAGCTCCTCGTAGTACAGCCCGCCCTCGGGCGTCCGGAACTGGGTGTGGCGCTTGGGCGGAACCTCCCCGACCCGCCGGTAGTACGGCATCTCGCCTCCTTGCGCCGCCGGGGCGTCGGCCGTTGCCTCCCGGCGGGCGGGTCACGCCCTGCCGCGGGCCTCGCCGCCCCGTTGCGGCCTTGTCCGTCCCGCACTCTTTCTCGGTCCTTCCCGCCGTCGCCTCCTCCGGAACCCCGGGTCGTCGGGGTCCGGAAACGCGGCAGGCGGCCGTATCGTACGGCGATTTGCCTGATTTGCGAATACTTGCGTTGCGCGGCGCGCGTGCCGCCCGCCCGGATACGCCGCCCGGCCGGTGCGCCGTGCCGTACCGGGGCGGCGGCGTGGGTGCGGCCATCGCCCGCTTTTTGCGGGAGAGGCGGCCGGAGGGACGGGTCCGCAAACCGGCCCGATCCGTACCGTCAACGCGCCGAAGATCAATCCCGGCGTGCTGTGTCGGCGGGTAAATACCTCGCCGTGATTGGCCGGATTTGCGGGGCAGGCCGCGGCCGCGCGCCGTACGCCCGTGGTGCGATACGGCGTGACCACCCGTGCCGGACGGCGGCCGGCCGGCCCGGCTCCGGCGCGGGGCGCACACCCACATGGACCGACCGCCGGACGGCGCCCCGGTTCCGCGCCCGCGGCCCATGCCGCCTCGGGCGCGCCGCGGCCGGGCACCGGCGCCGGAGCCGCGCGCCGGGGCATGCCCGGGCCGAGCACTCCCCCCGGTGAGTCGCCGCGATCCCGGAGGAACCACTGTGACGACAACCCAGGGGCCCATCGACGTCGTCCTCGTCGGGTCGAGCCCGTGGTCAGCGGAGCTCTCCGACGACGACCTCAACCTGCGTACGGCACACGCGCTCGCCGAGCGGCTCGGCGGGCGCTTCGACGTGATCGTGCCCGCCGGGCCGGCCATGCCCGGCCGGATCGACCGCGACCCGGTGCGCGTGCACCGGGTGGAGGCGCGCAGCCGCCCCGGCTTCCTGCTCGCCGCCCGGCGCGCGCTGCGGGAGCTGCGCGAGCCGTGGGAGACCCCGCGGCGTCCGCCGGTGCTGGTGTCCGCCGACCCGCTCGCCGCGCTCGCCGTGGAGTCGTCCCGGATCCGCCACGGCTACCCGCACGTCATGCAGCTCCAGGGCGAGGTGCTCGAACCCGGCCCCGGGTACGGCGGGCCGGTGAAGCGCCGGATGCTCGCCACGGCGACCCGGTTCGCGGTGCGCCGCGCCGACGCGGTGCGGGCGGGGAGCCGGAGCCTGTGGCACGCGGCCGCCCGGCTCACCCACCGGCCGGTGGAGTTCATCGGGAACCGGGTGGACACCCGCGTGTTCCGCCCGGCCGACGGCCCGGCCACGGGCCCGGACGCCTCCGACGCGATCATGCTCGGCGGCCTGCACACGGCGAAGAACCACCGCACGGTCGTGCACGCGTGGGCGAGGGTGGTGCGCAGTCACCCGGACGCGGTGCTCACGATCATCGGGGACGGGCCGCGCCGCCCCGCGCTGGAGGCGCTCATCGGCTGCCTCGGGCTCACCGCCAACGTGCGCCTGCTCGGGCGGATGTCGCAGGCAGGCGTGCTGCCGCTGCTGCGCGCGTCGCGCTGCCTGGTGCACGCCTCGGTGGCCGACGGGCAGCCGCGGGCCGTGCTCGAGGGCATGGCGTGCGGCCTGCCCGTGGTGTGCAGCGACCTCCCCGGGCACCGGGAGATCGTCGCGCCCGGGGCCGGGCTGCTCGTCCCGGCCGAGGACATCGCCGCCTGGACCGGGGCGCTCACCGCGGTGCTCGGCGCCCCGGAGCGGGCCGCCGCGATGGGCCGCGCCGGCCGGGCGTACGTGGTGGAGCACCACGACTTCGAGACGAACGCCGACCGCATGGCCGAGCTGATCCGGCGCGTCGCGGCCGTCGAGCCGCAGCCGGTGTCCTGAGCGCCCGGCCGGGTACGGCGGCCCGGCGTCGTATCGGCCGGGACTCCGCGCGGGCCCGCCCCGGGGTACGGCATGCCGGGGCGGCGGCCCCGCGCCGCCCGTGACGACCGCGCACGGCCGGATGGGCCGCGAATCGCGGTGCGGTGCCGTACCGCGGAAACGAGAAACGGCCGCGCGGGTCGCGACCGGTCACGATGCGTGCCGGTCGCCCGCGCGGCCGTCGCGGGGCCGGTGATCAGGCGGGGCAGCGGGCGACGCTGCCCACCGGTGCGCAGTCGTCGGTCTTGTTCGCGGTGACGGTGGTGCCCGCCAGCCGGACCGCGCCGTTGACGAAGTCGTTGTAGACGCCGCCGCCGCTGTCGCCGGCCTTGTTACGGCTGACCGTCGTGCTCAGCATGCGCGAGTACCCGCCGGGCGCGTTGTAGAGGCCGCCGCCGCGGGCCTTGGCGACGTTGCCGCTGATGGTGGTGTTGCGGAAGGTCGCCCTCCCGCCCTGCTCGTTGTAGACGCCGCCGCCGACGCCGGCCTGGTTGCCGCCGATGTGGCTGCGCAGCGCGTGCAGCTCGCCGCGGTTGAGGATGCCGCCGCCGGCCCCGGCGGCGTGCGCCGCGGCGCGGCGGGCGCCGAAGCTGGAGCCGCGGGTCACGCCACTCGCGCGCACCTCGGTGATCGTGGTGGAGGTGCCGCGGGCCCGGTTGCCGGACACGTTGCTGTCGACCAGGGTGACGCTGCCGCCGAGGTTGGCGACCGCGCCGCCGGTGGCGGAGGCGTTGTCCTCGACGGTGCTCGTGCGCAGGGCGAGCCGGCCCTGGACGAGGATGCCGCCGCCCGGGTAACGGCCGGAGTCCCCGCCGGCGACCGTCACGCTGGTGACCTTGAGGCTCCCCGACTCGCCCACCTCGATGAGGCGGAATCGGGGCGCGTCGTCGGCCCGGCGGATCGTGGTGCCCGAGCCGAGGATGGTGACGTCGCCGATGATGATCGGCAGCCCGTTCGGCCCGTACTCACCGGTCGAGGCGGGCCGGTTCAGCACGTACTCACACAGCGGTGTCAGCCTGAGGATGCCCCGGCCGATGGCGTTCACCGTGGCGATCGCATCGAGCAGCGCGGGGACGTCGCACGGAATGTTCACCTCCCTGGCCTGCGCGTGGGCGGGGACCGTCGGCCAGAGGATCTGCGCGGTCATGGCCGCGCACGCGATCCGCCCGGCTTTTCGGAGAAATACGTTCATCGGAGATCCTCGTCGAGTTTCGAAGTATTCGCGACGCGTCGTCCGGATGCGGGATACCTGGTGCCGAGCATGCGGACGGCGGCCACTCGTGCCGATCTAACGAGGCCTGATTATTGCTGGTCGGCGATGGTGTGCTTCGCTCTGTTCCGGCGTCTTGAGGACGGCTTTTGAGCAATTTCTTCCTTGCTTTATTCGGGCGATAAACACGGCTATCCGGATGTCGCGCCAATATTTGTCGGGACATTTCGCGGCAAAGTCCCCGGATGTCCCGGAAATCCGCCGCAGATGGCCTCTTGCGCGGAGAGTCAGCGATCGCTACGGTCCGTATCCATGGGGGAGCGGTGGAGGGCAGGGCGCGCGCCGGCACCGATGCGCGCGGCGGGAGAGTACGGCAGGCGGCTGCGGGTGATGCGCATCCTCACCGGCCCGGACGACGAGGGCCCGGCCCGGCAGGCCGCCGAGATCACCAGAGGCCTGCCGGCCGAGCTGTTCGACCAGCGCGTCTACGGCCCGCGCCACGCGCTCGCGGACCTCGCGGTCCGCCGCCTGCCCGGCCTCGGCCGTACCGCGCGGTTCGGCGGCGACGCCTGCGCCCTCGCCGCGCTCGTCGCCGAGATGCTCCGTTTCCGCCCGCACATCGTGCACACGCACACCGCGCGGGCCGGCATCCTCGGCCGCGTCGCCGCGACCCTCACCGGGGTGCCCGCGCGGGTGCACACCTTCCCCGACCATCTGCCGCTCCACCACCTGCGGTCCGGCGGCGCGCGTACCGCGCTGCTCGCCGAGCGCGCCCTGGCGCGGGTGAGCGACCGGCTCGTCACGTCCGCCACCCGGATCCGCGACGACCTGCTCGCCGCCGGGATCGGCCGGCCCGGCCAGTACGCGGTGGTGCCGCCGGGCGTCCGGCCGCGCCCGCTGCCCGCCCGCGACCGGGCCCGCCACCTGCTCGGCCTGCCGGAGCGGCCGCCCGTGGTCGCGTACGTCGGCGAGCTCACCGGCGCCGAACGCCCCGACCGGCTCGTCGAGGTGATCCGCCGGATCCACCGCGCGCTGCCCGAGGTGCACTTCGCGGTGTGCGGCGAGGGCGAGCTGCTCGGCGAGGTGCTCGCCGCCGTGCCCGGGCTCGGCGGCACGCTGCACCCGCTGGGGCGGCGCGACGACCTCGAGACCGTCTACGCCGCCGCCGACCTGGTGCTGCTCACCTCCGACGCCGCGGGCGTGCCGGTGACGCTCATCGAGGCCGGCCTCGCCGGGCTGCCCGTGGTCGCGCCGCGGGTCGGCGGCGTGCCCGAGGTGGTGCGGCACGAGGAGACCGGGCTGCTCGCCCGGCCGTGGGCGCGCGAGCTCGCCGCGCACGCGATCCGCCTGCTGCGCGACGAGCCCGCCCGGCTGCGCATGGGCGGCGCCGCCCGCGCCTGGACCGGGGAGCGGTTCGCCGCGGACCGGCTCGCCGCCGACGTCCGCCGCATCTACACCGCGATCGCCGTGGAACGCGGCTGGTGGCCGCCGTCCGCGCTCGCCGCCGGTGCGGCCGCGAAGCAGGGCACCGCGATCACAAGCCCGGTGGGCGGGGGTGACCGCGGGTGAGGGTGGTCGTCACCGGCGGGGCCGGGTTCATCGGCGCCCACCTGTGCCGGGAGCTCGCCGCCCGGCCCGGCATCCGCGAGGTCGTCGCCTTCGACGACCTCAGCACCGGCTCGGCCGCCAACCTCGCCGGGGCCGGCGGCGCGGTACGGCTGGTGCTCGGCAGCGTGCTCGACCGCGAGCACCTGGAGGAGGTGGTCGCGGGCGCGGACGCGGTCGTCCACCTCGCCGCCCGCCCGTCGGTGTCGCGCGCGCTGCAGGACCCGGTGGCGAGCCACCAGGTCAACGTCACCGGCACCGTGTTCGTGCTCGAGGCGTGCCGCCGCAGGCGGCTGCACCTGATCGTGGCCTCCTCCTCCCAGGTGTACGGCACGGCCGGGCGCGAGGGCCGGCCGCCCCGGCCGCTCAACCCGTACGGCGCGGGCAAGCTCGCCGCCGAGGCGTACGTGCTCGCCTACGGCACCGCGTTCGGACTGCCCACGCTGGCGCTGCGGCTGTTCAACGTGTACGGCCCGCTGCAGCAGGCCGGGCACGCCCACGCCGCGGTCATCCCGGCGTTCGTCGCCGCCGCGCTGCGCGGCGAGCCGGTGCGGGTGCACGGCGACGGCCGCCAGCGGCGCGACTTCACCTACGTCGGCAGCGTGGTGCGCGTGCTCGCCGACGCGGTCGCCCGCCGGGTCACCTGCCCCGCCCCGGTCGACGTCGCCTTCGGCACCCCGGTGTCCCTCCTCGAACTCGCCCGGCTCGTCTCCGAGGTCACCGGCACCCCGCTCGAGCTGCGCCACGAGCCGCCGCGGCCCGGGGACTCCCGCGCGCCCCGGATCGGCGGGGTGCCGCTGCGGCTGCTGTTCCCCGACGTCACCCCGGTGCCGCTGCGCATCGGCCTGGAGCGCACCGTCGCCTGGTTCCGCGACCTGCTCGCCCGCGAGCCCGCGGCCTGACCGGCCGGCGGTGTGGCGGCCGCGGCGCACACCGGCGCACCGATCCGCGCGGCGGTTTCCGTGGCACCGCCCCCGGACATGCGCGGCCGGGCGCCGCCCGGGCGGGCGTGGTACCCGCGTGCCGAAGAGCGGGACGTGCCCCTTGTCGGGTGCCGCCGGACGTGCGAGGGTCCACCTCACGAGACCGCGGCGGCCACGGTCGGCGCGACCGTGGCGGCGGGGTGGAGGTGCGCCATGACGTACGTGCGGAGAACGCCCGACACGCCTCCCGGCACGCGCACGACGCGCCCGCCCCGTGCCTCCGGACTCGCCGGACCGGTCCTTCCGCCCCGGAGGCGGTGGCCGGTCCCGGGCCCGCCGCGTCCCGCCGCCGATCCGGCGGAAAACGGCGGCCCACATTATTCGTGACCGCGGCGTCGCCGCGTTTCCAGTCGTGTTTTCGCATGCCCTAAGACATGGGATAACCATGCTCGAATTCCTGTGGTTACTGTAGTGATCGCTACAGTAGTCATACATGGTGCGACGCCTCTTTCCCGGTCGTTCCGACCACGGTTGCGCGCGGCTTGCCGGCCTTTGTCGCGGGCCTGCCTCCGGTGTTCCCGCCGCCCCCGGAAACCCCGTCTGACCTGCGTTTCCTTCCCTGCCTGCGCCGGTACGGCCAGGCCTGGGCGCCTGCGCCCTCGCCGGGAACCGTATCGCCGGGTCACGAAAAACAGGCGGAACGGTTCGTGGCCTCACTCTTGTGGCCAGGTCGATTTATATGCCATTCTCCCTGTAGCGAGCACTACAGAGTTCGTGAGTGCGTTTCTGTCTGACACGGTGGTCTCATGACGAATCCTCAGAATCCGATCACGGCCGAGGGTACGAGCCGGTTCGTGCGCACCAAGGAGTGGAATCTCCACTACAACGAGGTGGGCGCCGACTCCGGCGGGCCGGCGGTGATCATGCTGCACGGCAGCGGTCCGGGCGCGACCGGGTGGAGCAACTTCAAGTCGAACCTGCCGGCGCTCGGCGAGCGCTTCCACGTGTTCGCGGTCGACATGCCGGGGTGGGGCGGATCCGACCCGGCGCCGCTCGGCCGCCGCGACCACGTCGACGCGGCGATCCAGTTCATGGACGCCCTGGGCATCGAGAAGGCCGCGTTCATCGGCAACTCGATGGGCGGCATCACCACGCTGAGCGTCGCGATCGAGCACCCCGACCGGGTGAGCCACGTCATCACCATGGGCCCCGGCTCCGGCCCGCAGCCGCGGCTGTTCAGCCCGGGCGGCGGCCTCTCCGAGGGCATGAAGGTGCTCGTCGAGGCGTACCGCAACCCCTCGGCCGAGACGATGAAGCGGCTCGTCGAGGTGATGACCTACGACTCGGCCCGGTTCGGCACCGACGAGCTCGCCCAGGAGCGCGCCGACGCGGCGCTGGCGAACCCGGAGCACATCCGCAACTACCTCGAGTCGTTCGCCGCCGGCCGGATCATCGAGAGGTGGTTCCGGCTGGAGGACCTCACCAGGATCCGGCAGCCCACGCTCCTCATCCACGGCCGCGACGACCGCGTCGTGCACTACGAGCACTCGCTCGTCCTGCTCGCCCACATCCCGAACTCGCGGCTGGTCCTGCTCAACCGGTGCGGCCACTGGGCCCAGCTCGAGCACGCCGAGGAGTTCAACCGGCTCGTCACCGAGTTCATCACCAACAACTGATCGCCCCCCGACGCGCAAAGGACGAATCGACATGATCGAGGTGCGGGACAGGATCCAGGCCGCGCTGCCGGTGATCCGGGAAGAGGCCGTGCCGAGCGACAGGATCGGCAAGCTCACCGACCGGTGTGCCGAGGCCCTGCGCGGAACCGGGGTGGTCCGGCTGCTGCAGCCGAAGGAGTACGACGGCTACGAGGCCCACCCCTGCGAGTTCCTCGACGCGGTGATGACGATCGGCGCGGCCTCCCCGTCCGCCGGCTGGGTCGCCGGGGTCGTCGGCGTGCACCCGTGGGAGATCGCCATGATGGACCCGCGGGTCCAGGAGGAGATCTGGGGCGAGGACCCGGACACCTGGACCGCCTCGCCGTACGCGCCGTTCGGCCGGGCCAAGCGGGTGGACGGCGGCTACCTGTTCACCGGCCGCTGGCCGTACTCGACCGGCACCCACCACTCCGACTGGGTGATCCTCGGCGGCATGGTCGTCGACGACGACGGCAACCCCGGCGACCCGCCGGAGATCCGCCACTTCGTCATCCCCCGCAAGGACTACGAGATCGTCGAGGACAGCTGGTACGTGCTCGGTCTCAAGGGCACCGGCTCCAAGGACGTCCAGATGACCGACGTCTTCATCCCCGAGTACCGGACCGTGGAGCAGGCCAGGATGCACGCGGGCGGGTACGAGGACCGCCAGCCCGGCAAGCCGCTCTACCGGCTGAAGTTCCCCGTCTTCTTCTCCTCCGCGATCAACGCCGCCACCATCGGCATCGCGATCGGCGCGCTGCAGGTCTACCGCGACTACATGGACAAGCGCGTGTCGGCGAGCGGCACCGTGGCCAAGCTCGACCCGATCCAGCTCGCGGTGTACGGCGAGGCGGCGGCGGACGTCGCCGCGGCGCGGGCCACGCTGCTCAACGAGATCAAGGAGCTCTACGAGTACGTCGAGGGCGGCGGCGAGGTCACCATGACCCACCGGCTCACCGCGCGCCGCAACTGCGTCCGCGCGGTACGGCGGGCGGTCGACGCCGTCGACAGGCTCTACAAGATCGCCGGAAGCCAGGGCATCCACGAGAACCTGCCCAACGAGCGGTACTGGCGCGACCTGCAGGCCGGGTTCAGCCACATCTGCAACACCGCCGAGCCCATCTACGTCGGCTGGGCCACCAACGACTTCGGCGGCGAGCCGCCGCAGCTCTTCGTCTGACACCCCCCACCCGAGAACGAGGAGAACGACGACGTGATCACCTCACTGGCCTACCTCGGCATCCGATCCCCCAAGGTGGACGAGTGGCCCGACCTGGTGACCAAGGTCTGGGGCGCGCAGCTCGCCGAGCCGGGCCCGGACGGCGCGGTCCGCGTCAAGTTCGACGACGCCCTGTGGCGGCTGCAGATCCACCCGGGTGAGAAGGACGAGACCGCCTACATCGGCTGGTCGGTCGACCGCGAGGAGGACCTGCAGGCCGTCCTCAAGACCCTCGCCGACCTCGGCGTCACCGGCGAGGTCGGCTCCGCCGAGCTCGCCGCCGAGCGCGCGGTCAACCGCATCGTCGTGTTCACCGACCCGTGGGGCTTCCGCCACGAGGTCACCTGGGGCCAGAGCAGCGTCCCGTGCAGCTTCCGGCCGAGCCGGCCGCTGTCCGGCTTCGTCACCGGGCCGCAGGGCCTCGGCCACGTGCTGCTGCTCCTCCCCGACATCGAGCAGGGGCACGAGTTCTTCAGCAGGCTCGGCTTCCGGCTCTCCGACAAGATCATCATCCCCGGGCGGCTCAACGCCCGCTTCTACCACTGCAACGCCCGCCACCACACCCTCGCCCTGGGCCAGTGCGAGCCGGGCGTGGCCGGGCTCAACCACCTGATGATCCAGGTGGGGTCGATCGACGACGTCGGCCTTGCGTACGAACTCGCCGAGGAGCACGGCGTGCCGATCACCCTCACCCTGGGCCGGCACACCAACGACAGGCAGTTCAGCTTCTACCACTCCACGCCGAGCTCGTTCCACGTCGAGTACGGCTACGGCGGGCTCGAGGTCGACGAGGAGACCTGGGTGCCGCGCGTCTACGACCGCACCCAGATCTGGGGCCACCGGCCGCACCCGAGCGGCAAGGGGCGGCCGTTCGGCATCATGCACCCCGTGCCCTGACGGGTTCCCGGTGGCATCCCTGATCGCCGTGAGCAGGGCGCCCCGCCACGGTCGGCGGGGCGCCCTCGCACATCCGCGGGCCGCGGCGGGCCGGCCGTACCGGTCACAGCGGGAACTCGGAGCGGCACCAGCTCAGGTACTCCTCCAGGCCGTCGCGGTGCTGGTCGCGCAGCGCGCGCTCGGTCTTCGCCGCGGCGTCCTGGAGCGCCGCGACCCAGCCGCGCACCCGCTCGGCGGACGCGTTCTGCGGCAGCTGCAGCAGCCGCAGCAGCATCGACACGCCGCCCTCCGGGTTGCGCACCGGCACCACCAGGCTGCCGACGTCGTAGGTCTCGGCGTCGTCGAGGTCGACGACCTCGTAGAGGTGGGCCGCCTCGGCGATGGTCGCGCGCACCGCGCGCTCCCGCGCCGGGGTGAGCGGGCCGGTGGCGTACTCCTGCAGCGCGGCGGTGAACTCCGCGTACCCCACCCCGCCGGCGCTGTTGCGGCGGGTCATCGACCAGCCCTGCCTGCGCACCGCCTCCAGCCGGGCACGGTAGCGCGCCAGGACCCGCTCGTCCCGGGTGGCAGCCCGGGACAGCCAGCGCTCGGCCGCCTCCTCGCCGTTGAAGGCGACGTAGGCCTCGCCGACGGGCGGCATGAGCGGGATGCGCTCGCCGATGCGCTCGCTGACCTCCACGTCCCCGCCGTACGCCGCGGACACCGTCATCAGCTCGTCGTCGCCGACGTGCACCAGCACCCCGGCCTCGCAGCCCAGCTCCCGGGCGAGGCGCTCGATGTACGGCCGCGCCACCTCGCCGAGCTGCACCGCCGCGACCAGGTCGCCGCCGGTCATCGCGGTCATCGACCGGGTGGTGAAGCCGCCGTACCCGCCCTGGAAGAACAGCAGCGGGGTGACCGGGCGGTTCACCTCCATCGCGGTGACCTCGCACAGCTCGATGTAGTGGTCGCCCGCCTCGATCGTCCGGTACGGCCGGCAGTGCACGTACGCGACCACGTCGTCGAGCATGGGCGCGCCGTACCGCGACATCGACCAGCCGATCCCGGCGAGCTTGTCCTCGCGCGAGGCCGCCAGGGTGCGGCACAGCTCGACCTGGTCGTGCGCGAGCACGTTGATGCAGTAGCTCTGCGCGGTGCGCAGCCGGGCGAACGTGGCCGAGCCGATCATCGGCATGAAGGAGACGAGCGGGGGATCGAGGGAGACGGCCGAGAACGTGCCGACGACCATGGCCACCGGCCGGCCGTCGTCGGCGACGCCGGTCACGGCGGTGACCCCGGTCGGGTAGTGGGCCATCACCTCGCGGTAGGTGGCGGGCTCGATCGCCGTCATGTGCGACTCCTGGTGTTTCGCGGGCGAACGGATCGAGTACCTCGCCGACCGTGCGCGCTAACGGGCGCGGGGTCCGGCGGCGTCCCGTATCCGCGCCCGCGACCACAGGTCTGTAGTGATCGTTACAAAAAGGGTAATCCCCGCTGCGTTCGCCCTTCAAGATCCGGTCCGCGGTGTCGCAGCGCGGCGGGGGTCCCGCGTCGGCCCTCCCGGGTCCGCGGGGCGTTTCTGTAGCGGGTTGTACAGGCGAGAGGGAGATCGCGGTGACGTGGGAGGCGGGCTCCTATGGTAGAACAGGTTCCGTGGAACGGAAGTCGGAACGGCCGAACCGGCAGGGAGACGCCTCCCGGGAGGCCATCCTCGAGGCGGCGCTGGAGATCGCCGCGGAGCGCGGCTACGACGGCACGACTGTAGCGGCCGTCACGGAGCGTTCCGGACTTCCGGCCAGCTCCATCTACTGGCACTTCGGGAGCAAGGACGCGTTGCTCACCGCCGCCATGGAGTACAGCTACCGGGAGTGGCGGCGCAACGCGCCGATGTGGCGGCCGCGGCGGCAGGAGTCCGACGACCCCACCGAGCGTATCGAGACCTGGTTCCAGCGCGCGGTCAAACATCTGACCCGCAACCCGCACTTCTGGCGCATGGGCCTCATCCTCACGCTCGAGCGGCGGGTGAAGGAGCCGGAGGCCCGCAGGCTCTTCTTCCGGCTGCGGCAGGAGAGCGAGGACGCGATGGTCGAGTGGTGGCGCGACGTGCTCGCGGGCACCGGCCTCGACCGGTCGGAGGAGGAGCTCCGCGGGATCGCGCGCTTCCACTTCATGCTGATGGACGGGATGTACATCCAGTACCGGGCGAACGCGGCGCGCATCCCGACCCGGCAGGTCTCGCTGATCGCACGGGCCCTCGCGGCCCGGGTCCTGAAACAGGCGTCGCCCTGTGGCTGACCGGACCACGCGTACCTCCGGAGGGGCGATGACGGAGAACGGGGAGAACGGGCGCAGGGAACGCGCCCGGCGGTCGAGCGACCGCATCCTGGCCGCGGCGGCCGAGCTCGCGCGGGAACGCGGCATCCACGGCACCACGATCGCCGCGGTGTCGAAACGCTCCGGGCTGCCGGCGAGCTCGATCTACTGGCACTTCGCCGACAAGGACGAGCTGTTCGCCGAGGTGATCCGCACCGACTTCGCGCGCTGGCTCACCACCGTGCCGCAGTGGAACACCCCCGAGGGCACCTCGCTGCGGGACGGCCTCGCCGCGATCCTGCACACCGCGATGCCGAAGACGCTGCGCGAGGTGCCCGACTTCATCCGCATCGGCATGCAGGTGGTGCTCGACCAGCGGGAGAACTACACCGCGGCCCGCAACGCGTTCCTCGCCGCCCGCGCCCAGACCTTCGAGATGATCCGGGCCTGGCTCGACCGCAACCTGCCCCCGGAGACCGACCCGGACGACATCGAGTCGATGGCGCGCTTCATCCTCTCCTTCAGCGACGGGGCGCTCGTCGCCTACCAGGCCGACCCCGACCTCGACATCGGCGCGTACGTCGAGCTCTTCCTCGACGTCTTCATGGAGGCCACCGAGCTCTCCCGGCACGAGGCGGCGGTCGAGCGGTAGCGGCGGTTCCGCTCCTCGGTACGGCGAAGCCGGACGCGTGGGCGGCGCGCGGCCGTGGGACGGGCGGTGCCGCCGGGCGGAAATGCCGGTGACCGGCCCGCGTGCCTTCCGTTAGACTCGGGCGGGTTTTCGCGCTCCAGGTCAGTCCGTTTCGCCTGCCCGGCACGGCCGCCCGGCGGTCCGTGCCGACCGAGGGGAGTTGCACGTGTCGTCGCCTGGGCGTGAACAGGCCGCGCCGCCGCGCCACCGGTGGGCGCCGGTCGCCGTCTCCTACCTCACCTTCATCCTCATCGGCGTGAGCACCGGCGTGACCGGGGTGCTGCTGCCCGCGCAGATGCGCGACTACGGCGTGGCCGAGGCCACGATCGGCATCACCTTCTTCACCTTCTCCGCCGGGTTCCTGCTGGCCGGGGCCACCGCGGGCGCGCTGATCCACCGCCTCGACATCCGGGCCTCCCTCGCCATCGGCGGCGGCGCGTTCGTGCTCGCCGGCCTGCTCACCGCGCTGCGGCCGCCGTTCGCCGCGCTGCTCGCCGTACAGGTGGCCGCCGGGTACGGCACCGGCGTCCTGGAGGCGGTGCTCAACGTCCTGCTCGCCCGGCGGCCCAACGCCACGACCCTGCTCAACCGCCTGCACGCGTTCTTCGGCGTCGGCGCGCTGATCGCGCCCCCGCTCGCCACCTGGATGCTCGGCTTCGCCGCCTGGCCGTTCGTCTGGCTGGTCCTCGCCGTCACCGCGATCCCGCTCGTCGTCGCGTTCTGGCTCACCCTGCCCGCCCGGGTTCCCGGTGGCGAGACCCCGGCGCCGGCGGAGGGCGGCGGACCGCGGCCGGGGGAGAAGGGCGGCGGCAGCCTGCTCGCGGCCGTCGTCCGGGAGCCCGCCGTACTGTTCGGGGCGGTCTTCCTCGCGGTGTACGTGGGGGTCGAGCTGAGCGTCGGCAACTGGGCCTTCACCTTCCTGACCCGGGAACGCGAGATCCCCGCCCTGCTCGCGGGCTCGATCGTGTCCGGGTACTGGCTCGGCCTCACCGCGGGCCGGTTCGTGATCAGCCCGATCGCCACCAGGCTCGGCCTCACCGCGATCGGCATGAGCTTCGCCTGCATGTTCGGCGTCACCGCCGCGGCCCTGCTCACCTGGCTCGTCCCCGGCACCGTCGCCGCCGTCGCCGGCCTCGTCCTGTTCGGCTTCTTCCTCGGCCCGCTGTTCCCGACCACGATGGCCGTCGCCCCGCGCCTCGCGCCCCCGGCGCTCGCCCCCACGACGATCGGCCTGCTCAACGGCGTCTCCGTGATCGGCGGCGCCCTCTTCCCCTGGCTCGCGGGCGCCCTCACCGAGGGCATCGGCACCTGGACCCTCCCGCCCTACGCCCTCGCGCTGGCCGTACTCCAGCTCGTTGTCTGGCGGCTGGTCACCGTGCGGATGGCCCCGGAACCTCTCCCGTCCGCCGCGTCGTGACGGCCGGCCTGCGCAGCAGCATCGGCAGCAGGCACAGCGTCACCACGGCCAGGGCGAGGTTGCCGAGCAGCGCCGTGGTGAACGCGCCCGGGTAGGCGGCCGGGGTGGCGTGGTGGCCGCCGAGCGCGGCGGCGAAGACGAGGCCGAGGACGGTGACGCCGAGCGACATGCCGAGCTGGACCGTGGTCTCCAGGAAGCCGCCCGCCGCCCCGGCGTCCCTGGCGGGCACCCCGGCGAGCGCGGTGCCGATCAGCGGGCTCACGCCCAGGCCCTCGCCGAAGCCGATCACGGCCAGGGCGGGCACCAGCAGCGGGCCGGTCGCCGCGGGCCCGGCGAGCCAGGCGGTGAGCAGCAGCCCTGCCGTACCCGCGGCGTTGATCGCGTACCCCAGGGTGAGCACGTGGTGCCCGAGCCGGTCCTGCAGCCGGGGCGCGAGCAGCGAGGCCAGCGCGAACGTCGCCGCGAGCGGGGCGAAGGCGAGCCCGGCGGCGAGCGGGGAGAGGCCCATCCCGTTCTGCAGATTCAGCGTGAGCACGAAGAACAGGCCCGCGTTGCCCGCGAAGAACGCCAGGGCGATGCCGTTCCCCGCCGCGAACGTGCGCACGCGGAACAGCGCCGGATCGACCAGCGGGCTCCCGCCGCGCGCGGCGTGCCGGCGCTCCCAGGCCACGAACGCGGCCGCGGCGGGCACGGCGCCCGCCAGGGACGCCCAGGCCCACGCCGGCCAACCGGCCTGCCCGCCCAGGGTGAGCGGCACCGTGACCAGCAGCAGCGCGGCGCTGAGCATCCCGACGCCGGCCAGGTCGAGGCCGGTACGGTGCCCGTCGGCTCGCCCGGCGGGCAGGGCGCGGGCCGCCCCGAGCAGGGTGAGCAGGCCGATCGGCACGTTCACCAGGAACACGTTGCGCCAGCCGAGCCCGAACAGGTCGAGGTGGATCAGCAGCCCGCCGACCACCTGCCCGGCGATCGAGGCGATCCCGATCGTGGCGCCGAAGACGGCGAACGCCGTGGCGCGCGCCCGGCCGGTGAACCCCGTCTGCAGCACGGCGAGAACCTGCGGGTAGAAGAACGCCGCCCCGGCCGCCTGCACCACCCGGAACACGATCAGGCTCACCGGGTCCCAGGCGAGCCCGGCGCACACCGACGCCACCGTGAAGATCGCCGTACCGGTCAGAAACAGCCGCCGCGTCCCGAACAGGTCACCCAGCCTCCCGCCGGTGACGAGCAGCAGGCCGTACACGAGCACGTAGCCGCTGACCGCGAGCTCGACCTCGGCGAACGTGGCGTTCAGCTCGGCCCGGATGGACGGCACGGCCACGTTCACGATGAACGAGTCCATGATCGCCAGGAACGTCCCGGCCATGGTCACCAGCAGCATCCACAGGCCGCGCCCCGTGATCCGCCCAGGCTTGCTCCCGGCGCCCGTCCCCGCCGGGGCCGTGATCGCCCCGCTCATGCGTTCCCCCTCTCTTCGCCGTTCCGGACGGCTCAGAACCCTCGGGTGCGCGCCGACCCGGAACAATGGCGAAGCGGGTCACGACGAATAAGTGAGACTTATCGATGCTGGAGCGACACGAGATCGAGTGCTTCCTCACGCTCGCCGAGGAGCTGCACTTCGGCCGTACGGCGGAGCGGCTGCGCCTGTCCCAGGCCCGGGTCAGTCAGACGATCAAGAAGCTGGAGCGCAGGATCGGCGCCCCGCTGTTCGAGCGCACCAGCCGCCGGGTCGGCCTCACCCCGCTCGGCGCACGGCTCCACGCCGAGCTGGAACCGATCGTCCGGCGGCTCGAGGCGGCCGTGCAGCGGGCCGTCGAGGCGGCCCGGGGCGTCGACGGCGTGCTCCGGGTGGGCTTCCTCGGCATCGGGGCCGGTCAGCTCACCCAGCCCATCCTCGGCACCTTCCGCGCCCGGCACCCCGGCTGCGAGATCCGCATGCAGGAGACCCACTTCGCCGACCCGCTCGGCCCGCTCCGCGACGGCGAGGTGGACGTCCTGATCACCCGCCTGCCGGTCGAGGAGCCCGACCTCACCGTGGGCCCCGTCGTGCTCTCCGAGCCACGGGTGCTCGCCGTACCCGCCGGCCACCCGTTCGCCCGCCGCCGCAGCGTCTCCCTCGAGGACCTCGCCCGCGTCACGGTCTTCGGCGTGACCGGTCCCGCCCCGCAGTACTGGTGGGACTTCCACGTGCCCCGCCGTACCCCCAGCGGCAGGCCCATCCCCCGAGGCCAGTCCGTGGCCACCTTCCAGGAACTGCTCGCCCTCATCGCCACCGGCCAAGGCGCCTCCCCGGTCGCCGCCTCCGTCCAGCGCTACTACGCCCGCCCCGACATCGCCTTCATCCCGATCACCGACGCCCCCCACACCCAGGTCGCCCTCGTCTGGCGCACCGCCGCCGCCACCGCCCGCATCCACGCCTTCGCCCAGGCCGCCCACGATGCGGTCGAAGCCAACGGCGGCCCCGCCCGCTACTGACGCCGGGCGGCGGCCACCGCCGGCCGGCCAGGTCGCCGACCGTCGTGACGGTGAGCGCCGCCAGAGCCGCAGATGCAGCGGGCGGATGTCACGGCATGAGCGAGCGGGGTTCCCCGGATCGCGGAGGGGGTGCGGCTGCCCCGCTTGGGGCCGCCGCACCCCGCCTCGCGTACGTCCGTCTTCGGCGGCAGCTACATACGGCTCACTCCTCCTCGGTACGGCGTGCCTGGACGGCGCACCACTCGATGGCCGCCACCACGACGTCCCACACCGCCTCGTTGGCCATGAGGCTGATCGGGAAGGAGGGGAACAGCTCCAGCTTCGCCACGGGGATGTCCACCCCGGGCGCCTCGTTGAGGCGTCGGCGCAGCTCGTCCCGCAGCTCGGGATCGGTGAAGGGGACCCGCCGCTTCAGCGTGCCGAACGGCACCTCGACGGTCTTGGCGTAGAAGCGGATGGGGTAGAGCACCCCCTTCGCGCCCTTGACCGCCGGCGCGCACGACGAACCCGCCGAGCGCCCGAACTGCACCTCGCCACCGCGTTCCCGCCACCACTCCAGCAGCTTCGACACCGCGCCCGAGACCTGCGGGCCGCTCGTGTCACCGAGCTGCTGGAAGAAACGCCGCTCCCATTCGTCGATGACGGCCGGATCCGCGGAGACCGGGTCGGTGTCGCTCAGGTCCTCGGCACCGGGGAGGCCGAGCAGCTCGGCGAGTTCCCGGGCGCTGAGCCGCTGCGCCGGATCGGCACGTCCGCTCTCGTCGAACTTGATGCCGTCGGCCACGAGGACGTCGATGACGTTCCGGTTGTCCTCGGGGTCGGGCCACCGGAAGTTCTCCGACACCTCGCCGGTGCCCTTGAGCACCCGGTGGGCGTTGAGCACCCGGCTGCCCGCGAGGTGGACGCCGACCGGCACCGGGTGCGAGCCGATCAGCTCCGCCACGTCGCCGTAGGTCGTCCAGGTGCCCGGAGGCAGCGCGGCGAGCGCCGCGTGGAGCAGGCTCCAGTCGCGGGACGGGCCCGCGGGGGCGGTCTCGACCGGGGCGGGCCAGATCTTGATCGCCCGGTCCGCGAGCTCCTCGGCGCGTGCCAGGATCTCCGCCTTCCCCCACCGCTGCTGCTTCGCGACACGCTGGTTCATCACCAGCCCGCTGTGCGCGAGGAACTCTTTCTTCCTCTCGAAGGGCATGTTGCTCAGCTCGGAGTTGTAGCCGGTGAGCGTGAGGTTGCCCAGCGTGTGCACCAGCTCCTTGTGCAGCGCCTCCGGGTCCCCTTCAGAGCTCAGCTCCTCCAGCCACTCGGGGCCGGGGTTCTGCGGGAGGATGTGCTCGATGCTGATCTTCTTGTCGGACAGGTCGACGAGCTCCTTGGAACCGTACGACTCCTCGAGTCGCCGCAGCACCAGCTTCTGCTGAGCCGTACGGCCGTGCCAGTAGAACGCCTTCTCGCGGATGTCCCGGCGGAACTGCTCGTCGGAGGACCAGTAGAGCCGGGGTGCGGACAGGGCCTTCCGCAACGCCTCGGCCACCGGCTCGTCGCCGGTGATCTGCGGCGTGATCCGCATGAAGACCTTGTTGAGGCCCGTCGCGCCCACACCGCCGACGAGACGGCGTACCAGGAAGCTCTCGATGTAGCCGAGCGCCTCGAGGACCTCCTCGTCGGTGGCGTCACCCTGGTCGTTCAGCTCAAGAAGCTTCATGACCACGGGATAGACCGTGGTGGCCTTCCACTCGTTGAAGAAACGCAGCCGCTCGTCGATCGGCGAGCCGCCGGTCGGTTCGAGCATGCGGTGCAGGTAACGCGCCCGGCGGGCGAGATCCTTGACGTACTGCTCGATGCGCTCCTCGTCGCCGCCGGTGGCCCGCAGCAGGTCCTGGTGACCGCGGTAGGCGTCCTTGTACTGGGCCTCGTCTCCGTACTCGAGGACCAGGACAAGGTACATGAGCTGGTCGAGTCCCTTGGGCCCGAGGAGCTTCTGGGTCGGCAGCCAGTACGTCTCGTAGACGTGGCGGCCGCGGGTCGGCAGGCACATGAAGATGTAGTTGCGGATCAGGTCGACCTGGCTGAGCCGCATCCCGGTGTTGTTGATCGACTCGAAGATGCGGAACGCGTTGTCGTCCTTGTCCACCTGGATGTGCACGAGGGTGAGCCGGTCGAGCACCACGCTCTCGATCCGCCGGATATCCTGATCGTCCGCGGGATCGTCGGCCTCGACCAGCTTGCGGCGGAAGAACTGGTAGGCGTTCCCCACGCGGCTCTCGGGATCCGAGTGCGGGTAGCCCTCGACGCAGGCCTTGAACGCCTCCCGATCGACCTGCGTCGGCAGCAGCCGGTAGCGCTCCTCGCCGTCCCGGTACTTGTTGATCAGGTGGAGGTCGTTGATGCGCTCCACACACCGCGGGTCCTCCGCGGCCTGGTGGTCGCGGATGGCGCAGAGCGCGAGCAGCAGCGAGGTGAGCCGCTGCTGGCCGTCCACCACGACCCACTGGTTGAAGCTGGGACTGAGGTCCGGGCCGGGCGCGAGCACCACCGAGCCGAGAAAGTGGCCGGCGGACTGCCCACGGGCCAGCGCCTCCGCCTGCACCTCGATATCGGCCCACAGCCGTGCCAGCTGTTCGTTCTCCCACGCGTACGGACGCTGGTACAGCGGGACCATCAACTGAATCTCGCCCTGGATGAGGTTACGAAGAGTGGTCTCGTTCGCTTTCACCGCGGACTCCTGGACCGGTTCACCGATGGGGCCGATCATGGCATGGCGCGGTGACACTTTTCAGGCGCTCGCGGAGATGTAGGCAGACGCCCGGAATGCCGACCGAGCGCCGGTTCTTCCCAGCCTCAGCGCGACAAAGGAACAGGTGACGCACCTTCCAGGGAAAGGTGTAGTTCAAACCATGTTGTCCGATTGATTCCTGTTTCGTGCCAGCCCCACGTGGCGGCGATGCTCTCCACGAGGAGGAGTCCGCGGCCTCGTTCGTCGTCAAGATTGCCGTCGTGGCGTGGGCGGGGCTCGCTGTTCGATGATCCGGCGTCGGTGACGGCCACGCGCAGGATTCCGTGGACGGGCTCGCGGAGGGTCAGCGTGATGGTCCCGTCCGGGTGGCGGGCCGAGTCGGAGTACCGGACCGAGTTGGTGACCAGCTCGCTCACGAGCAGTTCGGCGTCGTCGCGGATTCGCTGGTCATACGAGGCAAGGGTCTCGTGGACGAAACGGCGGGCCTGCGCCACCGAGCGTTCCTGAGCGCGCAGCCTGACGCGGCCGAGGAGTCTCGACGTCGCTCCGCGGCCATCGCTGAGGTGTGACCGCCGGTTCGCGTCCCCCGGCTCGGGGTTGCACGCGCTCTGCGGGCCGGGTGCGTTCACCGCAGGCGGTGTCATGTCCGGCTGCGTCATGAAGCGGATCCCCTCCTCTCACCGCGCGGCATTCCGGGCGGCTAAAGCGATTGCAAAGCGCGTTCAACTGATTACGATCAGCAGCATGCGTGGTCGGTCTGGGGCCGACCGGGGGATCGCCTCGGCGGGCAACCCGGCAACCTGGGGAGGCAACGATGATGTTCGGCCGGCGTCTGCGGTGGTGGCGGCAGCGGCGGGGAATGTCGCTGGCCGCGCTGGCGGAACGGTGTTACGTCTCCAAGGGTTACCTCAGCCGGGTCGAACGGGATTTGCGGCGTCCTGGGCGAAGAGTCGTCGAGCTTTTCGATGCTGTGCTCGGAGCGGACGGGGAACTTATTTCAACGTGGGCACGGGAAACAGCCGGGCCTACGCCGGAAACGACCGGGGGAGGTGACACCACGAAACGGCGTTTGTTCATCAAAGGTGCCGCGGTCGCCGCAGGGCTGGGGCTCAGCCGTGACCAGGCGCGGGTCAGCACACCTGACGATCACGTGGCCCGGCTGCGGGACGCGCTGATTCCCGATGCGATTCCCCGGGCATGGGCGAAGGCGGAGGCCGCCAGGTCGTTGAGCGCGAGTGCTCGGGCGATCGCCCTCGCCCGTCGTGACTTCGCCGCCGCACGATACGGGCCTGTTGCGGAAAGGCTGGTTCCGCTGATCACCGCCGCGCGGGAGGCGTCGGGACCGGTGAACCTCACGCTCGCCGCGCAGGTCTACCACCTGGCCGCACGGACACTGATCAAACTGGGGGCGGTGCCGTACGCGTGGACCGCGGCGCACTTGGGCGAGAGGGCCGCCGACGCCTCCGGTGACGCGGCTGCGATACTCCAGGCGCGCAGGGATCTGGCGAGCCTGTTGCACCGGGCCGGTGACCACGGCAAGGCCCGTGATCTGGCGACGGCGACCGCGGCCGCCATGCGCCCGCACCTGGCTTCGGCGCGTCCCGGCGCGTGGGCCGCGTACGCGTCTCTGCTGTCGACGGGAGCGATCGCGGCGGCGCGGGTGAACGACAGGGACGGCGCCGACGCCATGCTGGCCGAAGCCGGGGAGGCGGCACGTCGTGCGCCCGCCATGCTCTGCGGGCCGGGGCACGTTGCCACTTACCGGATCGGAGTGTCGATCCTGCTCGGCGACGCCGGGACCGCGATCCGCCATGCCGACGCCATCGCTCCCGCCCGGATCCCCACGCTCGAACGCCGTGCCGGTTACTACCTCGGCGTGGCGGAGGCGTACACGATGTGGGGCAAGACGGACGAGGCCGTACGCGCCCTGCTCATCGCCGAGCAGATCGCGCCGGCGGAACTTCGCAGGCCCGGACCTCGACGAACCATCACCGACCTGCTGGCGCGCGACCCGCACAGCCGCCTCTCCGGCCTCCGCGCCCTCGCTCGGCGCGCCGCGGTCCCTGTCTGACCCGCCGATATCCGCGGGGCCGCGTGGAGACGACGTCAGGAGGTGGTTGCCATGACGGGGAGCAAATCTTCGCCAGGGCTGAAGAGGTGAATTCCAGGTTCGTCAGGGATCGGGGTGCCTGCTCCGATGGACCGGCGGCACGGCAGCTTCGGGCTTCCACCCGGGGCTTCCTGCGTCCTGCAGGCGAATGAATCATGTGTGGATCGCCTGGCGGGCGTGGCGACTTGTCCGTTCCCGAGGCCGACGGCGTCGCGGCGTGGCCGTATCGCCGAACGCGTCAGGCGAATGACGTGTCGTATTCCCGCCCGGTCCCGGCGGGCATTTGAACGACGACATTGGCTGCATCGGCTGCTGTTCGGGGATGTCACGAAGGCCGCCTCGAACAGAGGGCAGGGGGACCGGGAGGACAGGGTGACGTTCGGTCGGCGGCTGCGGTGGTGGCGGCAGCGGCGAGGGATGTCCCTGGCGATTCTGGCGAAGCGGTGTTATGTCTCCAAGGGTTATCTCAGCCGGGTCGAGCGGGATTTGCGTCGTCCGCAGCGAAGGGTCGCCGAGCTCCTCGACGCCGCGTTGGGCGCAGACGGAGAACTGATCGCCGCATGGGTCGGTGAGGGCACAACGGGCGCGGCTCCGGCGGACGCAAGTGATGGCGCCCCGAAAAGGCGTTTGTCCGGTGATGCGGCTGTCTTCGGGTCCGTTCGAGGGCCGTGGTTCGACCACGGCGACGACACCGGGCCGGTGGGCGTCGTTTCCCTCGACGACGAGGAGCGTCTGTCGTACGTGCTCCGCGCACCTCACACCCTGGACCGCACGGTCGTCGACCTGCTCGCGACCGTGCTGGCGGCCCAACGCCGGATCGAGGATCGGGTCGGTTCGGCGCCGCTGATCGAGTCGGTCCGAGCGCAGCTTTCGGTCATCGAAAGGCTCGTCATCGCCGCGAGAGGACCGGTGCGCGAACGCATGCTCGACGTGGGCGGGCAGTGGGCACAGTTCGCGGGATGGCTGCACGCCAGCGCAGGCCGTCCGCAGGAGGCCGGCCGCTACTACGAACGGGCGCTCCAGTGGGCTGGTGAGGCGGACAATCGCCACCTCATCGCCACCGCGCTCAGCATGAAGGGCCATCTCGCATGGCTGTCCCGCATGCCGGGCCCGCTGATCGGGCTGTCCCGGGCGGCACAGCGGGATCCGGCGGTGAGTCCCGGGGTGCGTGCGCTGGCCGCACAGCAGGAGGCGCGGGGTCTCGCCCTCACCGGCGAGGCGGACCTGATGAGGCGCAAGCTGGACGAGGCCGCGGAACTCGCCGCGCTGGCCGCAGGGCATCCCGACGAGGAACCGCCCTGGGTGTACTTCTTCACCCCCGGATATCTGACCCTGCAGCGAGGACTCGCCTACCGCTGTCTCGGCCGTCACCGGGAGGCGATCGAGTTGCTCCGCGGCGGCCTGGACGCGCTCGACCCGGACACGCGACACACCGAATGGACAGCGGGCTATGTGCTGCAGCTCGCGGTGGCCCACCACGCGCTCGGCGAGACCGACCACGCGTGCTCGTCGGCACTGCAGGCCGTGCGGATCGCGGAGCGGACCGCGTCCGTACGGCTTCGCGCGCAGCTCCTTGACCTGCATGCCCGCCTCGAGCGCGATCAGCCGCGTCATCCGGCGGTCAGGGAGCTGGGTGATCGGCTGCGTTCCCTTGCACACGCGGGTCAGGGGCGGCAGACGACCTTTTCGTGAGCCGAATACGGCGGTACACCGGGTTTTTCGCCGTGTCGTGGGCTGGCGGGGCCCGGTCATCCTGAAGCTCTCCCGCCCTGTCATATCGAACGTGGCAACGGACTCAGGAGAGGAATTCGGCGCAGGCCCGCCTCCTCCGGCCACGCCGTACACGTTGCGTGTGGAACTTCAGGGGAATCCGTGGCGGGAGTGTCGTATGGTGCCGCTCGATTAAGGGATTGCTTAGGTCGGCGTTGACAGTCATCGGAATCGGAACTGCACTTAGCCCCTACACGTCGTGAAGGGGTGTGTTCATGCAGGTACCGGCGCCGGTTGAATATGAGCGGGCCAGGAGCGTCGAGCACGCCATTGAGCTGCTGGAACGGCTGGGCGGGTCCGCGCGGATCCTCGCGGGCGGGCACAGCCTGCTGCCGATGATGAAGCTCCGGCTGGCCAGCCCTGAGTACCTCATCGACATCAACGAATTGCACGGCGAGCTGGGATATATCCGGGTGGAGCCGGAGCTCGTGCGGATCGGGGCGATGACCCGGCACCGCGAGCTGCTCGAGTCGGACGAGCTCGCCGCGGTGTTCCCCATCTTCCGGGACGCTGAAAAGGTGATCGCCGATCCCATTGTGCGGAACCGCGGCACGATCGGCGGGTCGCTGTGCCAGGCCGACCCGTCGGAGGACCTGTCGGCGGTGTGCACGACCGTGGGCGCGGAGTGCGTGATCCGCGGCGGTGCGGGGGAGCGGGTCGTGCCGATGGAGGAGTTCCACCGCGGGCCGTACGAGACCGCGGTGGGCGAGGCCGAGATGCTCGTCGAGGTCCGCATCCCGGTACGGCCCGGCGGATCCAGCGCCTACGAGAAGGTGGAGCGCCGCGCCGGCGACTGGGCGATCGCCTCGGCGGGCGCGGCGGTCTGGCTGGAGGACGGCGTGATCGCGGACGCCCGGGTGGGGCTCGCCGCGGTCGGGCCGAACACGACCGGCATCCCGGCGGTGACCGAGGCGCTGCGCGGCCGGGCGCCGTCGGAGGAGCTGTACGCGCGGGCCGGCGAGATCGCGGCCGCGAACTGCAGCCCGGCCACCGACCAGCGCGGCAGCGCCGAGTACAAGCGCCACCTCGTCGCCGAGCTCACCAAGCGGGCCCTGCGCCGCGCCGTCGCCCGCGCCACGGGAGGGAGCTGACATGCAGGTTTCCATGATCGTCAACGGCGAGCAGGTGTCCGGCGAGATCGAGCCGCGGCTGCTGCTCGTGCACTTCCTGCGCGACCATCTCGGCCTGACCGGCACCCACTGGGGCTGCGACACGAGCAACTGCGGCGCCTGCGTGGTGTGGCTCGACGGCGAGCCGGTCAAGTCGTGCACCGTGCTCGCGGCCACCGCGAGCGGCCACGAGGTCCGCACCGTGGAGGGCCTGGAGCGGGAGAACGGCGAGCTCGACCCGGTGCAGCGCGGGTTCACCGAGTGCCACGGCCTGCAGTGCGGGTTCTGCACGCCCGGCATGCTGATGACCGCCCGCTGGCTGCTCGACCGCAACCCGAACCCCTCCGACGAGGAGATCCGCGAGGCGATCTCCGGCCAGATCTGCCGGTGCACCGGCTACGCCACGATCGTCCGCTCGATCAAGTGGGCCGCCGCCTACGAGGCGGCGCGGCGCGAGGCCGCCACGGCCGACGCGAGCAGCAACGGGAGCGCCTCATGACCGCCGTCGATTTCCGTCCCCCCGGGTTCGAGAACAACGACCAGAAGCCCATCGGCTACGGCCGCATGCTCCGCAAGGAGGACGCCCGGTTCATCCGCGGCAAGGGCCGGTACGTCGACGACGTACGGCTGCCCGGCATGCTGCACCTGGCGATCCTCCGCTCCCCGCTCGCCCACGCCCGCATCGTGCGCATCGACACGAGCGCGGCCGAGGCCCACCCGAAGGTGAAGGCCGTGGTCACCGGCGCGATGCTCGCCGAGCGCGGCCTGGCCTGGATGCCGACGCTCGCCGGCGACGTGCAGGCCGTACTCGCCACCGACAAGGTGCGGTTCCAGGGCCAGGAGGTCGCGTTCGTGGTCGCCGAGGACCGGTACGCCGCCCGGGACGCGCTCGAGCTCATCGACGTCGAGTACGAGCCCCTCGACCCGGTGATCGACGTGCGCCGGGCCCTCGCCCCGGACGCCCCGGTGATCCGCACCGACCTGGAGGGGAAGAAGGACAACCACATCTTCGACTGGGAGACCGGCGACGCCGAGGAGACCGAGCGGGTCTTCGCCTCCGCCGACGTGGTGGTGAGCCAGGACATCGTCTACCCGCGGGTGCACCCGGCGCCGCTGGAGACCTGCGGCGCGGTCGCCGACTACGACCGGATCAGCGGCAAGCTCACCCTCTGGTCGACCACGCAGGCCCCGCACGCGCACCGCACCCTGTACGCGCTCGTCGCCGGCCTGCCCGAGCACAAGATCCGGGTGATCGCCCCGGACATCGGCGGCGGGTTCGGCGGCAAGGTGCCGATCTACCCCGGGTACGTGTGCGCGATCGTGGGCTCGATGCTCACCGGCAGGCCGGTCAAGTGGGTGGAGGACCGCTCCGAGAACCTGATCAGCACCGGCTTCGCCCGCGACTTCATCATGCGCGGCGAGATCGCCGCCACCCGGGACGGCAAGATCCTCGCGATCCGCACCCACGTGCTCGCCGACCACGGCGCGTTCAACGCCCAGGCCGCCCCCTCGAAGTACCCGGCGGGGTTCTTCGGCGTGTTCACCGGCAGCTACGACCTGCAGGCCGCGTACGCCAAGGTGACCGCCGTGTACACGAACAAGGCCCCCGGCGGCGTGGCGTACGCCTGCTCGTTCCGCATCACCGAGGCCGTCTACCTGGTCGAGCGCATCGTCGACCGCCTCGCCGACGAGCTCGGCATGGACCCGGTCGAGCTGCGGCTGAAGAACCTGCTCAAGCCCGAGCAGTTCCCGTACACGACGAAGACCGGCTGGGTGTACGACTCGGGGAACTACGAGCCGACGCTGCGCAAGGCGATGGAGATCGCCGGCTACCACGAGCTGCGCAAGGAGCAGGCCGAGCGGCGGGCCCGCGGCGAGCTCATGGGCATCGGCGTGTCGTTCTTCACCGAGGCGGTCGGCGCCGGGCCGCGCAAGCACATGGACATCCTCGGCCTCGGCATGAACGACGGCTGCGAGCTGCGCGTGCACCCCACCGGCAAGGCCGTGCTGCGGCTGTCGGTGCAGACCCAGGGGCAGGGCCACGAGACCACGTTCGCGCAGATCGTCGCCGAGGAGCTCGGCATCCCGCCGGACGACATCGAGGTGGTGCACGGCGACACCGACCAGACACCGTTCGGCCTCGGCACGTACGGCAGCCGCTCCACGCCGGTGTCCGGCGCGGCGGCGGCGCTCGTGGCGCGCAGGATCCGGGACAAGGCGAAGATCATCGCGTCGGGCATGCTCGAGGTGTCGGTCGCCGACCTCGAGTGGCGCAAGGGCGCGTTCCACGTCAAGGGTGACCCGACCCGCGCGGTGAACATCCAGGACATCGCGATGCGGGCGCACGGCGCGGGCGACCTGCCCGAGGGCCTGGAGGGCGGCCTCGACGCGCAGATCTGTTACAACCCGGAGAACCTCACCTATCCCCACGGGGCGTACATCTGCGTCGTCGACATCGACCCCGGCACCGCGAAGGTGAAGGTGCGGCGGTTCGTCGCGGTGGACGACTGCGGCACCCGGATCAACCCGATGATCATCGAGGGTCAGGTGCACGGCGGCCTCGCCGACGGCGTGGGCATGGCGCTCATGGAGATGATCGCGTTCGACGAGGACGGCAACTGCCTCGGCGCCTCGTTCATGGACTACCTGCTGCCGACCGCGCTCGAGGTGCCGGACTGGGAGACCGGCTACACGGTCACCCCCTCGCCGCACCACCCGATCGGCGCCAAGGGCATCGGCGAGTCGGCGACCGTCGGCTCCCCGCCCGCGATCGTCAACGCCGTGGTGGACGCGCTCAAGCCGTTCGGGATCCGGCACGTCGACATGCCGCTCACCCCCTCGCGGGTGTGGGAGGCGATGCAGGGCCGGCCGCAGCCGCCGATCTGAGGACGGGGGAGTGCGACGGTGGGATCGAGGACATCCCTTGCCGAGCGGATGCGGGAGCTGGCCGAGCACCGCGTGCCGTTCGTGCACGCGGTGGTGGTCCGCGCCCAGGTGCCCACCTCCGTGCAGGCCGGGGACGACGCGATCGTGCTGCCCGACGGCTCGATCGAGGGCTTCGTCGGCGGCCGGTGCGCCGAGCAGTCGGTCCGTACGGCGGCGCTCGGCACGCTGCGGGACGGCCGCAGCCTGCTGCTGCGAGTGCTGCCGGAGGGCGAGCCGGCCTTCCCCGAGTCCCCGGGCGCCCGGGTCGTGGTGAACCCGTGCCTGTCCGGCGGCGCGCTGGAGATCTTCCTCCGGCCGCTGCTGCCGCCGCCGGTGGTATGGGTGGTCGGCGACGGCCCGATCGCGAAGGCGCTCGCCGAGCTCGCCGGGCCGCTCGACATCGCGGTCCGGGACGCCGCCGACCCGAAGGGCCCGGCCGGCGCGACCGCGGTCGTGGTGGCGAGCCACGGCCGGGACGAGCCGCAGGCGATCCGCGCCGCGCTCGACGCCGGGGTCGGCTACATCGGGCTGGTGGCGAGCCGCCGCCGCGGCGCCGCCGTACTCGACGAGATGGGGCTGGCCGAGGAGGAACGCCGCCGGATCCGCACCCCGGCCGGCCTCGGCATCGGCGCGCGCACCGCCCCGGAGATCGCGCTGTCCATCCTCGCCGAGATCGTCGCCGAGATCCGCACCAAGGGCCTCGCCCCCGCCCGGGACCCCGAGGCCGAGACGCCGTCCGCGCCGGTGGCCGTGGCGGCCGGGGCGGCGGAGCGGGAGGCGGTGGACCCGGCCTGCGGGATGACGGTGACGGTACGGCCCGGCACGCCGTACCTGAAGGTCGGCGGCGAGGACGTGTGGTTCTGCTGCGCGGGCTGCCGGGACCGCTACGCCGCCGAGCACGCGGAACCGCCGACGCAGGCGGTTGATCCGATTTGTGGTATGACGGTGAGCATCATGCCTGATACGCCGCATCTGGTGGTGGATGGTAAGGATGTGTGGTTCTGCGGTCCGGGTTGCCGTGACCGGTACGCGGAGCGGGCCGGGCGGTAGCGGCGTGGCCGCCACCGGACGCCGGCGCGGCGCGGGTGCGGCATGGTGAGCCAGCCGGGGGAGGCCGCGGTGGCGCCGGTGTTCGCGGACCCCGACGAGGTACGGCGGCGGCTCGACGAGGTCGGCTACCTGGTCGACGAGGGCATGGCCGCCGCCCTGTTCTTCGCGCTCGCCCTCGGACAGCCGCTGCTGCTCGAGGGCGAGCCCGGGGTCGGCAAGACCACGGCGGCCAAGGCGCTCGCCCGCGCCCTCGACACCCCGCTGATCCGGCTCCAGTGCTACGAGGGCCTCACCGCGAGCGAGGCCCTGTACGAGTGGAACCACCAGCGGCAGCTCCTCGCCATCCGGCTCGCCGAGGCCCGGCACGACCACCTCTCCGACGCCGACCTGTTCACCGCCGAGTTCCTGCTGGAACGGCCGATCCTGCGGGCCGTACGGCACCGCGGGCCGCGGCCGCCGGTGCTGCTCATCGACGAGATCGACCGGGCCGACGACGAGTTCGAGGCCCTGCTGTTCGAGTTCCTCGGCGAGGCGTCGGTCACCATCCCCGAACTCGGCACCTTCACCGCCGAACGCCCCCCGATCGTGGTGCTCACCTCCAACCGGAGCCGTGACCTCCACGACGCCCTGCGGCGGCGGTGTCTCTACCATTGGATCGACTTTCCCTCGCCCGAGCGGGCCGCGGAGATCCTGCGCCGCTCGGTACCCGCGGCGAACGAGCCGCTGATCAGATCGGCCACCGAGTTCATCGGCCGGATACGGCGGTTCGACCTCGACAAGGCCCCCGGCATGGCCGAGACCATCGACTGGGTCGCGGCGCTGTCCGCGGTCGGGGCGACCGAGCTGGTCCGCCAGGACGTCGTCCGCACGCTGAGCGCGATCGCCAAGACGCCCGACGACCGCGAAACGATCCTCGCCGCGCTCGACGAGCCGACGACCTCACGAGGGAACCCATGACCCGGGCTGAGCCGCGTGCGGGGTGCCCGCCGCGGCGCCTGCGCACGACGAGAGGGACGGACCGGGTCCCCCACACCGCCCTGTGCCCGCCGCGCCACCGCGCGGCGGCCCGCAACCCCCGGGGCGGTGTCCCGAGCACAACCCCCTGGAGAAGCACCATGAAGATTGACCACGAGTTCACCGTGAGCGTCCCCGTCGACCGCGCCTGGGCGGTGCTCACCGACCTGGAGGCGATCGCACCCTGCATGCCCGGCGCGCAGCTCACCGGGGTGGACGGCGACGTCTACTCCGGCAAGGTGAAGATCAAGGTCGGCCCGGTCGTGTCGCAGTACGCCGGAAACGTCAAGTTCCTGGAGAAGGACGACGCCAACCACCGCGCCGTCATCGACGCCCGGGGCCGCGACTCGCGGGGCGGCGGCAATGCCTCGGCCGTGGTGACCGCACAGCTCCACCCGGACGGCGACCGCACCCGCGTCACCGTGGAGACCGACCTCAAGATCACCGGCCGCATCGCCCAGTTCGGCAGCGGCATGATCAAGGAGGTGTCGAACAAGCTCCTCGGCCAGTTCGTGTCCAACCTGGAGAGCCGCCTCCTCGCCGACGGCGGCGCCGCGGCCGACGCGAAGGAGACCGAGGCCACGGAGGCGGCCACCGCCACGGAGACGGCGAAGGAGGCCGCCGAGGAGACCCCGAAGGAGGCCGCGTCCGCGGAGGCGAAGGAGAATTCGGCGGAACCGGCGGCCGCGCAGGCCGGGGCCACGGCCTCCGCCGCGGAGGGCGCCGCGGCGAAGCCGGCCGGTGCGGCGGCCGCCTCCGCCACCGGGACCGCCACCGCCCGCTCCGTCGCCCCGGCCGAGGAGGCCGAGCCGCTCGACGTGCTCAGCCTCGCCGGGAACTCCATCTACAAGCGGCTCATCCCGCTCGCCATCGCGCTCGTCGTCATCATCGCGATCATCGTCGTCCTCGTTGTCACCTGACCGGAACCACACCACTGGCGGACCGCCCGCCGGCGACGTGGCGGGCGGGTCCGTCCCGCCGGTGGCGGCGCCCGTGGACCGGGCCGCGCTCGCCGTCGCGTTCGCCGACCGGCTGCGGCGGCACGGCGTGACCGTGGGCCTCAGCGCGATCGAGGCGTTCACCCGCGCGCTCGCCGCCTGCCCGTACCTCACCCGGTCGCGCCTGTACTGGGCGGCCCGGCTCACCCTGGTACGGCACCGCGGCGAGATCGAGATCTTCGACGCGGTGTTCAACGCCGTGTTCGGCGACGCGACGATCGGCGCCGACCCGCACGCCCGCCGCCGGCAGCGCCCGCTGCCGCCGCCCGCCGCCGGGACCTACGTCTCCGTCCCCGGCCCGGCGGGCGCCCGGCAGGACGGCGGCGGCCTGCCCTGGGCCACCCTGCCCCGGGTGGCCGAGGCCGCCGAGCCGGCCGACGTGCCGCTCGCCGTACCCGAGCCGCTGCCCAGCGCGATCGCCGCGCTCGCCGACACCCCGTTCGAGGAGCTCGACGAGCGCCGCCTCGACCGGCTCGGCGCCTGGCTGCGCGAGGCGATCGCCGGCTGGCCCACCCGCCGCGGCCGCCGCCACGCCACCGGCCCGCGTGGCCGTCGCGTCGCGCTGCGCGCCACGGTCGAGCGTGCCCGCCGTACCGGATGGGAGCCGGTACGGCTCGTGCGGGAGCGGCCGGTGCGCCGCCCGCGGCGGCTGGTGATGCTCTGCGACGTGAGCGAGTCGATGCGCGCCCAGGTCACCGCCTACCTGCACCTGATGCGCGCGCTGGCGATGACCGCCGAGGCCGAGGCGTTCGCGTTCGCCACCTCGCTCACCCGGCTCACCCCGGTGCTGCGGCACCGCTCCCCGCGCATCGCGATCGACCGCGCCACCGAGAAGGTCGCCGACCGCTTCGGCGGCACCCGCATCGCCACCAACATCGCCGCCCTCCTCGCCTCCCACCACGGCAACCTGCTCCGCGGCGCCGTCGTCCTCATCGGCTCCGACGGCTGGGACACCGACCCACCCGAGGCGATGACCGCCGCCATGTCCCGCCTCCGCCGCCGCGCCCACCGCGTCATCTGGATGAACCCCCGCGCCGCCGCCCCCGGCTACCGGCCCCTGGTCGGCGGCATGGCCGCGGCCCTGCCGTACTGCGACGCCCTGCTCCCCGCCCACACCTTCCGCGCCCTGCGCGAGGTGATCGAGACGGTGGCGAGCGTGCGCTAGCGCGGTCAGAACGACGAGCTCCACAGCGTCACGTGTACGGCGGGGCGGAAGCGGCCGGGGCCGACGCCGGGGCCGCGGAGCATCGCCTGGGTGGCGCGCGGGGTGGTGACGAAGCGGACCAGTTCCTCGGCGGCGGGCGGAGGGCACGGGGTGGCGAGGGTGAGGGTGGACCAGACGCCCTCGCAGCGCAGTTGCGGGACGGAGAGGCGGACGAGGGTGCCGGCGGCGAGGTCCTTGGCCACGGCGAAGGTGACGGCCGGGGCGACGCCGTTGCCGCGTTTGACCTCTTCGAGGGCGGCGGCGTGGCTCTGGAAGATCTGCCGGCGGTCCTCGGGGACGCCGATGCGCTGGAGCAGTGCGGGGATCACGCCGACCGTGGTGACCGCCGAGGGGCCGAGCAGCCAGGTCTGCTCGCGTAACCGGCTCAGGCTCGCCTCCACGCGGGCGAGCGGGTGCTCCGGCCCGGCGACGACCGCGACCTGGTAGTTGAGGAACGGCCTGCGGACGAGCGCGTCGTCGAGGCCGGGCATCCGCGGGCCGATCGCCACGTCGAGCGTGCGGGAGCGCAGCAGGTCGGCGAAGCGGCGGGGGTCGTGCACGCTCAGCTCCACCTCGAGGTCGGCGGCGCGGCTCGCGAACAGCTCGATCAGGCCGGGTGCGGCGTACTCGGCGAACACGCTGGAGGCGCCGACGCGCAGCAGGCGGCGGCCCTTCGCCGCCTGGCTCACCTCGATCCTGGTGCGCTCCTGCAGGGAGAGCATCTCGTCGGCGCGCCCGGCGAGCCGCAGCCCGCCGGGGGTGAACGCGAGCCCGGAGGCGGTCCGGGTGAACAGCGGATCGCCGAGCTGCCTGCGCAGCTGCGCGATGTGGAGGGAGACCGCGGCCTCCGACACCCCGAGCTCCGCCGCGGCCCGCTTCACCGAGCCGAGCCGTACCACGGCGGCGTAGGCGCGAAGCTGGGTGGGGGTCATGCTCTGGAACCTACTCCAGCCGCCCCCGCCTGGATAGTGATCTTGGCCGGGCAATTCCCGCGGCCGGCCGAGCGCGCAGCGCGGCAAGGCGTCCCGGCCGTACGCGCGCACTCGCCCGGAGACGGGCAAGGCCCGAGGCGGGCGGCGAGGTGCCGCCACGCCCCGGGCCGTCGCCGTCTCAGGGGAGCGATGCGATGGGCTGTGCAGCCGGGATCAGAAGCCGGTGCTGCGCCAGCCGGGCTGGTACTGCTCGCGCACGACCTTGGCGTACGGGGCCGGGCTGACGATGGCGCGGACCTCGATCTGCTCGTGCGGCTGGACGGTGAGCTTGCGGGTGCCGCCGTCCGGCTCGCCCCAGACGACCTTGACCTCGGCGCCGATCGGCACGTCGGGGTCGACGGTGGCCAGCGACAGACCGCAGCGCTCGTTCGCGCTGTAGCCGGTGAACAGGGAGAGGCCGACGACCTTGCCGTTGGCGTCGATCACCTTGTCGTAGTTCGACGAGCCGTAGTTGGCGTTCGGCACGTCGAAGAACTGGTAGCCCGGGCCCTCGGGGTCGGCGAGGGAGGCGAGGATCTTGCCCAGGTCCTCGGCGTTCCAGGCGAGGGTGACCTTGCGCCGGTGCTGCTCCTTGTTCTTGGCCATCTCGCGGAGCGCGTCGGCGCCGACGAAGTCGTGGTCGAACTTGATGAAGCCGCCGTAGCCGAGCTCCCACGGGTTGAGGTAGTAGTCCTCGATGTTGTCGGAGACGAAGCTACCGGCGAGGGCGTTGGTGGCCTCGTAGCCGTCGACCGGCAGCCACTCGCGGTACTCGCGCAGGCCCGGCGAGGTGTAGACGGCCGGCAGCGGCGACGGGATCCAGCCGGACTCGAGGGTGTTGCTGGAGTAGGCGCGGGAACCACACGGCTCCAGGCCGAACTCGCGGCCGGCCTCGAGGATGGCCTCGCGGACCTTCTCGTAGGTCTCGTACGGGCCCCAGATCTCCAGACCCGGCATACCGGCCATGCCGTGCCGCAGCGTGCGGACCCGCTCGCCGGCGATGTTCATCCAGCTCATGCGGAAGAACTTGAGCTGCTCGAGCTTGCCGCCGTGCAGCTTCTCCAGGATCGCCCAGGCGTTCGGGCCCTGGATCTGGAAGCGCCACAGCTCACGCTTGACGGCCTTGCCGTACGGGCGCATCGGGGAACGCTGGTCGAGCCGGATGTCGACGTTGTAGCCCTTGCTGCCCTTCCACAGCAGGTAGTTGGCGACGGGGGCGCGGCCGACGAAGGTGAACTCCTCCTCCGCCTCCCGGAACAGGATTCCGTCTCCGATGACGTATCCCTCGGGGGACACCGGGACGAACTGCTTGGCCATGTTGACCTCGAAGTTCGCCACGCTGTTGATACCGGTGTCGGAGATGAGCTTGAGCGCGTCCGGGCCGGAGATGAAGAGGTTGACCATGTGGTGGGACTGGTCGAACAGCACGGCCGTCTCGCGCCAGGCGATCACCTCACGGCGCCAGTTCGAGAACTCCGCGGGGACGACCGGGTAGATGTAGGCGCCCAGCTGGGAGTTGCGGAGCAGCTCTACGATGTTCCCGGTCTTGTCCAGCAGTTCCTGCAGATTCTTGGCAGTCATCTCTTAACCCGTTCTTGTGTGGACGCCGTCGGCACTTCCGTCGGCTTTAAGCTATTCCTTCACGCTGTGCCGGGCACATGGCGAAGGGTTGGAGTGGTGTGGCCATGACCGGCAATGGCCGGTGCGTCATTTGACGTAACCGCCTGGGCGGTTGTGAGGCGTGACGGGGCACACCTCGGTCGCCGGTCGGGTCGAGGGTGCGCCCCGGGACGGGCGCGCGGCACCGCGCGGGCGGCGATGCGGCGCCGCGCGCCCGTCCCAGGGCGCGGGCGTCAGGCCGCGGCCCGCGCGGTACGGCTCGCGCCGGCGACCTCGAACAGCGCCAGCGCCGCCGCGGTGTTGGACGCGGGCACGTGGTAGGTGTCGTGGATCCGGACGATGTCGTCGCCCAGGGCGCCGCGCATCACCAGCCACATGATGAGCTCGAGCCCCTCGGTGCCGGCCTGCTCCATGTACTCCTCGCGGGAGAGGGCGGCGAGCGCCTGCGGGTCGTGCTCGATCTTCTCCAGGAACATGCGGTCGAACCGCTGGTTGATCAGGCCGGCCCGGGCCCCGGCGAGCTGGTGGGACATGCCGCCGGTGCCGAAGACCGCGACCTTGATGTCCTTCGGGTACGACCGGATCGCCCGGCCGAGCGCCTCACCGAGGGCGAGGCACCGGGCCGCGGTGGGCTGCGGGTACTGCAGGACGTTGACGAGCAAGGGCACGACCTTGCACGGCCAGGCGTCGCCCGGCTCGGGGCAGTAGACGGAGAGCGGGACGGTGAGGCCGTGGTCGACCTGGAGCCGGTTGAAGGTGGCGATGTCGAAGCCGCCGTCGACGAGCTCGCGCACCAGGTGCTCGCTGAGCTCGGGGTCGCCGATCACCGGCGGCACCGGGCGGGGGCCCCAGCCCTCGTCGGCGATCTCGTAGACGTCGGCGGTGCCGATCCCGAAGGTCGGGATCAGGTCGAGGTCGACGGCGTTCGCGTGGTCGTTGTAGACGATCACCGCCACGTCCGGCCGGTGCTCGGCCATCCAGGCCCGGGCGGGCGCGTACCCGTCGAACAGCGGCTTCCAGTACGCGTCCTCGGTCTTGCCGTTGTCCATCGCCGCGCCGATCGCGGGCACGTGCGAGGTGGCCAGTCCCCAGATGACCTCAGCCATAGATACGTCCCCCCGATCGCATGGCCGCGATGAACTCCTCGGTCGACATGCCGGTGAAGACGCCACCGAGGTCCTGCAGCGACTTGCGGTCCACCATGGCGAGCTTCACCGTGTAGAAGATGGACGCGCCGAGCTCCATCATCGCCGTCCAGTCGCGTTCGAGGATCGCGCGCTTCTGCTCGGGCGAGAGCCCGTACTCGTCGCAGTAGGCGGCCTCGTCGGCGAGGAAGCGGCGCCGGTTCTCCGGCTCCGTCAATGATCCGCACATCCGGTTCAGCGCGTAGCCTCGCCGGACTGTGCTCACGTCGAGCACGTAGTTGTCGCGTGCCTTGCTCATCTGTCCTTGTCTTACTGGTTGCGAGCCGGGATCGCCGAGTTCTGGCGCGCGGTCTCGTGGGCGCGCGCCGCCCTGATCGTCTGCGCGAGCAGGGTGGCGATCGTCATGGGGCCGACCCCACCGGGCACCGGCGTGATGTAGGAGGCGCGCTCGGCGGCGGCCTCGAACTCCACGTCCCCCCTGTTGTCGGCGTAGCCGGCGTCGACGACCACGGCACCGGGCTTGATCCACTCACCGCGGATGAGCTCGGGCCGCCCCGCGGCCGCGACCACCACGTCCGCCCGGGCGACCTGCTCGGCCAGGTCGGCGGTACGGGAGTGGCAGTACGTGACGGTGGCGTCGCGCGCCAGCAGGAGCATGCCGACCGGCTTGCCGAGGATCGGGCTGCGCCCGACCACCACGGCGTGCTTGCCGGCCAGCGGGATGTCGTACGCGTCGAGCAGCGCCATGATGCCGCCGGGCGTGGCGGAGGCGAACCCGCCCTCGTCGAACGCCATCATCGCGAACGAGGTGCGGGTGACGCCGTCGACGTCCTTCGACGGCGCGATCGCCTCGAAGGCGGCGCGCTCGTCGATGTGGTCGGGCACCGGGTGCTGGAGGAGGATGCCGTCCACCTCCGGGTCCTCCGACAGCTCCCGGATCTGGTTGACGAGGGTCTCGGTGGTGATCGACGCGTCGAGCTCGATGCGGCGCGAGTTCATGCCGACGTCCCGGCACCGGTTCGCCTTCATCCGCACGTAGGTGTGCGAGGCGGGGTCGTCACCGACCAGGACCGTCGCCAGCACCGGGACGCGGCCGTACTCCTTGATGAACTCGCCGACGTCGTGCTTGACGTCGTCGAGGATGCCGGCCGCGACGGCACGGCCGTCGAGAATCTGTGCTGCCACTGGGTCTCCTGCCTCAGAACACGACGGTGGTGTTGCCGTCCCGGATCACCCGGTCGTCGCAGTGCCAGGTCACGGCGCGGGCGAGCACCAGCCGCTCCACGTCCGCGCCCTTGCGCTGCAGGTCTTCGACGGTGTCCCGGTGGGAGACGCGGATGACGTCCTGCTCGATGATCGGGCCCTCGTCGAGGTCCTCGGTCACGTAGTGGGCGGTGGCGCCGACGAGCTTGACGCCGCGCTCCTTCGCCCGCTGGTACGGCCCGGCGCCCATGAAGGCGGGCAGGAACGAGTGGTGGATGTTGATGACCGGGACGCCGACCTCGTCGAGGAACTCGCCGGACAGGATCTGCATGTACCGGGCGAGGATCACCAGGTCGACGTTGCCCTTGAGCAGGTTGAGCTGCTCCTTCTCGGCCTCGGTCTTGTTGTTCTTGTTGACCGGGATGTAGAAGTACGGGATGCCGAACTGCCGGGCGGCGTCCCCGAGGTCGGGGTGGTTCGACACCACCATCGGCACGGTCATCGCGATCTCGTCGCGCTGTACCCGCCACAGCAGGTCGAGCAGGCAGTGGTCGGCCTTCGACACGAAGATCGCGGCGCGCTTGCGGCGCTTCGCCTCGACCAGCCGGAACTCCAGGCCGAGCTCATGGGTGAGCTTCTGGTCGAGCGCGGCCTTGAGCTGGTCGAACCGGGCGCTGAGGCCCTCCAGGTGGAAGACCGTGCGCTGGAAGAAGCGGCCGCCGGAGGGGTCGGTGGAGTACTGGTCGAGCGAGACGATGTTCGCGCCCTGCTCGGTGAGCACTCCCGACACGCTGCTCACGATCCCCGGACGGTCGGCGCCCTGCACGATCAGACGGCCGTAGTCGGTGTTGTGGTGCTCCCTCATTACCGATCGTCCCTCCCGGCGACCGAGGCCAGCAGCTTCTGGCGCCATTTCTCGGTGCCCTCCAATTCGTTGAAGGTGAAGATGTGCAGCCCGCGGATGTTTCCACCGATCTTCGCGGATGCGGAGGCGAGCCGCTTCAACAGCTTGGTGGGGTTGTAGACGCCCGGCAGCAGGAACCTCCACAGCAGATTGCTCTGCTTCTGCAGGAACCGCGCCGACTGGCCGAGCCCGATGCCGGCCGAGATGCGGATCAGCTTCTGCCGGTTCACCGGTCCGGGCATGCCGACGTAGATCGGCAGGTTGACGCCCTCGGAGGCGATGCGCTTGGCCCAGGTGGCGGTGGTGTCGGCGTCGAAGCAGATCTGGGTGAGGATGCGGTCCGCCATCGGCGCCTTCTTCCGCAGCGCCTCGTCGATCGCGTTCTGCGGGATGAGCGCGTGGCCCTCCGGGTATCCGCCGATGCCGATGTTCTCGAACGGGTGGTTCAGCTCCTGCAGCACCTTGAGGAGCTGGTACGACTCGGTGAACTCACCCGCCGGGGTGGGGGCGTCACCGCCGATGCAGAACACCCGCCGGATTCCCGCCTCCTTCAGGCGCGCCACCACGTCCTCGACGTGCTTGGCGTCGACGAACTGCCGGGCGGGCAGGTGCGGGGCGACGGTGTAGCCGTGCTTGTGGAGGCGTTCGGCGAGGTCGAGGGTGGTGTCGATTCCCTTGGCAACGGTGACGGTGACCGTCAGCGGGACGTCCTTCGGCACGTGGGTGAGCACGTCCTGCTCGGTCTTCTTGAACGGCATCACCTCGTAGCCGATGTTGCGCACCAGATCGGCGAGAGTGGAGCCTCGGCGCCCGGAGCCGGAAACCTCCTGCTGTATCGCCATGGGCGTTCGTTCCCCTTCCAGGTAGCGGGCGTCGGCGGAAAGCGGCATCGGCGGAACCGCCTGCGCTCAGTGAATCCGAACGCGCGCTCCGTTTCGTCCGGCATCGGAGGTGAGTTGGACGCGACAAATGACCGAGATGTCCATGTGACTTTGCCGTAGGTGCGTTCCGGTCCTCGGCCGACGGCCGGGGGATTCGACGAGAGGGCGCGGGACCCTCTGAGGTACGGCGGGCACGCGATCGCGCAGGTGACCGGCCATGTCGGGGCCTGCCTGGCCTCGGCTTGACCCAACCGTGGCAGTGGCTCGCCTATTCCCCGCGGGGTCGGGGCGGCCGGGACGGGGGAGTGGCACCGGCGGCGGGGAGGGCCGGAGCGTCGCGTGGGCGTGGTCCTGTGCCGGGCCGTGCGTCGGAAGCCTGGTGGGAGGGCGTGAAGGCACGGGTCGCCCGCCATGGTGCGGGGATGGCGAGGCGTGGAGATGGGCTTTGCGGCACCGTGGCACTCTGCCGCGGAGCCGCCGGGCCGATCCGGCGGGCCTGCGGGCGCCTTGGTCGCATCGGATCGTGGCGCCGGGCGATGCTTGCGGAATTGCGCGACGGTGTGTGGGGCCGGGTGGGGTGTGCCGCGCGGAAAAAGGAGTCCGGGGATGGAGAGGGGTGGGTGCGCGGGTGGTGGGGTGACGTTATGGATGGGGCGGGTGAATTCCGGCGAGATGGATGCGCTCTGCCGAACGCGTGGTGGCGGTTCGCCGTCGAAAACCGTCACGAATCACGCGATTTGCGACCACGCCGTTTCCCCGTCGCCGAGACGGCGGAGTCGTGCCGTGGCGAATCGGACGGGCGATTTGGACTCGCGGGCTCGCCGTGTCGCCACCGATGACGGTGGTATGGGAGCGACGACGCGGATCACCGGCCCGCGACCTGATGCCCATCCGGAGGGTCGCCGCCCATCGGCGAGGGCGTTGAGCTGCTGCTTCCTCTTGTGCCGCCGGCTCGTCGGGCACCTCCGTGCGGTGCCGGTCGCGGCGGTGCCGTCGGGTGGCCGGGCACGGCCGCCCGCTCGCGGCCGCGCATCCGTGATTCCTCCGGTCCGGCCGGATCAGTAGTGCTTCGCCGGGGCCTTGGGAATGAGAATCCACATGATCAGGTAAATGATGATCTGCGGGCCCGGGAGAAGGCAGGAGAGTATGAAGAGCAGCCGGATGAGCGTCACCGGAATCCCGGTCCGCTCCGCGAGGCCGCCGCACACGCCTGCGATGATCTTCTTGTCCCTTGACCGGTACACCGCTTCGCTCCTTTGCCGTCTCGTGCCGTTCGTTTTCACCCTGTCCAACTCCTGGGCGACGCAGGAGGTTCCACCGCGGTCCCGGATACTGCCCTGACCTGCCGAACCGATAAATCAGGGTGAATTCCGGGACGCGGCAGGTTTACCGGCCGGCCACTCGCGCCGCGCACGCCACCGCAGCCCTCCGGCCCCACGCCGTCGCGTGCCCTGCCGGAGCCGCATGGCATGAGGCGGGCGATGCGGGGCAGCTAGGGATCAACCTCGATCCGGGCACCGGCGCGGCAGGCCCGGCAACGGACGCGACCGCAAGGAGGTTCGCCGGGTGCGGGCTGTGGACCACACGCGCGGTACGGCACGGCGGCGGGCGGCCGTCCCCGCCGCCACGGCCGGCGTCGCCGCCCTCGCCGTGATGGTCGTCCTCCAGGTGGCCTCCGGGGTGAGCGCGGACCCGGCACGGTTCGTCACCCCGATCGTCACGGTGCTGGCGGTGAGCGCGGTCTGCTTCGCCGCGGCCGTGCAGGGCCTGCCGCGCGCCCTCGCCGCGTTCGCCGCGGCGGCCCTCACCGGGTACGCGGCCGAGGCGGTCGGCGAGGCGACCGGCGTCCCGTTCGGCGAGTACCGCTACACCGACGCGCTCTGGCCGAAGATCGGCGCGGTTCCGGTCGCGGTCTGCGTCGCCTGGGGCGGCATGGGGATCGCCGCGTACGGCGTCGGCCGCGCGATCGCCCCGCGCTGGGCGGTGCCGCTCGGCGCCGCGGCGCTCACCGCCTGGGACCTCTTCCTCGACCCGCAGATGCTCCGGCTCGGGCTGTGGGCCTGGGCCGAGGCCGGGCCGTACCGGGGCGTGCCGCTCACCAACTTCGCGGGCTGGCTGCTCGTGTCGCTGCTCGTCATGGCCGTCATCCGCAGGACCCTCGGCACCCCGGACCGCCTCGCCGGGCCGGTCGCCCTGTACACGGTGATGGCCGCGATGGAGACCATCGCGTTCGCCGCGGTGTTCGAGCCGCGCGACCCCCTCGTGGCGGCTGTCGGCGGGGCGGCGATGGGAGCGTTCGCCGCCGCGGCGTGGTGGCGTATCCACAGGCGGGCCGCCGTACGGCCGGGCCCGGCCACCGGCCGCCCGCGGGCATGGCAGGGGAGGCGGCCGTGGCACGGGTGATCGTGGTCGGCGGGGGAGTGGGCGGCATGGCCGCGGCGCTGCTGCTCGCCCGCGCCGGGCACCGGGTGCGGCTGCTGGAGCGGCTGCCCCGGCTCGGCGGCAAGCTCGCCGAGCACCGCCGCGACGGCTTCACCTTCTCGCTCGGCCCGTCGCTGCTCACCATGCCGAGCCTCTTTCGCGACCTCGGCCTCGAGATGGACCTCGTCGAGCCCGCCGAGCTGTGCCGCTACCGCTTCGCCGACGGCGGCACGCTCACCGCCCGCCGCGACCCCGGCCGCATGGCCGCCGAGGTGGACCGGCTCGCCCCCGGCGAGGGCGCGGCCTGGCGGGCGTTCCACGCCTGGGCCGTACGCTGCCTCGACGCCGCCCGCCGCACCCACTTCGCCGGGCCACCCGGCCGCGCGCCCGACGGCGTCCGCCCCCGCCCCGGCGACCTCGCCGCGATCGCCCCGGGACGCACCCTGCACGGCCTCGCCCGCCGCTTCTTCCGCGACCCCCGGCTCGTGCAGTACGCCGACCGCTACGCCACCTACGCCGGCTCGGACCCCTACCGCGCCCCGGCCGCGCTCGGCTGTATCCCCGCGCTCGAGCACGGCGAGGGCGGCTGGTACGTGCGCGGCGGCCTGCCCCGGCTCGCCGACGGCCTCGCCGCCCTGCTGCACCGGGAGGGCGTCGAGGTCGCCCTCGAGGCCCACGTCGCCGGGATCACCGACGACGGCGAACGCGTGACCGGGGTACGGCTCGCCTCCGGGGAGCGCCTGCCCGCCGACGTCGTGGTGGCGAACGTCGACGCCGCCCAGCTCTACGGCCGGCTGCTGCCGGACCGGCGGCGGCTGCGCCGCATCGCCCGGATCGGGCCGTCCTCGTCGGTGCTGCTCCTGCTCGCCGGGGTGACCGGCCGCACCCCCGGCCTCGCCCACCACAACGTGTTCTTCTCCGCCGACTACCGGCGGGAGTTCCGCGACATCTTCGCCGCGGGCCGCCCGCCGCGCGACCCCACCGTGTACATCGGCTGCTCCGCCGTCGACGACCCCACCCAGGCGCCGCCGGGCGCCGAGAACCAGGTGCTGCTCGTCAACGTGCCCGCCCGCGACCCGGCCCGCTGGCCGCAGCGCCCCGAGTCGTACCGGGACATGGTGCTGGAACGGCTCGCCGCCCGCGGCCACGACCTGTCCGGGCGGCTGCGGTTCGTCGACCTGTTCACCCCCGCCGACCTGCGCGACCGGTACGGCGCGTGGGGCGGCGCGATCTACGGCGCGGCGGCGAACGGCGTGCTCGCCCCGCTGCTGCGGCCCGGCAACCGGGGCCCGCGGCGCGGCCTCTACCTCGTCGGCGGCTCGGTCCACCCCGGCGGCGGGCTGCCGCTCGTGGTGCTCGGCGCCCACATCGTCGCCCGCATCGTCGCCGAGGACTTCCCCGCCCCGGCGCCGCGCGTGGTGGAGGGCCGCCGATGAGGATCCGGCCGCTCGACCTCGCCCAGGCCGCCGCCGCGGCCGTGGTCGCCACCCGGCTCGCCCGCGGGCGCCGCCGCCTGCCCCCGCTCGCCGTACCGGACCGGCCCGCCGGAGGGGTCTCGGTGGTGATCCCCGCCCGGGACGAGGAGCACCGCATCGGCCCCTGCCTGCGGGCGGTGCTCGCCGACCCCGACGTGGCCGAGGTGGTCGTCGTCGACGACGGCTCCCGGGACGGCACGGCCCGCCTCGCCGCCGCGATGGGCGCGCGCGTTGTCCGCGGCGCGCCGCTGCCGGACGGCTGGGTCGGCAAGCAGTGGGCGCTGCGGCAGGGCGTCGCCGCCGCGCGCGGCGGGATCGTCGTCACGCTCGACGCCGACACCCGGCCGCGGCCCGGGCTGTTCGCCGCGCTCGCCGCCGCCCTCCGCGACGGGCGGGACCTGGTCAGCGCCGGGCCGCGGTTCGTCTGCGACGGGCCGGTCGAGCAGGCGCTGCACGGCGCGTTCCTCGCCACGCTCGTCTACCGGTTCGGCCCGATCGGCCCGGCCGTACCGCCGCCTCCGCACCGCACCGTGGTGAACGGCCAGTGCCTGGCGTTCCGGCGCGGCCGCATGCTCGCCGACGACGGGTTCGCCCGGGTGCGGGACCGGCTCACCGACGACGTGGCGCTCGCCCGGTGCCTCGCCGCGCGCGGGTGGCGGGTGGCGTTCCTCGACGCGGGCGGGCTGCTCGAGGTGGACATGCACGACTCGGCGGCCGAGCTGTGGCGCGAGTGGGGCCGGTCGCTGCCGCTGCATGACGTGACCCCGCCGGTGCGGCAGGCGGCGGACCTGGCCGTGCTGTGGCTCGCCGCGGCGCTGCCGGTGCTGCGGCTCGCGGCCGGTCGCCCCACCCGGCTCGACGCGGCGCTGCTCGCGGGGCGCTGCCTGCTGAGCGCGGCGCTGCGCGGCAGCTACGCCCGCCCCGGGGCCGGGCTGTGGCTGTCGGCGCTGCTCGACCCGGCCGCCGCGGTCCGGCTCACCACGGCCACGCTCCGCCCGGTGCGCACCTGGCGCGGCCGCGGCTACCCGCCCGCGCTCACCCGGCCCGCTCGCGGCCGGGCCGCCGTCGCCGCGCGGCGAGCGCGGCCTGCGCGAACCGGAGCCCGATCAGGCACATGAGCGCCCCCGTCGCCGCCACCTGCGCCACCGGCGTGAACGGCGCCTGCAGCACCGGCAGGGCGAACACCCCGACCCGGGCGCCGGTGGCGAACGAGCGCGTCGCCGCCGTCACCACGGCGAGCGCGAGCAGCGCGAGCAGGAACGCGGGCGGGCAGATCACCGCCATGCCGCCCGCGAAGGCGAGCACCGACCGGCCGCCGCGGAACCCCGCGAAGGCCGGCCAGGCGTGGCCTGCCATCGCCCCGGCCACCGCCGCGTACACCGCGGGCACGCTCGGTCCGGCCGCCACGCCGAGGCCCGTGACGTGCCAGCCGCTCACCGCCAGCCCGGCCAGCCCGGCCACCGCGCCCTTGGCCAGGTCACCGGCGAACACCGGCACCGCCCGGCGCGGGCCGAGCAGTTCCTTGACGTTCCAGAAGCCGGGATTGCGGTCGCCGGCCTCGCGCGGGTCCACCCCGTGCGCCCGCGCGACCAGCAGCGCCACCGGCACCGAGCCGACCAGGTAGCCACCGATGCCGGACACCAGCACGTCGATCATCGCGTCGTTCCACCTCGTTCGCTACGGGGACCTGCGCGGCATGCGGCAGGCCGCCTTCGACCGCCCGGTCCTGCGCGCCGTCGAAGGGCTGCGGTTCTGGCGGCTGCTCGGCACCGGCCGCGGCGCGTCCATGACGCTCGGCGCCGACCTGCGCCGCTGGGCGTTGTTCGCGGTGTGGCGGCACCCTGACGACCTGGACACGTTCCTGCGCCGCTCGCCGATCGCCGCCCGCTGGCGGGACGAGGCCGTCGAGCTGTGGCAGGTACGGCTGGCGCCGCTCGCCTCGCGCGGCCGGTGGGGCGGGGTGGACCCGTTCGCCGGTGCCGTACCGCCCGCCGTGCCGGAGGGTGAGGAGCCCGAGGGGCCGGTCGCCGTGCTCACCCGGGCGACGATCCGGCTCACCCGGCTGGTCGCCTTCTACCGCGCCGTGCCCGAGGTCGACCGGATGCTGCACGCGCAGGAGGGGCGGCTCGCCTCGGTCGGCATCGGCGAGTGGCCGGTCGCCCGGCAGGCCACCTTCTCGCTGTGGCGCGACGGCGCGGCCGCCACCGCGTTCGCCTACCGCACCGCGGCCCACGCCGACGTCATCCGCCGCGTCCGGGCCCGCGACTGGTACGCCGAGGAGTTGTTCGCTCGCTTTGTCCCGTTCGGCAGTGAGGGGACCTGGGACGGCCGGGACCCGCTGCGCTGACCCGGCCCGCCGTACCGTCACGGCCGCTGCGGGGCGGCGACGCCCGCGAGGTCGTGCGCGACCGCGCAGGCCCGGGCGATCGCCTCGGCGGTGGAGGAGCCGTGCGCGACCACCACGGTGCCGCGCAGCCCGAGCAGCGCGGCCCCGCCGTGGGTGCGCGGATCGTAGCGGGCCCGCACCGGGGCGAGCGCGGACGGCGCGGCGATGCCCGCGGCGGCGACCATGCCGAGCGTGGTGCGCACGCACCCCTCCACGGTCTTGAGCACCACGTTGCCGGTGAACCCGTCGGTGACGATCACGTCCACCGTCCCGGCCGTCACGTCGTAGCCCTCGACCAGCCCGGCGAAGCGCAGCGGCGCCTCGGCGAGCAGCGGCGCGGCGTGCCGGGTGAGGTGGTCGCCCTTGCCCGGCTCGGACCCGATCGACAGCAGCCCGGCGACCGGCGCGTCGATGCCGAGCACGCGGCGCGCGTAGTCCACGCCGAGCAGCGCGAACCGCCGGAGCATCGCGGGCGTGGGGTCGGCGGTCGCCCCGGCGTCGACGAGCACGCTCACCTTGTCCCCGGCCTGGGGGAGGGCGACGGCGAGCGCGGGCCGCTCGACGCCCTCGGCGCAGCCGATGTCGCGGATCGCGAGCGTCACCACCGCGCCGGTGGAGCCCGCCGACACGAGCGCCGCCGCCTCGCCCCGCCGTACCAGCGCGCAGCCGACCGCGATGCTCGAGGCGCGGCTCGCGTGCGGCCCGCGTTCGGTCATCGGCACCACGTCCGGCGCGTGCACCACGGGGATCTCGCCGGCCGCGTCGTGGCCGCGCAGCAGCGGCAGCAGCACCTCCTGTCGCCCGGCGAGCAGCACGGGCACCCCGTGCGCCCGGTGTGCCAGCACGGCCCCCGCGACGGCCTCGGCCGGACCGTGGTCGCCGCCCATGCCGTCGAGGACGACCGGCCGCGTGCTCACCGCACGTCCACCACCGCGCGCAGCTCGGCCCGGCCCGCCTCGGCCGACCGCAGCAGGTGCCGGGCGAACGTGGCGAGCCTGCGCCGCCGCGGCACCCGGGCCCGCCGTTCCAGCACCGCGTACCCGCTGCGCTCGATCTCGGCGAGGATGCCGCCGTACAGCTCCTTCGCGGCCCGGATGCACGGCCGCGACGAGGGGATGAGCAGCTCGATCCCGGGCTCGGCGGCCCGGTAGTGCGCGTGGGCGCGCTGTGCCTCGAAGGCGAGCAGCTCGCGTACGGCCGGCCCGGTGGCCGGTTGCCGCAGGTCGTCCTCGGTCACCCCGAACGCGGCCATGTCCTGCAGCGGCAGGTAGATGCGGCCCCGGGCGAGGTCCTCGGCCACGTCCCGCAGGAAGTTGGTGAGCTGGAAGGCGAGCCCGAGCTGCCGCGCCGGCTCGCGGGCCTCCTGCTCCGCGCCCGGCACCGTCTCCAGGATCGGCAGCATCATCGTGCCGATCGCCGCGGCCGAGCCCGCCATGTAGCCGAGCAGGTCCTCGTAGGTGGGGTAGCGGGTGACCGTCAGGTCGGCCCGCATCGCGCCGAGGAACGCGGCGATGTCCCCGTGGTCGATGCCGAACGACCGCACCGTGTGCAGGAACGCGGGCAGCACCGGATCCCGCACCGGCTCCCCGGCGAGCCCGGCCGCCACCTCGGCGGTGAGCGCGTCCAGCGCCCGCGCCCGGTCGGCGAGCTCCCGGTGCCCGTCGACGATCTCGTCGGCGTACCGGGCGAAGCCGTACAGCGCGTGCACGTGGCGGCGTTTCCACGCGGGCAGCAGCCGGGTGGCGAGGTAGTAGGACCGGCCGTACCGGGCGTGCAGCCTCCGGCAGCGCTCGTAGCTGGCCGTCAGCGTCACCGCGGCCCCCGCACCACGGCCATCGCCCCCTCCGTCCGGGCCTCCGGCCCGGCGCGCGACCGTACGCTCCCCTGGCGGCATGCTGACCTCCGGCATCCCCCGTCGGACATCGCGCGCCCGGCCCCGGCGTGCGGCGGGCGCGTATCCCGGTACTTCCCGCCGCTCGCCGCGATATGTACGGCTCGCCGTCACCCAGCGGTCGCCTGATGCGCCGCCCACATTTGCGTAACTTGTCGCATCTATCCCTGATCACCGTTATTCGGATCTTGTCAATGTTAGCGTTATCACTTACTTTCGGGACTAACCGATAACCACTGTTTGCTGTGAAGTCGGCGGGCGGCCGGCGCGTCGGCGGCGCCGCCGTACCGGAATCCAGAGGCCGGTCCCGCACGGCCACCGAAACGTGCTCAACGGCGCGACCGAGGCGTCACGCCGGCATGCCGCCAGGTGAGTGACGTGCGCCTGGCGTCCCGGGGAGAGCGACGACGGACGGAGGTGCAGGCGCAGGGGTCACGGCATATCCGCCGCTGAATCGAACCGGCGGTCGAGCGACATCACCGGCCGACCAGCAAGGGAGATTCGAATGCCAGCGTTATCGTGTCACGGCGTCGTGCGCGCCGATAGGCTCCGCCGGTTTCCGGCGGTGATCCTCGCAGGAGTCCTGATGATCGCGGCAGTGGTGTTTCCGCAACGTCCGGTGGCCGCGGACACCCCGTGGCTGACCGTCTCCGAGGACGGCTTCGCCTCGTTCACCGTCCCGGCGGCCTACATCGAGCAGCAGGCCGGACAGGTCTCGCAGGTGGTCGTCGAGGGGAACTTCGGGCCCTCGTTCACGTGGGCGGAGTACGGCCTGACCCGGTGGGGCGACGTCTGGTCGGGCGTCCTCGGCCCGCTGCCGCCGGGGCTGTACCACTACCAGATCACCGCCGACGACACCAAGAGCCTGAAGGATCCGACGAACGACACCCGCGTGGCGTCGAAGCCGCTGTGGAGCGCCTTCCTCGTGCGGGGCGACGCGTCGCGCCTGCTCGAGGACGCGCCCGAGGGGAGCCGCGGCAAGGTCGAGACCCTGACCTACCGCGCCGGGCGCGAGGAGCGGTCGGTGCTGGTGTGGACCCCGCCGGGCCACTCCGCCAAGGGCCCCAGGACCTATCCCGTGCTGTACCTGCGCACCGGCGCCGGCGGCAGCGCCACCGACTGGGCCGATCTGGCGCGTGCCCCGCAGATCCTCGACAACCTGACCGCGCGCAAGGCGATCGAGCCGATGGTCGTGGTGTTCGACGGCGACGGCCCGGACGACCGCAAGGCGTTCGACGACCTGCGCAAGGCGGTCGCCCAGCGCTACCGCGTCCACCAGGACCCGGCGCACCAGGCGATCGCGGGTACCGCCGAGGGCGGCACGTGGGCGCTGCGCACCGCGCTGTCCCGGCCGGCCGGGTTCGGCTACGTCGGCTCGTTCTCCGGCATGGCCACCGAGGCCGGCGGCAAGCCCGACGCGCACGCCATCAACCACACCGTGAAGCTGCTGCGCCTGTACACGGGCAACGTGACCGACCCCGCGTACAACGCGACCGTCCGGCTGACCAAGGCGCTCGACCGCGCCGGCGTGCGGTACGGGTTCGACGGGGTCAACCCCGACGCCGGCGGGAACTGGCACGCCTGGCGGAAGAACCTCATCGACTTCCTGCCGCGGCTGTTCCGCAAGGCCCCCGGCAACGGCCCGAGCCCCGGCCACGGCAGGCTGAAGGGCGAGTTCGTCCCGCCCAAGCCCGGCACCACGCCGACCCCGTTCGTGTCCGAGGACGGCTTCGTCACCTTCGACACCCCGGCCGGGTACGGCGGCGCCCGGCACGTCACGGTGTGGGCGAACTGGGGCCCGAACGGGAGCTGGCTGCGCGTCCCGATGACCCGGACCGGCGACCGGTGGCGGGTGACCGTCGGCCCCCTCGAGCCGTGGTTCTACTACTACCAGTTCTTCGTCGACCTCAAGCAGGTCAAGGACACCGCGAACCCGACGAAGATCACCTCCGAGCCGACCTGGAGCACCTTCCTCGTCAAGGGTGAGCGGGCCCGCCTCGTGACCGACGTCCCCAAGGGCAAGGGCGGCAAGGTCGAGAGCCTGACCTACCGCAGCAACGTGGTCAACGAGGAGCGCACCGCGCTGGTGTGGCTTCCGCCCGGGTACGACCCGCGGCGCGCCGAGCCGTACCCCGTGCTCTACCTGCAGCACGGCGGCGGCCAGAGCTACACCGACTGGGTGGAGATGGGGCGCGCCAAGCAGATCCTCGACAACCTGTTCCTCGACGGGAAGCTGGTGCCGATGGTCGTGGTGATGGGCAACGGCAACGTGCCCGACTTCACCCGGGAGCTGCTGGAGAACATCGTCCCCGCGGCCCGCGACCGCTACCACGTCTCCGGCGACCCGGCGCGGCAGGCACTCGCCGGGCTGTCGATGGGAGGTGCGCAGACGCTCGAGGTGCTCAAGGCGCGGCCGGGCACCTTCGGCTACGTCGCGGCGTTCTCGTCCTGGTTCGGCCCCGCCGACGGCGTCGACGTGGACGCGATCAACAACGGGACGAAGCTGCTCCGGCTGTACGTCGGCGACCAGTCGGACTTCGTGTACCCGCTGTTCATGCAGTCCCTCGCCACGCTGGACGAGCTCGGCATCCGGTACGAGTTCGACGGGCCCACCCCGGGCCCGCACGGCTGGGACGTGTGGCAGAAGAACCTCATCGACCTGGCGCCGCGGCTGTTCCGGCGCTAGGCCGGGCCCGCCCGCGCCCCCTCCCCGGTGCCGCCGTCTCCGCGCGGTGGCACCGGGGACCGGATGTTAACGCTCACATTCGATCGGGTGGACGAGGGCGCCGGTCGCGGCACCGGCGTCCCTCGCCCACCGGCCGCCCGCCCGGCCTCGGCGGCGGCGCACGGTCCCGGGTGCGCCGCGATCCCGGAGGGGAGATGACCGTGAAGAGGAGAAGACTGCGCCACGCGATGGCGATGGTGGCCGCCGCGACCGCGCTCGCCGCCTGCTCCGCCGGCGGCGGGGAGCCGGGCGCCGGCAAGGCGAGCAACTGCGCGAACGAGATCCCCAAGAAGAACCTGCCGGTCGTGACGATGTGGGGCTGGTACCCGAACATGAACCTCGTCGTCGACAACTTCAACCGGCTCAACGACGAGGTGCAGGTCTGCTGGACCAACGTCGGCCAGGGCGGCGACGAGTACGACAAGTTCCAGACCGCGATCACGGCGGGCTCCGGCGCGCCCGACGTGATCATGATCGAGATGGACCGCATCCCCACGTTCCAGATCCAGAACGCCCTCGTCGACATCCGGCGGTACGGCTACGAGCAGGTGAAGGAGAACTACGGCGAGGGCGCGTGGAAGGACGTCTCGGTCGGGGACGCGATCTACGGCGTGCCGGTCGACGGCGGCCCGGTGGCGATGATCTACCGCAAGGACATCTTCGAGAAGTACGGCATCACGCCGCCCAAGACCTGGGCCGAGTACGAGCAGGCCGCGCAGAAGGTGAAGGACGCGGGCGGGCCGCTCTTCGGCGACTTCGCCGCGAACGTCTCGGCCCTCACCATGGCGCTCCAGATCCAGAAGGGCGCCAACCCGTTCACCTACGACCCGACCCAGCCGAGGACGATCGGCATCCGGCTCAACGACCAGGCGTCCAAGGACGTGCTCGCGTACTGGGAACGCCTCGTCCGCAAGGGCCTGGTGGGCACCGAGGACCAGTTCACCCCCGAGTACATCTCCGGCGTCATCAACGGCCGGTACGCGACGTACATCTCGGCGGCCTGGGCGCCCGGCTACCTCACCGGCGCCGGGGTCGGCCAGGGCGAGGACACCGGCAAGTGGGCGGTCGCGCCGCTGCCGCAGTGGGACCCCGACAACCCGGTGCAGGTGAACTGGGGCGGGTCGGCGTTCTCGGTGACGAGCCAGGCGAAGAACCCCGAGCTCGCCGCGAAGGTGGCCTACGGCCTGTACGCCGACGACGAGTCGCTCAGCCACGGCTGGAAGAACCAGATCATCTTCCCGCTCAACCTCAAGGCGCTGAACAGCCCCGAGTTCGTCGACCACAAGGTGCCGTTCTTCGACGGGCAGCAGGCGAACAAGGAGGTGTACGTCCCCGCGGCCAACGCCTACCAGGGCGTCACCTACAGCCCGTTCGGCCAGTACTACTTCGACGCGATGACGAAGCAGGTCAGCGCGCTCATCCAGGGCTCGGTCACCGCCGAGCAGGCCGCCGACCGGCTCCACGAGGACGTCGTGACCTACGCCAGGGAGCAGGGTTTCACCGTCCAGTGACGCCACGGGCGGGCCGGACGCCCCGGCCGCCCGGCCCGCCCGCGATCCCCCGCATCGACCCCGGAGCCCCACATGCCCCTCCTGATCGAGAAGGACGCGCCGCGCGTCCGGGAGAAGCCGCGCACGGCCCGCGGCAGGGTGCGCCTCCGCGAGCACCTGCTGGGCTGGCTGTTCGTCGGGCCGTTCGCGTTCGTCTTCCTGGCCTTCCTCATCGCGCCGCTCGGTTACGCGGCCTACCTCAGCCTCTTCCAGCGGAAGCTGATCGGCGGCACGAGCTTCGTCCTGTTCGACAACTACCTCAAGGCGTTCACCGACCCGAGCTTCCTGTCCGGGACGTGGTTCGTCATCCGCTTCTCGCTGGTCGCCATCCCCCTGCAGATCGGCATCGCGCTCGCGCTCGCCCTCATCCTCGACGCGGTGACGTCGCTGTTCGCCCGCTTCGCCCGGCTCATGATCTTCCTGCCGTACGCGATCCCCACCGTGATCGGCGCGATCATGTGGGGATTCCTCTACAGCAAGAGCTTCGGGCCGCTCGCCGACGTCTTCGGGCTGTTCGGCGCCGCCGCCCCCGACCTGCTCAGCAGCAACCTGATCTTCGCCGGCCTGGTGAACATCGTCACCTGGCAGTGGGTCGGCTACTACATGATCATCCTGTACGCGGCGCTCCAGGGCATCGACCCGACCCTGTACGAGGCCGCCCGCATCGACGGCGCCGGACGCTGGCAGATCGCGCTCCGGATCAAGATCCCGCTGATCACCCCCGCGCTCCTGCTGATCCTGGTCTTCTCCCTCATCGGCACCCTGCAGTTCTTCAACGAGCCGCAGATCCTGCGCCCGCTCGCGGCCGGCGCGATCGGGCCGGACTTCACCCCGAACATGTACGCCTACCAGCAGGCGTTCGGGCTCGCGAACATCAACTACGGGTCGGCGATCTCCTTCGCCCTCGGCGGGGTGGTGTTCGTCGGGGTCTACGCCTTCCTGTTCCTCACCCGGAAGCGGAGGAGTTTCCTGTGACCCGTCACCGCCCCCGCACCGGCCGCCCGCCGAGCCGCCACCTGCCCCTGCAGGTGTTCCTCGGCTTCGTCGTCGTGTACTTCCTCGTGCCGTTCTGGTGGGTCGTGGTCAACGGCTCCAAGGACGCGGCGGGACTGTTCGGCGGCGGCAACACCCTGTGGTTCGCCGGCCGCGTCGACTACCTCGGCAACCTGCGCGAGCTGCTCACCTACGACGGCGGCATCTACGGCCGGTGGATCCTCAACTCGGCGCTGTACGCGCTCGTGGGCGGGGTCGGCGCGACGATCCTCGCCGTCCTCGCCGGGTACGGCTTCGCCCGGTACCGGTTCGCCGGGCGGCGCTTCGGGTTCGCCCTCGTGCTCGGCGCGCTCATGGTGCCCGCGACCGCCCTGGTGATCCCCACCTTCGTGATGTTCGCCGGGCTCGGGCTCACCAACACGATCTGGGCGGTGATCCTGCCGTCGCTGCTCAACCCGTTCGGCGTCTACCTGATGCACGTGTACGCCCGCGACGCGATCCCCGCCGAGATCCTCGACGCGGCGCGCGCCGACGGCGCGGGCGAGCTGCGGGTGTTCCTGCGGGTCGCGCTGCCGCTGATGCGGCCCGCGGTGGTGACCGTGCTGCTGCTGTCCGCGGTGGCCTGCTGGAACAACTACTTCCTGCCGCTGGCCATGCTCTCCGACAACCGCCTGTTCCCGGTCACCGTCGGGCTCGGCGTCTGGCAGGGCATCGCCTCGGCGAACAACGCCGGCACCACCCCGCTGTGGAGCCTCATCATCCTCGGCGCGCTCGTCTCGGTGATCCCGCTGGTCATCGCGTTCTTCACGCTGCAGCGGCACTGGCGCGGCGGCCTCGCCCTCGGCGGCCTGCGGTGAGGAGCGGGCGACGCCCGGCCGGACGCCGCCCGCCGCGGCCCGGCGGTCAGGGCAGCTGCCGTACCGACATCACCGCCCAGGGCAGCAGCTCGACGTCGAGCTCGAGCACGCCGGAGGCGGGCACGGTGAGCGGGTAGCGGAGCAGCGCGTCGGCCGCGGTGCGCAGGTACTCGGTCTCGGCCCGGGAGGGGTTGACCGGGGAGCCGAGCCGGTACCAGGCCTCGGCCGGGTTGCCGTGCTCCCAGTCGAGGATCTCCACGAGGAACGTGGTGCCCGGCCGCAGCCCGCCGATCGAGTGGCGGATCCGCCGGGTCGGCCCGACCTCGGCGAGGTGGCGGGTCGCCTCGTAGGAGCCCACCGAGGGCAGGCCGCGCAGCGCCATGTCGTCGGGGTAGTTGAAGAACACCGCGGACACCGCCGAGGTACGGCTGTCGCGGGTGATCACCCCGTGCGGGGTGGCGTGCAGCAGCCGGTCGCCGAGCCGCGCGAGCATGGCGAACGCGTGGAACGTCGGCTTGTGCACGCCGCTCTCGTTCACCAGCCCGAAGCCGCCGTGGAACGGGCCGATGCCCGCGCCGCCCTCCTCGAACACGTCGGTGAAGGTCCAGTACGAGATCGAGTCGGCGAGATAGGCGCACTTGAGGTAGGCCCGGGTGATGTAGGTGGCCGCGAACACCGTGTCGTGCATGAAGTCGCGGCTCGACGGCGAGGTCGACCACTCGGTGATGTGGATCTCCGCGTCCGGGTACGGGCTGTTCTTCACGATCTCCCGCAGCAGGGTCAGGTCATCGAAGGTGGCGTCCGCGTACCGGGTGATCTGCACCGCCCGGCCGTCCGCGCCGTACGCGTAGTCGGTGGGGTAGAGGTGGGTCGAGATGAAGTCGATCGGCAGGTCGCGCCGGGCGCACCAGTCGATGAAGTCCTCGATCCACACCGGCCGCCAGTCGAGCGCGTCCACGTCCGTCGCGGCCGCGGTCCTGTGGGTCGCGGACCGGTCCTCGGTCTCCCCCTTGTACCGGTCGTCGGGCACGAACACGCTCGTCGCCGGCCCGCCAACGCGCAGCGCCGGGTCGATCCTCTTGATCGCCCGCACGGTCTGCTCGTACAGCTCGAAGTACTGGGTCTTCGTGCCGGTCCAGAAGTGCGGCACCAGGTTCGGCTCGTTCCACACCTCGAACCGCCACTCGCGCACCTCGTCGATGCCGTACCGGTCGATCCAGTGCTCGACCGTCTTGGTCACCAGCTCGACCCAGCGCCCCATGTCCTTCGGCGGGCTGCAGTGCGCGCCCCACCAGAACAGCGTCTCGGTCTGCGTGGCCAGCTCCCGCGGCATGAAGCCGAGCTCGACGAACGGCCGGACCCCGCTGTCCACGATGAAGTCGAACACCTTGTCCACGTAGCTGAACGTGTGCACGGGGGCCGGCAGCGGCGAGTTCGGCCCGAAGCCGCCGCCGTAGCTCTCCCGGTAGACGAACATGTCGTCGTGGAACAGGCCGTGGAAGCGGACGGACCGGAATCCGAGCGTGGACACCGCCTCGGTGAACTGCTGCCGCCAGTCCGCACGCAGCGCCTCGTTCGCCCGCCCGGCGCCGACACACCTGCTCCAGACGTGCGGCAACGCGCTCTCGGCGCAGGGCTCGCCGTCGACGAGCAGGCGGGACTCGAGCACACCGTCGATGGTCATTCGGTTCACTTACTCCTCTGGTCACGTGTGGGCGACGGATGCCGGCGGCACGGCACGCCGGGCCCGGGCCGGAGCCGCCGAGGGCACCGGCCCGGGCCGCCGGCGCCCGGCCGCCGCGGATCGGGTGCGGGCGGTACGGCGGGGCCGCCGCGGGGCACGGCTAGCCCTTGACGGCGCCGAGCGACAGGCCCGCCCGCCAGTAGCGCTGCAGGCTGAGGAACGCGATGATCAGCGGGATGATCGTCAGCAGCGAGGACGTGATCACGAGATTCTGGATGAGCGCCCCGGCCCCGGCCTGCGACCCGAGCTTGTTCCACTGGTTGATGCCGACGGTCAGCGGGTACCAGGCGGGGTCCTTGAGCATGATCAGCGGCAGGAAGTAGTTGTTCCAGATCGACACGAAGGAGAACAGCAGCACCGTCACGCTCGCCGGGGCGAGCAGCGGGAGCGCGATCCGGAAGAAGGTGCGGAACTCCCCGGCGCCGTCGATCTTCGCCGCCTCGAGCAGCCCGGTCGGCACGGCCTCGGCGGCGAACACCCACATCAGGTACAGCCCGAACGGGTTGAGGAAGGACGGGATGAGGATCGCCCACGGGGTGTTGGTGAGGCCGAGCTTGGCGAACAGCAGGAACTGCGGGATCGCCAGGGCGATGCCGGGGACCGAGATCGAGCCGAGGATGACGAACAGGAAGACCCGCTTGCCGCGGAAGTCGAGCTTGGCCAGCGCGTACCCGCCCAGGGCGGCGAGGAACGTCGACACGGTGGCGCCCACGACGACGTAGAGCACGGTGTTCGACAGCCACCGGGAGTAGACGCCGTCCTGGTAGGTGAACACCTCGACGATGTTGTCCCACAGCGCGAACCTGCCGCCGGGGGCGAGCCCGAACGTCGACACGAAGTCGGCCTGCGTCTTGGTGGAGTTGATCACCAGCCAGGCCAGCGGCAGCAGGCAGTACAGGGTGAACAGGCCGGTCAGCACGGTGAGGGTGACGCTCTTGCGCGGGTTGCCCACCGTGTGCAGCCGCGGTCCGCGGCCGGTACGGCGGGCCGGCGCGGCGGCCGTGCCGGACCCGGCGCGCAGGCTACCGATCGAGTGCATTCCTCAACCCTCTGATCTGGACGGCGTAGGCGATGGCGATCGTGATCACGGCCATCACGAGCGCGAGCGCGGCCGCGTAGCCCTGCTGGGACCCGGTGAACGCCAGGTGGTACGCGTACAGGTTCGGCGTGTAGTGGGTGGTGATGCCGCTGTTCGCGACCATCGACTGCAGGATCTGCGGCTCGTTGAACATCTGGAAGGTGCCGATGATCGAGAAGATGATCGTGACGACGAGCGTGCCGCGCAGCGCGGGCAGCTTGATCCAGCGGATGATCTGGAACTCGTTCGCCCCGTCGATCGCGGCCGCCTCGTACAGCTCGCGCGGGACGGCCTTGAGCGCCGAGTAGAAGATGAGCATGTTGAACCCGGTGAACGCCCAGGTCACCATCACGCCGATGGAGATGAGCGTGGTGTCCGGGGTGAACGGGTCGATGCTCGTGCCCAGCGCCCGGTTGAGGCTGCCGAACAGGCCGTACTTGACGCCGAGCATGAAGCCCCACATGAGGGTGGACACGATCGCCGGCACCGCGTAGGGCAGGAAGATCGTCACCCGCATGAACCTGGCGCCGTGGACGCGCAGGGAGTCGAGCGCGAGCGCGACCGCCATGGCGAACAGCAGCATGATCGGCACCTGGATCAGGGTGAACCACACGACGCGCCCCACCCCGTCCCAGAACTGCGGGTCCTGCAGCAGCTTCGTGTAGTTGGCGAGGCCGACGAAGGTGTCGCCGCCGAGCAGCCGCTGCTGGAACAGGCTGAGGTAGGCGGCGTACAGGATCGGGACGATGAACACGAGCGCGAACAGCGTCCCGAACGGGGCGATGAACGCGTACCCGGCCCACGATCGCCGCCGCCGGTTCGGTGTCGGGTCCCGGGTCGCGCCCGCCGTGTGCTCGTCCGTGGGGGCGCTCGTGCCGATCCGGCCTGCCAGGTCCATGGTGTGCTTCCTCCGCGGTCCGCTGACGGTCTGGTCCCGCCGGTTCCGGTGCCGCGCCCGGCGCGCGCACGGCGCGTGCCCGAGGTGTCCGCGGTACGGCCGCGCGCACGCCGGGCGGTTGGGGCACCGGCCGGTGGCCTAGCTCACCTCGAAGCCCTGCTCGTTGCCGTACTGGGCGGAGCGCTGCCGCCACTGCTCGAGGATCTCGGCGAGGGATCCCCTGCCCGAGGTGTAGTAGGGGGTCGCGATGTCCTCGTAGATGGTGCGCGCCCACTCGAAGAACGGCGGGTACTGCCAGCCGGTCCCGACGATCTCCGAGGCCTCGGCGAGCACCGCGCCGGTCTGCTGGCCGCCGAAGTACTCGTTGGCCTTGCCGCGGAACTCCTCGCTCTGCAGCACCGAGAGGTTCGGCACGAACGCGCCCGCGTCGACCCGGGCCGCCACGCCCTCGCCGTGCGTGAAGTACTCGAGGAACTTGAACGCGGCCTCCTTGTGCTGCGCCGCCTCCGGGATGCCGAACGCGCTGCCGCCGTTCTCCGACCCGACCTTCTCGCCCTCGCTCCACTGCGGCATGAGGGCGACCCGGAAGTCACCGGCGGCCTTCGGCGCCCGCTCCGGCAACGTCGCGGTGAGCCAGCCGCCCATGATCTGGCTGGCGAGCGTGCCGTCGTTGAGCGCCCGGTTCCACTCGTCGGACCAGCCGCGGATCTTGGTGTTGACCAGGCCCTCGTCGAGCATCCTCTGCCAGAAGGCGATCGCCCGCTTCGAGCCCTCGTCGGTGAAGTCGATCCGCACCTTGGTGCCGTCCACCTTGTACGGCCGGCCGCCGGCCTGCCAGATCAGCGAGAGCAGGAAGAACGGGTCGCCGGTGTCCTGGGCGATGTAGTAGCCGTCGCCGAGCGCGCGGATCTTCTTCGCCGCCTCGTAGTACTCGTCCCACGTGGCCGGCGGCTCTTCGATGCCGGCCTTCTTGAACGTGGCCGCGTTGTAGAACATGGCCGAGGGCCCGTAGTCGGACGGCAGCGCGTACACCTTGCCGCCCACCGTCACGTGCTCCCACGCGGCCTTGACGTAGTCGTTCGCGAACCGCTCGGCGCCGAACTGGCCGAGGTCGGCCAGCTTGCCGGGGATGGCGAAGTACGGCACGGCGAAGTACTCGAACATCACCAGGTCGGGGACGCCGGAGCCGGCCTGGATGGCGTTGTCGAGCGCCTGGTACTCGTCCTGGGACGAGCCCGCGTTGACGACCTCGACCTTGATGTTCGGGTTGGCGGCCTCGAACCCGGGCACGGCCTTCTCGACGGTGCCGTCCCAGCTCCACACCGTGATCTTCACCGGGCCGTCGCCGCCACCGCCGCCGTCGCCGGTACCACCACCGCCACCGCCCGAGCAGGCGGTGAGCGCGAGCGTCGACACGAGAGCCGCGGACAGGAGTTTCGCCTTCAGCGAGAGCCGCACGAGCCTCTCCTCTCGCCGGGTTACGAAAGAATTTCGCAACTTGTTCGGGGTGTGGTTGGACATTAAGGTGCCGGTAACGCCGTGTCAATGGGGTCGTTACCTCGAAATCGCCCCGGTTTCGGAGCGGTGAAGGGGGCGTGATACCTTCGAAAAAGTTTCGAAGCCCGGAAAGGAGCCTGGATGCCACGGCGAGGTCGTTCCGAGCGGGTCACCCTGGCGGACGTCGCCCGGCTGGCCGGGGTGTCGCCCACGACCGCCTCCAAGGTGCTCAACGGGCGCAGCGACGTGGGGGCGCGCACCCGCGAGCGCGTCCTTGCGGTCATGGCCGAGCTCGGCTACCGCCCGACGACGGCGCGGCACACCCGTCCCCGGGAGCGCGCGATCCTCACCGTGCTCGACTTCGTCGAGTCACGCTACGCCGGGACCGTGCTCCAGGGCATCCTCCTCGCCGCGAACGCCGCCCAGGCCGAGCTGCTGCTGCGCCTGCCGCCCGAGGATCCCGCGAGCACGAGCCGTACCGCGGCGCGCGCCTGGCTGGAGGAGCGGCAGGAGTCCGGCGTGGTCGGCATGATCGTGCTCGCCGCGGCCGTGCCCGACCCGGTGCTGCTCGCCGCCGAGGACCTCGGGCTGCCGGTCGTGGCGATCGACCCGATCGACACCACCGAGTCCCGGGTGGTGAGCATCGGCTCCACCAACTGGGCGGGCGGCCGCTCGGCGACCGAGCACCTGATAAAGCTCGGCCACCGCAGGATCGCCTGGATCGGCGGGCCGCTCGGCTCGGCCCCCTCGGTCGAGCGCTTCCACGGCTACCAGGCCGCGCTCGACTCGGCCGGCATCACGCCGGACCGCGCGCTCGTCCGCCACGAGGCGTTCTCCTTCGAGGCGGGCTTCCGGCACGCCCTCGACCTGCTCTCCCTCGACGACCGGCCGACCGGGATCGTCGCGGGCAACGACGAGATCGCCCTCGGCGTGCTCGCCGCGGCCGGGCGGCTCGGCATCGCCGTACCGCGCGAGCTGTCGGTCACCGGGTTCGACGACACGCCGCAGACCGAGTGGACCACGCCCCGGCTCACCTCGGTACGGCAGCCGCTCGCCGGGATGGGCCGGATGGCGGTGGAGACCGTGCTCGCCATGGCGGACGGCGTGCAGCCCGCGTCCCGGCACCTGCAGCTCGCGACCACGCTCAGCGTCCGCGACTCGACCGGCCCCGCCCCGGCGTCCTGACCCCGGTCAGCGGCGTTCGCGCAGCACGCGCTCGGCGGTGAGGCGGCCGGAGATGAGCACGGGCGGCACGCCGATGCCGGGCGCGGTGTACATGCCCGCCAGGTGCAGGCCGGGCACGCGGCGGGCCACCGGGGCGGGACGGAACCAGGCGGTCTGGGTGAACCGCTGGTCGAGCGCGAACGGCGTGCCCGCGCTGTGGCCGCGCCGCCGCCAGGCCGGCGGGTCGAGCACGAGCCGGGGACGGGCGGACAGGTCCGGGTAGCCGAGCCCGGCCAGGCGCGCGAGCAGCCGCTCCTCCAGGTACGGCCGGAGCCGGGACCAGTCGGCGCGCAGCAGGTTGGGCGCGGGCTCGAGCACGCTGAGCACGGCCTGCCCGGCGGGCGCCGCGTCGGCGTCGCAGGCCGGGTGGGTGACGAGCAGGCTGGGGTCCGGCTGCGGCAGCCCGCGGTCGAGCGCGTCGAACGCGGCGTGCCAGGCGCGGCCGAAGTGGATCGTGTGGTGGGCCTGGCCGGGCAGCGGCCGGTCGAGGCCGGCGTGGATCACCAGGCAGGAGGGGGAGTAGCGGGGGCGGCGCAGCCGCCAGTCGGCCGCCGCCGCGGGCAGCAGGCCGCTCGCGTGCGCGGCGGGCAGGTCGCAGGCGACCACCACCTGGCGGGCGGGCAGCGCCGACCCGTCGGCGAGCCGTACCCCGCGCACGCCGTCGCCGCCGGTCTCCACGCGCACGGCCCGCACGCCGTACCGGAACGCCGCGCCCTTCTTCTCGGCGAGCGCGGCGAGCGCGGCCGGGATCGCGGCCATGCCGCCGCGCTCGGGGAAGTAGACGCCGCCGACGAGGTCCATGTACGCGACGACCGCGTAGACGCCGAGCGCGCGGTGCGGCGGCAGGCCGACGTACATCGCCTGGAAGGTGTGCGCGCGGACGAGCCGGTCGTCGCGCAGGCACGCGGCGGCGAGCCGGTCGAGGCGGCGGAACCCGCCGAGCACGGCGAGCCGGAGCAGCGTCCACGGCCGCAGCATCGACCGCAACCGCGCGGTGTCGGCGTCGATGAACGCGGGCCACGCCAGCGCGAACAGCTCGCCCAGCCGTCGCCGGTAGGCGAGATAGCGGCCCGCCTCCGCCGGGCCGCACAGCTCGCGCACCCGCTCGGCCATGACCTCGGCCTCCGGCACCACGTCGAGGTGGGTGCCGTCGGGGAAGGCGAGCCGGTAGGCGGGGTCGAGCCGCCGCAGCGGCAGCCACGCGTGCAGCTCCTCGCCCGCCGCGCCGAACAGGCCGGCGAGCACCTCGGGCATGGTGAGCACCGACGGCCCTGCGTCGAACCGGTACGGCCCGGCGCGCTCGACCGTGCAGCAGCCGCCGGGCCCGTCGGCCGCCTCGACCACGGTGACCTCCCGCCCGGCCGCGGCGAGCCGTACCGCGGCGGCGAGCCCGGCGAGCCCGGCCCCGACCACCACGACGGGGCCGCCCCGGCCGGTCACGCCCCACCCCCGGCGGCCCGCCCGGCCGGGCCCGGCGGCCGGGTGTCGCCGGGCGCGTACCGGCCACCCGCTCCGGCCGGGCGCGATCCGCGGCATGACGGTGTCGGACGGCACTGCGGCATTCGGACCTCCGGCGTTCCCCCGATGAACGGTTGCTGCGCCGGTACGTGCCCCCTCGTGCCGCGCCTAGTCCCCGCCCCGGCGGGTCAGGTGAGCCAGGCGGCGGTGTCGGCCGGCAGCAGGCCGTCCTCGAGCGGGCCGCTGGTGAGCAGGATCTCCTGGTGCGGCGGCAGCCCGATCGGGGCGGGGGAGAGGTTGACCACGCAGGTCAGCCCGGAGTCGCGGGTGAACGCGAGCACCTCCGGGCCGAGGCCGAGCCAGGTGAGCGTGCCGTCGCCGAGCAGCCGCCGCCGGATGCGCAGCGCGTTCCGGTACAGGGTGAGCATCGAGCCGAGGTCGCCGCGCTGCGCCTCCACGGTGAGCTTGCGCCACTCCTCGGGCTGCGGCAGCCACGGCCGCCCGGTGCCGAACCCGAACGGCGGCTCCTCCCCGGACCACGGCAGCGGCACCCGGCAGCCGTCCCGGCCGGGCACGGTGTACCCGGAGCGCCGCCAGATCGGGTCCTGGCGCAGCTCGCCGGGGATGTCGTCCACCTCCGGCAGGCCGAGTTCCTCGCCCTGGTAGATGTACACGCTGCCGGGCAGCGCCATGGCGAGCAGCGCGGCCGCGCGGGCCCGCCGGTAGCCGAGCTCGAGGTCGCTCGGCGCGCCGTCCCGCCGGTTCGCGTGGTCCCAGGAGGTGTCGGCCCGGCCGTACCGGGTGACCACGCGGGCCACGTCGTGGTTGGACAGCACCCAGGTCGGCGGGGCGCCCAGCGGGGTGTGGGTGGCGAGGGTGCGCTCGATCACCGCGCGCAGCCGGGCCGGGTCCCACGGGCAGGCGAGGAAGTCGAAGTTGAACGCGGTGTGCAGCTCGTCGGGCCTCAGGTAGCGGGCGAGCCGCTCCTGGTCGGGCAGCCACACCTCGCCGATGAGCACCCGCCCGCCGTACTCGTCGCTGATGCGCCGCCAGCTCCGGTAGATCTCGTGCACCTCGTCGAGGTCGGCGTACTCGCCGCGCAGGTCGGCGGGCTTGGCGAGCAGCGCGGCCGAGTCGATGCGGATGCCGTCCACACCGCGGTCGAACCAGAACCGCAGCACGTCGTGGAACTCGGCGTGCACCTCGGGGTTGGTCCAGTTGAGGTCGGGCTGCTCCGGGGCGAACAGGTGCAGGTACCACTGCCCGTCCGGCACCTGGGTCCAGGCCGGCCCGCCGAAGATCGACTGCCACTCGCCGGGCTCGTCCCGGAACCAGAACCGGGCGCGCTCGGGGGAGCCGGGCCCGGCGGCGAGCGCCTGCCTGAACCATTCGCTCTCGGTCGAGCTGTGGTTCGGCACCACGTCGATGATCACCCGGATGCCCGCCTCGTGGGCCTCGGCGATGAAGCGCTCGGCCTCGGCGAGCGTGCCGAAGGCCGGGTCGATGTCCCGGTAGTCGGCCACGTCGTAGCCGCCGTCGGCGAGCGGCGAGGGGTACCAGGGGGTGATCCACACGGCGTCCACGCCGAGCTCGGTCAGGTACGGCAGGCGGGAGCGCAGCCCGGCCAGGTCGCCGATGCCGTCGCCGTTGCCGTCGGCGAAACTGCGCAGGTAGACCTGGTAGATCGCGGCTCCCCGCCACCACGTTTCGGACATGCGGAAGGTGACTCCTTGTCGCGTTGGGATCGGTCGGGACGTCGGTGTTCTTGGGGGTGGCGGCTCAGCCCTTGAGGCCGCCCGCGGTGAGACCGGCCATGATGTGCCGCTGGAACAGGAAGAAGACGATGATCGACGGGATGCTCGCGATCGTCAGGCCGGCCAGGATCGCGTTCTGGCCCACCGCGCCGGCGGTCTGCGACAGGCCGACGCTGATCGTCATCTTCTCGCTGTCCGGCAGCACGAGCAGCGGCAGCACGAAGTCCCGGTAGACGTTGACGATGGTGAAGATCGAGACCACGCCGAGGATCGGCCGGGACACCGGGATCACCACCGACCACAGGATGCGCACCGGTCCGGCGCCGTCGAGCGACGCGGCCTCGAGCAGCTCCCGCGGGATCGAGTCGAAGAACCGCTTGAGCAGCAGGATGTTGAACCCGTTCGCCGCGGCCGGGAACCACAGCGCCCACGGCGTGTTGAGCAGGTGCCAGCCGAGGATCGGCACGTCGACGATGGTCAGGTAGAGCGGGATGAGCACGACCATCGGCGGGATCATCAGCGTGGCGAGCATGCCGCCGAGGATCACGTTCCCGAAGACCGGCCGCAGCTTCGACAGGGCGTACGCCGCGGACACGTCCACCGCCATGACGAAGAGCCAGCCGCCCACCGCGTAGAAGGAGGTGTTCCACAGCAGCAGCCCGATGTCGAACAGCTCCCACGCCTCGAGGAAGGCGTCGAGCGACGGCTCGGCCGGGAACAGCGTCGGCGGCATGCGGGCGATCTCCTCGCCCGTCTTCATCGCCCCCGTCGCCATCCAGTACAGCGGGAACACGAAGACGAGCGTGAAGACCACGACCACGGCGACGAGCACGGTCCAGTAGCCGAACCGGCCCCACGGCGTGGTGAGCGCCAGCGGCGAGATGATCGCGCGCGTCCGCGGCTCGACCCGGCGGGGCCGGCGGCGCAGGCGGCGGGCGGGCCCGTCTCCCCGGGCGGGGGCGGCCGGCCGGTCCAGGGTGAGGTTCGGCATCGTGTCCCCCTCAGCGCGTGTTGTCGCGGGTGAGCCGGAGCTGGACGGCGGCGAAGACGAGCAACACGATCATGAGCATCATGCCGAGGGCGCCGCCCGCGCCGTAGTTGCCGCCGTACACGAAGGCGTACTGGTACATCAGGTAGGCGACGGTGACCGTGGCGTTCTCCGGGCCGCCGCCGGTGAGCATGTACGGCTCGATGAACACCTGCATCGTCGCCACGATCTGGAGCATGAGCATGAGCAGCAGGATCAGCCGGGTCTGCGGGATCGTGACGTGCCGGATCTTGGCGAACACGCCCGCGCCGTCGAGCTCGGCCGCCTCGTACAGCTCGGACGGGATGTTCTGCAGCGCCGCCAGGTAGATGAGCGTGGCGGTGCCCATGTTCATCCACGTCGACACCAGCACCAGCGAGATCAGCGCGGTGTCCGCCGAGTCGAGCCAGGCGAGCGGCGGCAGGTGGAAGAAGTCCAGGATCTGGTTGAACAGGCCCGGCCCCGGGTCGAGCAGCCAGCGGAACAGCAGCACGCTGACGATCGGCGGCAGCATCACCGGCAGGTAGACCACGAATCGCAGGTACGCCCGGGCGTGCCGCAGCTCGTTGAGCAGCAGCGCGACCGCGAACGGCACGGCGTAGCCGCACAGCAGCGCGAGCAGGGTGAACGCGATCGTGTTCCACCAGGCCTGGCCGAACGCCGGGTCCCGGATCACGGTGCGGAAGTTCTCCAGGCCCACCCACTCCGGCGGGTCGATGAGGTTGGTGCGCTGGAAGGCGAGGATGAACTCCCGCACCATCGGGTACCAGGCGAACAGCGTGAAGCAGAACAGCGCGGCGCACATGAACCCGTAGGCGGTGAGGTTGCGCCGCACCGCCTGGCCGAGCCGGGTACGGCCCGGCCGGGACGGGCCCTCGCGGTACGGCCCGAGCCGCCACCGCGGCCGCGGGCCGGGCCCCGCCGGCGCCCGCCGGCCGGGGCCCGTCGTCGCGATCCCGGTCGCCACGGTCGGCTCAGCCATTGCTCGCGAGGATCGTGTTCGCCTTCGCCTCGGCGTCGGCGAGCAGCCTGTCGATGTCGGCGTCGCGGCGGCTCAGCACGGCGGACATGGCCACGTCCAGCACGGCGTACAGCTCCTGCGCCTTCGGCGGCTCCATCTTCGGCGGGATCGTGGCCGACGCCTCCACGTACGGCCGGTAGTTCTCCACCGGCAGCACGGCGTTCTCCCGGCGGGCCTGCTGGATCGCCTTGCCGGTGGGCGAGTCGCCGTACACGTCGTTGTCCGGGATGCCGACCGGGTTGCCGATCGCCTTGCCGCGGGCGAAGTCGAAGCGGCCCTTGCCGACGGTGTTGAACTGGAAGTCGATCCACTTCATGCCGGCCCGGGCCTGCTCGGGCGTGGCCTTGGGGTTGATGAAGTACGCCTCGCCGCCGCTCAGCGCGGCCTTCGCCTCGGGGATGCCGGTGATGCCGTAGTCGGCGTAGTCGCCGTCGAACTTCTGCACCACGTCGGTGATCACGTCGGGCGCGCCGAGCATCATCCCGACCTTGCCGCCGCCCATCGCCATCATGAGCGACTCCCAGCCGTTGTACAGCTTGGCGCCCATGCTGTCGTCCACCCAGCGCATGTCGTGGAGGTACTGCAGGACCTCCTTGCCGATGGGGGAGTTGAACGCGGCCTTCTTGCCGTCGGGGGTGACCATCTCGCCGCCCCGGGCGTACACGTGCATGGTGAAGTGCCAGCCGCCGGTGTTGCCGCCGGAGTACTCGCCGAAGCCGACGTGGTCCGGGCCGAGCGCGGCGATCCTCTTGGCCGCCTCGCGGACCTCGGCCCAGGTCTTCGGCGGGGCGTCCGGGTCGAGGCCTGCCTGTGTGAACAGCCTGCGGTTGTAGACCAGGCCGACGCTGTAGTGCACGTTCGGCACGCCGTACACCCGGCCGTCCCGGGTGACCAGCTCCTTGACGTCCTCGCGCAGGTCCTTCCAGTTCTTGATCTCGTCGAGGTACGGGGTGATGTCGAGGGCCTGCCGCTTGGTGATCACCTCGTCGTAGTTGGTGACCGGGACCATGAACACGGTCTCCATCTGGCCGCCCGCGAGCTTGGGCCCGAAGGTCTTGGGGTCGAAGCAGGGCTGCTGGTCGGTGCTCCTGACGATCACGCCCGGGTTCGCCTTCTGGAACTCGGCGACGTCGTCGTCCCACGCCTTGCGGTTCTCCGGAGCGGTCTTCGCGGGTTGGCAGGCCACGGTGATGTGCACCTGCCCGCTCCCGGCGGTCTCCGCGGGGTCGCCGCCGCCGCACCCCGCCGTGCTCACGGTCAGCCCTGCCGCCAGGAGCAGTCCCGCGGTCCTGCGAAAGCCCGATCTGCGCATCGTCTGGCCCTTCTCCCACGCTCGATGGACGGTGAGGCGCCCCGCCGTGTGGCGTTGAGCATAGACTCGCGAACAGATCGCAGCAATATCCGGATTGTGAAGCGCAAGATTACAACTGAATCACGTCAAGGATTTCGAACCTGGTGGCGATCATGGGTGATACGTGGGCTTATGTGCCTCCAGAGGGCCGCGCGTGCTGCGGAAACGCTCCGGGAACACGTCCGACGCAAGCCGGCGAAAGCGGCCGCAAGTGCTTGCGCTGGATTGCGCTGACATGACGTCGCGTCCTGCAAGCCCTGTTGCGGCCAGGCTTCGCTAACACGGTCGTCACCACCTGGGATTTCGCGGTACGGCACGCGTGGTGTCCTAAGTCGGCCATTTGCGTAACTCAGTCAGAACATTGCAGTTACCTGTCGGTCATCTTATGGTTTGCCCACCCCCGGCCCCGAGAGGGAGCAGACCATGAGGCACAGACCGGCCGTCCTACCCCTGATCGCGGCGCTCGCCGCCGTCCTGCTCGCCGTCGGCCTGCCGGTGCCCTCGGCCGTGGCCGTCGCGCACGCCGCCGCCGCCGCGGGCCCCAACCTCGCGGCGGGCAAGCCGGTGACGGTGTCGAGCACCCAGCCCGGCTACCCCGGGAGCAATGCCACCGACGGCAACCAGGGCACCTATTGGGAGAGCGCCAACCACGACTTCCCGCAGTGGATCCAGGTCGACCTCGGCCGCGCGGTCGACGTGAACGAGCTGGTGCTCCGGCTCCCCGCCCACTGGGAGAGCCGCACCCAGACGATCGAGGTGCGCGGCAGCGTCGACGGCACCACGTTCACCCGGCTCGCCGCCCCCGCCACGCGCCTGTTCAACCCGGCCGCCACGATCACCTTCGGCACCGCCAGGGTGCGGTACATCCGGCTGGACATCACCGCCAACACCGGGTGGCCCGCCGGCCAGATCTCCGAGTTCGAGGTCTACGGCCCCGGCCAGGACCCGGAGCCGGGGCCGGGTGACGGCACCGATCTCGCGCTCGGCAAGCCGATCGAGGCCTCCTCGCACACGTGGATCTACGTCCCGGGCAACGCCAACGACGGCGACGTGACCACGTACTGGGAGGGCAACGGCCACCCGAGCACGCTCACCGTCTCGCTCGGCGCGGACGCCGACCTCACCTCGATCGTGCTCAGGCTCAACCCCGACCCGATCTGGGGGAGGCGCACCCAGACCATCGAGGTGCTCGGCCGTACCCAGGGCGGCGGCTCCTTCACCACCCTCGTCCCCAGCGCCGACCACACCTTCGACCCGGCCACCGGCAACACCGTGACCATCCCGGTGAACGGCCGGGCCGCCGACGTGCGGCTGCGGTTCACCGCGAACACCGGCGCGCCCGGCGGGCAGGTCGCCGAGTTCCAGGTGTACGGCGAGCCCGCGCCGAACCCGGACCTCACCGTCACCGCCGTCTCCTGGACGCCCGCGAACCCCACCGAGACCGACGCGATCACCCTGTCGGCCACCGTGCGCAACGCCGGCACCGTCGCCTCCGGCGCCACCACGGTGGCCTTCCGCATCGGCGAGGCCGAGGTGGGCACCGCCGACGTCGGTGAACTCGCCCCCGGCACCTCAGCCACGGTCACCCGGAACATCGGCACCCGCGACGCCGGTACCCACACCGTCACCGCGGTCGTGGACCCGGAGAACAAGGTGATCGAGCGCGACGAGGGCAACAACTCCCACACAGCCCCGTCCTCGCTGGTCATCCGGCCGGTGGACGGCTCCGACCTGGTCGCCACGGCGGTCTCCTGGACGCCCGCCAACCCGGCCGCGGGCGACGAGGTCAGCTTCACCGTGACGCTGAGGAACCAGGGCACCGTGGCCTCCGCGGGCGGCGCGCACGGCATCACGCTCACCGTCCTCGACTCCGACGGCGACACGGTCAAGACGCTCACCGGCACGTACACCGGCGTGATCGCCCCCGGCGCCACCACCGCCCCGGTCACCCTCGGCGGCACCTGGACCGCCGCCGACGGCGAGTACACGGTCCGCACCGTGGTCGCGGCCGACGCCAACGAGCTGCCGGTCAAGCGGGACAACAACACCCGCACCGACCGGATGTTCGTCGGGCGCGGCGCGCGCATGCCGTACGACATGTACGAGGCCGAGGACGCGGTCATCGGCGGTGGCGCGGCCGTGGTCGGCCCCAACCGCACGATCGGGGACCTCGCCGGGGAGGCGTCCGGGCGGCGCGCCGTCACCCTCGACACCACCGGCGCCTACGTCGAGTTCACCGCCAAGGCCCCGGCCAACACCCTGGTCGTGCGGTTCTCCATCCCGGACGCGCCGGGCGGCGGCGGCATCGACGCCACGCTCAACGTCTACGTGAACGGCACCTTCCACAAGGCGCTCAACCTCACCTCCAGGTACGCCTGGCTGTACGGCGACGAGGCGAGCCCGAGCAACTCGCCGTCCGCCGGCCCGCCCCGCCACATCTACGACGAGGCGCACCTCATGCTCGACACCACCGTCCCGGCGGGCGGGAGGATCCGGCTGCAGAAGGACCCGGCCAACACCACCCGGTACGCGATCGACTTCATCAACCTGGAGAAGGCCGAACCGGTGGCGAACCCCGACCCGGCGCGCTACGCCGTACCGGCCGGGTTCTCCCAGCAGGACGTGCAGAACGCGCTCGACCGCGCCCGCCAGGACCCCGCGCTCGAGGGCGTCTACCTGCCGCCCGGCGACTACCGGACCAACGGCAAGTTCCACGTGTACGGCAGGGCCGTCAAGGTGATCGGCGCCGGGCCGTGGTTCACCAGGTTCCACTCCCCGGCAGACCAGGAGAACACCGACGTCGGCTGGCGGATCGGCCCGTCGGCGAACGGCTCGACGTTCGCGGGCTTCGCCCACTTCGGCAACTACACGCAGCGGATCGACGGCCCCGGCAAGATCTTCGACATGGCGAACGTCTCCCGGATCACCATCGACAACCTCTGGGTCGAGCACCAGGTGTGCCTCTACTGGGGCAGCCACGTCGACCACGTGACGATCAAGAACTCGCGGATCCGGAACATGTTCGCCGACGGCGGCAACTTCACCAACGGCAGCACGAACAACCTGGTCAGCAACGTCGAGGCCCGTGCCACCGGGGATGACGGCTTCGCGCTGTTCGCCGCCACGGACAACGTCGACGGTGACCAGTCCGGCAACGTGCTGGAGAACCTCACCGTCATCCTCACCTGGCGGGCCGCGGGCATCGCCGTGTACGGCGGGCAGAACAACACCGTCCGCAACGTCTACATCGCCGACACGCTCACCTACCCCGGGATCACGATCAGCTCGCTCGACTTCGGGTACCCGATGCGCGGCTTCGGCCCCGGTGTCACCCGGTTCGAGAACATGTCGATCGTCCGCGCGGGCGGCCACTTCTGGGGCGCGCAGACCTTCCCGGCGCTGTGGGTCTACTCCGCGCAGCGGCAGTTCCGGGCGATCCGGGTGAGCAACGTGGACATCGTCGACCCGACGTACCACGGCATCATGTTCCAGACCTTCTACAAGGACGGCGTCGCGCAGAACCCGATCACCGACATCGAGTTCAGCAACGTCACGATCTCCGGGGTGCGGAAGAGCGGCGACGCGTTCGACGCGAAGTCCGGCTTCGGCATCTGGGTCAACGAGCTGCCCGAGCCCGGCCAGGGCCCGGCGGTCGGCTCGGCGACCTTCCGCAACCTCACCCTGCGGGACAACCACACCGACTACCGCAACATCACCACCACCTTCACCCTCCACCTGAACTGACCCACGCCGACGGCGCCTTCACCGCGGACTCGGCCGCGGTGAAGGCGCCGCATGCCGTCGTCGGCCGGCGTCCCGCACCGCTCACCGCTTCAGGCGGCGGGGGACGCCCCGCGGGCCTGGGGCGCTCAGACCGCCGCCGTTCCGGACGGTCGGGGACGCCGTGCCGGCGGCGCGGGAACCCCGTGTATGCATTGTCGGAAAGGCCCAATGCGTTGCCTTCAGACGATGTCGGTCCGTATTTCAGGCATGACGAAATCCCGCTGCGGACCTCGGCAGCTCGAGTTCCGTGGTCCGTCGCGTCACGAAAAGGCCGAATTTCCCCCGCCTGACCAGATGGACCGCCGTTGACCGCGCGGTATGCGCCGCCGGGGCACTCAGCCCCGCTCCCCGCATTGCGGCGGCCACGCGATCAACGGCGGTGTGAACCAAATGTAAGAGGGTCGGTAAGGAAAGCGGTCGGTGGAGTGGATCACACCAGGTCTCGAAATGCGTTCCCGTTGCCGCGAACTGGGAAAACGAAAGTGGCGTGAGTGACGTACCCGCGACTTCCGGCGGCGTAGGCGCTGTGATTTTCATGCGGGTCAGGGATACGATGCCGGCGCCGGGAAACAGGAGTCTGCGATTGCCACGTTCCGCGCGCCCGGTGGCGACGTTGTGCCACACGATCTACCGGCCCGGTCAGGCCGCCCGCAGGGGTGTCGCAGGATTTCGCCGACCACGGCGGCCGCAGTACGCGACGGTTGGCGGCCACCCATGACCGGAGCGGCTTTCGCGGCGGTGCCGCCTCGGCGCGTGCACCTCGGCTTCGTGCGCCGGGCCGGCCGTTCGACCGCCGCGCCCGGTGCGAAGACGGTACGGCGGCCGCCTGGGTTACGCGGGCACCCGGGCGCGGGCCGGGCCGGTCGAGCCGCGGACCACGAGTTCGGGCTCGAAGAGCAGCTCCTCGGCGGTGACGGAGACGCCGTCGATCTGGTTGACCAGCAGGGTCACCGCGGTGCGGCCGATCGCCTCGATCGGCTGGCGCACGGTGGTGAGCGGCGGGTGCGTGCAGTTCATGAACGCCGAGTCGTCGAAGCCGACCACCGACACGTCCTCGGGCACGGACATGCCGAGGCGGCGCACCGCGCGCACCGCGCCGAGGGCGAGGACGTCGCTGGCGCAGATGATGCCGGTGATGCCGCGCCGTACCAGCCGGGTCGCCACCGCCTGCCCGCCCTCGAGGGAGAACAGGGTGCGCTCGATCGCGTCCGGCTCGGCGGGCAGCCCGGCGCGCCGGGCCTCGGCGAGAAACGCGTCGAGCTTGCGGCGGGACGGCACGTGGTCCTCGGGGCCGAGCACGATGCCGATGCGCTCGTGGCCGAGCGCGACCAGGTGCCGGTACGCCTGCTCCACCGCCACCTGGTCGTCGGTGGACACGCAGGGGAAGCCGAGCCCCTCGGTGGCCGCGTTCACCAGCACGACCGGCAGCCGCAACTTCAGCAGCCGGTGGTAGTGGTCGTGCGGCGCGTCCTCCTCGGCGTAGTGGCCGCCCGCGAACACCACGCCGGAGACCTGCCGCTCCAGCAGCATCTCGATGTAGTCGGCCTCGGACAGCCCGCCCGCGGTCCGGGTGCACAGCACCGGGGTGAACCCCCGCTGGGCGAGCGCGCCGCCGACGACCTCGGCGAGCGCGGGGAAGATCGGGTTGCCGAGCTCGGGGAGCACCAGCCCGACCAGCCGGGCGCGTTCGCCGCGCAGCTGGGTGGGCCGCTCGTAGCCGAGCACGTCGAGCGCGGTGAGCACCGCCTGCCTGGTCGCCTCCGAGACGCCCGGCTTGCCGTTGAGCACCCGGCTGACCGTGGCCTCGCTCACGCCGACCTTCTTGGCGACCTCCGCCAGCCGGCGCGTGGTGGTACGGCCCGACGCCCGATTTTCCGTCACGCCGCAAGCATACGACAGGATCACGCAAACCGCTTGCGGTCACGGCCGGTAAAGGTGGCGTGTTCACCTCGTGTGCCCCGGGCGCCGGCGGCGGGTCGGCAGAGCAGGTCCGCCTGACGAGAGCAACGTGAGCCGCATCCGGACGCCGATCATACGGGGAAGTCACCCATCTCCGGCTTCGTAAGGAGCCGCTCGAGGGAAATCCGATTTCGCCGGGTGGTGACAAGGCTTCATCGATCCCGGTCGGCGATGCGGTTGCGGACGAGCGTCAGGGTCTCGCGCCATTCCCGGGCGGCTGCGGCCTTGCGGGGGACGAGGGCGTCGAACTCGCGTGCCCGCACCATCACGGCGTAGGCGGGTACCGGCCGGCACGTGATCGCCAGGATGCCGAGCCGGCATGCCTCCTCGAGCTCGCCCTCCTTCACGAGCGCGGTGGCGTACGCGAGACGGGTGAGCGCCGGGTCGGTCGTCGCGGCCTTGTCGAACTCCGCGAGAGCGCGTGCGGCGGCCTCGCCGGTCCCTTCGACGTCGCCGAGCAGGGAACGGGCGCGGGCCTCGTAGAACGCCTGTCGCCGCTGCGGGAAGGAGAAGATGCTGCCGTTCACGCTTTCCGGATCGCAGCGCGTCAGCGTCGTGCGGGCCGCGTTGTTCGCGCGTTCGAACGCGTCGCGGTCACCGAGGGTCGCGTGGGCGATGGCCACGAAGCTCCACATCCACGCCACCGTGGGGGTGGCCTTGGTCGCCTGTTCAAGGCGTGGGGTGATGTGCGCGAGCACGGCCTGCGGGTCGTTCGCGTAGGTGGGGAAGTACGCGTCCGCCGCATAGGCGTGATCGGCGAAATGCCGATCTCCCGCTTCTTCGGCCGCATGCATGGCGGTTCTCCACCAGCGGCGGGCCAGTTCCGTCCGGTGCAGGGAGAACAGATACTCGCCCATCGTGTAGCTCAACCGCGCCCCTACACGCGCCAGACGCTGCTGCACTCTGGTTGGCTGGTGGTTCTTGACTAATTCGCGGACGCTCGAGAGGTGCAGAAGTGCTTCCCTGATGACGCTTTCGTGTGAGGCGGTCCTTTCTCCCCGGCCGAGTTCCTGCGCTACGGATTCCAAGAATGACAGCTTTGCTTCGCTGGTCGTGGTGGCGTGGAGGGCCTGCTCGAGCTGATCGGGACCATGGACCACACTGTCCAGCAGCCCGGCGGTCACCGTCATCGCGCCGAGCTGGAATACCTGTCGCCGTTCCGTGGCCGCCTCCTCCGGTCGGGAGGGTTCGGGGCAAATGCTCCGAGCTTCCTTTTCAGGATCGTACGGCGCAAGTAACTCGGCAACGGTGTAGCCGGGGAACATGCGCTCCAGCACCCGGCAGCGGTCGGCGGAGGGTTTCGTCTTGACCTTGCCGGCGAGCCAGCGGGCGTACTGTTCGCGACCCGGTGCCGTCGTGATCAAATTGCGGTCCAGCTTTCGGGCCGCTTTGTCGTATTCGCGACAGAAGGCGCGATGTGTCGCGAGGTGTCGCTTGGTGAGCAGCACCTTCAGGAGTGTTTCCCGGCGCTCTGCTTCCGCCATCCGCCTCACCTACTTTCCGAGTTCTTGACGTCACGGAGAGTGGTGGTGATGGCGATCACTGTAACGCCAAAGCACGAGTAAAGCGCGCGTTTTCGCAGGTGCGGTGACACACGGCCCGGCGGGTGGGCGTTCGTGCCACCGTGACGCCACGGTCATGCCGCACCCGTGTCCGCGACGACCCCCTACGGCCACGCCGTCCGTACCCGGCCATCCGCCATGCGTGGCCCGGCGTGCCGCCGGGCGACGGCGAACGAGGGGAGACAACGACAGAAGATCCGCACCGGCGCGGCCTGGCGGGACGTCCCCACATGCCATCGGTCCGGCGCAGGCGGTTCCACGCGCCGACCACGCGCCACGACAAGAACACAAGATCCCCAGGTCACGCCGACGACCTGGGGAGACGATGGTGGGCGATACTGGGATTGAACCAGTGACCTCTACCGTGTCAAGGTAGCGCTCTCCCACTGAGCTAATCGCCCGGGGTGAGGTGGAGACGGGATTTGAACCCGTGTACGCGGCTTTGCAGGCCGCTGCCTCGCCTCTCGGCCACTCCACCGAGGAGGCCCTGTCAGCGCTAACCGAAAGACCTCTCCGAGCGGACGACGGGATTCGAACCCGCGACCCTCACCTTGGCAAGGTGATGCTCTACCAACTGAGCCACGTCCGCATGTCGCCCGCGGGGGGTTCGCCCTGCGGTGACTCTGAAACTGTAGCGGGTTTTTCGGCGTGGTGCCTACTCGAATGCTCGGGCGGCGGGCGCGTGCCTCGGGCGTACCGGCCGGAGGCCGGTCAGCGCAGCACCGGAAGCGCCCGTACCAGGCGGGTCCGGGACCACCACGCGCCGAGGCCGAGCGTGTCGCCCGCGTGCGACAGGGCGAGGGCGATCAGCACGAGCGCGTAGACGATGTGCTGGTCGAGGAACGGGTTGCCCTCCACGGGCAGCCCGGCGAGGTAGATCAGCGCCATGAGCGCGGCACCGCAGCCCGCGGCGAGGCGCAGGCCGATGCCGAGCAGCAGGGCGACGCCGACCCCGGCCATGCCGATCATGAACAGCCAGTCCGCGTACGGCCGGCCCGCCATGGCGTGGAACAGCTCGGCGAACGGGCCGTCGGCCGCGGAGAGGTAGCCCCGGGTCGGGGAGCCGCCGTTGAGCCAGGCCTGCGAGGCGGCGACGGGCCGGCCCAGCCCGGCGAGGCGGTCGGCGAACACCCACAGGAAGATCAGGCCCATCGCGACGCGGAGCAGCGCCCAGGCCACCCGGGCGCCCCGCAGCGGGTCGCGCGGCCGTACCTTGCGGCGGGTCCCGGCCCGGCGGCGGGACCGGCGCGGTACCTCCGCCACGCGCACCGCCGCCGGACGCGTGGGGTCGGTCCCGGGATAGGGCAGGTAGGGAGGGAGCATCCGGGCGGCGGCGCCGCCGACCGTGTCGCCGGCGAGCGGACCGGCGGCGGTGCGGGGCAGGTCCAGGCGGCCCCGGCCGTCCGCGGGCGTCCGGGCGGCCCGCACCCCGGGTGGTTGCCCGCCGTCGGACGTGCCGCGATCGGCCGCCCCCTCGTCGCGCCCGGGGCCCTGATCGTACGCGGCGTACGCGCCGGATGCGGATGTGCTGGGATCGTGTGACGGTGCGCCGGCAGGCCATGCCTGCCACGCCTCCCTTTGTGTGGCCATGACGCTTCCCCCCGATCTTCACGGTTGTGCCGGGGATCATGCCCATGACGTGCGGATTCTATGTACGGCAAGCGGAATGAGCGATCCGTCCGGGGCCATGGGGGAGGCGGGCCGCGGTAACCGGAGGGTGACGGGCTCAGGTAGAAATGACCGGGTGGGGACGTCGCTGAAGATCGGGCCGCTGGAGGTGTGGCCCCCGGTCGTGCTCGCGCCGATGGCCGGGATCACCAACTCCGCGTTCCGCACCCTCTGCCGGGAGCAGGGCGGCGGGCTGTTCGTGTCCGAGATGATCACGAGCCGGGCGCTGGTGGAGCGCGACCGCAAGACGCTGCGGATGATCCGGTTCGGGCCGGGGGAGACCCCGCGGAGCGTGCAGCTCTACGGCATCGACCCCAGGGTCGTGGGCGAGGCCGCGCGCATCCTCTCCGGCGAGGGGCTCGCCGACCACATCGACCTCAACTTCGGCTGCCCCGCGCCCAAGGTGACCCGGCGCGGCGGGGGAGCGGCCCTGCCGTACAAGCGGGAGCTGTTCCGCCGCATCGTGCGGGCGGCGGTCGAGGGCGCCGGGACGCTGCCGGTCACCGTGAAGATGCGCACCGGCATCGACGACGACCACCTCACCTACCTCGACGCGGGCCGGATCGCCGCCGAGGAGGGCGTGGCCGCGATCGCGCTGCACGGCCGTACCGCGCTGCAGCACTACGGCGGGGCCGCGGACTGGTCGGCGATCGCGCGGCTGAAGGAGGCGGTGCCGCAGGTCCCGGTGCTCGGCAACGGCGACATCTGGAGCGCGGAGGACGCGCTGCGCATGGTGCGCGAGACCGGCTGCGACGGGGTCGTGGTCGGCCGCGGCTGCCTCGGCCGCCCCTGGCTCTTCCGCGACCTGTCCGAGGCGTTCAACGGCTCGCCCCGCCGCGCCCGGCCCACGCTCGGCGAGGTGGCCGCGACCATGCGGCGGCACGCCGCGCTGCTGTGCGAGCACCTGGGCGACGAGCGGCAGGGGGTGGCCGACTTCCGCAAGCACGTCTCCTGGTACCTGAAGGGCTTCGTGGTGGGCGGGCCCCAGCGGCGCGCGATCGCCATGGTCTCCACGCTCGCCGAGCTGGAGGAGCTCACCGCGGCGCTCGACCCCGGCCAGCCGTGGCCGGAGGCCGCCGAGGGCCCGCGCGGCCGGGCGAACCCGCGCAGCCGGGTCCCGCTCCCGGAGGGCTGGCTCGACGACCCCTACGACCTCGCGGTGCCCGACGCGGCCGCGGAGAGCGACACCTCGGGCGGCTGAGCGGCCCGCCGGGCACCGGGTTCACCGGTCGCGCGGCCTTGATCCCGCCGTCGTCCGGTCTCCGCCCGATCGGCCGGGAGGACATCGCCGCCGTCGTCGGCCATTGCCGCTCCCGCCGTGAGAACGGCTTTCGGCCGCCCGGTTTCGGTCCTGTCGGGAAAGTGTCTTTATAGGGGCATAAGGCGGGCTGTAAGCGGACCGTAGGGCACGGCAAGCCGCCTGCAGGCGGTCTGTCGTCCAATGAAGGCGCATTCCCCGACCACCGGACACGGCGCGTACCGCGGCGATGTCCCTCGCCCCCTGGGAGACCTCAGTGAACCGTACTCTGCGCCTCCTCGGAATCACCGCCACCGCCGGAATCGTCGCCCTGAGCCTTCCGGGCGTGGCCGCCCAGGCGCACGCCGAGACCAGCACCGCCGCCCCGAACTGCAGCGCACTGGCCAAGTACTACGACGCCGTACCGCGGCCGGACCTCGGCAAGGGCATCGTCCGTACGGTCAACGTCCAGATCGCCCAGGCCACGTACTGCCTCATCAACGCCGAGCGCGCCAAGGCCGGGCTGCCGGCGCTGAAGTGGAACGAGAAACTGCACCGGTTGGCGGTCGAACACGCCCGTGCCGCCGTCAAGCTGAAGTGGTGGAAGGACGGGGCGGACCCGCACAAGAACCCGGTGACCGGCTCGACCCCGGAGAGCCGGATCAGGGGAGCCGGTTACTGCGCCAACGGCCGCTCCTGGTCCGTCGCCGAGATCGCCTACACCGACTGGGGAGGCAGGGGCACCCCGCGGGCCGCGGTCCGCTGGTGGATGAACAGCGACAAGCACCGCCCCCACATCCTGAGCCGCACGCTCACCGAGATCGGCGGCTTCGCCATCGGCGGTGCCGCGGACCCGAAGGGGGCGAATGCCACCGACGCGGGCACCTACGTGATGAAATTCGGCAGCTGCCGGTAACCGCCCGGCGCGAGACGCGCACCCACCGCCCGGCCGACTCGGCGGGGCACCGGCAGGCCCATCGGGTACGCCGGGCCGGAGCACGCCGACCCGGCGTACGGCGATGCGGACCACGGGTCAGCCGAGGCGGTCGAACGCGGTGACGCGGACGACCGCGCGGCCCTCCTCGTCGGAGGCCGCGAGGTCGACCTCGGCCGAGATGCCCCAGTCGTGGTCGCCCTCGGGGTCGTCGATGATCTGCCGGACCCGCCACACGCCCGGCTCGCTCGTGTCGATGAGCAGCAGGTTCGGGCCGCGCGCGTCGGGGCCGGTGAGGATCTCGTCGTGCTCCTCGTAGTAGGCGTCGAGGGCCGCGGTCCAGTCGATGTCCGGGGCGAGCTCGGCGAGCTCCTCCTCCTTCTCCAGCGCGGCGAGCTCGACGAGGCGGAACATCGCGTTGCGCACGAGCACCCGGAACGCCCGCTGGTTCGCGGTGACCGGCTTGGGCTTCTCCTCGATCTCCTCGCTCTCCTCCAGCGCCTCGTCGGGGTTCTGCAGCTTCTCCCACTCGTCGATGAGGCTGGAGTCGACCTGCCGCACCAGCTCGCCGAGCCACTCGATGAGATCCTGCAGGTCGTCGGTCTTGAAGTGCTCCGGCACGGTGCGGTCGAGCGTGCGGTAGGCGTCGGCGAGGTAGCGCAGCACCGTGCCCTCGGCGCGGGCCAGCTCGTAGTACTGCACGTACTCGCTGAACGTCATCGCCCGCTCGAACATGTCGCGGACGATCGACTTGGGGCTGACCGTGTAGTCGCCCACCCACGGGTGGCCGCGCCGGTAGGTCTCGTACGCGGAGAACAGCAGGTCCTCCAGCGGCATCGGGTAGGTGATCTCCACGAGCCGCTCCATGCGCTCCTCGTACTCGATGCCCTCGGCCTTCATCTCCGCGATCGCCTCGGCCCGGGCCTTGTTGAGCTGGGCCTGCAGGATCGGCCGCGGGTCGTCGAGGATCGACTCGATGATCGAGACGATGTCGAGCGCGTAGGTGGGGGACTCCGGGTCGAGCAGCTCGAACGCGGCGAGCGCGAACGTGGACAGGTTCTGGTTGAGCGCGAACTCGGGCTGCAGGTCGACGGTGAGCCGGGCCCGGCGGCCCTGCTCGTCCGGCTCGGGCAGCTGCTCGACCACGCCGCCGGCGAGCAGCGAGCGGTAGATCGCGATCGCGTGGCTGATGTGCCGCCGCTGCGCCTTGCGGTCCTCGTGGTTGTCGGTGAGCAGCCGCTTCATCGCCTGGAAGCAGTCGCCCGGCCGGTTGATCACGTTGAGCAGCATCGCGTTGCTCACCTTGAACCGGGAGACCAGCGGCTCCGGCTCGGCCTGCCGCAGGCGGTTGAAGGTCTCCTCGCTCCAGTTGACGAAGCCCTCGGGCGGCTTCTTGCGCACCACCTTGCGCCGCTTCTTGGGGTCGTCCCCGGCCTTGGCGAGCGCGCGCTCGTTCTCGATCACGTGCTCGGGGGCCTGGCACACCACGTAGCCCGCGGTGTCGAACCCGGCCCGGCCCGCGCGCCCGGCGATCTGGTGGAACTCGCGGGCGCTGAGCAGCCGCACCCGCTTGCCGTCGAACTTGCTCAGCGCGGTGAACAGCACGGTGCGGATCGGCACGTTCACCCCGACGCCGAGGGTGTCGGTGCCGCAGATCACCTTGAGCAGGCCGGCCTGGGCGAGCCGCTCCACCAGCCGCCGGTACTTCGGCAGCATGCCCGCGTGGTGCACGCCGATGCCGTGCCGTACCAGGCGGGACAGCGCCCGGCCGAACCGGGTGGTGAACCGGAAGCCGCCGATCATCTCGGCGATCGCGTCCTTCTCCTCCCGGGTGCACATGTTGATGCTCATCAGCGCCTGTGCCCGCTCCATCGCGGACGCCTGCGTGAAGTGCACCACGTAGACCGGGGCCTGCTTCGCCTCGAGCAGCTCCTCGAGGGTCTCGTGCAGCGGCGTCATCCGGTAGGAGAAGTACAGCGGTACCGGCCGGGTCGCCGAGCGGATCGTGGTGGTGGGCCGCCCGGTCCGCCGGGTCAGGTCCTTCTCGAACCGGGTCATGTCGCCGAGCGTCGCCGACATCAGGATGAACTGCGCGTGCGGCAGCTCGATCAGCGGCACCTGCCAGGCCCAGCCGCGGTCCGGGTCGGAGTAGAAGTGGAACTCGTCCATCACGACCTGGTCGACGTCGGCCTCCTCGCCGTCGCGCAGCGCGATGTTCGCGAGGATCTCCGCGGTGCAGCAGATGATCGGCGCGGACGAGTTCACCGCGGCGTCGCCGGTCATCATGCCGACGTTCTCGCTGCCGAAGATCGCGCACAGGTCGAAGAACTTCTCCGACACCAGCGCCTTGATCGGCGCGGTGTAGAAGGTGCGGCGTCCCTCCGCGAGCGCGGCGAAGTGCGCCCCCGCCGCCACCAGGCTCTTGCCCGACCCGGTCGGCGTGGCGAGGATCAGGTTGTTGCCGCTGACGACCTCGATCAGCGCCTCCTCCTGCGCCGGGTACAGCGTGAGGCCCCGCTCGGCGTTCCACTCGACGAAGGCCTCGTAGATCGAATCGGGGTCGGTCTCGGCAGGAAGATGCTCTAGGAGGGTCACGTCCTCCATACTGCCGAAGACGCCCGACATGGTCGAAACGCGCAGGCGAAGGTCCCCGGCCTATGCTGCTCGGGTGGCGACCACCGTGACCCCCGCCGCCCGCGACGCCGACCTGGCCGCCGCGTGGCGGCGCCTCACCCCCGACAGCGCGGCCTCCCGGGCCGTGTGCGCCGAGCTGCTCGCCCGGTGGGCGGAGCCGCACCGCCGCTACCACACCCGCGACCACCTGCGCGCCGTGCTCGCCGCGGTCGACCGGCTCGCCGACCTCGCCGCCGACGCCGACGCGGTACGGCTCGCCGCCTGGTTCCACGACGCCATCTACGACGGGCGGCCGGGGTGGGACGAGGAGCGCAGCGCGCAGCTCGCCCTGGCCCGGCTGCCGCGGTGCGGGGTGCCGCCCGGCCGGGTCGCGGAGACCGCCCGGCTGGTCCGGCTCACCGCCACCCACGCGCCCGAGCCGCACGACCGCGACGGCGAGGTGCTGTGCGACGCCGACCTGGCGATCCTGGCGGCGCCCGCGGACGGCTACGCGGCCTATGCGGCGGCGGTCCGGGAGGAGTACCGGCACGTGCCGGACGCGGCGTTCGCGGCGGGCCGCGCCGAGGTGCTGGCCCGGCTGCTCGCCATGCCGCGGCTGTTCCGCACGCCCCTCGCGCGCGAGCTGTGGGAGGAGCGGGCGCGGGCGAACCTCGCCGCCGAGCTAGCCCGGCTGGCGCAGCCTGCGCCGCCGCAGCCCGGCGGCGGTGAGCCGCATGACGAGCACGCGTGAGCTCACCGGCTCGGCACCCAGCATGATCGCCCGCTCGTAGGCGGTCTCCGGCACGTCGTAGTGGTCACGGTCGAACGCCCGCGGGGGCGCGCCGAGCCGCGCGGCGAACTCGTGCAGCTCGTCGAGCGAGTGGTCGCTGACCAGGTGCGACCACAGCAGCCCGCGCGGGCCCGGCCAGATCGGCGGGTCGATCAGCACGGCCATGCCGGAACTCCTCGCGACGGCGTCCTCGCCGGGCCCGTGCCGGCCCGGCGGCCACATCGTAGCGGCGGTACGGCCGGGCCCCGGCGGCCCCGGCCGTACCGGCGGTCACAGGCCGAGGTCGTCGAGCTCCTTGTGCAGCGCGGCGCGGGACGACGGCGGCCGGAAGGCGCCGGGCCGCGCGTTGCCCGGGGGAACCGCGCCGGGGATGCCGCCGGGCGGGACCGTGCCGGGCGGGACGATGCCGGGCAGGTCGCCCGGCCGTGCCGTACCGGAGGGCGGCGAGGCCGCGGCGGCGGGGCGGCGCTCGCGGAACAGCCAGCCGCCGAGGATGCCGCCGACGAAGCCGAACAGGTGGGCCTGCCAGCCCACGCCCTCCTGGGGCAGCAGCCCGGCGAACTGGTAGGCGAAGCACAGCGCCATCACGACGCCGATCACGATGTCGATGAGATGGCGGTCGAACGCCCCGCGGACCAGGATGTAGCCGAAGTACCCGAAGACGATGCCGCTCGCCCCCGCGCCGACCGTGCCGGGGCTCGCGGTGAACCAGGCGCCCAGCCCGCTCGCCACCGCGATCAGCCCGGTGACGCCGAGGAACCTGCGCACGCCCCGGTAGGCGGCGAGGAAGCCGAAGATGAACAGCGGGCCCGAGTTGCCCTGGATGTGCGACCAGCTCCAGTGCAGGAACGGCGCGGTGAAGATGCCGGGCAGCCCGTCGGTGTCCCAGGAGCGCACCCCGAACCGGTGACTGAGGTCGTACCCGGTCAGCCAGTTGACGATCTGGAGCGCCCAGATCACCGCGAGGAAGCCGACCATGACCCAGAACGCCTTCCGGGCCTCGGCGACCATGATCTCGGCGGTGCGGCCTTTCTCCATCCTTTCCTCCCCTGGTGGCCCCCTGCCGAGACGATAGCGGCCCGGGGCGAAGGGAAGGAAGCGCGCGAACGGGGACCTCGCCGTACGGCGAGGCCCCCGCCGGACCGATTCGCCCGCCGGTCAGCGGCGCTCGAGGATCACGACCGGGATCTCGCGGTCGGTCTTCTTCTGGTACTCCGCGTAGTCCGGCCACACCTCGACCATGTACGGCCACAGCTCGGCCCGCTCCTCGGGCGTGGCGGTGCGCGCGTTCGCCTCGAACCTGTCGGCGAGCACCTGCACCTTCACCCGCGGGTTGGCCTGCAGGTTGAGGTACCAGTCCGGGTGTGCCGGCGCGCCGGCCTTCGACGCGACCACCACGTAGACGTCGCCGTGCTTGCGGTAGATGAGGGGTGTGGTGTGCTCCTTGCCGGAGACCCGGCCGGTGGTGGTGAGCAGGAGGGTCGTGGTGCCCCGCTCCCACTCGTGGCCCTCCCGGCCGTCGGTCTCCTGGTAGCGCCGGACATGCTCCTTGCCGAACAGCATCAGCTCACTCCCAAGGTCGTCGATGGCGGGTTCGTTACCCGCCCTCACGGCGATCATCCCTCTCCGTGACGGCATGCGCGGACCGCGGTTCTTTACCCGGTCCGGCGGTGTTGCGGATGGCAAAGACAGTGGATGGTGCGGTTATCGTTAGGCGTGCTCAGCGAAAACACCGCCCATCGCGGCGACCCGCTGGTCGCCGTCACGCTGCCCGATCCCGCGCGCTCGGTCGTCGCCATCCCCCCGCCCGGTGACGGCCCCGGGTACTGGTCCGGGGCGCCCAGCGCCGTGCTCGCCGACGGAGAGGTCTACCTCGCGTTCCGGCTGCGCCGCCCGATCGGCAAGGGCCGGGGGTATGCGGTGGTGGTCGCCCGGTCGGCCGACGGCGTGCGGTTCGAGCCGCTGCTCACGATCACCAAGGAGCAGATGGACGCCGAGTCGCTGGAGCGGCCGCGGCTGGTGCGCACCCCCGGCGGCGTCTGGCGGTTGTACCTGAGCTGTGCCACCCACGGCAGCAAGCACTGGCGCGTGGAGCTGCTCGAGGCCGGCGACCCGGCCGGGTTCGACCCGCGGCAGGTCCGGGTGGTGCTGCCCGGCGACGCCAAGACGGCGGTGAAGGACCCGGTGATCGTCCACCGGGACGGCCTGTGGCACCTGTGGGCCTCCTGCCACCCGCTCGCCGACCCCGACGAGGCCGACCAGATGGTGACCGACTACGCCACCAGCGTGGACGGCGTCGAGTGGTCCTGGCACGGCACCGCGCTCGAGCGCCGCGAGGGCTGCTGGGACGCCCGCGGGGTGCGGGTGAGCGCCGTGCTGTTCGCCGGCGAGGGCGACGAGCGGAGCGTGGTCGCCTACTACGACGGCCGGGCGAGCGCGGCGGAGAACTACGAGGAGCGCACCGGCGTGGCGATCGGGGCCGACCCGGCCGCGCTCACCGCGCTCGGCACCGCGCCGAAGGCGGTCTCGCCGTACGCCGGGGGCGGGCTGCGCTACCTGGAGGTCCTGCCGATGCCGGACGGGCGGAAGCGCCTCTACTACGAGATGACCCGGCCCGACGGCGCCCACGAGCTCCGCACCGAGCTGCGCTGACCGTCCGCGACGGGGCCCGCGCCGGTCAGCCGGTCTCGGGGCTGGGGCGCGGGCGGCCGTTGCGCGCCTGGCGCTGGCCCTCCGGGCGGGCGCCGACGAGGCCGCCGGAGCGTTCCCGGGGCCGCAGCCAGTCGCTGAAGTCGGCGCCGGTGACCCGCTGCAGCAGGCGGATGTCGTCGGCGAAGTAGCCGATGAGGGCCTGCCGCTGCGCCCAGGTGAGCGGCTGGCGCGGCCGGGCCCGCCGCTGCAGGCGCTGCTCCAGCGCGTCGGAGAGGGCCGCGCCGACCCGGCCCGGCACCCGGGCGCCGACGCGCTGCGCCGCGGACAGCAGCCGGTGCCCCAGCGTGGGCTCGGGGTGCGCGGTCACGTTCTCCCGCGGGATCTCGGTGACCAGGCCCGGGGTCACGCCGAGGAACGGGAAGATCCGGTCGAGCGTCTCGGCCGGGCGGTCCACCAGGTCGCGGTAGCGGAACACGAGCACCTGCTCGCGGGGGAACAGCCGGTACAGGTGCTCGAGCTGCTCGCCGTACCGGCCGAGGCGCACGTAGTGCCAGAACGGGGCCCACCCGGCGGCGATGCGCCGCTCCTCCTCGGCGCAGGCCCGCACCACGTCGTCGATCGGCTCCAGGCCGGCCGACCACAGGTGGGTCCAGTTGGAGTGGGCGCGCTCGACCGGGTCGCGCAGGATCGCGATCAGCCGCGCGTGCGGGATGAGCTCGCGGATGCGCCGCTGCGCCGCGCGGTCGTAGAGGTAGAACGGCGTGGACTCGCCGCACAGCGCGCCCTTCGGCGCGCCCGCGAACAGCGCCTCGTAGTCCTCGCGCCGCCAGACGTGCTCACGGTAGGTCCGGGCGTCGCCGGGTCCCCCGCCCCTGGTCGGCGGCGGGCCGTCGGTGAGGAAGAACTTCGGCTCCTTGACCGGCGACATGTACAGCTCGGGGTGACGGGAGAGGGCCGCGTGGAGGGCCGTCGTGCCGGCCTTGGGGGCTCCGATGACGAGGAAATCCGGGAGGGGCATGCCCACCTCCAGCAGACACACGGTAATACCTACCAAAAGTAGGTGGATTGTCGGAGTGTGTCACCGGCCGGATGCGGCCACCGGCGCCGGGGGCCGAGGAACGGAGCGCGGCGCGGCGCGTCCGGGGTGCGGTGCGCATGGCATGCGTATTGCCCCGCCGCGTGGTGATCATCCCTTCCCGGCGGCGGCACGGAACGTGATCCGGGTCACTCCGCCGCCGGGCGCTCAGCGGATCACTCGAGCTCGTAGAGGGTGTTGCCGTAGGCCTCGATGATGAGGCGGGCGAGGGAGGTGTGGGCGCCGATGGGCTGGGCGCAGCCCGCGCCGATGCTCTCCGCGGCGGCGCGCACCTCCGCCGGGTCGGCCTCGGGGCCGATGATGCACGGGGCGATCGCCAGGCGGGACGCGCCGATCTTGTGCAGCCGCTCGGCGGCGTCGCGCGGCCCGGGGCCGTCGTCGACCGACGCCGCCACCACCGGGATCGCCAGCCGCGCGGCGAGCAGCACCGCCGTGGTGTCGGCCGCGCGCACCGCCTCCGGACCGCCCGCGGTGAGCACGATGATGCCGTCCACCGGGGAGGCGATGTTGAACAGCCGCACCCGGTCGGCGCGGGCGAGCCCGGCGTCGGCGAGCCGGATGTGCATCACCTCGGCGATGAGCGGGTGCGGGCCGAGCGGCGGGTTGATCATGACCTGCGTGCCGCTCGCCGCGATCGCCTCGCGCACCATCCGGTACACCTTCGGGTGCGGCCCGGTCACCAGCGGGGCCACCACGGCCGAGACGGCGCCCTGCGGCCGGCTCGCGGCGATCTCGTCGAGCTCCTTGGCGAGCCCGTCGATGCCGTCACCCAGGTGCACCAGCCGTACGTCGACCTGCGGGTTGTCGACCCGGAGCATGCGGGCGATGTCCTGGGGGACCTCATCGTCCCGGCCCGGAGCGGCCACCACGAGCGCGGGCGCGTCGGGCGGCAGATCGCTCGGCACCGGACGACGATGGCGGCCGGTGCCGCCCGGCCGCGAAGAGGATGAGCGGTCGCGTATCGGCAGAGGCGGATGGGGCGGCAGGCCTTCGTTCACATTGGCGGATTTTAGGGGGATGTCGCGACCTTTGCCGATCGAATGATCGATCAGTGACCAGGCACCCTAACGATGTGGAAAGGTTTGTCTCACTTTCCTTCCACTGTGCGGGTGAGGTCGTCGGGCGAGGGCGAGCGCGCCGGGCGCAGCCTCGCCGTGCGGTGGGGCAGAGGTCCGGACACGGGCCGTACGGCACGGCGCCGCGGCCCGCGAGCCGCCGCGCCGTACGGCGGGGCCGGGAGGCGGCGGCCGTACGGGCCGAGGGAAGGGATCCGGTCATGACCGAGGTGCTCGAGGTGGCCGGGCGACGGGTGACGATCACCAGCCCGGACAAGGTGATCTTCCCTGCCGCCGGGTACACCAAGCTCGACCTGGCCCGCTACTACCTCGCGGTCGCCGAGGGGGCGCTGCGCGGCGTGGCCGGGCGGCCCATGATCCTCAAGCGGTTCCCGCGCGGCGTGGCGGAGGAGCCGTTCTTCCAGAAGCGCGCCCCGGCGCGGCGCCCGGACTGGATCGAGACGGTCACGCTGCGCTACCCGTCGGGGCGCACCGCCGAGGAGGTCGTGGTGCGCGACGCCGCCCAGCTCGCCTGGGCGGTGAACCTCGGCTGCGTCGATCTCAACCCGCACCCGGTGCGCGCCGAGGACCTGGAGCACCCCGACGAGCTGCGCATCGACCTCGACCCGGTGCCCGGCGTGCCGTGGCGGCAGGTGGTCGAGGTGGCCCTCGTGGTCCGGGAGGTGCTGGGCGACCACGGCCTGGCCGGCTGGCCGAAGACCTCGGGCTCGCGCGGCTTCCACGTGTACGCCCGGATCGCGCCGCGGTGGACCTTCCCCGAGGTACGGCGGGCCGCCCAGGCGGTCGCCCGGGAGGTGGAGAACCGGGCGGGCGGCCTGGCGACGAGCCGCTGGTGGAAGGAGGAGCGGCAGGGCGTGTTCGTCGACTACAACCAGAACGCCCGCGACCACACGGTCGCCTCGGCGTACTCGGTCCGCCCCACCCCCGACGCCCGGGTCTCCACCCCGCTCGCCTGGGACGAGGTCACCGGCACCGACCCGGTGGACCTCACCCTCGCCACGGTGCCCGCCCGTTTCGCCGAGCTCGGCGACCCCTGGCGGGGGATGGACGCGGCCGCCGGGAGCCTGGACGGCCTGCTCCGGCTCGCCGACCGGCTCGGCCCGCCTGAGCGGCCGCCCAAGGGGGAGGGACGCCGCCGGGTGACGATGCCGCTCATCGAGATCGCCCGCGCCCGCACCGCGGCCGAGGCGCTCGCCGGGCTGGAACGCTGGAAGGCCCGCCACCCGGAGGTCGCGGCCCGCCTCGAGCCCGCCGACGTGCTCGTCGACTCGATGCGCGGCCGCAGCTCCACCTGGACCCGCATCCGGGTCAACCTGCGGCACGTGCCCGAGCCGGAGCGGCCGCCGCAGGAGCCGCTCGAGGTCGACTACGACCCGTGGGGCGGCACGCCGCCCCCGGCGTGACCGCGCCCGAGCCGGTCGAGGCGGGCGGCGAGCGGCGCGCAGCCGGCGACCACGGCGGTGGCGACCCCGCCGACCACGAGCACCGCGCCGACCACGTCGGTGGGGTGGTGGACGCCGAGGTAGACGCGGGCCCAGGCCTGGGCGGCGACGAGGACCGCGCCGGTGGCGGCGACGAGGCGCAGGCGGGCCGTGCCGTACGCGAGCAGGCACGCGGCGATGACGAGGGCGAGCGTCACGGCGACGTGGCCGCTCGGGTAGCCGTACGGGCTGGGCTCCGGGATGAGCTGCCGCCCCGGGTCCGGGCGGGGCCGGTCGATCGCGACCTTGTAGAGGGTGTTCGCGCTCCAGCCCGCCGTGACGACGAGCGCGGTGAGCATCGCCCCGCCGTACCGGCCGAGCAGGGCGAGGAGGAGCACGGCCGCGGCGCACACGGCGATCACGGCGGGCGGCAGGAAGGCGACCCGCAGCGCGTCGGCGACCGCGGTCAGGAGCGGGGCGCGCAGCTCGTGCACGGCCGCGGCGAGGCGGGCGTCGGCGGCGGTCCACGCGGGGGTGCGGGCGAGCAGGCCGAGGACCGCCGCGGCGGCGAGGGGCAGCGCGACACACCCGGCCCACACGGCCACGGCCCGGCGGCGGGCCGGTGGGCGCGCGGGCGGGCCGGGCGGGGCCGCGGCGGGGCGTGGTCGCGGACGATGCGATGTCATCCGCGCCATCCAACCGCGTTCGCCGTGATCATTACGGCCGCGGGCGGCCGGAGCCGGCCGGGCGCGTCAGCGGGCGTGGGCGCGGGTGAGCCGGCACAGGTCGTTCCACCGGTCCGGGTCGACCGGGAACGCCGCCTCCCGCTGGGGCCGCAGTACGGCGGCGCACTCGTCGATCGCGGCGGCGAGCATGTCGTGCAGCCGCCGGTCGGCGTCCTGCACGCACGCCTCGGCCACCCCGCGCACCGCGATGTGCACCGCGTTCGGCGCGGCGATGCGCCGGAAGCCCTTCGGGGAGATCTTGAGGCCGCGGCGGAACTGCTGCGCCTGCCGGGCGGCGTGCGGCGCCTGGTCGAGCGCGTCCCGGCTGCGCTCCGACAGCTCGCCGGGCGTGCGGCCCTCCAGCTCGGCGAGCACGTGCTCGGCGGCGAGGATCGACACGGCCATGGTGAGCTGCCGCTCGGCGGCGACCACGGGGAGGGCGTGGACGGCGCAGACGAGCGCGATGCGGGGGTCGACCCGCGGGTCGTCGCCGTTGAGCCCGATCACCGAGGGGATCAGGTGGGCGAGCCGCGGCCGCGCCTCGTCGGAGGTGTAGTCGTTCACCAGGCGGGCGAGGGCGGCGAGCAGCGGGTGGGTGCAGTCGGGGTGGTCGCTCCAGCGCTCCCCGGCGAGGTACGAGGCCATCTCCATGAAGCACGCGCCCTTGCGCGGGTTCCGGTGCCTCCCGCGGGACAGCACCGGAACGAGCGTGGGCGGGTGCGCCTGCCGACTCTGCACAAGACACTCCAGAGGATCGCTCGGCCTGCCTCTACCCAGTCTGCGCCTCAGGTCACCGGCGCGCCAGAGGCCCGGGCCCCGCCCTTGGTACGGCACATCCGCATTAGCCGAAAATCCTCAAATAGGCACTAAAGGAACAGTTGTCGTAATACGGACCAACGGCCGGCCGGGATGTCCGGACGGATAACAAATGTGGACCGTAGGCACACGATTCACGCACGTTTCGTGGCGTCGCCCGCGCGCGTTCTGCGATGATCCCCTGCGTACAGAGAGCCGGACTCCGAACCGACGGACAGTGACCGAATGCCCCCCATAGACCAGATCACCCACTTCGCGGAGACCAATCCGGTCGGCACCGCCATCGTGTGCGTGTTCGCCTTCGTCGTGCTCGTTCTCGCCTACTTCGTGGTGCGCGGCCTGTGCCGGAACCTCATCCGGCTGCTGCGCACCTGGGCGCAGAACCGTCCGCCGGAGGACATCCTCACCATCGTCGCGGCCTGCATCGCCACGGGCGTGTCCGCCCAGGGCATGTGGCGCTTCTCCGGGGACGTGCTGGGCTTCGACGGGCCGCTGCGGCTGCTGCTGTTCGCGTTCATCGAGGTCGCGGTGATCACGAGCGCGGTGCGGGCGCGGCGCAACATGCGGGAGAACTACTCGGCGGGCATCGACGGCGTCGCCGTCTGGGCGCTCACCTCGCTGTCGGCCGTGCTGTCCAGCTTGGACGCGCGCAGCCCCGCCGAGGCGCTGTTCCGCCTCGCCGCCCCGCTCGTGGCCGCGTGGCTGTGGGAGCGCGGCATGGCGATCGAGCGGCACCGGATCACCGGCACCAAGCGCATCAACTGGCGGATCACCCCCGAGCGCATCCTCGTCCGCCTCGGGCTCGCCGAGGTGAGCGACCGCTCCGCGAGCGAGGTGGACGCCCACCGCAGGCTCACCCGGGTCGCGCTCGCCGCCAAGCGCGCCCGCGCGCTGCGCGCCGCCGGCGCGAGCGAGTGGCGGATGCGCCGCGCGCTCGCCAAGCTCGACCGGGCCGTGGACCAGGCCGTGGAGTACACGGGCCTCGCCGTCGACCCCGCCCGCCAGCAGGCGCTTTTGTCCCAGATTGGAGCGCTCTACAACAGTTCGGCGCTGATGGACCTTTCGCCGCCGGTGCCGTGGGCGCCCGCGCAGAACCAGCAGGCGCAGCAGGTGGTGGTCGAACAGGCCGCGATCTCCGCCGGCAACGGCTCGAGCGGCGATGACGCCGCCGGGGCGGACCGTTCCCGGTCGCGGGTCGCGGTCGCGAACGGCCAGGCGAACCGGGCGACGGTGCTCGACGACGATGACGAGGACGAGGTGGAGGTGCTCGAGCCCGCGCCGCAGCAGCACCTCGACCCGGCGCAGCGGGCCGCCCTCTACCGCGCCGCGCGCGCCTACTGGGACCAGCAGATCGAGCGCAAGATCGTGCCGCGGGCGGCCGACATCGCCAAGGAGACCGGTCTCCCGATCGCCCTCGCCCGCGAGTACCGGGCGCTGTGGAAGCTCGAGCCGCGCGCCCACGCGCTGCTCGAGGCCGCCTACCACGAGAACGGCGGGCGTGACACCGGCACCTTCCCGGCGATCGAGGTCGAGGACCGCGTGCTCACCACCAACGGCTCCGCGCCCAGCTGAGCCGTCGCCGCGCGCCTTTAGGGCGAATCGCCGCCCCGGGCCTCCGGGGCGGCGATTCTCGTGTGTCCGGCCCCGGCGGCGCGGGGCCCGGTCGGCGCCGGGGCGGGTGGCCGTACGACACCTCTCCCGCCCCGGGCGCGCCGATGTCGAAGCTCTGTGTCCCCCCTGTTCCCCCCTTTGTTCCGTTCTGTCTCGTCCCCCCGGGGCGCGGTTCCTCGCCGCGTCGGCGCCCCCGCTCCGGCGTCCGCCGGTCAGCCGCAGTCGCAGCAGTCGCAGTCACACTTCCTGCAGCATCGGCAGCAATCGCAGCAGTTGTTGCAGTAGGCGCAGCCGTCGCAGCAGTCGCAGGGGCATTCGCAGCGCTCGCGGCAGCTCTTGCCGCGGTTGGGGCTCCACTTCGGCTGGTACCAGCCGCAGGTGCACATCTTGCACAGCTCGGCCGGGCAGACCACGAAGAAGCTGCGGACCTTGGGCACCTCGCCGGGCGGCTGTTCGGCGCCGTGCCGGTGTTCGTCGAAGGTGCGCGCCACGGCCCGCCGTACCTCGTTGACCAGTAGCGCCCGCACCAGCGTGCGGCGCTCCAGGTCCAGGTCGGCGACGGCGAGCTCGATGCCGTGGGCGGCGTCGTCGCAGAGCCGGCGCACCTCGTCGAGGGAGGTGCCGGTGGCGAGGATCGGGTTGTACGCGCCGTTGCGGCGGTCGGCCTCGAGGTCCTCGACGGCGTCGAGCAGGTGGGCGAGGCGGCCGAAGAGCCGCCCGGCCTCGGCGAGCGCCGGGACGTTGTGCGGCTTTCCGGTCAGCTCGCCGGTGTGGGCGAAGACCGCGGACACCGCGGTCTCGGTGGGTTCGGTGAGCTCCAGCAGGGTGAGGCCGCCGCGCGCCTCCAGCAGCGGCTGCCGCGCCAGCGCGTCGCGCAGCACCTCGCCGTCGAACCCGAGGGCCGCCGCCTCGTGCTCGCTCGCCCGGCTCCACCGCTCCGCGACCCGCCGCGCCGCCGCTCCGACGAGGGGGCGCGCGTAGACGCCGTCCCGGTCGCTCAGGTGGTCGCCGATCTTTCCGGCGGCGAGCGCCAGCGACGCGGCGGCGGCGAGCCGTGCCCCCTCCGCGCGGGCGTCCACCACGTCGGCCCGGGAGAAGCCGCGCAGCGCGCAGGGGGCCGCCCGGCGGTGCGGGGACAGCTCCGGGGCCTGCGCCTCGACGAGCACGGAGACCAGCAGCCCGTCATAGTTGGTGACCAGCCGGGCGAGGTGGCCATGGCGGTCGCGCAGCGTCAGGCAGAGCCCGCACAGGTGTGCCATCCACTCCGCATGGAGCGATTTACACAAGGTATGGCGACAAGGTCGAACGATTCCAAACACGGGCGATCACCTTAAACCTCCCGGCGGCGAGATGGGTGCGATTGGCCAGATCGATGTGTGGGGGCCGCCGGCGCCGGTCCTCGGCGAGGTCACCGTGGTTCGCGCGGGCCGATCGTCGCGGCGGGGCCGTACCGATGCCCGTCGTGGTCAGGCCGGGTAGGCGTGCGTCTCGGTGGCCTTGACCGCCGCCCAGACCCGGGCGCCGGGGGCGAGGTCGAGCTCGGCGAGGGCCGCGGGGGTGATGTCGGCGGCGGCCGCGATCGGGCCGGTCAGGTGCACGCGCACGTTGTCGCCGTGGCGCTCGACGCCGTCGACCTCGGCCTGCCACAGGTTGCGCGGCGTGCCGTCCGGGCGGGCGCGGAACAGCGCGACGGCGGAGGGCGGGAAGGCGACGAACGCGGCCCCGTGCAGCGGCTCGGCGACGCTGAACTCGATCTCGCCGACGCGTACCCGGTGGCCGTCGGCGTCGCCCCGGTAGAGGTTGAGGCCGACGAGGCGGGCCACGTAGTCGGTGCGGGGATGGCGGGCCACCTCGGTCGGCGGGCCCTGCTGCACCACCGTGCCGTTCTCGACCACGACGAGCCGGTCGGCGAGCGCCATCGCGTCGAGCGGGTCGTGGGTGACGAGCACGGTCGCGCCGTCGAACTCGGCGAGGTGGCGGCGCAGCCGGGCCCGGATGTCGAGCCGGGTGTGCGCGTCGAGCGCGGCGAGCGGCTCGTCGAGCAGGAGCAGCCGGGGACCGGCGGCGAGCGCGCGGGCGAGCGCCACCCGCTGCGCCTGCCCGCCGGACAGCCGGCCGGGCCGTACCGTGGCGAACTCGGCGAGGCCGACCCGCTCCAGCCAGGCGGCGGCGACGCGGCGGGCCTCGGCCTTCGGCACGCCCCGGCAGCGCGGGCCGAACGCGACGTTCTCGAGGGCGGACAGGTGCGGGAAGAGCAGGTAGTCCTGGAAGACCATGCCGATCGGGCGGGCCTCGGGCGGCAGGTCGTGCAGCGGGCGGCCGTCCAGCTCGATGTGGCCCGCGGTGAGCGGGGTGAGCCCGGCGAGCGCGCGCAGCGCCGTGGTCTTGCCCGCGCCGTTCGGCCCGAGCAGCGCGACCACCTCCCCGGCGGCGACCGCGAGCGCCACGTCGAGCCGGAACCGGGGCCGCTCCACCACGAGCCGGCAGTGCAGCGTCACAGCCCGCTCACCCACCGGTCCCGCAGCGCGGCGAGGATCGCCACCGACACGGCGAGCAGCACGAGGCTGAGCACGATCGCGGCCTCCGGCTCGGTCTCCAGCGCGAGGTAGACGGCGAGCGGCATCGTCCGGGTGGTGCCCGGGTAGTTGCCCGCGAACGTGATCGTCGCGCCGAACTCGCCGAGTGCCCGCGCCCAGCAGAGCACCGCGCCCGCCGTGATCCCGGGCGCGACCAGCGGCAGCGTCACCCGGCGGAAGGTGGTCCACCGGGACGCGCCGAGCGTCGCCGCCGCCTCCTCGAACCGCGGATCCGCGGCCCGCAGCGCGCCCTCGACGCTGATCACCAGGAACGGCATCGCCACGAACATCTCGGCGATCACCACGGCGGCGGTGGTGAACGGCAGCGTGATCCCGAACGCGGCGTCCAGCCACTGGCCGACGAGCCCGCGCCGCCCGAGCACGAGCAGGAGCGCGACGCCGCCGACCACCGGCGGGAGCACGAGCGGCACCGCCACCAGCGCCCGGACCAGGCGGCGGCCGGGGAAGTCGACCCGGGCGAGCAGCCAGGCGAGCGGCACGCCGAGCAGCAGGCACAGCCCGGTGGCGATGGTCGCGGTGACGAGCGACAGCCGCAGCGCCTGGAGCACCGCGGGCTCGGCGAGCCGGGCGGGCAGCGTGGCCCAGGGGGCGCGGATCAGCAGCCCGGCGAGCGGCAGCACGAGGAAGACGAGGCCCGCGACGGCGGGCAGGAGCAGCATCCACGGCGCCCGGCCGCGGGGCGCGCGCCGTGACCGCCCCGGGCGGCCGGTACGGCCGGCCTCGGGGCGCGCGGCGTCGTCCGCCGCGGGGTCCGCGACGGACGGGACGTCGCGGGCGGATCGAGACCGACGCCGCACCACTGCAGACCTCCTCGCCGACCTGCCGGTCGGCCGCACGTGAATCGGATCGCGCCCAGGGCGCCGGTTCAGCTTAGCCTCAGCAGATGAGAGGACGCATCTCCTGATGTCCTGGAATGCCCCCTATAAGGATGCAGGTATGTCCTCGCACGTGCGAGGGTCCTGCGTACGGCCCGCCTGACGGCGGCGAACGAGGGCGATGCCCTGGGGTGGCTCGGCGTCGCGCGATGCCGTACCCGGTGGGGCGGCCCGGCCGACGGAACTCCATGTTCAACGGAAGCTTCGAGGCGTGCCATCGGCCTCGAGGCGAGGTAGCGTCAACGAACGGGCTCGATGCGGGAGGGGCGGTCCGATGGCCGACGAGGACGTGCTGGCACGGCTGCGGGAGATCTGCCTGTCGCTGCCGGAGGCCGTCGAGAAGCCGTTCGGCGGGCACAGCGCGCCGTCGTTCCGGGTCCGGGACAAGCTCTTCCTCATCACCTCCGAGGACGGCCGGTCGATGATGTTCAAGGCCGGGCCGGGCGTGCAGGAGGCCCTCGTCGCCTCCGACCCCGAACGGTTCTTCGTCCCCGCGTACGTCGGCCACAAGGGCTGGGTGGGCGCCTGGCTCACCGTGGACCAGGACTGGAACGAGATCGCCGAGCTCGTCGAGGACAGCTACCGCCTGATCGCCCCCGAACGCCTCGCCGCCCGAATCCACCGGCCCGCCTCCGGCGACGGCCACCGGTGAAGACCTTTCATTAGGCCTCCGGTTCAACGCGACGATTTTCTCCGTACATCCGGGAGTCACCACAGGGCGCGAGGCGCCGCGGCCATCCGAACACGTCCCCATGCGGCTCCCAGGCCGCCGGGCGAGCCGCTCCGGAGCAGGGCCGGCCGCCCGAGCGGCCGCGGAGCCGCCGGTCGCCCGCGCCGGGGCGCGGACAGGAGGCCGAGCGTCCTTCGGTTCGCTCCGCGTCCACCCCGCGGCGGGGAACGTTCCGTGAACGTTTCATGAAGAGCGAGCATCGCTCACAAGCTGTGCGCTGTGAAACACCGCGGCAATGACACGCCCCGCCACGAATCATGGCGCCGTGCGTCTTTTACCCCGCCGACCCCGAACCTTTTCCCGCCCGGCGGACTCTTTTAAGTCGGCACCGGTTCGCAGCGGCACCGGACGCCCGCCCGTTGGGGCGAGCGCGGCGTCCGCCGGTGCCGCCGATGGCAGGTTCCTGACTTCAGGCCGACAGGGGGGACGGGGGACGTCATGCGATGAGCGCACAACAACGGGGGATGGCGTACTTCAACGCCGGACGCTGCGAGATCTGCGGGGTCGAGCTGCGGAAGCGGCCCGGTACGGCCGGCCGCCCGGCCCGGTTCTGCTCCGGAACCTGCCGCCAGCGGGCGCGGCGACGCCGGATGGCCGCCGAGAAGGTCACCGCCACACACACGCTCACGGCCCGCCTGCCCGTCGTCGGCGAGGGCACGGTACGGCACGGCCAGGCCGTCCGGCCGGACGGCCTGCCGTACCCCGAAGCGGCGGGTCCACGGGCGACCGGCACGAACCACACCGGCCCGATCATGCCCGTGACCGCCGCGGCGCAAACCGAGGGCGACGGCACCGATCCGCTGCCGCAGGCCCCGCCGACGGAACCACCGACGCCGGCCGAACCCGCCGCCGACCCACGGGACGCGGCGGACCCGCAGCCGGACGCGGCCCCGGCCACCTGCGGGCCCGCCCCGCTGTGGCCCCCGGGCGGCCACGGCACCGGGACCACGGCGGGGGAGACCGCCGCCGCTCCGGACCCGGACGAGCCGCGGTACCCGCGGCCCGCCGAGCCGGACCGGCCCGGATACGGCGCGCCGCCGGACGCGGTCGGCCTGCCCGCGCCGCTCGACGTGTTCGTCGGCCGCGAGGACGAGATCGCCGAGCTGAAGGCGCTGCTCGGCATCGCCCGGCTGGTCACCCTCGTGGGCCCGGCCGGAACCGGCAAGACCCGGCTCGCGCTCGAGCTCGCCGCCCGGGTCGCCACCGGCCACCCCGACGGCGTCTGGCTGGTCGAGCTCTCCGGGCTCACCGACGACCTGCGGCTCGCCCACCACGTCGCCGAGAGCCTCGGCATCCACCCGGCCGCGGGCACCCCCGCCGAGCGGGCCCTGGTGGCACGGCTGCGCGCCGGCCGTACCCTGCTCGTCCTCGACACCTGCGAGCACGTGGTGGACGCCGCCGCCCGCCTGGCGGTGACGCTGCTGCGCGCCTGCCCCGGCCTCACCGTGCTCGCCACGAGCAGGCGGCCGCTGGACGCGCCCGGCGAGCATCTCTACCCGGTGCACGGGCTGTCCCTGCCCCAGCAGCGGGCGCCGCGCAGCCGCGGCGAGCTGCTGCGCTCGGACGCGGTCCGGCTGTTCGTCGAGCGGGTCCGCGCGGTGAGCCCCGGCTTCGAGCTGACCAGGGAGAACGGCGACGAGATCGCGGAGATCTGCGTCCGCCTCGACGGCAACCCGCTCGCCCTCGAGCTCGCCGCCCGGATCGCCCGGCTGCGGTCCGTCGGGCACATCCTCGCCCGGCTCGACGACCGGCTGCACCTGCTCAACCAGGGCGCCCGCACCGCCGAGCCGCGGCATCGCAACCTGCGGACCGCGATCACATGGAGCTACGACCTGCTCGACCCGGACGAGCAGCGGATGTTCCGGCGGCTGTCGGTGCTCGCCGGCTGGTTCACCGCCGACGACGCCCGGCGGGTGTGCGGCGACGACCTCACCACCGACGCGGCGCTGCACCTGCTCGGGCGGCTGGAGAGCAGCTCGCTGCTGGCGACCGAGCCCGGCCGCCCCGGCGGCAGGTTCCGCATGATGGAGTCGATCCGCCTGTACGCCCAGGAGCGGCTCGCCGCCGAGGGCGAGGAGGACGACGCCCACGAGCGGCTGGTCACCTGGCTGCTCGAGCTCGCCGCCCCGGTGGCCGGCGACGGGCGGCTGCTGCGTTCGGCCCGGGAGCTCGACGCGCTCGCCGCCGCGCACCACACGCTGCGGTACGCGCTCGACCGGGCGGTGCGCCGCGGCGACGACCGCCGCCTGCCCCTCGCCACGGCCCTCGCCTGCGGCCGGTGGCACCTGGGACGGCTCGGCGAGGCCCGGCGCGTGCTCGGCACGGTGCTCGCCCGCACCGAGCCCACCTCGCCCGGACGTGCCGCCGCCCTCGGCTGCGCGGCCGTGCTCGCCGTACTCGACGGCGACGGCGAGCAGGCGCTCGACCTCGCCACCCGGGCGCTCGAGTCGGCGCACGGCCCGATCGCGCGCGCCCGGGCGCTGCTCGCCCTGCTGACGGTACGGCGCTGCCTCGGCGACCTCGCGGAGGCCGACCGGGTGGCGCGCGACTGCCTCGCCCTGCTCGACGAGGCGGCCGATCCCGCGGACCGCGCGGTGGTCCTGCACGAGCGTGCCCGGATCGCGGTACGCGGCGGCGACCTGGACGAGGCGCGCGCCCTGCTCGACCGCTGCCTCGCCGCCCACGCCGACCCGGCCGCCCGCGCCGGCCGCCCGTGCGGCGAGGCCGAACCCGTTCCCGTCGACTGGGCGCACACCGCGGCGACCGTGGCCCTGCTCGAGGGGGACACCGACGACGCGGGCCGGCGCTGGCGGGAGATCCTCGCCGCGTACCGTCCTGAGGGCGAGGCGTCGCCGCTCGTCCTGGAGTGCGTCGCCGGGCTCGCCGCCGTGGCCGCCCGGACGGGCGACGCCCTCCGCGCGGTACGGCTCGCCGCGGCCGCGGGCGTGCTCCACGAGGGGCCGCTGCTGCGCGGTGGCACGATCCCCGGGGAGGCCCTTGCCGAGGCGGTGACCGGGGCCCGCGCGGCGCTATCGGCCGCCGCCGCGTCCGCGGCGATCCGCGGCGGCGAGCGCCTCGACGGCCCCGACCTGATCGGGTACGCGCTCGGGGGCGCCTGGCGGGAACCGGGCGACGGCGACGCCGCCGATCCGGTCCTCACCGACCGCGAGCGCCAGGTGGCCCTCCTGGTGGCCGAGGGCCTGGCCAACCGGCAGATCGCCCGCCGCCTGCACGTCTCGGAACGCACCGTGCACACCCACCTGGAGCGCATCCGGGCGAAGCTCGGCCTGCCGTCCCGCGCCCACATCGTGCGCTGGGTGCTGGAGGAGGGCGGCACGACCGACTGACCGGGCCCGGTACGGCGCGCCGCCCGCCACCGGGCCCGCCCTCTCCGCGGGAACACCGGCCCGAACCGGCTCACGGCCCGGAACCACGTCCGGGCCGTGAGCGTGAACGCCGGAAACGTGGCCCGGACCCGCAGTGCCCCGTGCCGCGCCGCGGGACCGCATCGTCCGCTGCGGACGATGACGTGCGGTCAGAGCGTACGGCCGCGTGAGGATGCCGAGGGCGCCACGTGACTCGCGGGTGTGCCGGCGTGGGAGCTACCGCCAGGCGAACGCCGGTGACCATGCCCACGGTGAGCGGCACCGATCTGCGCGGGGAACGCGGCCGATGACCAGGACAAGAGACAGGCGTACCGGCGCAGCTTCGCATATGACAAGGCGAACCTTGAGGCGGGAACCGTCTCGCCCTCGTTTCCGCTTCCCCGCCTGCCCTCCCGGCCGCCGGGCCTGCTCGTTGCCGCATCAAGCTGACCGGCCGACGCCCGGGTCACCCGGCCGGGCCGGCAGCCGTGCTCGGACGCGGGCAGGGCCTCCGCCCCGGTCGCCCGGTCACCACCCTCGATCGATGCCCGGGCGGCCTGTCTTGGTCGGTGTCGGTCGCCGCAGACGCCGGCCGACTCCGCGGGCCTCAGACCCGGGCCCACATGCTCCAATCCGCCCTGCGGGCCGACCCGGGACGTTCGCCGTCTGCGACACAGGTCCCGTCAGTCACTACGTTCGGCTGCGTTTCCGGCCCGAGTCGTCCCGCCGCCCTGGACACGTGCTGCCGCTGCAGTGGGATTGCGCGGTCCTCGGCCCTCTGTATGAGAGGCGCCGTCGAGATCTTGGGCGACCCGGGATCGCGGCGACGCTCAGGAGCGCGGATCGTTCGGGCGGTGGCTCGGGCGCATGGGCAACGTCCTGTCCGGGTCCCGCGACCAGGGCCATTCCGCTTCGGACGGATCCTGATGGCCGAGGGCGGTGGTTTCCGCGGCGTACCCGTCGGCCGTACCCGGCGCCCAGGAGGTGCCAGGTGCGGTCTGCGGGTGGTCGAACCAGCGCCCCGAGGAAGGCTGGGACGGTGCTTCGTGGCTGCCGGCGGACGACGGCCGGACCCGGTGCCCGGTCGCGGCCGGCCCGGTCTGCGGGGCGGCCGGGTTCGACGGCCCGTGCTGGGCCGGGTACGGCTGCGCCGCAGGCGCGCCCGGGTGCCGGCCGGCGGGCGGGTACGCGGACAGGTAGGCCTCGTACGGCAGGGTGGCCTGGGCGTCCGGGTTCTGGTAGCCGGAGGTGGGAGGGCTCGCCGGGTGACCGGGCTGCGGGTAGGCCCGCTGCGCGGGCGGCACCTGGGGCGTGTGACCGGTGTGTGCGCCCTGCCGGTGGCTCTGCGGGGAGGACCCGTGGCTCTGCGGGGAGGAACGGTGCCCGGCGGCCGGGTCCGGGTACCGGGCGGCCCCGTTCTGGGCGGGACGCCGCCTGATGGGAAGCGGAGCGGCGGCCTGCTCGGTCACGGTCGGCCACGTGGCCGCCTGGGCGGCGGGGCTGCTCCCGGTGGGCCGGGCCGCGCCGGCGAAGGTCCCGGAGTGGGGCGCCGTGTGGTGGGCGCCGACCCCGGCGGGCGTGGCGACGGGCTCCGGCGTGGCGGCGGGGGTGGCCGCGGGCCGTGCCTCGGCGGGCTTGGAGCCGCCCGGCAGGTCGAGCAGGAACCGGCTGAGCCGCGCCGCCTCAAGGCCGCGGTGCAGGGTGAGGCAGACCCAGGCGATGAGCGCGGTCATCAGGATCGGCTCGAGGATGGCGAGCGGGAGCCCGAAGGGTGTCTTGGCCAGCGCGGAGAGCGGCCGGGCGAGCGCGAGGTCGAGCAGCGCGAGCAGCGGCATGTGGATGACGTAGATCGGCAGCGTACGGCGGCCGATGCTGATGAGCGGGGTGGCGATCCGGTCCCATCGGGCCAGCATCGCCGACCCCACCACGCCGAAGGCCGCGGCGGCCACGCAGACCACCGGCCACACGCCGGGGACGTCCTGCGTCCCGGTGACGACCATGACCACGAGCAGGCCGCCGTACACGCCGGTGGTGAGCGCGAAGCGCGCCCAGTTCACGCCCTCCGCCAGCCGCTCGACGTGCCGGCGGAAGTAGAGACCGAGCAGGAAGAACACCAGGTTCTGCAGCAGGCCGGCCCGGTTGCCGGGGACGGGCACCAGCTCCGACGCGGCCGCGACCGACAGGGCGAAGGCGGCGCACAGCATGACGACCCGGGGGAGCCGCCACGTCACCTTGGCGATCACGAAGTACAGCGCCAGCGCGTACAGGTACCAGAGGTTGGACGGCGTGATCGTGAGCTGCTCGAGCAGCCCGAGCGGGCTCGTCGCGCGGTCGGTGGGGAAGTCCGGGGCGAGGCTCAGCAGCGCGGTGTGGATGAGCAGCCACACCACGTACAGGTAGAGGAACTTCGCCACCCGCGACCGGGCCGAGATCCGCCACGGCCGGTGCACCGCGCCCAGCGCGAACATGCCGGAGATGGTGAAGAACAGCGGCATGCGCAGCGGTAGCAGCAGCTCGCACAGGGTGCCCCACACGCCCGGGACGCGCAGCCCTTCCGGCCACTCCAGCCGCAGGTACTGCTTGGCCACGACATGCCACAGGACCACGAGCAGGATGCACAGGCCCTTCGCGGTGTCCGCCCAGCGGACACGTTCGGCGCGAGCGGCCGACACGGACACGATGGAAACCCCCTGACAGCACGCCGGATCGGCGGCGGGACACGACAAAGAACCGGCTCAGACAGGCCGGCTCATCGACGATGCCGACGGCAACCAGGGCGGCACATCCGCAGCAATCGCAATGAAGTTCCGTGACACGGAAGTACGGGGACGTACTGCGACCGATCCCGTAATAACCGGATGCGTGACCGACACCTGCCGGGGCGAGGCCGCACGGCCATCCCGCAGACCACCGGCATCGGGGCCGGCGGGAGCGCGGCATGGCGATCATCACCGGGCTCCCCGGGGGCGCGGTAGCGGCAGGCGCATCGCCGGGACATCACGTGGCGTGCGTCGCCCTGAGCGTCCGGCCGGATGGCCGTATCGACGAGGGCGGGGCGGCACCGCCGTCATATAGGCGACGCCCTCCCCGCGGTACGGCTCGCCGCCACGGCGGCCGTCCCCAGGGCGGCCCGCGGCCTCGCGGCGCCCTCGATGTCTCGGCGTCGCCGCGAGGCGGTCATCAAGGACGGCACCCGGCGCACCGGCGCGGTGTACGGCGAGCCCTCCCGGCGGCCACGCCCCGACCGCTACCGCGGCCAACGGCACCCGGGCTGGAGAGAGACCTCGGCGGGGCCGGGGCCGGTCGCGAGGGCCAAGCGGTGGTGCGCGGAGAGGCCGGGGTACCGGAACGTCCGGTCGAGCGGCGGGGCGGGTCCCGCGCGACGCGTCAGCCGGCCCCGAGCCGCTCGGCCGGTAGGGGTCCGGGCCTGCCCAGGAGCACCTGAGCGAGGGTGACGCACCACTCCCGAGCAGGAGGCCGGAGCCCACCAGGCTGAGGGGAGACGCAGAACCCGTCGCACCTCGCCGTCGCCGCCGCGATCGGCGGCCGTGACCGCCGCGACGGCCTCGACCTGATCCCATGCGCTCCGCGCCCCGACGTGGCCGGTTGGGGCGCGGGTGGCGTGACGATTACCGATCGCCAGGAGCAGGCACCCTTCCGAAGGGCTTTTCCGGAAAGAGGGTCTCGGCGGCGTTGTCGAAGACGCGCCCGGCGCCGGTCGGTGGCTCGATCCCGAGAATCCGGCCAATCGTGAGATTGCTCACGCTAAACGTCGCGGAACCGACCCTGAGGCCGCTCGCGTGCATTCGGGGCCAACCGGGCCTGTCGTTGCACGCCCCGATGGGCCGGGCGCTGATGAAGGGAACCACGTGGCAGATGGAGTTCTCGCCCCGGTGATTCTCCATGAGGTCTACACCATTTCGGAGATCCTCACGGAGATGTCGATCGACGTAGGCCGGGAGAAACGAGCGGTCTTTCGCGGACCGTACCGCGCCGGATATGCCGCGGGGGAGAGGCGAGAGGACACGGCCGAGTTGGACGCCCGGTCGGTGCTCCGATGCGGCCGGTAACCGGGGTGATGTTTCCGTTCGGCGCCCGCCCTTGCCCGCGGAATGGGCCGGCCCCGCGCCCACGCGGGGTTTCGGAACATCGGCGACGCCTGCGACGCGGGCCGTGCCGCGTATGCGGGCGGAGGCGCCTGCGGAACGGAACATTGAATCCGCCACAAGAGCGCCGGAGATTGCCGGAGCGAAGCCGCCGATACGCGGATGCGCGGCCGTAAACCGCTGTGCGGACGACGTCGGATGGGAGTCGTCGTGGCCGGGAGGGTGCGATGTACGGCGCCGCCCACGACGACGCGGAGGCCCTCGGCCGGTGGCGTGACCGGAAACCACGGATGGCGGGCGGACGTGGATCGCGCGGCCGACGCGGCGGGCCGTACACCGCCGTCGGCGGCGAGCGCGGTGTGCGGGGATCGGCGCGGCCGGTCCGGGGCGGGCACGGTGGGCCTGGTGTGCGGCACTCCACCGACGCGACCACGACCGTTCGTGCTCGTCGCGGCCCGCCCGATTCGGCGGTCCCCCGGCCACGAAGGTGGCGGGGGACCGCCGGGTTCGCCCGGCCGCAAGCGCGTCAGGACTTGCCCGACGTCTTGGCGCCGGTCACGAGGCTCGGGTCGTTGGCCTCGTAGGCCTTGGCGAGGTGCGTGGAGATACGGCCACGCTCGCTCACCGGCAGGCCGTGCTGCTTCGCCCAGGCGCGGATCTTCGCGGAGCGCTGGCGGTCGCCGCTGCTCGCGCGCGAGCTCTTGCCCCGCTTCGACCCGGGCGCCGGCGCCCGGCGCGCGGCCTCCCTGAAGGGCTTCAGCGCGTTGCGCAGCTTCTCGGCGTTGGACTTGTGCAGGTCGATCTCGTAGGAGATGCCGTCCAGAGCGAACTTGACCGTCTCGTCGGCAGGCGAACCGTCGAGATCGTCGGTGAGAGTGATCACCGTCTTGAGCGCCATGGTGTCTCAGTCCTCCGTGCTCGGCATTTGTTGTGCTCTGCCCCGGCCGGGGATTCCTCGTTTGATGCCGCCCGCGATCGTCCCTCGCCATGCAACCGGTCAAGGCAAATCATCAAATCTCATTATTGCCGATCCCCATTAGTTCCATCAAACCGCGCGCATACGGGCTCGGGCAAAAGTTACGGAGGGTCTAGCCCTGTGTCACATGGCGGGTCGGCCGCCATTAGCGAGGCGGACGGCCTGAAATGCCTGTGGGAGCGCGTCCATGGCCCGGTAGGGCCCCCAAGACGTTCCCGTGACCGGACCCCTCCGGGTTCGCCCCGGTCTTCCCCATGCTGACCAGGAACGGAGCGGCGGGGTGGGCGCACGGCGCGGCGGCGAGATCACAATAGGTCAAGTCGGGCGGCCGAATCACCGCCGAACGCGACAAACTATCACCGATAGCCCGGCAATGCATGATGTCATGTCGGGAACCGCCGTTCCGTCAGATCGTCCGGTCCGGGCCCGCCGAACCTCAGCAGTAGGTAAAAAGTGACATCGACCCTCACAGACGGACAGGGCCCCCAATGGGCCGCCCTTCATCATTTTCCGCTAACGCGCAGGCTTTTCCCGCGCCCGGCTCGGGAGGCGCAGTTGCCCGCTTGCGCCGCGTAAAGCCCGCGGTTGTGGCACCGCGCCATTCGCCGCATCCGCCGCGATCGGGCGCAGAGCCGTACCCCCGTCCCGTCCGCGTCGCCGGCCTCCCGCATCGCCAGGGGCCGTGCGCCACGCCGCCGCAAGGGTAGGGCATCGCGCCCCGGCACCCGCCACCGCCCCCGCCATCGAAGCGTCGCCCGCGGTACGGCACGGCCGCACGGCCGCGCCGGCGACGGGGGTGCGGGTTTCGGCACATCCGGGGGAGATCGCTACCCTTCCGGCGCATGGCAGTACGTCCGACCGAAAAGTGGCGTCAGGACGCCGATGTCCTGTGGCGGCGGCCCGAGCCGCTGCTGGAGCTGATCGACGAGGCGCTGGGCGCGTTCGAGGGCGAGGCGGCCGGGCTCGGCGAGGACCCGGACGACGAGAAGGTGTTCGACGTGATCCGCCGCGTGGTCGTCGAGCTCAACGTCCTCGACCAGGAGCACGGTGCCGCGTTCGACGAGGTGGACCGCGCGGATCTGTGCGCCTATATCGAAGAGGTCCTCACCGAGAACGGCATCGACGTCCCCGCCCTCGCGGAGCGCCGCGGCATCACGCCGTCGGAGATCACCGACGAGTGGCGCGAGTGGTGATCCCGGCCGCCCGGCACAGCTCGCGCCGCACCCGCTCGGCCAGCGCGGCGAGCCGGGGCGTCTCGCGGACCGGCGGGGGCGTCGGCCCGCGCAGGGCCCGCGCCTCGGGCGGCAGCCGCGCGATGTCCGCGGCGCAGCGTCCCCGCGGCACGCTCAGCGGCTCGGGCGGGACGACGCGGCGGCCGGAGAGCATCACCGGGCGGAGCAGGAGCCGGCGGCCGGGCGGCGCGGGCTCGTCCCGCAGGCCGACCAGGTCGTCGTGCTCGCCGCGGAAGATCTGTTTCGCGCCCGGCGCGGTCACCTTGCCCGCCGACAGCTTCATCACCGGCCTGCCCGCGTACACCACGAGCTTGTAGGCGCTGTCCAGATACGGCGCGTCCGCCGACACCCCCACCTTGGTGCCGACCCCGTAGGCGTCGATCGGCGCGCCCGCCGCGACCAGGTCGGCGATCGCGTACTCGTCGAGCCCGCCGCTGGCGAAGATCCGCGCGTCGGTGAGCCCGTGCTCGTCGAGCAGCCGCCGGGTGGCCCGGGACAGCTCGGCGAGGTCGCCCGAGTCGAGCCGTACCGCGATCGGGCCGGGCAGCCGTAGCCGCCGCGCCACCGCGATCGCCGCCCGCACTCCGCCGAGCGTGTCGTAGGTGTCCACGAGGAAGGTCGTGCGGCCGGGGAAGTCGGTGGCGAAGGTGGTGAACGCCTCCTCCTCGTCGAGGAACGCCTCGATGAACGAGTGCGCCATCGTGCCCGCCGCGGTCAGGCCGTACCGGCGGGCGGCCTCGACGTTGCTCGTCGCCGCGAACCCGGCGATCGCCGAGGCCCGGGCCACCGCGATCGCGGCCTCGATCCCCTGGGTACGGCGGAACGCGAAGTCGACCAGCCGCACCGGCCCGGCCGCGAGCACGCAGCGGGCCGCCTTCGTCGCCACCGAGGTCTGGAACGTGATGTGGTTGAGCAGCACGGTCTCCACCAGCTGCGCCTCGGCGATCGGCGCGGTCACCTCGAGCAGCGGCTCCCCGGCGAACACCACGTGCCCCTCCGGCACCGCCCACACGTCCCCGGTGAACCGGAGGCGGCCCAGCGCCTCGAGCACGTCCGGCTCGTAGCCCTGGGTCTCGGCGAGGTAGGCGAGGTCGGCCTCGTCCAGGGAGAAGTTCTCCAGGAACTCCAGGCAGTCGGCGAGCCCGGCCGCCACCAGGAACCCGCGGTCCTTCGGCATGTGGCGTACGAACAGGCTGAACACGGCCGTCCGGTTGCGGTCGTGCCGCAGGTAGGAGGCCGCCATGTTGAGCTCGTACAGATCGGTCAGGAGCCCGCCGGGCATGCGTCCTCCTCGGTTCCCCGGGGCGCCCCGGGCGGTCAGTCGGTGCCGCCGTCGCCCGGCACCGGGCTGCCGGGACGCTCGTCCTCGGGGCGGGCGGCGCGGCCGACGAGGCCGGCGGCGAGCAGCAGCTCACGGGCGAGCCGGGCGGCCTGCACCGCGCGGTCCACGCCGGGCGGCTCGAGCGGGTCGCCCTGCACGCCCCGCGCGAGGGTCGCGTTGGCGTCGGCGAGCGCCTGGATCTGCCGTTCCACGCGGTCCAGGCGCGCCCGCAGCAGCCGGACCTCCTTCTCCAGCGGATGCTCCGGCCCGGTGCCCATGTCGGCCGGTGGTGAGCCGGTCACCAGGTTCACCTCCGTGTCTGCCTCGGTCTCGCGGTCCCTTCGCCTCTTGCCCAGGAACCCCGGCCCCACGCCACCCTTCGCCGGGCGGTGCCGAGGCGGTGCGTACCCGTGCCGCGGGCGGCGGGACCGGCGAGCGGCCGGCGGAGGCGCCGCGGAGGGGCCGAATGCCGTGGTCAGGGAGTACGGTCACAGGGGCGGCCGCCGACCGGGTACGACCGCGCGTTTCCCATGGATTCGGCGGGCATTTCACGCGGATTCCGTCGCCTGCGGTACACATAGCTGGGCGAACCCGTACGCGGGCCATCCGGCCCGCCTGTTAACGTCATCATCAGGGGGTGAGAGCCGAATGGCGGTGAGGCGGGGCGACAGGCCGCGCTCCAGGCCGGCCGTGCTCGGCGACGTGGCCGCACTCGCCGGTGTCTCGGCGATGACGGTGTCCCGGGTGCTCAACGATCCGGAGCGGGTACGGGCCGAGACCCGGGCGCGGGTGCTCGCGGCGGTGCGCGAGCTCGACTACCGCCCCAACCTCGCCGCCCGGCAGCTCGTCACCGGCCGGTCGGGCGTGCTCGGCGTGGTGAGCATCGACACCACCCTGTACGGCCCGGCGTCCACGCTCTACGGCATCGAGCAGGCCGCGCGCGGCCGCGGCTACTCGGTGAGCATCGCGAGCCTCGAGGCGCTCAACCGCGCGTCGCTCGAGGACGGGGTGCGGCGGCTGCGCTCCCAGGCGGTGGACGGCATCGTCATCGTCGCCCCGCACGAGTCGGCCGCCGAGGGCCTGCGCAACCTGCCCGAGGGGCTGCCGGTGGTCGCGGTCGACGCGGGCGCCGACCTGCCGGTGCCCGTGGTCATGGTCGACCAGCGGCTCGGCGCGGCCCGCGCCACCCGGCACCTGCTCAGCCTCGGCCACGAGACCGTCTGGCACATCGCGGGCCCGGTCGACTGGACCGACGCGAGCGGCCGGATCGAGGGCTGGCGCTCCGCCCTCGAGGCCGAGGGCCGCCCGGTGCCCGAGGTGCTGCGCGGCGACTGGAGCCCGCGCTCCGGCTACCGGCTGGGGCGGCGGCTCGCCGCCGACCCCGAGGTGACCGCGATCTTCGTGGGGAACGACCAGATGGCGCTCGGCGTGCTGCGCGCGCTGCGCGAGGCCGGGCGGCGCATCCCCGAGGACGTGAGCGTGGTCGGCTTCGACGACGTGCCCGAGTCCGCCTACTACTGGCCGCCGCTCACCACGGTGCGCCAGGACTTCGGCGAGGTCGGCCGGGAGGCGTTCCAGCTCCTGCTCGACCGCATGTCCGGTTCCGAGGCGGCGGCCCGCCGCCTGGTCGAGCCGGAGCTGATCGTCCGGGACAGCACCGGCCCGGCCCCGTCCGGCGCGGCCCGGAGCGGGCGGTCCTGACCGTACCGCCCACCCGAGCCGCGGGCGCCGGGAACGGAGCCGGGCCGAGCCAGGGAAACGGTCAGCGCACGGCCGTGGCGGCGCGGCGCTTGGTCCACACGTCGAAGGCGACCGCCGCGAGCAGGACCGCGCCCTTGACCAGCATCACCCGCTCACTGGGCGCGCCGATCAGCGACATGCCGTTGTTGATCACGCCCATGATGAGGCCGCCGGTGACCGCGCCGACCACCTTGCCGACCCCGCCCTGGACGGCCGCGCCGCCGATGAACGCCGCCGCGATCGCGTCCAGCTCGAAGGCGTTGCCCGCGGTCGGCCCGGCCTGGTTGAGCCGCCCGGCGAAGATGATCCCGGCGAGCGCGGACAGCACGCCCATGTTCACGAACAGCCAGAACACGATCGACTTGACCTTCACGCCGGAGAGCACCGCCGCCTGCAGGTTGCCGCCGATCGCGTAGATCTGCCGGCCGGCCACGGCGCGGTTGGTGAACAGCGAGTAGCCGAGCACGAGCGCGAAGAGCAGGATGAGCACCCACGGCAGGTTGCGGAACCGGGCGAGCTGCACCACCACGAACGCGATCACCGCCGCGTAGGCGGCGAGCCGCAGCAGGAACAGCGGCAGCGGCTCCACCTGCTGCCGGTAGCGCAGCCGCCCGGCCCGGGCCCGCCACTGGGCGACCACCAGCCCGGCGATCACCGCCGCGCCGACGAGCAGGCTCACCAGGTCGGCGCCGCCGAGCGGCCCGAGCCCGACGTTGCCGAGGTAGCCGTCGGTGAACCCGTTGGCGAGGGTGCGCACCTCGTCCGGGAACGGACCGATGCCCTGGTTGCCGAGCACGGTGAGGGTGAGCGCGCGGAACAGCAGCATGCCGGCGAGGGTGACGATGAACGCCGGGATGCCGAAGTAGGCGACCCAGTACCCCTGCCACGCCCCGATCAGCCCGCCCGCGACCAGGGTGATGAGCAGGGCGAGCGGCCACGGCACGTCGTGGTTCACCATGAGCACGGCCGCGATCGCCCCGGTGACCGCGACCACCGACCCCACCGACAGGTCGATGTGCCCCGCGATGATGATCAGGATCATCCCGATCGCGAGGATCAGGATGTAGCTGTTCTGCACGATGATGTTGGAGATGTTCTGCGGCTGCAGCAGCGCGCCGTCGGTGATCACCGCGAAGAACGCGACGATCGCCGCGAACGCCACGTAGATGCCGCTCTGCCGCAGGTTGATCGGCAGCCGCAGGGTGCGGGCCGGGCGCCGGGGCTCCGGGGCGCGCGGCTCGGTGCCGCCGACCGCGGCGTCGGGGGAGGAGATGCTGGTCATCGGGGCCTACCCGAGTCCTTCCGTCACGTACCGCTCGATGTACTGGCCGTCATGAACTGCATGAGCAGTTCCTGGGTGGCCTGCTCGCGGGCCACCTCGCCGGTGATGCGTCCGGCGGACAGCGCGTAGATCCGGTCGCACAGGCCGAGCAGCTCCGGCAGCTCCGAGGAGATCACCAGGATCGCCTTGCCCTCGTCGGCGAGCCGGTTGATGATCGTGTAGATCTCGTACTTGGCGCCGACGTCGATGCCGCGGGTCGGCTCGTCGAGGATGAGCACGTCGGCGTCCGTGAAGATCCACTTGGCGAGCACCACCTTCTGCTGGTTGCCGCCGCTGAGCTGCCCGGTGACCGCGAGCACGTTCGGCGCCTTGATGTTGAGGTCGCGCCGGAAGTCGTCGGCGACCCGGTGCTCCTCGTTGTCGTCGACCCAGCCGCGCCGGGCGAGCTTGCCGAGCGCGGCGGCCGAGACGTTCCGCTTGATGTCCTCGATGAGGTTGAGGCCGTACCGCTTGCGGTCCTCGGTGGCGTACGCGATGCCGTGCCGGATCGCGTCCCGCACCGTGCGCACCTCGATCGGCCGCCCGTCCTTGTACAGCCGCCCGCTGATGCGCGTGCCGTACGCCCGGCCGAACACGCTCATCGCCAGCTCGGTACGGCCCGCCCCCATGAGCCCGGCGAGCCCGACGATCTCGCCCCGGCGCAGCGTGAGGTTGACGCCGGAGACGACCGGGCGGCCGCGGGCGGGGTCGTGCACCGTCCAGTCCTCGATGCGCAGCGCCTCGGCCCCGGTGCCGGGCCGGGGCCGGGACGCGCGCGGCGGGAACCGGTGGGTGAGGTCGCGGCCGACCATGCCGGCGATGATGCGGTCCTCGGTCACCTCGTCCCGGGCGGTGTCGAGGGTCTCGATCACCTGGCCGTCGCGCAGGATGGTGATCGAGTCGGCGATCGCGGTCACCTCGTTGAGCTTGTGCGAGATGATCACGCAGGTGATGCCGTCCTCGCGCAGCCCGCGCAGCAGGTCGAGCAGGTGGGCCGAGTCCTCGTCGTTGAGCGCGGCGGTCGGCTCGTCGAGGATGAGCAGCCGCACCCGCTTCGCCAGCGCCTTGGCGATCTCCACGAGCTGCTGCTTGCCGACGCCGAGCTCGGACACCGGGGTGACCGGGTTCTCGCGGAGGCCGACCCGCTCGAGGAGCAGGCCGGCCTCGTGGTTGGTGCGGTTCCAGTCGATCAGCCCGCGCGTCGCCCGCTCGTTGCCGAGGAAGATGTTCTCCGCGATCGACAGCTGCGGGCAGAGCGCGAGCTCCTGATGGATGATCACGATCCCGCGCCGCTCGCTGTCCCGGATGCCGGAGAACCGGCACTCCTCGCCGTCGAAGAGGATCTCCCCGGTGTAGGAGCCGTACGGGTACACCCCGGACAGCACCTTCATCAGCGTGGACTTGCCCGCGCCGTTCTCCCCGCAGATGGCGTGGATCTCGCCGCGCCGTACCGAGAGGTTGACGTCGCGCAGCGCCTGGACCCCGGGGAAGGACTTGGTGATCCCGCGCATGCGCAGGATGTGGTCGGTCATGGCGATCGGTCAGCCGAGCTGGGACTCGTTGTAGTAGCCGGTGTCGATCAGCGCCTGCCGGTAGTTCGTCTTGTCGACGATCACCGGCTCGAGCAGGTACGACGGCACGACCTTGACGCCGTTGTCGTAGTCGGTGGTGTTGTTCACCTCGGGCGTGCCGCCCTTGAGGACGGTGTCGGCCATCTGCACGGTGACCTCGGCGAGCTTCCGGGTGTCCTTGAAGATCGTCGAGTACTGCTCGCCGGCGATGATCGACTTGACCGAGGCGAGCTCGGCGTCCTGGCCGGTCACGATCGGGTAGGGCTGGTCCTTGGTGCCGTACCCGTTGCTCTTCAGCGCCGAGAGGATGCCGATCGACAGCCCGTCGTACGGCGAGAGCACGCCGTGCACCACGGTGCCGTCGCTGTAGGTGGAGGTGAGCAGGTCCTCCATGCGCTTCTGCGCGGTGGCCGGGTCCCAGCGCAGGATCGCGATGGTCTTGAAGTCGGTCTGGCCGCTGCGGACCACCAGCGTGCCCTTGTCGAGGTACGGCTTGAGCACGCTCATCGCGCCGTTGTAGAAGAACGTGGCGTTGTTGTCGTCGGGCGACCCGGCGAACAGCTCGATGTTGAACGGGCCCTTGGCGTCGCCCTCGGAGCCGTCGGGCTTGAGCAGCCCGAGCCCCACCAGCAGCGAGGTCGCCTGCTGCACGCCGACCTTGAAGTTGTCGAAGGTGGTGTAGTAGTCGACGTTCGGGCTGTTGCGGATGAGCCGGTCGTAGGAGATCACCGGGATCTTCTCGTCGGCCGCCCGCTGCAGCTGGGTGGTGAGCGCGGTGCCGTCGATCGAGGCGATGATGAGCAGCTTCGCGCCGCGGGTGATCTGGTTCTCGATCTGGTTGACCTGGGTGGGGATGTCGTTCTCGGCGTACTGCAGGTCAACCTGGTAGCCCAGCTTCTCCAGCCCCGCCTTGACGTTCTCGCCGTCGCTGATCCAGCGTTCGGACGACCTGGTCGGCATGGTGACGCCCACCAGCGCGCCCTCGTTGCCCGCGGCGGACGCCTCGCGGTCGACGGTCTTCTCGCTGGAGCCGCACGCGGTGACGGCGAGCGCCAGCACCGCGACGGCCGTGGCGAATCGACGGATTCTCATGATCTCTCCTAGCGGGGGATGTGCGCCGGAAACCGGCGGAACAGGGGGGTGACGGGCCGGTCCGGTCCGGCCCGGGCAGGGGTGAGCCAAGGCGACCCGCGGATCCACGGCTGTGGCCCCGATTGTTTGCGCTAACAAAATCTCTGTCAATAGATCCGGGTAACGTCCCCGCAACACACACTGAGAGCGACGGAACCCGGCTGTGACCCGGGCGTAATAAAAGTCGGTCTTGACGAACAGTGATGTTAACGCTCACAGTCGTGAGGCAACGAGGACGAGAGGAGCACGACGTGGGCGCGGAACGCCGACCCCCGGTGATGGCCGACGTGGCCAGGGCCGCCGGCGTGTCGCACCAGACCGTCTCCCGGGTGCTCAACGGCCACCCCAACGTGCGCCCCGCCACCCGGGCGAAGGTCCTGGCGGCGATCGAGCGGCTCGGCTACCGGCGCAACCAGGTCGCGCGCGCCCTCGCCACCCGCGACTCCCGCACCCTCGGCGTGATCAGCTTCGACACCACCCTGTACGGCCCGGCGAGCACGCTGCACGGCATCGAGCGGGCGGCGCGGGCCGCCGGGTACTTCGTCAGCATCGTCAGCCTGCGCACCATCGACCGGGACGGGGTGCGCGAGGCGATCGACCACCTCGCCGAGCAGGGCGTGGCCGGGGTCGTCGTGGTCGCGCCGCAGCGCTCGGCCGCGAGCGCCCTGGAGGACCTGCCGCCGGGCATGCCCGCGGTCGCGGTCGAGGGCGCCCACACCGGCCCGGTCTCCACGGTCTGCGTCGACCAGGTCGCGGGCGCCCGGCTCGCCACCGAGCACCTGCTCGCGCTCGGCCACGAGACCGTCTGGCACGTCAGCGGCCCGCCGGACTGGCTGGAGGCCGAGGGCCGGGTGGCGGGCTGGCGCGCGGCGCTCGAGGCCGCGGGCCGCCCGGTGCCCGAGCCGCTCGAGGGCGACTGGAGCCCGCGCTCCGGCTACGCCGCGGGGCAGCGGCTCGCCGCGCTCGCCGGCCGGGTCGGCGCGGTGTTCGTCGCCAACGACCAGATGGCGCTCGGTGTGCTGCGCGCCCTCGCCGAGGCGGGGGTGCGGGTGCCCGAGGAGATGAGCGTGGTCGGCTTCGACGACGTGCCCGAGTCGGCGTTCTTCTCGCCGCCGCTCACCACGGTCCGGCAGGACTTCGGCGCGGTCGGGCGGCACAGCCTCGACGTGCTCATGCGCCAGATCTCCGAGCGGGACACCACCCGCCACGAGCGCATCGTCGTGCCGCCCGCGCTCGTGCCGCGGGCGAGCACCGCCCCGCCCGCGGGCGGCCCGCACACCGGCCCACCGGCCTCCCTTGCGACCTGAGCGCCGGGGCACCGGCGCATCGGCAGAAAGGACACCCCCCGATGAAGAAGATCACCAGGCTCCTCGTGATCGGCGCGCTCGCCGTGACGGCGGCGTGCGGCGGTGGCGGATCCGGCGGCTCCGGCGGCGGGGGCGGCGGAGGCGACGGCAAGATCGTCATGGGCTTCTCGCAGGTGGGCGCGGAGAGCGGCTGGCGCACCGCGAACACCAAGTCGATCCAGGAGGCGGCCAAGGAGGCCGGGATCGAGCTGAAGTTCTCCGACGCCCAGCAGAAGCAGGAGAACCAGATCAAGGCGATCCGCTCGTTCATCCAGCAGAAGGTCGACGTGATCGCGTTCTCGCCGGTGGTCGAGTCCGGCTGGGACCCGGTGCTGCGGGAGGCGAAGAACGCCGGCATCCCGGTGATCCTCACCGACCGCGCGGTGGACTCCACCGACACCTCGCTGTACCGGACCTTCCTCGGCTCGGACTTCGTCGAGGAGGGCCGCAGGGCGGCGCGGTGGCTGGTGGAGGAGTTCAAGGACGACCCCGGCCCGGTGAACATCGTCGAGCTGCAGGGCACCACCGGCTCGGCCCCGGCGAACGACCGCAAGGCGGGCTTCGAGGAGGTGATCGCCTCCGAGCCCAAGTTCAAGATCGTCGCCTCGCAGAGCGGCGACTTCACCCGGGCGAAGGGCAAGGAGGTCATGGAGGCCTTCCTCAAGTCCACCCCGGACATCGACGTGCTGTACGCCCACAACGACGACATGGGCCTCGGCGCGATCGAGGCGATCGAGGGCGCGGGCAAGGTGCCCGGCAAGGACATCAAGATCATCACGATCGACGCGGTGCGGGACGGCATGCAGGCGCTCGCCGACGGCAAGATCAACTTCATCGTGGAGTGCAGCCCGCTGCTCGGCCCCCAGCTGATGGACCTCGCCAAGAAGATCGTCGCCGGCGAGGAGGTGCCCGCCCGGGTGGTCACCGAGGAGACCACCTTCACCCAGGAGCAGGCCCGCGAGGTCCTGCCCAGCCGGCCCTACTGACCGCCCCGTGAGCCCGGACGCCGCCCCGGCGGCCTCCGGGCCCCGGCCGGGGACCGGTACGGCCCGGCGGGCCGAGCGCCCCCGCCGGGCCGTACCCCCTCCCCGCCGTCCGAGAGCCACCGGAGAGAGGAAGCAGCCCGATGACCGAACCGGAGCCGATCGTGCGCATGCGCGGGATCGGCAAACACTTCCCCGGTGTCAAGGCGCTGGACGGGGTCGACTTCCGCCTGCTGCCGGGCGAGGTGCACGCGCTCATGGGGGAGAACGGCGCGGGCAAGTCGACCCTGATCAAGGTGCTCACCGGCGTGCACCCCGCCGACGAGGGGGAGATCGAGCTGGCCGGGCGGCCGGTGGCGTTCTCCAGCCCGCTCGCCGCGCAGCGCGCCGGGATCAGCACCGTCTACCAGGAGATCAACCTCTGCCCGAACCTGTCCGTGGCGGAGAACATCGTCGCCGGCCGCCAGCGGCGCCGGTTCGGCCTCATCCGGTGGCGCGAGCTGCGCCGCCGGGCCGCCGAGCTCATGGCCCGCCTCGACATCGACGTCGACGTGTCCGCGCCGCTGTCGGCGTACTCCCCGGCGGTGCAGCAGATGGTGGCGATCGCCCGCGCCCTCGACATCGACGCCCGCGTGCTCGTGCTCGACGAGCCCACCTCGAGCCTCGACGCCGGGGAGGTGGAGCGGCTGTTCCGCGTGATGCGGCGGCTGCGGGACGAGGGCATCGCGATCCTGTTCGTCTCGCACTTCCTCGACCAGGTGTACGCGATCGCCGACCGCATGACGATCCTGCGCGACGGGCGGCTCGTCGGCGAGTACCGCACGAGCGAGCTGTCCCAGGTCGAGCTGGTGGCGAAGATGGTCGGCCGCGACATCGAACGGCCCGCCGCACCGGCCCGGACCCGGCGCGGGCCGGAGGCGAACGGCAACGGCAACGGGCGTGCCGCCCGGCCGCTGGTGGAGGCCGAGGGCCTCGGCCGGTCCGGCGCGATCAGCCCGTTCACCCTCACCATCCCCGAGGGCGAGGTGGTCGGGCTCGCCGGGCTGCTCGGCTCCGGCCGTACCGAGCTCGCCCGGCTGCTGTTCGGCGCCGACCACGCCGACACCGGCACGGTGCGCGTCGGCGGCGAGGTCGTGCACCTGCGCTCGCCGCGGGCCGCGATCCGCCACCGGATCGCGTTCTGCCCGGAGAACCGCCGGGCCGACGGCCTCGTCGACGACCTCAGCGTGCGGGAGAACATCGTGCTGGCGATGCAGGCGGCGCGCGGCTGGAGCCGGCCGCTGCCCCGCCGCCGCCAGGACGAGCTGGTCGAACGGTTCATCTCCGCGCTCGACATCCGGCCCGCCGACCCCGACCGGCCGGTGCGCACCCTGTCCGGCGGCAACCAGCAGAAGGTGCTGCTCGCCCGCTGGCTGATCATGGAGCCGCGGCTGCTCATCCTCGACGAGCCCACCCGGGGCATCGACGTCGGGGCGAAGGCGGAGATCGAGCGGCTGGTCGCCGAGCTGTCCGCGCAGGGCATGTCCGTGCTGTTCATCTCCGCCGAGCTGGAGGAGGTGCTGCGGCTCAGCCACCGGGTGGGCGTGCTGCGCGACCGCACCCTCGTCGCCCGGCTCGACAACGACGAATCCCTCACCACCGACGCGCTCATGCGCGCGATCGCGAGCGGAGCGGCCTCATGACCCCGATCTCCTCCCCGCCGCGCGCCACCGGACCGGCCGCGGCGGCCGGCACGGCGCGGGCCGGGCTGCGGTCCGTGCTCGGCGCGGCCGCCCGGCACCACCTCGCCTGGCCGTGCCTGGTGCTGCTCGCGCTGCTCGGCCTCAACGTCGTGCTCACCGACGGCTTCCTCGCGGTCGAGCTCAAGCAGGGCCACCTGTACGGCGGGCTGGTGGACATCGCCCGGTTCGGCGCGCCGCTGATCCTCGTCGCGCTCGGCATGACCCTCGTCATCGCCACCGGCGGCATCGACCTGTCGGTCGGGTCGGTGGTGGCGATCGCCGGGGCGCTCGCCTGCCTGCACATCAGCGGCCTGGACGACCAGAACTCGGTCGCCGGGGTGCTGACCGCGGTCGGTCTCGCGCTCGGGCTCGCCGTCCTGCTCGGCGTGTGGAACGGCATGCTCGTCGCGGTCGGCGGCATCCAGCCGATCATCGCCACGCTCGTGCTCATGGTCGCCGGGCGCGGCGTCGCCCAGCTCATCACCGACGGGCAGATCATCACCATCAACAGCGCGCCGTACAAGCTGATCGGCGCCGGTTACTGGCTCACCCTGCCGTTCTGCCTCATCGTGGCGGCCGCGATCACCGCGCTCGCCGCGCTGCTCACCCGGCGGCTCGCGCTCGGGCTGTTCATCGAGTCGGTGGGCGGCAACGCCGAGGCGAGCCGGCTGTCCGGCATCCGGGCGCGCGGCGTGCTCATCGTCGTCTACGCGTTCTGCGGGCTGTGCGCGGGCATCGCCGGGCTCATGATCAGCTCGAACGTGTCGAGCGCGGACGGCAACAACGCCGGGCTGTGGATCGAGCTCGACGCGATCCTCGCCGTGGTGATCGGCGGCACCGCGCTCTCCGGCGGCCGGTTCTCGCTCGCGGGCACCGTGCTCGGCGCGCTGATCATCCAGACGCTCACCACCACGATCTACGCGATCGGCGTGCCGCCGGAGACCACGCTGCTGTTCAAGGCCCTCGTGGTGACCGCGGTCTGCCTGATCCAGTCGCCCGCGTTCCGCCGCCGGGTCTTCCGCCGCCGCGGCCCACGGGGCGGCGGCACGGCGGCCGAGGCCCGCCGTGACGTACCCGAGGAGGTGACCTCGTGACCGTCCAGGGCGCAACCACGGTACGGCGGGCGGCGCGGCCGACCATCCCGCGGGCGCGGGTGCCGGTGCTGGTGACCGCGGGCCTGCTCGTGGCGATGTTCGTCGCCGGCGGCCTGCGCTACGACGGGTTCGCCAGCGGCCAGGTCGTGCTCAACGTCTTCATCGACAACGCGTTCCTGCTGGTGATCGCGGTCGGGATGACGTTCGTGATCCTGTCCGGCGGCATCGACCTGTCGGTGGGCGCGGTGGCGGCGCTCGCCACCATGCTCGCCGCCACCCTGCTGCGGGACGGCTGGCCCGCCCCGGTGGTGTTCCCGCTCGTGCTCGCGGCCGGCACGGTGCTCGGGCTCGCGATGGGGGCGATCATCCACTACTTCGAGATCCAGCCGTTCATCGTCACCCTCGCCGGCATGTTCCTCGCCCGCGGGCTGTGCTTCACCATCGGCACCGACTCGATCCCGATCAACGACCCCGGCTTCACCGCCCTCGCCTACGGCCGGATCGACCTCGGGCCCGAGCTGTGGCTGTCGCCGAGCGTGCTCATCGCCGCCGCGGTCGTGCTCGCCGGGGCGTACACGCTGCACCACACCCGGCTCGGCCGTACCGTCTACGCGATCGGCGGCAACGAGCAGTCCGCGCTGCTCATGGGCCTGCCGGTGGCCCGCACCAAGGTCGCGGTCTACACGATCAGCGGGTTCTGCGCCGCGCTCGGCGGGCTGCTGCTATCCCTCTACATGCTCTCCGGGTACGGCCTGCACGCGGTCGGCATGGAGCTCGACGCGATCGCCGCGGTGGTGATCGGCGGCGCGCTGCTCAGCGGCGGCTACGGCAACCTCGCCGGCACCGTGCTCGGCGTGCTCGTGCTCGGCCTCACCCAGACGATCATCAGCTTCGAGGGCACGCTCAGCTCCTGGTGGACCAAGATCTTCATCGGCCTGCTGCTGTTCGTCTTCATCCTGCTGCAACGGATCATCGTCGGCCGCCGCGAGTGACGGCGGCCGGCGGCCCAACCCGACGGACATCGACCCCCGCCTGCTCCTGGAGTGTCATGTGAACGCTAACCATGAAGACCGGTACGTGGTCGGCGTCGACTTCGGCACGCTGTCCGGCCGCGCCGTCGTCGTCCGGGTGCGCGACGGTGCCGAGCTGGGCTCCGCCGTGCACGAGTACGCCCACGGCGTGATCGACACCGAGCTGCCGAGCGGGGTACGGCTCGGCCCGGACTGGGCGCTGCAGGCCCCCGGCGACTGGATCGAGGTGCTGCGCGTCGCGGTGCCGAAGGCGCTCGCGGTCGCGGGCGTGCCCGCCGAGCACGTGATCGGCATCGGCATCGACACCACCGCCTGCACCGTGCTGCCCACCTCCGCCGACGGCACGCCGCTGTGCGAGGCGTACCCGGACCGGCCGCACGCCTGGCCGAAGCTGTGGAAGCACCACGCCGCCCAGCCGCACGCCGACCGGATCAACGCGGTCGCCGCCCGCCGCGGCGAGCCGTGGCTCGCCCGGTACGGCGGCAAGCTCTCCTCCGAGTGGCAGTACGCCAAGGGGCTGCAGCTGCTCGAGGAGGACCCGGAGATCTACCACCTCGCCGAGCGCTGGATCGAGGCCACCGACTGGCTCGTCTGGCAGCTCACCGGGGTGGAGACCCGCAACATCTGCACCGCCGGGTACAAGGGCGTCTACCAGGACGGCCGCTACCCGGGCGACGACTTCCTCGCCGAGCTCAACCCCGGCTTCGCCGGGTTCACCGCCAAGCTCGGCGGCACCCCCGCCCCGCTCGGCGGCCTCGCCGGGCGGCTCACCGCCCGCGCCGCCGAGTGGACCCGGCTGCCGGAGGGCATCGCGGTCGCGGTCGGCAACGTCGACGCCCACGTCACCGCGGCCGCCGCCGACGCGGTACGGCCCGGCCAGATGGTCGCCATCATGGGCACCTCCACCTGCCACGTGATGTCCTCCGACCACCTCGCCGAGGTGCCGGGCATGTGCGGCGTGGTGCGCGACGGCATCGTGCCCGGCCTGTGGGGCTACGAGGCCGGCCAGTCCGGCGTGGGCGACATCTTCGCCTGGTTCGTGGAGAACTCGGTGCCCGCCGCCTACTCCGAGCGGGCCGCCGAGCTCGGCATGAACCTGCACGAGTACCTCACCTCGCTCGCCGAGCGCCAGCCGGTCGGCGCGCACGGCCTGGTCGCGCTCGACTGGCACAACGGCAACCGCTCGGTGCTGGTGGACCACGACCTGTCCGGGGTGATCGTCGGCCAGACCCTCGCCACCCGGCCGGAGGACGTCTACCGCGCGCTGATCGAGGCGACCGCGTTCGGCACCCGGGTGATCGTGGAGACCTTCGAGGCGTCCGGGGTGCCGGTGGAGGAGTTCATCGTCGCCGGCGGCCTGCTGAAGAACCGCTTCCTCATGCAGGTCTACGCCGACGTGCTGCGCCGCCCGCTCTCGGTGATCGGCTCGGCCCAGGGCCCGGCGCTCGGCTCGGCGATCCACGCCGCGGTCGCCGCCGGGGCGTACCCGGACATCACCGCGGCCGCCGCGGCGATGGGCAAGCGCACACCCGAGGCGTACCTGCCCGACCCGGCGCGGGCCGACGTCTACGACCGGCTCTACGCCGAGTACCGCAGGCTGCACGACCACTTCGCCGACGGCGCGATGCTGCACCGGCTGCGCGCGATCCGCAACGAGGCCCGCGCGTGACCGCGCCCCACCGCCCGGCCACGGCGCGCCCGCCCCCGCGCCGCCCGGCCCGCCCCCATCCGCGCCGTACCGCGGCCCCGCCGCGGTGGCACGGCGCGCACACACCCCACGTGACGAGGAGAGAGAAGTGACGGAGAACCCCGACAAGGCCGCCGCGGCGCCGGTGGCCGGCCCACCCGCGGAGGAGGCCGCGGCGCGCGGCACGCCCGCGGGCGCGGAGTCGCCGGCGGTCGCGCGCATGCGCGAGACGGTCTGCGCCCTGCACGCCGAGCTGGTCCGCTACAACCTGGTCGCCTGGACGGCGGGCAACGTCTCCGGCCGGGTGCCGGGGGAGGACCTGTTCGTCATCAAGCCGAGCGGCGTGCCGTACGACGAGCTCACCCCCGAGTCGATGGTCGTCTGCGACCTCGACGGCAACCGCGTGTCCGGCACGTACACCCCGTCCAGCGACACCGCCGCGCACGCCTACGTCTACCGGCACATGCCGCACGTGGGCGGCGTGGTGCACACGCACTCGCCGTACGCCTCGGCGTGGGCGGCCCGCGGCGAGCCGATCCCGTGCGTGCTCACCGCGATGGCCGACGAGTTCGGCGGCGACATCCCGGTCGGCCCGTTCGCGCTCATCGGCGGCGACGAGATCGGCAAGGGCGTGGTGGAGACCCTCACCGGCCACCGGTCCCCGGCCGTGCTCATGCGCAACCACGGCGTGTTCACCATCGGCGACTCGCCGCGGGCCGCGGTGAAGGCCGCGGTGATGTGCGAGGACGTGGCCCGCACCGTGCACCTGGCCCGGCAGCTCGGCGAGCCGCTGCCGCTCGCGCAGGACGACATCGACCGGCTCTACGACCGCTACCAGAACGTCTACGGACAGAGAGGATCACGGTGAAGATCTGGTTCCTCACCGGCAGCCAGGGCCTGTACGGCGAGGCGACGCTGGCCCAGGTCGCCGAGCAGTCCCGGCGGATCGCGTCGGAGCTGAACGCCGCCCTGGGCGCGGCCCTCGGCGACGGCATGGCGGTCGAGGTGGAGTGGCGGCCGGTGCTCACCGAGGCGGACGCGATCCGCCGCGCGTGCCTGGCGGCGAACGCCGACGACGACTGCCTCGGCCTCATCGCGTGGATGCACACGTTCTCGCCCGCGAAGATGTGGATCGCCGGGCTGGACGCGCTGCGCAAGCCGCTGGTGCACCTGCACACCCAGGCGAACCTGGAGCTGCCGTGGGGCACCATCGACATGGACTTCATGAACCTCAACCAGGCCGCGCACGGCGACCGCGAGTTCGGCCACATCCAGACCCGGATCGGCGTGGCGCGCAAGACCGTGGCCGGGCACGTCTCCGACCCGCACGTGGTCGCCCGCATCGCCGCCTGGACCCGCGCCGCCGCCGGTCGGGCCGAGCTCGCCTCGCTGCGGCTGGTCCGGTTCGGCGACAACATGCGGGACGTCGCCGTCACCGAGGGCGACAAGGTGGAGGCCCAGCTGCGGCTGGGCGTGTCGGTGAACACCCACGGCGTGACCGAGCTCGCCGACGTGGTGCACGCCGCCTCCGACGCCGAGGTGACCGCGCTGGTCAAGGAGTACGCCGACCGCTATCGCGTGGCGCCGGAGCTGCTCCCCGGGGGCGAGCGGCACGAGTCGCTGCGGTACGCCGCCCGCATCGAGGTCGGCCTGCGGCACTTCCTGAAGGACGGCGGCTTCCGCGCGTTCACCACGAACTTCGAGGACCTCGGGCCGCTGCGCCAGCTCCCCGGCATCGCCGTGCAGCGGCTCATGGCCGACGGGTACGGCTTCGGCGGCGAGGGCGACTGGAAGACGTCGGCGCTGCTGCGCACGGTCAAGCGCATGTCCGAGGGCCTGCCCGGCGGCACCTCGTTCATGGAGGACTACACCTACCACCTGGTGCCCGGCGAGGAGCTCATCCTCGGCGCGCACATGCTCGAGGTCTGCCCGTCGATCGCCGCCGATGTGCCGAGCTGCGAGATCCACCCGCTGTCGATCGGCAACCGGGAGGACCCGGTGCGGCTGGTGTTCGACGCCGCGCCCGGCCCCGCCGTGGTGGTCGGGCTCGCCGACCTCGGCGACCGGTTCCGGCTGGTGGCCAACGAGGTGGACGTGGTGCCGCCGCCGCACCCGCTGCCCCGGCTGCCGGTGGCCCGCGCGGTCTGGCGGCCGCGGCCGAACCTGCGCACCTCGGCCGAGTCGTGGCTGATCGCGGGCGCCCCGCACCACACCGTGCTCACCGCCGGGGTCGGGGTCGAGGAGCTCAACGACCTGGCCGAGATGCTCGGCGTCGAGCTGCTCGTCATCGACGCCGACACCACGCCCCGCCGGTTCGCCGCCGAGCTGCGCTGGAACCAGGCCTACCACCGCCTCGCCCAGGGCCTCTGACGCGCCCGCGCCGCCGTCCCCGCCGTGCCGCGCCCGCGCCGGCGGGGCCGCGGCGGGGACACGCGCGGCCGGAGCCGCCGGCGGGCGGCCCGTGGCCATCGCCGCCCGCCGTGCCGGCCGCGACGCCGCAGGCGGGCCGGGGGAATGGCGGGCGGGCGGCGGGGTAGGCGGGCGGGGTCCGGAGGACCGCACAACGGGGGAGGCGACATGGCAGGCAAGCCGAATCCGATCCAGCTGCAGAAGCACCTGTCCGGCGTGGACTATCCGGCGAGCCGGGACGACCTGGTGAAGGCGGCCCGCGAGCACGGTGCCGACGAGCAGATGGTCAAGGCGCTGCAGAACATTCCGGACCGGCGGTACGACGGCCCGAACGCGGTGAGCAAGGCGGTCGCGAGCGGCCGCTGACCGCGCACGCGGACGCGGGTACCGCCCCTTCCGCTCCCGAGCGGGAGGGGCGTGCCGGTAAAGGGCGACCCTTGTGCCGATAGTTAGGTAAGCCTAATCTAAACTGTCGGGAGCAGGAGGTCGCCATGTCCGTATTCCAGAGGATCGCCGCATTTGCGGTCGTCCCCATCCTCATGATCGCTTTGTCCGCCTGTGGCGGAGGCTCCGGCGAGTCCGACACGCCAAGCCCCGCCGGCTCGGGCGCCGCGAGCGGCGCCGGAGGCACGCTCACCGTCTACTCCGGGCGGAACGAGAATCTCATCGCCCCGCTCATCGACAGGCTCAAGGCCGCCACCGGCCTCGACGTCCAGGTCCGGTACGGCGACAGCGCCGAACTCGCCGCCCAGATCCTCGAGGAGGGCGCGAACACCCGCGCCGACCTGTTCTTCTCCCAGGACGCCGGGGCGCTCGGCGCGCTCACCAAGGCCGGGATGCTCGCCGCGCTCCCGCAGCCGATCCTCGACAAGGTCCCGGCCGCCTACCGCGCCGCCGACGGCACCTGGGTCGGCGTCTCCGGCCGGTCCCGCGTGATCGTGTACGACCCGCGCGAGGTCGAGAACCCGCCGCGCAGCGTGTTCGAGCTCACCGACGCCAAGTACCGCGGCCAGGTCGGCTGGGCGCCCACCAACGCCTCGTTCCAGTCGTTCGTCACCGCGCTGCGCGTGCTGTCCGGCGAGGACCGGGCCAGGAAGTGGCTCGAGGACATGAAGGCGAACGACACGAAGACCTTCCCCAACAACAACGCGATCCTCGACGCGGTCGACAACGGCGAGATCCGGCTCGGCCTGATCAACCACTACTACTGGTACGAGAAGGTCGCCGAGAAGGGCGAGTCGGCCGTGCCGTCGAAGCTCGCCTTCCTGCCCGGCGGCGACCCGGGGGCGCTGGTGAACGTCGCCGGCGTCGGCGTGCTGAAGGCCTCGGCGAACGCCGCGGCCGCGCAGCGGGCGGTGGAGTTCCTGCTCGGCCCCGAGGCGCAGAAGTACTTCGCCGACGAGACCAAGGAGTACCCGCTCGTCGCGGGCGTGGCGACCGCGCCCGGCCTGCCCCCGCTCGACTCGCTCAACGCGCCCGACCTCGACCTGTCCCGGCTGGAGTCGCTGGAGCAGACCCTCACCCTGCTCCAGGACGTCGGCCTGGTGTAGGCCGGGCCGTACCGTCCATGGGTGAGGCATGATCGCCACCAGGTCGCAGGGGCGTCCCGCGCGCGCCGCGCCCGGGACGCTCCGGCGCGTCCCACCCGCGCTGCTCGTGCCCGCGGCGGTCGCCGCCCTGCTCGCCCTCGCCCCGATCGGCTACCTCGTGGTGCGTGCGGGCGAGGGCGGCCTGGAGACCGTGCTGCGGGTGCTGTCCCGGCCCCGCACCCTGGAGCTCGCGGTGCGCAGCCTCGGCCTGGCGGCCGTGGTGACCGCGCTGTGCGTGCTCGTCGGGGTCTCGCTCGCCTGGCTCGTGGTGCGCACCGACCTGCCCGGGCGGCGGCTGTTCGGCGTGCTCGCCGCGCTGCCGCTCGCGGTGCCGTCGTACGTGGCCGCCTACACGTGGGTGGCGGCGCTGCCGCAGGTCGCCGGGTTCGGCGGCGCGGTGCTGGTGCTGACGCTGTGCTGCTACCCGTACGTCTACCTGCCGGTGGCCGCCGCGCTCGGCCGCATGGACCCGGCGATGGAGGAGGTCGCGCTCTCGCTGGGCCGGTCCCGGTTCTCGGTGGTGTGGCGGCGGCTGCGCCCGGCCGCCGCGGCGGGCGGGCTGCTCGTCGCGCTGTACGTGCTCGGCGAGTTCGGCGCGGTGTCGATCATGCGGTTCGACGTGTTCACCACGCAGATCTACACCTCCTACCGGGCGAGCTTCGACCGCACCCCGGCGGCCGTGCTCGGGCTGCTGCTCGTGCTCATCACCCTGGTGATCGTCGCCGCCGAGGCGCGGACCCGGGGCCGGGCGGCGTACGCGTCCCGGGGCGCGGTCGCCCGGCGGCCGGCCGTGGTGCGGCTGCGGTTCAAGCCGCTCGCGCTCGCCTGGGCGGGCGGGATCGCCGCGCTCGCCGTCGGGTTCCCGCTGGTGAGCATCGGCTACTGGCTCGTCGCGGGCGCCTCGGCGGCCCGGCTGCGGCCCGGCGAGCTGGGGGAGGCCGTCGCCGCCACGCTCGCGGTCTCCGCCGCCGGGGCGGTGCTCACCACCGCGCTCGCCGTACCGGTCGGCGTCATCGCCGCCCGGTACCGGGGGCGGACCGCGACGATCCTCGAGCAGAGCGCCTACGCCGGGCACGCGCTGCCCGGGATCGTGGTCGCGCTCTCCCTGGTGTTCCTCGCCGTCCGGTACGCCGCGCCGCTCTACCAGCAGGCCCCGCTCGTGGTGATCGCCTACGCCGTGCTGTTCCTGCCCGCCGCCGTCGGGGCGGTGCGGGCCGCGGTGCTCCAGTCGCCGCCGGTGCTCGAGGAGGTGGCGCGGTCGCTGGGCCGTACCCCGCTGGGGGTGGTCCGCGAGGTCACGCTGCCGCTCGCGTTCCCCGGCGTGCTCGCCGGGGCGGCGCTGGTGTTCCTCACCGCGATGAAGGAGCTGCCCGCCACGCTGCTGCTGCGGCCGACCGGCATGGAGACGCTCGCCACCCGGCTGTGGACCGAGACCGGGTCGGCGTCGTACGGCGCGGCCGCGCCGTACGCGGCGCTGCTCATGCTGCTCGCCGCGATCCCCGGCTTCCTGCTCGGCCACCGACCCACCCGGGATGAGGCGTGATGCTCACCGTCACCGAGATCCGTAAGTCCTTCGGCCGCACCCAGGTGCTCGACCGGTGCTCGCTCACCGTGGAGAAGGGCAGCCTCGCCGCCGTGCTCGGTCCGTCCGGCTGCGGCAAGACCACCCTGCTGCGCATCATCGCCGGGTTCGAGCGCGCCGACGCCGGGACCGTGACGATCGGGGACCGCGACGTGACCGGCCTGCCGCCGGAGCGGCGCGGCGTCGGCATCGTGCCGCAGGAGGCGGCGCTCTTCCCGCACCTGTCCGTCGCCCGCAACGTCGGCTTCGGCCTGCCGCGCGGCTCCCGCGAGCGGGTCGAGGAGTGCCTGGAGCTGGTCGGCCTCGCCGGGTACGGCGAGCGCATGCCGCACGAGCTGTCCGGTGGCCAGCAGCAGCGGGTCGCGCTCGCCCGGGCGCTCGCCCCGCGGCCCGGCGTGGTGCTGCTCGACGAGCCGTTCAACGCGCTCGACCGCTCGCTGCGGGTCGCGGTACGCGACGACGTGCGCGCCGCGCTGGAACGCGCCGGGGCCACCGCGGTGCTCGTCACCCACGACCAGGAGGAGGCGCTGTCGATGGCCGACACGGTCGCGGTGATGCGCGCCGGCCGCATCGTCCAGCAGGACACCCCGGCCGCCGTCTACACCGCCCCGGCCGACCTCGGCGTCGCCACCTTCGTCGGCGAGGCCGTCGTGCTGCCCGCCCGCGCCACCGGCGAGACCGCCTCCTGCGTGCTCGGCGACCTGCCCCGGCGGTTCCCCGGCCCCACCGGCCCCGGGCACGTCGCGGTACGCCCCGAACAGCTCGCCCTCACCGATGCGGGCGACGCCCCCGGCGCGGCGGCCCGCGGACGCGTCGAGCGCCTGGAGTACTTCGGCCACGACGCCGCCCTCACCGTGCTGCTCGACACCGGCGAGCGGGTGCGGGTCCGCACCGGCGGGGACGTGCGCCACCGGCCCGGCGACCGGGTCGGCGTCGCGGTCCGCGGGACCGTGCTGTTCTTCCCGGAATGAGCACGTTCAGCCGCCTACAAGGGGATTGCCAGCGCCTCGGTACACGATGACGGCGTAACGCAGACCGTTCGGCAGTACCGAGGAAGGTGCGTCATGTGCCGGCATCACCCCCAATGTCCCAGCGCGTACGCATCCGACCGCGCGGCCGCGCGCGTGGTCGCCACCCACCCCGGCCAGGGGTGGAGCCTGCTGTGCAACGGCGTCGTCCTGTTCGAGGACACCGGCCTGCTGCTCCCCGACGGGACCGTCGTCGCCCCGCGCCGCACGCCCGTCGCCGCCTGACGGAGCCGCCCGCCGGACGGCCATCCGGCCCCTCGCACCCCAGGCGGTCCGGGACGGCGGCGAGCGCGGACCGGTGGGGGATCGACGCGGGACGCCGAGCACGCGCGGGCGGCTCCCACCCCCGCGCGATCGTCGCCGCCTCCGATAGCGTCGGACCATGCGGCTTGCAGTGGGGTGCGCGATGTGGGCGCACACGCCGTGGCAGGGGCGGTTCCTGCCGCACCCGCTCGGTCCGGACGAGCGGCTCCGGGCGTACGCGAGCTGGTGCAACGCGGTGGAGGGGAACACCACCTTCTACGCCACACCCGACGCGAGAACCGTGGCGTCGTGGGCCCGGCAGACCGGCGAGGACTTCGGCTTCCTGCTGAAGCTGCCCCGCACGGTCACCCACGAGCGGCGGCTCGCCGGGGGAGAGGCCGAGCTGCGCGCGTTCCTGGACGCGATCGAGCCGCTCGGGCCGCGGGTCGCGGCGCTGTGGGTGCAGCTCCCCGGCTCGTTCGGCCCCACCGACCTTCCGGCGCTCGCCGCGTTCCTGCGCACGCTGCCGCGCACGCACCGGGTCGCGGTCGAGGTACGGCACCCGGCGTTCTTCACCCACGAGCGGGCCGCGCGGCTGCTCGAGGGGGTGCTGCGCGGGGCGCGGGCCGAATGGGTGCCGTTCGACACCACCGTGCTGTTCGCCGAGCGGCCGGTCACCGACGCCGAGCGGGAGGCCTGGACCCGCAAACCCCGGCTGCCGCGCCGGACCCGCGCCCTCACCGACCGGCCGTTCGTCCGCTACATCGGCCGCGACGACGCCGAGCGCACCGCCGAGGGCTGGCGGCCGTGGATCGAGGTGTTCCGCGCCTGGCTGCGCGAGGGGCGCAGCCCCACGATGTTCATCCACACCCCCGACAACGCCGACGCGCTCGCGCTCGCCCGCCGCTTCCACGACGAGGTGCGGGCCGGCCTGCCCGAGCTGGAGCCGCTGCCCGAGCCGATGCCCACCGCGCCGCCCACCCTCTTCTGAACCCTCCCCGCCGTTCGCCGGCCCGGGCTCCGGGTATCCCGCATGGACGTACGGATCAGGGGCGACCGGGGGACGCGGGTGAGGATCGAGCCGGGGGAGCTGCGGGCGCGGGGCCGGGCCCGGGCGCGCCGCGAGCTCCGCCGCCGGTGGGCGCGGCTCGCCGCGACGGCGCCGACGATCATCCAGTGCGCGGTCGCCGCCGGGCTCGCCTGGCTCGTCGCCAACGACCTGCTCGGCCACCCCCGGCCGTTCTTCGCGCCCGTGGCCGCGGTGATCTGCATCGGGGTCGCGTCCGGGCGGCGGCTGCCCCGGCTGGTGGAGCTGATGGCCGGGGTGAGCCTCGGCGTCGGCGTGGCCGACCTGCTCATCCTGCGCATCGGCTCCGGCGCGTGGCAGATCACGCTCGTCGTGGCGCTGGCGATGGCCGTCGCGGTGTTCCTCGGCACCGGGACCCTCATCACCATCCAGGCGGCCTCGTCCGCGGTGCTCGTCGCCACCCTGCTGCCGCCCACCGGCAGCGGCGGCCTCTACCGGATGATCGACACCTTCGTCGGCGGCGTGCTCGGCATCGTCGCGGTCGCGCTGCTCCCGCCCGACCTGATCGCCGCCACCCGCCGCGACGCGCGGGAGATCTTCGACGCGCTCGCCGACACCCTCACCGAGACCGCTTACGGCATGGCCGAGCGCGACGCCGCCCGGGTGTCCGCCGTGCTCGACGAGGCCCGCGCCGGGCAGCGGGCGTTCGCCCGGTTCACCGCCGGGCTCACCGCGGCCCAGGAGGTCGCCAGGATCTCCCCGCTGCGCCGCCGCCACCGGCGCGCGCTGCACCGCTACGCGGCCGCGAGCGCCCCCCTCGACCGCGCGCTCGGCAACGCCCGGGTGCTCGCCCGCCGTACCCTCGCCGCGATCTGGGCCGGTGAGCCGATCCCGCCGGCCCTCCCGGACGGCCTGCACCGGCTCGCCCGCGCGGTGCGGCTGCTCCAGGCCGACCTGGAGCGGGCCCGCGACCCGGAGGAGGTACGGCGCGCCGCGCTCGCCGCCGCCGAGGTCACCAGCGCCCTGCCGCCCGGCGGCACCGGGTTCTCCGCCCACGTCGTCGCCGCCCAGCTCCGCTCGATCGTCGTCGACCTGCTCATGGCCACCGGCATGGACAACGCCGACGCCACCGCCGTGCTGCCGCCCGTCCCCGGGCGCTGACCGGCGGATCAGTACAGCTCGTACCGCTTGAGCTTGCGGTAGAGGGTGGCCCGGGAGATGCCGAGCTGCCGGGCGACCGCGGACCGGTCGCCGCCGGTACGGCGCAGCGCCTCGGCCAGCACGTGCCGCTCGGCCGCCCGCACCTCGTCGAGCGGGTTCGCCCCGCGGGAACGCCGGTGCCGGGCGGGCAGGTGCGGCAGGTCGATCACCGGGCCGCAGGCGTGCACCCGGGCGGTGGCGAGCACCTGGACGAGCTGCCGCACGTTGCCCGGCCAGTCCTCCGCGGTGAGCGCGGCGAGCGCGCGCGGGGTGAGCTGGGGCGGCTGCTCGCCCGGGTCGCACAGCTCGGCGAGGACGGCCCGGCACAGCTCCGCGAACTCGTCCCGGCGCCGCCGCAGCGGCGGCACGGTGAGCGTCACCGGGAAGCTCTCCAGCAGCAGCACCGCGGCGCTGTCCTCGCCGTCGTCGCTCGTGGTGCCGACCACGCGGGCGCGGGCCCGGGACACCAGGTCGGCCACCGCGGTCATCAGCCCGGCCGGGACGTCGGCGACGTGGCGCAGCAGCACGGCGCGGCCCGGGTCGGCGAGCGCCTCGGCGAGGCGGCGCAGCCACCCGTCCGGGTCGAGCCGGGCGCACGCGGCCTCGAACTCGGCCACCCCGCCGGGCGGGTCGAGGGCGCGCAGCGCGGCCAGCGCCTCGTGCCGCTTGCCGCAGCCGCGCTCGCCGGTGAGCAGCAGCGGCCGGCCCGCGCGCAGCGCCCGCGCCAGCCGGTCCCGGAACTCGGCGGCCGTGCCGTACCCGGCCGTGCCGGTCTCGAGGGCCGGTACGGCGCCGCGGTCGCCGCCGTCGAGCGGCCGGAGCACGAGCACCGCGGCGAACTCGCCCTTCGGCTGGGGGACCGGGTGCACCCGGACCTGCACGGTGCGGCCCGAGCTGAGGTCGCGGCGCACCGTGCGCTCCCGTGAGCCGCACTCCTCGGCGAGGTTGCGCAGCAGCTCCTCGTCGGCCTCCCGCACCAGCGCCCGCGCCCGGGTGCTCACCACGAACAGCCGGCGGCTCACCGCGACCACCACGCCCCGGTGGCGGCGCTCGGCCGCCGAGTAGGCGTCGAACAGCGCCCGCTCCCCGTCGGTACGGCTCGCCAGCAGCTGGGTCTCGATCGACCGGCCGATCTCCACCACGAGCGGGAGCAGCGCGGCCGAGCCGTACTCGCGCAGGCAGTGCACGCCCAGCGACCCGGCGTACCGCTTGGTGAACGGGTCCCGGATGATCACGCCGGTGGTGGTGAGGATCTCGGAGTCGGTGCGGAAGTGCTCGGTGCCGGAGATGATGAACGCCTGCTGGGTCTCGTGGGCGCAGCCGAGCCCGTTCGTGCCCATCATGTCCTCGGCGAAGCACATGCCCGGCCGCAGGTTCTGCCGGTGCACCCGCCACGCGGTGGGGAAGTCGCCGACGGCCACGGTGAGCAGCCGGCACGCCCGGTCGGCGAGGAACCCCCAGCAGCTCAGGTCGGCGATCTCGTCCTTCAGCCGGTTCATGATCGGCTGGGCGACCGCGGCGAACCGGGAGTGCGAGGGGAAGTCGAAGTCGTCGTCGATCACGTACTCGCGGGCCTCGGGATCGACCCCGGCGAGCATCGAGCGCCGCCACGAGGCGACCACCTCCGGCCGTACCTCGGGGAAGTCCGCGGGGTCGAGGGTGCGCGGGTCGCGGCTCAGCGCCCTCAGCTTCGCCGCACGCACCCGCTCCCATTCGGCGGCGGTCCGCGGAACCGGCGGGCCGCCGGGCGGTGGCGATACGGGCATCAGGTCGCCTCCCGATGCGGGTCTGCCATCGGCCGCTCGCGACCGTGCGGGGCCCGCCGTCCGCGAGCGCCCTCATCGTGCATCAGCGTCCGGCGGCGCGGCCAGACCGGTTTCCACATTCCGGCAGACCTCCCGACGCGCCGGTCATGACCGGCGCAGGCTCGGCGGGTGAGGTGGGGCGGTGGCCGCCGGAGTGCCGCGGCTCCGGCGGCCGGGCCGCCCGCGAGCCCGCCCGGCCGCACGGTCACCCTTGGCCGGGCGCGCTCATCCGGACACCTCCGGCAACGCCGCCGGCGTGCCGAAGGTCCGCCTGTGGTAGACGAGCGGCGCGTCGCCGGTGGTCTCGGCGGCGACCACGTTGCCGAGCACGATGAGGTGGTCGCCGCCGTGCGCGAGACCGGCGACGGTGCAGCCGACGAAACCCGCCGACCCGGGGATGCGCGGCACCCCGGCGTGCCGCTCCCAGGCCACCCCGGCGAACTTCGCCGCGCCGCCCTTGGCCGCGAACCGCCGGGCCAGCCCGGCCTGGCCGGCGCCGAGCAGGTTGAGCCCGAACCGCCGGGTCCGGCGCACCAGCGCCAGCAGCTCGGAGGTGCGGTCGAGGGCGACGAGCACCATGGGCGGGTTCATCGACAGGGAGGCGAACGCGCTCACCGTGGTGCCGTGCGGCAGCCCGTCCTCGAGGCCGGTCATCACCGCGACGGGCGCGCACACGGCGGCCATCGTCTCCCGGAACGCTGCGGCGACGCCGGGGTCCGCGCCGCCGCGGGCGGGGCCGGTCACCTCGGCCGCCCGCTACGCCAGCACCCGCACCGGGCCGCGGCGCATCGACCGGGCCTTGGGCAGCACCTCGCGGGCGAACAGCTCCAGGCTCGCCCGCGCCTGGTCGTACGGCATGCCGCCGAACGACGGGGCGAGGGAGAGCTCGAAGTCGCCGAGCACGTCCCGGATCGCCTCGATCTGGCCGAGGATGCGCTCCGGGCTGCCGTACAGCGCGGCCGCCGCGTAGTCGTTCGCCGCCTTCTCCAGGCCGATCGAGCGGAAGTACTCGGCGTTCGCCGCGTACCGCTCGTGGCCCTTGAGCCCCTTGAAGTGCTCCCCGGCCATCTCGTAGTGCTCGACGTTCGCCATGAAGAACCGGGTGACGTACTCGAAATGCCGCTCGCGGGCGAGCTCGTCGTCCTCGTGGCAGTACATGTTGACGCTGAGCGCGATCGGCGGCGCGGGCTCGCCGTGCTCCCGCTCGTACAGCTCCCGGTACCTGGTGAACGTCGGCATCAGGTCCGGCACCGGCTTGGTGATGAACGACATCATCTTCGCCTTGAGCCTCGCGGCCATCGCCACCGAGTCCGGCGACCCGGCGACGCAGTACCGGCGGCCGTGGAAGGTGGCGCGCGGCCGCGGCCGCAGCACCGCGCGCGGCTGCGGGTAGTACGGCCCGGCGCCCTCGATCACGCCGGTCTCCAGCGCCTCGAAGATCATCGGCGCGGCCTCGTCGAACCGGTCGCGGGTCTCCTCCAGCGGGATGCGGAACGGCACCATCTCCTTGCGGGAGAGCCCGCGGCCCACGCCGAGCAGCAGCCGCCCGCCCGAGATCGTGTCCACCATGAGCGCCTTCTCGGCGACCCGCAGCGGGTCGTTCCACGGCAGGATCACCGCGGCGGTGCCGAGCAGGATCCGCGAGGTACGGCCCGCCAGGTGGGCGAGCACGAGCAGGTTGTCGGGGCAGACCGAGTAGTCCTCGAAGTGGTGCTCGACCGCCCAGACGCTGTCGTACCCGAGCTTGTCGGCGAGCACCGCGATGTCGAGCTCGTTCCGGTACATCTCCTCGTCGGAGACGCCCGGCCGGAGCGTGGCGAAGCCGAGGTTGATCCCGATGTGGAGCTGCTGCAACGCTGATCCGCCTTTCTCACGGGTTCAGGTCGGAAGGCGCGCGCCCGGCGGGGGCCGCGGCGCCGGCGGTCAGTCCGCCGGGATCACCGGCAGCCGGATGCTGCTGGGGCGTGCGGGGCCGAAGAAGACGCGCTGGGTGGCGGTGACGAAGTCGTCCTCGGTGACCTCGCCCGCCGGTTTGCCGCTGCCGGAGTTGCGGTCGTAGCAGGGGAAGTTGGAGCTGGCGATGTCGACGCGGATGCGGTGCCCCGCCTTGAACACCTGGCTGGTCGCCCCCAGGTCGATCGTGTACTCGTACACCTCGCCGGGCACGACCGGGCTCGGCTGGTCCATGCCGTTGCGGTAGCGGGCCCGCACGATGCCGTCGGCGATGCCCATCGCCCGGCCGTCCGGGTGGACGTCGATGAGCTTGGCGGTGAAGTCGGTGTCGGCGGCCGAGGTGGCGGCGAACAGCCGTACCGTCAGCGGGCCGGTGACCTCCACGTCGCGGTCGAGCACCGGGCTGACGAACCGCAGGATGTCGCTCCGGCCGTCGAGCACCCGCTGGTCCCGGGAACCCGGCTGGTGGCTCAGCCCGCCGTCCGGGCTGCCCGCCATGAGGAGCGCCCCGCCCACGGTCGGCACCGGGTCGTGCGGGTCGTGGACGTACGTCAGCGACCCCTCGGCGGGCATCTCGCGGCCGAGCGTGCCGTCCGGCCCGAGGTACCAGGTCTGCCAGTCGGTGCGGGCGAGCGGCCACTCGTTCTCCACCCGCCACCGGCCCGCGCCCATCACGTAGATCTGCACCGGGGGCAGCGTGGTCGGGGTGCCCGCGATGCTCTCCCGGAGGAAGCGGAGCTGCTGCTCCTCCAGGCCGATCGCCTGGGCCGAGCCGTTCTCGTAGAACACCTCGCCGGTGACGCCGGTCTCGTCCCCGTGCGCCCACGGGCCGATGATCAGGTGCTGGTTGCGGGCGGTCTCCGGGTCGGCGTTCCGCACGATCGTGGTGTAGGTGTTGATCGTGCCGCGCAGGAACAGGTCGAACCAGCCGCCGATGTGCAGCCCGGGTACGGCGGTGCGGCCGACGCGGTGGGAGTAGCCGATGCGCCGCCAGTAGTCCGGGTCGTTCTCCTTCTCCAGGAAGGTGCGCCAGCTCGGCAGCACGTCGCCGATCACGGGGCGGTCGATCAGCGGCAGCGCCCGGTAGGCGGCGGGGATGTCCGCCGTCAGCCGCCCGAGCGCGGCGAACTTCTCCGCCACGTCCTCGCCGCGGGCGGCCGCGTCGCCGAGCTGCTGGGCGGCCTTCATCATGTGCCAGGCGAGGGACTGCCCGAGCTGGAAGGCGCCCTGCCGGTAGGCGAGCCCGTCCCGGTAGTCGTCCGGGGCGACGATCGGCACGATCGCCCGCAGCCCCTGCGGCCGGTGGCCGCTCACCGCGAGCTGGCACATGCCCAGGTAGGACAGGCCGAACATGGCGACGTTCCCGTCACACCACGGCTGCTTGACCAGCCACTCGATGGTGTCGAGGCCGTCGTCGGCCTCGTTCTCGAAGGTGCGCAGCTCGCCGTCGGAGCCGCCGGTGCCCCGGCAGAACTGCACCATCACCGCGAACCCGGCGTCGAGCAGGGGCAGGATGGGAAGCGTGCGCAGCGACCCCTCGCCGTACGGGGTGCGGACCAGCAGCACCGGCCGCGGCGCGCCGTCGACGCGGTAGACGACACCGCGGAGCCGCAGCCCGTCCCGCATGGGCGTCTCGACCCGCTCGAGCACGGCCGTGTCCGCTCGCTGTGGCGTTCCTGCCATGGGTGACCTCTCGCTTCCTGACTGCCGCCGCAACGGCGGTCCTCTGTTCGGTACGGTACGAACGGATTTTCCGATCTACGTCTCATTTATGAGACACCCCGGTGGGCGTTACGACGGGCCGTCGCGGGCGGGGCGCCCGTGACATCCGTCACGGCCGCGTCCGGCGAGCCCGGGCGGCCTGCCGTACCCCGGCGGTGAGTGTGTCCGGCTCCGCGATCCCGCCGTTTGTGCCGGTTTGAGGTTGGTGACCGTTTCGGTGCGGGCGTGACGGGGAGGGCGTCGGCGAGGCGGCCGGACGGGTGAGGGCGTTCCCGCGCGCTCCGCGCCGCCCGTGGGCGCCCGCCGGCGCGCGGGTCACGGCGGTTGCCGGTCCGGGCGCGGCCGATCGGGAACCGGAGGAGGGGCCATGGAATCCACCTGGGTGCGCGACGCGGTGATCCTGCTCGCCCGGCTCGGCGTGGGCGTGATCTTCATCGCGCACGGCCTGCGCAAGCTCGCGGTCGACGGCATCGGGGCCACGGCGGAGTCCTTCGCCGAGGCCGGGGTGCCGCTGGCGACGCTCTCGGCCTGGCTGGTGGCGCTCGTGGAGCTGGTCGCCGGGATCGCGATGGTCATCGGCCTCGCCGTACCGGTCGCCGGAGTGCTGCTCGCCGCGCTCATGCTCGGCGCGTACCTGCTCGTGCACCACGGGCGGGGGATCTTCGTCGACGAGGGAGGCGCCGAGCTCGTCATCGCCCTCGGCGCGGCGAGCCTGCTGCTCGCGCTCACCGGCGCCGGGCGGTTCGGCCTCGACGACACGGTCGGGCCCGCGATGCGGGCGCGGATGCGCCCGCGGGAGCGGCACCACGAGCGCGTCGGTTGACAACGCCGCCGACATGCCGAAAAGCCGGATCACGTGAGCTGTTCTCGCATTTTGGGATGCGGATTTCCGTGACGGCCGGGTGTGAATCCCGTTCGCGGCCGATTGTCGTACCCGGTCGGTACGCTCAAGGTGCCCGGCGCGCGATTTTTGGACCGATTCAAGCGTGGTTCACCGGTGGCCGTAACGCGTGGTCTCGCGGGCTGATCTGCGGCGGGAACCCTCGATGCGCTCGGAGGTTCTGCTTTGGCACGGTCCAGAGGAAATTGTCACGTAATCCCGTCCCGACCGTAATTCCGAAGCGTGAACCACTATCAACTATTAGGATTCGGGACTGTGCGATCCGGATACCGATCGTGATCAAGGGAGTAATTTCGTGACGAAGTCCCGAATCAGCACCGCCAGACGGGCCGGCGCGCTCACCGCCCTCGCGCTCGCCGCCGGCCTGCTGGTCGCACCGTCCACGGCCGCGCAGGCGAGCACCCTGCCCGCCGCGCCGCAGACCGCCGTGACGGTGTCGCAGGGCACCGTGACGCTGAGCACCTCCGCAGGGCACCACGAGCACCGCCGCGGCCGAGAGCAGCGCTCTCGCCCGGCCGGCGAACGGCCGTATCCTGTACCGCCGGGTCAACGGGGGCCTCGGTCGGCTCACGATCCGGAACCGCCTGAGCCGGGACGTGGTGGTCACCCTCACCCGCCGCGGCAAGAAGGTGCTCAGCGTGTACGTGCGGGCCCGCAAGTCCGCGACCGTGCGCAGCATCCCGGACGGCAGCTACCGGCTGTTCTGGATGGCCGGGTACCGCTACAGCAGCTCCAAGCGCCGGTTCCTGGTGGGGGCCATCTACCGGCGCAGCTTCCACACGCTGAGCTACACCACCATCGGCAACTCGTACCGGACCTACACGCTCACGCTCCGCATGAGCAAGTACGGCGGCGGCTCGAGCCAGCCGATCAACCCGAGGAACTTCCCCGTCTGATCTCCGGCCCCGGTGCCCGTCCCGCCGTGCGCGGGGCGGGCACCCGCGTGCCCGGGCATGCGAAAAGGCCGCACCGGCGTCCGGGCGGCCCTCAGCGGCTGGTGGGCGATACTGGGATTGAACCAGTGGCCTCTACCGTGTCAAGGTAGCGCTCTCCCACTGAGCTAATCGCCCCTGCGTTGACGTACGTCGAGGTGGAGACGGGATTTGAACCCGTGTACGCGGCTTTGCAGGCCGCTGCCTCGCCTCTCGGCCACTCCACCGGGTGCGGCCACACCGCTCTCCGAGCGGACGACGGGATTCGAACCCGCGACCCTCACCTTGGCAAGGTGATGCTCTACCAACTGAGCCACGTCCGCGTGTCCGGTCGTTGCGGATCTCGCGACCCCGACCTGACGTGATGAACTCTAGCGAATCTCCGGCGAGTCCCCAAACCGGAGCCCGCCCGATCGCGCCACGCGCCGTCGCGTAAGGACCTAAGATGGCCTACGCAAGTTACAGATCGCGCCGGCGCTGACCGCCCGGCCGCTCCGGGTAGGGGTGCACTCATGCACGACAACGAGGTCGTGACCGTCGGCCCCGCGCCGCTCAGCCCCGAGGACGTGATCCGCGTCGCCCGGTACGGCGCGGCCGTGCGCCTCACCGAGGACGCGTTCGCCGAGATGGCCGCCGCCCGCTCCCGGGTGGAGGAGCTCGCCGAGGCCGCCGTCCCCGCCTACGGCATCTCCACCGGGTTCGGCGCCCTCGCCACCCGGCACATCCCCACCGAGCTGCGGGCCAGGCTGCAGCGCTCGCTCATCCGCTCGCACGCCGCGGGCTCCGGGCCGCAGGTGGAGACCGAGGTGGTGCGCGCCATGATGGTGCTGCGGCTGCGCACCCTCGCCACCGGCCACACCGGCGTGCGCCCGCGCGTCGCCGCAGCCCTCGCCGCCCTGCTCAACGCCCGCCTCACCCCGGTGGTGCACGAGTACGGCAGCCTCGGCTGCTCCGGCGACCTCGCGCCGCTCGCCCACGTCGCCCTCGCGCTCATGGGGGAGGGGCGGGTCCGCGACGCGTCCGGGGCCGAGCTCGACGCCGCCGAGGCGCTGCCCCGGGCCGGGATCGCGCCGGTCGAGCTCGCCGCCAAGGAGGGCCTGGCGCTCATCAACGGCACCGAGGGCATGCTCGGCATGCTCGTGCTCGCCTGCCACGACCTCGCCCGGCTGCTCACCGCCGCGGACATCGCGGCCGCGATGACCGTGGAGGCGCTGCTCGGCACCGACCGGGCCTTCGCCGCCGACCTGCAGGCGCTGCGGCCGCACCCCGGCCAGGCGGCCTCGGCGGCGAACCTGCGCGCGCTGCTCGCCGACTCGGCGATCATGGCCTCGCACCGGGACGGCTCGTGCACCCGCGTCCAGGACGCCTACTCGCTGCGCTGCGCCCCGCAGGTGGCCGGGGCCGCCCGGGACACCCTCGAGCACGCCCGCACGGTCGCCGCCCGCGAGCTCGCCGCCGCGATCGACAACCCGGTCGTGCTCCCCGACGGCCGGGTCGAGTCGAACGGCAACTTCCACGGCGCCCCGGTCGGCTACGTGCTCGACTTCCTCGCCATCGCGGTCGCCGACCTCGCCGCGATGTCCGAGCGCCGCACCGACCGCATGCTCGACGTCGCCCGCTCCCACGGCCTGCCCGCGTTCCTCGCCGACGACCCAGGCGTCGACTCCGGGCACATGATCGCCCAGTACACCCAGGCGGCGATCGTCGCCGAGCTGCGGCGGCTCGCCGTACCGGCCTCGGCGGACACGATCCCCAGCTCGGCGATGCAGGAGGACCACGTGTCGATGGGCTGGGCGGCCGCGCGCAAGCTGCGCCGCGCCGTCGACGGCCTGACCCGGGTGCTCGCCATCGAGATCCTCACCGCGGCCCGCGCCCTCGACCTGCGCCACCCGCTCACCCCGGCGCCCGGCACCGGCGCGGTGGCCGCCGCGATCCGCCGTGCCGTACCCGGGCCCGGGCCCGACCGGTTCCTCGCCCCGGAGATCGAGCAGGTGGTCCGCATGGTCGCCGACGGTACGCTGATCCGCGCCGCCGAGGCGGTGGTCGGTCCGCTGCGCTGAGGCCGCGTGGACCGCGTGCCGGTCCGGGCCGCCCCGGCGGCGCGGGCATAACCTGGGGACGCGATCGAGACGGGGGTACGGCCGCGCCGCCCCGGTCTGGTGTGGGCAACCTCGTACAGGAAGGCGACGACTGGTGACAGCTACGGTTCCCATCTGGATGAACGGGGAGCTGGTGGACCCGGCCGAGGCGACCGTGCCGGTCTTCGACCACGGCCTCCTCGTCGGCGACGGCGTGTTCGAGACCGTCAAGAGCGTGCGCGGCGAGCCGTTCGCGCTCACCCGTCACCTGGAGCGGCTGGTGCGGTCCGCCCGCGCCATCGACCTGCCCGAGCCCGACACCGGCGCGATCGCCGAGGGCGTGCGGGCCTGCCTCGCCGCCGCCCCGCGGTGGGAGTTCGGCCGCATCCGCATCACCTACACCAGCGGCACCGGCCCGCTCGGCTCGGACCGCGGCCCCGGCCCCGGCAACCTCATCGTGATCGTCTCCGAGCTGCCGCCGCTGCCCAAGGTCGCCGACGTGGCCGTGGCGCCGTGGCCGCGCAACGAGCGCGGCGCGCTCGCCGGGGTGAAGAGCACCTCCTACGGCGAGAACGCCCGCGCCCTCGCGTACGCCAAGTCCCGCGGGTACGGCGAGGCGATCTTCGGCAACCTCGCCGGCAACCTGTGCGAGGGCACCGGCAGCAACGTGTTCGTCGTCCTCGGCGGGCGGGTGGTCACCCCGCCGCTGTCGGCGGGCTGCCTGGCCGGGGTGACCCGGTCGCTGGTGCTGGAGTGGTTCGGCGGTGAGGAGGCCGACGTGCCGCTGTCCGCGCTGTACGAGGCCGAGGAGGCGTTCCTCACCTCGACCACCCGCGACGTGCAGCCGATCCGGCTCGTCGACGCCACCGCCGACCCGGCCTGCGGGGCGAAGGTGGAGCTGCCCGCCGCCCCGGGACCGGTCACCGCGAAGGCGATGGAGGTCTTCGCCCGCCGCGCCGCGGCGGACCTCGACCCCTGAGCACACGCGGGCGGCGCCACCCTGTGATGGCGCCGCCCGAGGCCGTCGGACTCGCCGCCGGACCGCCGCCCCGGGCGGTCCGGCCCGTGGTCAGCTCGCCGGGTAGGACGTCTGCGTCTGCGGGTTGAACTCGGTGAGCCGGACGTTCTTCGCCGGGTCGGTGAGCGGGTCGTTGATCTCGATCACGTCGAGACCCTTGGTGATGTCGCTCGAGTAGATGTAGCCGTTGTAGTAGTAGGCCGACCAGGAGCCGCCGAGGTCGCCCTCGGACGCCGGGATCGGGCCGCGCTCGAAGTAGCCGATCTCCTTGGGATTGGCCGGGTCGGTGAAGTCGATCACGGACACGCCGCCCTGGTACCAGGCCTGCACGAGGATGGTCCTGCCCGGCACCGGGATCAGCGAGCCGTTGTGCGACACGCAGTTCTCGCGCGGCGTCTGCTCCCGCGGGATCTTGAAGAAGCCGCGCCGTACCAGCCTGCGGTCCTCGGTGATCTCGTAGATCGCGTTCGCGCCGCGGGTCGGGCCGGTCCTGCGGTCGCAGGTGGGCGCGATCCCGCCGCCGAGCTCGTCGCCGAAGATGACGTGGCGGGCGTCGTTGTCGAAGATCGCCCAGTGCCAGATGGAGAAGTTCTCGGTGTCGCTGATCTCCTGCAGCACCTTCGGCCGGACCGGGTCGGAGATGTCCATCAGGATGCCGTTGCCGAGGCAGGCGCCCGCGGCGAGGTCCTTCTCCGGGTAGACCGTGATGTCGTGGCAGCCGGAGGTCTCGACGGTCTCCCCGCCGCCCTCGCCCTCGGCGAGCCCGCCGTCCGGGAAGAGCACCGGCTGCGCCACCACCTTCGCCTTCTCCGGGGCGTCGAGCGGCACCTCGACGATCGCGATGCTGTCGTGCGGCGGCTTGCAGTTCGCCGCCTCCGGCATCGGCCCGTACGAGGAGACGTACAGGTAGACCTTGTCCTTGTCGTCACCCTTGCCCGGGACGAGCGTGTGGGTGTGCGAGCCGCACTTGGTGGCGACCGACTTGACGTACCTGGGGTTCGCCTTGTCGCTGATGTCGAAGATCCGGATGCCCTCCCAGCCGTTGACGACGTCGCCGGGCCGGCTCTCGCACGAGTCGTCGGAGCGCGGGTCGTCGACCGAGAGGAACAGCAGGTTCCCGGTGACCGAGATGTCGTTCTGGCCGCCCGGGCACAGCACCCGGGAGACCACCTTCGGCTTGGCGGGGTCGCTGACGTCGTGGATCGTGAAGCCCTCGTAGTTGCCGGTGAAGACGTAGTCACCCTGGAAGGCGAGGTCGGTGCCCCACGCCTGCCGCAGGTTGAACGGAGCCCCCAGCGGCACGTTCGCCACGAGCCGCATGTTCGCGCTGTGGCCGATCTGACTCGTTCCAAGCGCGGTGCCGGAGACGCCCACCCCGGAACCCGACGCGGAGGCCTCGGGAGTCGCGGCCGCGCTCGTCCGCCCGCCGTCGGTCACGCTCGGCTGCGCCGAGGGCTCGGGGCCGGCCGTCCCGCCCCCGCAGCCCGCCAGGGCCACCATCCCCACGCTCAGCAGCGCCGCCGCGCCGGTCCGCCATCTGCTCAACGAGACCCCCTGTCCCTCGGCAACATGCCCCAGTATGGAAGCTATGTCGGCTTGGCGAGCGGTGGGCGCGATTTTCGTAACGATGACCGTGCTCTTGGGGACGCCCGGCTGCACGGGTGACCCGGAACCGGACCGCGGCCACCGCGTGGCGGGCACCGACGCGCCCGTGGTCGTGCCCGGGCGGCCCGGGGAGGCCGGCCGTACCGCGCGGCCGGGGGAGACCCTGGGCCCCGGTGAGTCGCACCCCTCGGCCGCCGACGTCGTCTTCGCCGAGGGCATGATCCCCCACCACCGCCAGGCCCTCGAGATGTCCGGCCTCGCCCCCGAGCGGGCCGCGGACGCCGCCGTGAAGGCCCTGGCGGCCCGGATCGCGGCCGCCCAGGAGCCGGAGGTGCGGGTGATGTCGTCGTGGCTACGCGCCCTCGGCCGCGAGGTCCCCACCGGCCACACGCACGGCACCGCGTCCCCCGGGGCGTACGGCATGGCAACGCCCGAGCAGCTCAACCGGCTCCGGCGGGCGCGCGGCCGGGAGTTCGACGAGCTCTTCCTCCGCCTGATGATCACCCATCACGAGGGGGCGGTGCGCATGTCCGCCGAGGAGCTGCGCGCGGGCACCGACCGCACGATGCTGTCGATGGCGCAGGACATCCTGGACGGCCAGCGCATCGAGATCAACCGCATGCGCGCGCTGCTGGCCACGATCACCGGCTAGCCGCGGGGGGCACGTTCCACGGCCGTTGCGGGGCCGTACAAGCGCGCACCCGACCCGATCGGGACCCGGTGCTACCGATCGCCTTGAGACGTGGGGTCAGGAGCTCCAGAGCATGTTGGAGAGCTCCGCGTCGAGGTCCATGAAACTCGACTCCCGCCCCGCCGGAACGATCTCATAGGTGCGGTGCAGGAACTCGGTGAGCGGCGCCAGCGGCACCTCGAACAGCGCCTGCCCGAACGGCGAGGTCAGGCTGATGTTGAGCGTGCGCTCCCCGTCGGAGCGGGCCGGCCACACCTGCACGTCCCCGTCCCCGACGCGCCGCACGATCCCCACCGTCAGCAGCTCACGCGCGAAGATCCATTCGACGGGCTCGTCGTTGCCCACGTGGAAGGCCATGCGGATGGCGTACGGGTCCGCCGCGGTGTAGCTCAACCCGGCGAGCAGGGGCACCGTGGCACGGTCGGGGACCACAAGCCGAAGGACCAGCTCGGCGGAGACGGTGGTGCTGTTCATCGTCAGCCAAACCTTTTCGTCGTCGGGTCCCCAGGGGCGGGGCTTGCTGTGCTCCAACGGACCTCGTCCAGAGCCCATGACATCAGAACGAAGACACCTCCAGGAAGGATTCCGCTCGAGACCCCTCGTGTAACGCTCCTCACTGCGCGACAACTAGGGCTCTACCTGCGCAAACATGGACAGATCGCCGCTCGTTTGCCCAGCCTTTGCGTCTCCTGTCGCCCCTCCTCGTCGAGGTGTCGCGTCCCGTGGTCCCGGCCACGTGTTCCGGTCGAGTATGGAGTATGACGATGCTATGCCACCAGAGGCCTCCGCAGTGGGTCTCCGGGCAACCTTTCCTCACGCGTCGCGGATCTCTCCCCCCGATCGGCCGCCGTCCCGGCCCCGCGGGCGCTCGACCGCACTCTCCCCCCGGGTTCGTTTCGCAATCACCCCCGAGAGTGCGGTATGGTTTTAGCCGTCGGAACCGCACGGGACCGACGCACACGGGCGATTAGCTCAGCGGGAGAGCGCTTCGTTCACACCGAAGAGGTCACTGGTTC
>ERZ777003.128-NODE-128-length-154996-cov-41.496537_pt1 | contig 154996 bp, 145 predicted proteins | sample MGYA00374956_ERZ777003 | MGnify/ENA primary metagenome ERZ777003 (study PRJEB29302, sample SAMN06268252) | bioreactor metagenome | isolation source: Joint BioEnergy Institute, California, USA | place: USA:Joint BioEnergy Institute, California, USA | collected... | reverse complement strand
TGAACCCGCGGGTCTCCCGCTCCTCGGCGCTGGCCTCCAAGGCCACCGGCTTCCCGATCGCCAAGATCGCCGCCAAGCTGGCCATCGGCTACACCCTCGATGAGATCCCCAACGACATCACCCGCGAGACCCCGGCCAGCTTCGAGCCCACCCTCGACTACGTCGTGGTCAAGGTGCCCCGCTTCGCCTTCGAGAAGTTCCCCGGCGCCGACGCCACGCTGACCACCCACATGAAGTCGGTGGGCGAGGCCATGGCGATCGGCCGGTCCTTCCCCGAGGCGCTGCAAAAGGCGCTGCGGTCGCTGGAGCAGAAGGGCTCGTCCTTCTCCTGGGACGGCGAGCCCGGCGACCCGCAGGAGCTGCTGCGCAGCGCCGGCCGCCCGCACGAGGGCCGGCTGCGCGATGTGCAGCGGGCGCTGTGGGCCGGCGCCACCGTCGAGCAGGTCCACCGGGCCACCGGCATCGACCCGTGGTTCCTGGAGCAGATCGCCGCCATCAACGAGGTCGCCGACCAGATCCGCACCGCCGAGGACGCGCTGACCCGCGACAAGCTGCTGACCGCCAAGCGCTACGGCTTCTCCGACGCCCAGATCGGGCAGTTGCGGGGCCTGCCGGAGGAGGTGGTCCGGGAGCTGCGGCGGGCGCTGGGCGTGCGGCCGGTCTACCACACCGTGGACACCTGCGCCGCGGAGTTCGCCGCCCGCACCCCCTACCTGTACTCCACCTACGACGAGGAGACCGAGGTCCCCACCGGGGACAAGCCCAAGGTCATCATCCTCGGCAGCGGCCCCAACCGCATCGGCCAGGGCGTGGAGTTCGACTACTCCTGCGTGCACGCTTCCTTCACCCTCTCGGAGGCCGGTTACGAGACCGTCATGGTCAACTGCAACCCCGAGACGGTCTCCACCGACTACGACACCTCCGACCGGCTGTACTTCGAGCCGCTCACCTTGGAGGACGTGCTGGAGGTGGTGCACGCCGAGCAGCAGACCGGCCCGGTCGCCGGGGTGATCGTCCAGCTGGGCGGGCAGACCCCGCTGGGGCTGGCCCAAAAGCTCAAGGACGCCGGCGTGCCGATCGTGGGCACCTCGCCGGAGAGCATCCACCTGGCCGAGGACCGCGGCGCCTTCGGCCGGGTGCTGGAGCGGGCCGGGCTGCCGGCGCCCAAGCACGGCACCGCCACCTCGTTCGAGGAGGCCCGCAAGATCGCCGCCGAGATCGGCTACCCGGTGCTGGTGCGCCCCTCCTACGTGCTGGGCGGACGCGGCATGGAGATCGTCTACGACGACGCCACGCTGCAGTCCTACATGGCCAAGGCCACCGAGGTCAGCCCCGAGCACCCGGTGCTGGTGGACCGGTTCCTCGATGAGGCGGTCGAGATCGACGTCGATGCCCTCTTCGACGGCGAGGAGCTGTACCTGGGCGGGATCATGGAGCACATCGAGGAGGCCGGGATCCACTCCGGCGACTCGGCCTGCGCCCTGCCCCCCATCACGCTGGGCCGCGAGGACATCGAGCGGATCCGCACCTCCACCGAGGCGCTGGCCCGCGGCATCGGGGTGCGCGGCCTGATCAACGTCCAGTACGCCCTGTCGGCGGGGGTGCTGTACGTGCTGGAGGCCAACCCGCGCGCCTCCCGCACCGTCCCGTTCGTCTCCAAGGCCACCGCGGTCCCCCTCGCCAAGGCCGCCGCCCGGGTGATGATGGGCGCCACCATCGCCGAGCTGCGCGCCGAGGGGCTGCTGCCGCGCGAGGGCGACGGCGGCACGCTGCCGCTGGACGCCCCCATCGCGGTCAAGGAGGCGGTGCTGCCCTTCGACCGGTTCCGCAACGCCCAGGGCCAGGGCGTGGACATCGTGCTCGGCCCGGAGATGCGCTCCACCGGCGAGGTCATGGGCATCGACGAGACCTTCGGCACCGCCTTCGCCAAGTCCCAGCAGGCCGCCTACGGGGCGCTGCCGACCAAGGGACGGGCGTTCGTGTCGGTGGCCAACCGGGACAAGCGCTCGATGGTCTTCCCCGTCAAGCGCCTGGCCGACCTGGGCTTTGAGATCCTGGCCACCGAGGGCACCGCCGAGGTGCTGCGCCGCAACGGCGTGCATGCCAAGATCGTGCGAAAGCACAGCGAAGGGCCCGGTCCCGACGGCGAGCCCACCATCGTCCGGCGCGTCCTCGACGGGGAGGTGGACCTCATCGTCAATACTCCCTTCGGCAGCCCCGGCCAATCGGGGCCGCGACTGGACGGCTATGAGATCCGCACCGCCGCGGTGCTGCGGGGCATCCCGTGCGTGACCACCACGGCCGGACTGGCCGCCGCGGTGCAGGGCATCGAGGCCATCGTCCGCGGCGACCTGGGCGTCCGCTCGCTGCAGGAACACGCCGAACGCCTGCGGGCCGCCCGCCGGTGACGGCCCGCCGATGAGGGAGGGACGAGGGGGTGACCGACAACGCCGCTCGGGCCGCCGCCGGCGCCCTGCGCACCTCGGCGATCGTGCTGACGGTCCGCCAGGTGCGCGACTACCACGCGATCACGCTGGTGGCGCCCGCGGTCGCCGAGCGGTTCCGGCCGGGGCAGTTCGTGGCGCTGGCGGTCGGCGGGGAGCACACCGGCCGGCTGCTGCGCCGCTGCTTTTCGGTCTATGAGGTCAAACCCGACTACGGCGGCACCGTGGAGGTGGTCTTCGACCACCGCGGCTCCCGCGATGTGGGCACCGCCTGGCTGGCCGGCCGCAAGGCCCGCGACAAGATCGATGTGGTCGGCCCGCTGGGCCGTCCCTTCCGGCTGCCCCGCGACCCGGTCAACTGCCTGCTGGTGGGCGGGGGAGTGGGCGCGGCGGCGCTGTTCGCGCTGGCCGACACGCTGCGCCGGCGCGAGTGCCGGGTGCACTTCCTGCTGGGCGGGCGCTCGGCCCAGGCGGTGTTCGGGGCCCGCTCGGCCCAGCGGGTCGGCGACTCGGCCACCGTCGTCACCGACGACGGCTCGCTGGGGGAGAGCGGGACGGTGCCCCAGGTGCTGCCGCGGGTGATCGAGGAGACCGCCGCCGATGTGGTCTACGCCTGCGGTCCCACCGAGATGCTGCGCGCGGTGAGCACCACCGCCACCCGCTACGGCCTGCCCTCCCAGGTGTCGGTGGAGGAGTTCCTGCAGCAGACCGCCGCCTGCGGCACCGGGCTGTGCCTGACGTGCGTGCTGCCCATCGTCGGCGACGACGGGATCACCCGCATGGTGCGGGCCTGCGCCGACGGCCCGGTGCTGCGCGGCGACCGGGTGCGCTGGGGCGATCTGGGCACCATCCCGTTCGACGCGCTGGGCGCCCCGCGGGCGGCCGGAGGTGGGACATGACCGACATGACCACCCGTCTGGGGCCGCTGGAGCTGGCCAACCCGGTGCTGACCGCCGCCGGCTGCGGCGGCACCGGCCGCGAGCTGGCCCGCTTCTTCGACCTGACCAGGCTGGGGGCGTTCACCACCACCTCGGTCATGCTGCAGCCCAGGGCGGGCCGGCCCACCCCGCGCGTGGCCGAGACGCCCAGCGGCATCCTGACCGCGATGGGGCTGCCCGGGCCCGGCGTCGACTCCTTCCTGGAGCGCGACATGCCCTGGCTGACCGAGCGGGAGGTGCCGGTGATCGTGTCGGTCGCCGGCCACAGCGTGGAGGAGTACGCCGAGGTGGCGCGGCGGGTGCAGATCGCGCCGGCGCTGGCCGCCGTGGAGATCAACCTGGCCGCCCCCAACCTGGAGGACCGGGGCCGGATGTTCGGCCGGCTGCCGGGCCCGGCCGCCGACGTGGTGCGCGCGGTGCGCTCGGTCACCCGCCGCGACGTGCCGGTGCTGGCCAAGCTCGCCCCCGACGTCAGCGACCTGGTCACCATCGCGCTGGCCTGCGTGGACGCCGGCGCCGACGGGCTGAGCCTGATCAACACCATGGCCGGGCTGGCGATCGACCCGCACACCATGCGGCCGGCGCTGGCCGGGGTGTCGGGCGGGCTGTCGGGCCCGGCGATCCGGCCGGTGGCGCTGCGCTGCGTCTACGAGGTGCACGCCGCGCTGCCCACCACCCCCATCATCGGGATCGGCGGGGTGTCCAGCGGGTTGGACGCCTTGGAGTTCATCCTGGCCGGCGCCAGCGCGGTGGCCGTGGGCACCGCGCTGTTCCACGACCCCGTGGCCCCTCCGCGGATCGTGCGCGAACTGGAGGACGCGCTGAGCGCCCGCAAGATCGCCCGGCTGGCCGATGCGGTGGGACTGGCCCACCGGCTGCCGCCCCAGGGGCAGGCCGGGTACGTTCCCCCACAGATCAGCCCTCCGCGGCCCGTCCCGCCGGGCGTGGGCCGGGCTGAAGGAGCCTAAGGAGACGCCGCCGTGACACCCGCTCCGATCGCCGTCGCGCTGGACGCGCCGGACCTGGAGACCGCCGCCCGCTGGGCGAGCCTGGTGACCCCCCATGTCAGCACCGTCAAGGTCGGTCTTGAGCTCTATCTGCGCTACGGGCCGGACGTGGTCGCCAGCGTGCGCGGCGCCAGCGGTGTGCAGGTCTTCTTGGACCTGAAGCTGCACGACATCCCCGCCACCGTCGCCGGGGCCGCCCGGGCGGTGGCGCGGCTGCGGCCGGACTTTCTGACCGTGCACGCCACCGGCGGGGAGGCCATGATCCGGGCCGCCGTGGAGGCCGCCCCCGACGTGCGGATCGCGGCGGTGACCGTGCTGACCTCCCTGGGGGAGGAGGACCTGGGCCGGATGGGCCTGGCCGGACCGGCCTCAGACGCCGTACGGCGCCTTGCGGCGCTGGCGGTGGGGGCGGGGGCGCGGGCGCTGGTCTGCTCGCCGCAGGAGGCCGCTGCGGTCCGCGCAGAGGTGGGGCCCTCGATCACCCTCATCACCCCCGGGGTGCGCCCGGCGGGCAGCGCCGCCCAGGACCAGGCCCGGGTGGCCACCCCCGAGCAGGCCCTGCAGGCCGGCGCCGACCTGCTGGTGATCGGACGGCCCATCACCGGGGCCCCCGACCCGGGCGCCGCCGCGGCCGCCATCGCCGCCGCGCTGCGCCGCCGCGCCGCCGGCTGAGAGCCGGACGCCGCGAAGGTCTTACCGGAGCCGGGCGGGGAAGATGACCGATGTGTTTCGGGCTTCGGCCGAGCCGGGGCGCCGGTTCCGAAAAGAACACGGCGGATGCGTTTTCGAGATGAAGATCACTCTTTGCGGAGAGCGCGGCGCCGGTTCCGTGCCGGTGTGCGAAAGCCCTGGCACGCAAGGGGATCCGGCGTCGCCCCGGGAGATTGTGTACACTGTGTATTCAGGACACTCCAAGGAGTGATTTTCGTGATTTTGTGGCGGGCGGAACAGCACTTCACGTTGCTTTATGGGGTGTGAACTCGCTAGTTTCCCAACCCGTCCGACTCCGTCGAGTGGAAACACGAGGTGACCCGGCGTGGCTCTTCCGCCCCTAACCCCCGAACAGCGCGCCGCAGCATTGCAGAAGGCCGCTAAGGCCCGTAAGGAGAGGGCCGAAGTTAAGAATCGGCTCAAGCATGGGGGTACCTCGCTCGCCGAGGTCCTCAAGATTGGGCAGACCGATGATGTCATCGGAAAGATGAAGGTGTCGGCTCTCCTGGAATCCCTTCCGGGCGTGGGCAAGGTCCGTGCCAAGCAGATCATGGAGCGCCTGGGCATCGCCGAGTCCCGCCGCGTGCGGGGCCTGGGGGCCAACCAGCGCGCCTCCCTGGAGCGTGAGTTCGGCGGCGGTGCGAACCGCTGACGATGATCGCGCAGGCGGGCGCGGCGCAATGAGCGCCGCGGCCGGTTCCGGCCTGCCCGAGGAGAAGGGCGCTCGGAACGGCACCACCCCGCCCGGTTCCGGCGCCGAGCCGGCCGCGGGCGGATGCGCGCCGTCCTCGCCGCGGCGCCGTCTGACCGTTCTGTCCGGGCCGTCCGGCGTCGGCAAGAGCACGGTGGTCACCGAGATCCGGCGATCGCACCCGGAGGTGTGGCTGTCGGTCTCGGTGACCACCCGGCCCCCCCGCCCGGGGGAAAAGCACGGCGTGCAGTACTTCTTCGTCGATGATGCCGGTTTTGACCGGCTCGTCGCCGATGGGGAATTGCTGGAATGGGCGGAGTTCGCGGGGAACCGCTACGGGACCCCGCGGGCTCCGGTCGCCGAAAAGCTCGCCGCGGGCGTGCCCGTCCTGCTGGAAATCGATCTGCAGGGGGCGCGTCAGGTGCGCCGGGCGATGCCGGACGCGCTGCTGGTGTTCTTGGCCCCGCCCTCCTGGGACGAGCTGGTGCGCCGCCTGGTGGGCCGCGGCACCGAGCCGCCGGAGGTGATCGAGCGCCGGCTGGAGGCCGCCCGCGTCGAGCTGGCCGCCGAAAAAGAGTTCGACGTCACCTTGGTCAACACATCCGTCCAGGATGTGTGCCGGGAGCTGCTAGCCTTGATGGTCGACCAGACTTCGGATTAGTGGAAGGCCAAGCGTGGCAGCCAACAGCGAAGGCATCACCAACCCGCCGATCGACGAGCTGCTGGAGGTCGTCGACACCAAGTACGGCCTGGTGACCATCGCGGCCAAGCGGGCACGCCAGATCAACGCCTACTACGCCCAGCTCGGCGAGGGGCTGCTGGAGTACGTCGGCCCCCTGGTGGAGACCCAGGTCCAGGAAAAGCCCCTGTCGATCGCGCTGCGCGAGGTGCGCGAGGGCCTGCTGCACGCCGAACCCATCGACAACTAGCGGCGGGCGGCCCGCTACCCTCGTTCGCATGACCCCCGCCAAACCCCGGGTCGTCCTCGGGGTCGGTGCCGGCATCGCCGCGTACAAGGTGTGCGAGCTGCTGCGGCGGCTCACCGAGTCCGGCCACGATGTGCATGTCGTGCCCACCCGCGACGCCCTGCGTTTCGTCGGCGAACCCACCTGGGCGGCCCTGTCGGGCAACCCGGTGGCCGCCGAGGTGTGGACCGGTGTGGATCAGGTCCCGCATGTGCGGCTGGGGCAGGGCGCCGACCTGGTGTTCGTGGCCCCCGCCACCGCCGACCTGCTGGCCAGGGCCGCCTGCGGGCTGGCCGACGACCTGCTCACCAACACGCTGCTGACCGCCCGCTGCCCGGTGGTGTTCGCACCCGCGATGCACACCGAGATGTGGGAGCACCCGGCCACCCAGGCCAACGTGGCCACGCTGCGCGAGCGCGGCGCGATCGTGCTGGAGCCGGCGGTCGGGCGGCTGACCGGCGCCGACACCGGCAAGGGCCGGCTGCCGGAGCCGGCCGAGCTGTTCGAGGTCGCCCGCCGGGTGCTGGCCCGCGGCAACGCCCCCGCCGACCTGGCCGGCCGGCACGTGGTGGTCTCCGCCGGCGGCACCCGCGAGCCGATTGACCCGGTCCGCTTCATCGGCAACCGCTCCTCCGGCCTGCAGGGGTACGCGCTGGCCCGCACCGCGCTGGCCCGCGGCGCCCGCGTCACGCTGGTGGCGGCCAACGTGGCGCTGCCCGACCCGGCGGGCGCCCAGGTCGTGCCGGTGGGCACCGCCGAGGAGATGCGCAAGGCCGTGCTGGAGGCGGCGGCCGACGCCGACGCGGTGGTGATGGCCGCGGCGGTGGCCGACTTCCGGCCCGCCGACTACCGCACCTCCAAGATCAAAAAATCCGAGTCGGGCGAGCCTGAGCCGATCGAGCTGGTGCGCAACCCCGACATCCTGGCCGAGCTGGGGCAGCACCGCCGCCCCGGGCAGGTGATCGTGGGGTTCGCCGCCGAGACCGACGACGTGCTGGCCAACGGCCGCGACAAGCTCGTCCGCAAAAAGTGCGACCTGCTGGTGGTCAACCAGGTCGGGGAGAACCTCGCCTTCGGCCGTCCCGACAACGCCGCCGTGGTACTGGCCGCCGACGGCGCAACCACCGAGATCCCACGCGGCCCCAAAGAGGACCTCGCGGACGTGGTATGGGACCTGGTCGTTGCGCGCCTGTAGCGCCCGGGCGCGGCGAAGCGCGCTTTACCGCCGAGAGGAAAGCGGTGGGATCGGGCGGCGGCGTCGCCGTTCCCGATACACTTCGTCGGAAATAGACCGCCGGCGCGGCAGCGCGCCGGGTCGGCCCTCGATTATGCACAGTCCGTCCTGCGACGTCAGTCAGCAGCCGCTGCAAGGAGTTCACGCACGTGTCTCGCCGTCTGTTCACCTCTGAGTCCGTCACCGAAGGACATCCCGACAAGATTGCGGACCAGATCAGCGACGCGATCCTGGACGCGATGCTGAAGGACGACCCCAAGAGCCGGGTCGCCGTGGAGACCCTGATCACCACCGGCCAGGTGCATGTGGCCGGCGAGGTGACCACCGAGACCTACGTGGACATTCCCGGGGTCATCCGCGAGAAGATCCTGGAGATCGGCTACGACTCCTCTCAGAAGGGTTTTGACGGTCACTCCTGCGGCGTTTCGGTGTCCATCGGCGCCCAGTCGCCCGACATCGCCCAGGGCGTCGACGACGCCTATGAGTCCCGTGAGGGCGAGGCCGTCGACGAGCTGGACCGGCAGGGCGCCGGCGACCAGGGCCTGATGTTCGGCTACGCCACCAACGAGACCCCCGAGCTGATGCCGCTGCCGATCACCATCGCGCACCGGCTGGCCCGGCGGCTGGCGCAGGTCCGCAAGGACGGCACCGTCCCCTACCTGCGTCCGGACGGCAAGACCCAGGTGACCATCGAATACGACGGCGACCGTGCGGTGCGGCTGGACACCGTGGTGGTCTCCAGCCAGCACGCTCCCGACATCAACCTCAAGGAGCTGCTGACCCCGGACATCAAGGAGCACGTGGTCGACCCGGTGCTGGCGGAGTTCGACCTCGACAGCGACGGTTACCGGCTGCTGGTCAACCCGACCGGCAAGTTCGAGATCGGCGGCCCGATGGGCGACGCCGGGCTGACCGGCCGCAAGATCATCGTGGACACCTACGGCGGCATGGCCCGCCACGGCGGCGGCGCCTTCTCCGGCAAGGACCCCTCCAAGGTGGACCGCTCCGCCGCCTACGCCATGCGGTGGGTGGCCAAGAACATCGTCGCCGCCGAGCTGGCCGACCGCGCCGAGGTCCAGGTCGCCTACGCCATCGGCAAGGCCAAGCCGGTGGGCGTGTTCGTGGAGACCTTCGGCACCGAGAAGGTCCCGGTCACCAAGATCCAGGAGGCCGTGCTGGAGGTGTTCGACCTGCGCCCGGCCGCCATCGTGCGCGACCTGGACCTGCTGCGCCCCATCTACTCCCAGACCGCCGCCTACGGCCACTTCGGCCGCCAGGAGCCGGACTTCTCCTGGGAGCGCACCGACCGCGCCGACGCCCTCCGCTCGGCCGTCGGCCTGTAAGAGAGCACGCGCCCTTCGCGGGCGGCTTGCGAGCGTGCGCGGGCGGCTCGCCCGCTCCGGCCACCGGGCCGGGGCGCGGCGGGCCGCCCGCCTGTGCCGCGCCTTCCCGGTCCCCGGGATCTGGTAGGACGGGAGCGTGACGAACGGCGGCGAGACAGAACCGATCCCGGGCATGGGCGCGCTCGCCGCGCCGAAACCCGGGAGCGCCGCCAAACCCGCCGGCAAGGAGCCCAAGAAGGGCGCCCGCCGGCCCGCCGAGCGCCTGCCGGTGGCCCGGGTGCTGGTGGACGTGCCGCTGCCGCACCTGGACCGGCCCTTTGACTACCTCGTCCCCGAGCAGCTGGACGCCCAGGCGGTGCCCGGCTGCCGGGTGCGGGTGCGCTTCGCCGGGCAGCTGGTGGACGGCTTCCTGGCCGAACGGGCGGAGGGCAGCGACCACGAAGGCCGCCTGCTCTTCCTGGAGCGCGTCATCTCCCCCGAACCGGTGCTGACCGGCGAGATCGCCGCGCTGGCCCGGGAGGTCGCCGACCGGTACGCCGGCACCGTGGCCGATGTGCTGCGATTGGCCATCCCGCCCCGGCACGCCCGCGTCGAGGCCGAACCGGCCGCCGCGCCACAGCCGTGGCGGCCCGACCCTCCCGCTCCCGGCCCGTGGGCGCACTACCCGGCCGGGCCGTCCTTCCTGGCGGCGCTGGCCGCCGGCGGCTCGCCCCGCGCGGTGTGGACGGCGCTGCCCGGCCCGGACTGGCCGCAGGCCATCGCCCGCGCCGTCCAGGCCGCCCTGGCCTCCGGCCGCGGCGCGCTGGTGGTGCTCGCCGACGGCCGCCAGGTCGCCCGGGTCGACGCCGCGCTCGCCGCAGAACTCCAGGCGCCCTCCCGGCACGTGGCGCTGACCGCGGACCAGGGGCCGGCCGAACGCTACCGGCGCTGGCTGGCGGTGCTGCGCGGCACGGCGCGGGCGGTGGTGGGCACCCGGGCGGCGATGTTCGCGCCCGTCCGCGACCTGGGACTGGTGGTGCTGTGGGACGACGGCGACGACGTGCACGCCGAACCCCACGCCCCCTACCCCCACCCCCGCGAGGTTCTGGCGCTGCGGGCGCACCGGTGCGGGGCCGGGGCGCTCATCGGCGGCTTTTGCCGCACCACCGACGCCACCGTGCTGGTGGAGACCGGCTGGGCGCGTCCCCTCACCGCCGAGCGGGCACGGATCCGCGCGGTGATGCCGCGGGTGCGGCCCGCCGGCGACGACGCCGAGCTGGCCAGGGACGAGGCGGCGCGCACCGCACGCCTGCCCGACCTGGCGCTGCGCACCGCCCGGCGGGCGCTGGCCGACGGCCCGGTGCTGGTCCAGGTGCCCCGGCGCGGCTACCTGCCCGGGCTGCGCTGCGAGCGCTGCCGCGAACCGGTGCGCTGCGCCGCCTGCCGGGGGCCGCTGTCGCTGCGGTCGGCGCAGGCGGCCCCCGACTGCCGCTGGTGCGGGCGGATCGCCGGCGGCTGGCGCTGCCCCGAGTGCGGCTGGGCACGGCTGCGGGCCGCCGTGGTGGGCGCCAAGCGCACCGCCGAGGAGCTGGGCCGCGCCTTCCCCGGCGTGCCGGTGCGGACCTCCGGCCGAGAGGGGGTGCTGGATGCGGTGGACGGCCGTCCCGCGCTGGTGGTCTCCACCCCCGGGGCCGAGCCGGTCGCCGCCGGCGGGTACGCGGCGGCGCTGCTGCTGGACGGCTGGGCGCTGCTGGGCCGCGCCGACCTGCGGGTGGCCGAGGAGACGCTGCGCCGCTGGATGAACGCCGCCGCGCTGGTCCGCCCGGCCGCACCGGTGGTGGTGCTGGCCGAAGGGTCGCTGCCGCCGGTGCAGGCGCTGCTGCGCTGGGACCCGGTGACGCTGGCCGAACGGGAGCTGGCCGACCGGCGGGAGCTGGGGTTCCCGCCGGCCGTCCGGATGGCGTCGCTGACCGGCACCCCCGCGGCGATCCGCGAGCTGCTGGAGGCGGCCCGCCTGCCGCCCGGCGCCGAGGTGCTCGGGCCCGTCCCGGTGACGGACGAGGCCGCCGCGGAAGGCCCGGTCAAGGAGCGCGCCCTGGTGCGGGTGCCGCGCCGGGCGGGGCCGGCGCTCGGGCGGGCGCTGAAGGAGGCCCAGGGGGTGCGCAGCGCCCGCCGCGCCCCCGACCCGGTGCGCGTGCAGATCGACCCGCTGGAACTGTTGTGAGGCGGCTGGCTTTCAGGGAGATCAAGCTCGCGAAGCGCCGGTCAAAAGCCGCCGCCTCCGCTAGGGTGCCCTGGTGGCTGACGAGCAGGTGGACAACTGGGCAGAGCGTGCCCTGGCCGATCTGGACCGCTGGGCGGACGGGCACGAAGGCGGCATCGACACATACGGGATCCGGCTGCTGCTGGAACTGGTGCGCCAGGAACCGGAGCTGAGCGAACCGCAGGAGCTGGACCCGCCCCGGCTGCGCCGGCTGATGCTGGAGACCTTCGTGGAGACGGTGGTCGCAGAGGCCGAGGACCTGCCGTCGATCATGGCCAGTGCGGGCGCGCTGGTGGACTTCCTGGCCGGCACCGGGCGGATCCCCGCCGGGCGGGCCGCCGAGCTGCACGCGGAGCTGAAGGCGCTGGAACCGGAACTGGCCGAGATCCTCACCGAGCTGGATGAGGCCGAACAAGAGTCGGTCCAGGAACTGGTGCAGGGCATGATGCTCGCCGACGGCATCGACCTGGACGATGAGGCGGCCGTGCAGCGCTGGCTGACGGACTTCGAGTCCCTCAGCGAGGCCGAGCGCTTCGCCCGGGCCGGCGCCTATCTGCAGGCGAGCGAGGAGATGCGGGTGCCGCCGGTGGTGCTGGCCCCGCCCGCCGAGCTGGCCGCCGCCGCCCGCCGCTGCGCGGCCGCCGCGCCGGGCGACGGCGACGACGAGGCCGTGCTGGCCTCCTGGCTGCAGTCGTTCGACCGGGCCGTGACCGGCGGCTTCGCAGGCGGCGACGAGGCCGCCGCGCAGGTGCGCGCCGAGCTGACCGGCGTGCTCCTTCACCTGTACGAGCAGGACGAACCGGCCGCCCCCCGGGAGCTGGCGCAGGCGCTGACCGAGCATCTGCGGCAGGTCGCCGCGGCGCCCGCGCCCGAGGAGGTGGCCGCCGCGTTGGACCGCGAACTGCAGGAGCTGCAGCGCTGGGGCGCCGTGGAGACCACCGCCGAGGGCGGGGTGGCACTGACCCCGCTGGGCGTGTGGGGGGTGCGGGAGTTGCTGCTGGCCGAAGGGTTCATCGCCCCGGTCGTCGGCGAACTGGCCGACCGCCCGGCCGCCGCCCTGGTGGAGGGGCTGGCCTGGCACGGCCCCGAGGAGCTCGCCCTGGAGGTCGAACGCTGGCTGAGCGCCCGTCCGCCCGAGTCCGCCGCCGCCGAGCTGGTGGAGGTCATGCGCTTTGGCAGCCCGTCGGCCCGCGGCATCGCCGCCGCCGTGCTGGGCGGCCTGGACGCGAGCGCCGCCCCCGTGGTGCGGGAGGCGCTGGAGGACCCGGCGACCCGTCCCTACGCCAGGCTGTGGCTGCACGAGCGGGGGGACGCCGCGGCCGAACCCGCCCGCGAGGACCTGGTGTGGATGCTGACCGACACGGTCGCGGCGATGCTGGAGACCGCCGACCCCGCCGAGGCCGTGGCCGAGGCGGTGGACACCCTCCCGCCGGGCGCCGGGCTGCGGGAGCTGATCGACGGCATGGCCGGCATCGGGCACCCCCAGGCCGCCGAGGTGCTGGACGCGCTCGCCGCGCACCTGGCCGACCCCGTGCTGGCCGAGGCCGCCCGCGCCGAGGCGGCCCGGGCGGGCGCGCGGTGAGCGGGCCGTGCGGATCTCCCTAGACTGAAAAGACGTTTTCTCCCCGTCCGACAGGAGCCGTAAGTGGCCGTCAAGCCCATCCGTCTATTCGGCGACCCGGTGCTGCGCACACCGGCCGAGCCGGTCAAGGACTTCGACAAGGAACTGCGCAAGCTGGTCAAAGACCTCACCGACACCATGATCGACGCGTCCGGGGCCGGACTGGCGGCCCCGCAGCTGGGGGTGAGCCTGCGGGTGTTCACCTACTGCGTCGAGGACCGGCTGGGGCACCTGGTCAACCCGACGCTGGACCTGTCGGAGGACCAGGAGGAGGACGAAGAGGGCTGCCTGTCCATCCCCGGCCTGACCTTCCCGACCCCGCGGGCCAAGCGGGCGGTCGCCAAGGGCTTCAACATGTACGGCGAGCCGATCACCCTGGAGGGCACCGACCTGCTGGCCCGCTGCGTCCAGCACGAGACCGACCACCTGGACGGCATCCTGTTCATCGACCGGATGGACCCCGAACAGCGCAAGGCCGCGATGAAGCTGATCCGCCAGGCCGAGTGGTTCGGCGAGCCCGTCCCGGTGATCAAGGAGTCGCCGCACCGCACCCTGGGCAGGGCGCTGTAGCGCGCGGCAGGCAGGTGCGGCCGCCCTCGCGCCGGGTAGGCCGCCTGAGGGAGGCAACGATTACATGAGGCTGGTCTTCGCCGGTACGCCCGAGACGGCGCTGCCCGCGCTGGAGGCGCTGCTGGAGTCGCGGCACGAGGTGGCCGCCGTCGTCACCCGGCCCGATGCGCCCGCCGGCCGGGGCCGCCGCCTGACGGCGAGCCCCGTGGCCCAGCGCGCCGAAAAAGCCGGGATCGAGGTGCTCAAACCCGCCAAGGCCAAGGACCCCGACTTCCTGGACCGGCTGCGGCGGATCGCCCCCGACTGCTGCCCGGTGGTCGCCTACGGGGCGCTGCTGCCCCGCGTCGCCCTGGACATCCCCCGCCACGGCTGGGTCAATTTGCACTTTTCGCTGCTGCCCGCCTGGCGCGGCGCCGCCCCCGTGCAGCACGCCATCCTGCACGGCGACGACATCACCGGCGCCTGCACCTTCCAGATCGAAGAGGATCTGGACACCGGGCCGGTCTACGGGATGCTCACCGAGCCGATCCGCCCCACCGACACCGCCGGGGACCTGCTGGAGCGGCTGGCCCGCGCCGGCGCCCGGCTGCTGGTGGACACCATGGACGGCATCGAGCAGGGCGCGCTGCAGCCCAGGCCGCAGCCGGCCGAGGGCGTCTCCTATGCGCCCAAGCTCACCCCCGAGGACGCCCGCATCGACTGGAAGGCCCCGGCCATGCGGGTGGACCGGCTGGTGCGCGCCTGCACCCCGGCCCCCGGCGCCTGGACGACCTTCCGCGGCGAGCGGCTCAAAGTCGGCCCCGTCCGCCTGGCCGCCGGCGGCGGCGAGCTGGCCCCCGGGAAGCTGAAGGCCGGCAAACGGGAGGTGCTGGTGGGCACCGCCACCCACCCGGTGGCCCTGGGGGAGGTCCAGCCGCAGGGCAAGCGCCGGATGCCGGCCGCCGACTGGGCGCGCGGCCTGTCCCTGACCGACGAGGACGTGCTGATCTGATGACCGCGCTCTGCAACGCCGGCCTCCCGCCCGGCGCGCCTGTCCGCACCCGGGGGGTGCGGCTCTGATGGGCTCCCGCAACGCGCGCACCCGGCGCGCCGGACGGCGGCCCGGTGCGCCCCGCCGCACCGGACGCCCCCAGGACCTGGTGCGGCGCACCGCCTTCGAGGTGATCCGGGCGGTGCAGACCCGCGACGCCTACGCCAACCTGCTGCTGCCGGTGCGGCTGCGCGAACGGGGCCTGACCGGCCGGGACGCCGCGCTGGCCACCGAGCTGACCTACGGGACGCTGCGCGGGCGCGGCACCTACGACGCGGTGCTGGAGGTGTGCAGCGACCGCCCCTTGCGCCGCATCGACGAGCCGCTGCTGGATGTGCTGCGGCTGGGCGCCCACCAGCTGCTGGGCACCCGCATCCCCCCGCACGCCGCCGTCGGCACCGCGGTGGAGCTGGCCCGCTCGGTCGTCGGGGCGGGACGGGCCGGGTTCGCCAACGCGGTGCTGCGCAAGGTCGCCACCCGTGACCTGAAGGCGTGGCTGGACATCGTCGCCCCGCCCGACGACGAGCTCGGCCGGCTGTCGGTGACCTACAGCCACCCCCGCTGGATCGTCTCGGCGCTGCGCGATGCGCTGGGCCCGGCCCGGGATGAGATCGAGGCGCTGCTGGCCGCCGACAACGACCGGCCGCGGGTGACCCTGGTCGCCAAACCCGGCCGCGCCACGGTGGCCGAGCTGGTCGAGGCCGGGGCCGAACCGGCCGCCTGGTCACCGCAGGCGGCCGTGCTGCCCGAAGGCGACCCGGCGGCCATCGAGGCGGTCGCCGCCGGCCGCGCCGCCGTCCAGGACGAGGCCAGCCAGCTGGTGACGCTGGCGCTGGCCGCCGTGCCGCTGGACGGCCCCGACGGCCGCTGGCTGGACATGTGCGCCGGGCCGGGCGGCAAGGCGGGCCTGCTGTCGGGCCTGGCCGGCGGGCGCGGCGCCCGCCTGTTGGCCTGCGACCTGCAAGAGCACCGGGCCGCGCTGGTGCGCCAGGCGGTCGATGACCGCACCGCCGTGGCGGTGGCCGACGGCACCGCGCCGCCCTGGCGTCCCGCCTCCTTCGACCGGGTGCTGCTGGACGCCCCGTGCACCGGGCTGGGGGCGCTGCGGCGCCGTCCCGAGGCCCGCTGGCGGCGTGACCCCAGCGCGCTGGCCGAGCTGGGGCCGCTGCAGCGGGCGCTGCTGGCCGCGGCGCTGGAGGCGGTCCGGCCCGGGGGAGTGGTGGCGTACGTGACGTGCTCGCCGCACCTGGCCGAAACCCGCGTGGTCGTCGACGACGTGCTGCGCGACCGCCCGGACGTGCAGCGGCTGGACGCCCCGGCCGTGCTCGCCGAGACGGCCCGCGGGGAGCTGACCGGGCTGGGGGAGGGCCCCTACGCCCAGTTCTGGCCGCACCGGCACGGCACGGACGCGATGTTCCTGGCCCTGTTGCGCCGCACCGGCTGAAAACCGGCCGGCGGCGACGGGCCGGATACGGATCACCGCCCCGGGAAGGGACGGGCCGTGACGGAGTTCATGCAGGCCGCGTCGTTCATCGGCGGGACGGGGTTCTACCTGTCGCTGCTGGTGGTGGCGTTCTGGTGCGTCTCGCCCCGCCCCGCCGCGACCGTGGGCGTGGCGCTGGCCCTGAGCGGGACGGTCAACGCGGTGCTGAAGCTGGTCTTCGCCCAGCCGCGGCCGTACTGGAACGACCCGCAGGGGATGGCGCACGCGGCGGAACCGACCTTCGGCATGCCCTCCGGTCACGCCCAGGCGGCCGTGGTCGTCTGGGGGCTGCTGGCCGTGCACGTCACCCGGCGGGGGCGCCCTGTCGGGCTTCCCGGGCCGCTGCCGGCGCTGCGGCCCGGTTGGGTCTGGGCGCCGGCCGGGGCGGTGATCGTCCTGGTCGGGGTGTCCCGGGTGTATCTGGGGGTGCATTCGGCGGGCCAGGTGGCGGCGGGCTGGGCGGTCGGCGCGGTGCTGCTGGCCGGGGTCGTCCGGTTCGGGCCCCGGCTCCTTGCCCGGTGGCGTGCCCTGCGGATCGGGTGGCAGGTGACGCTGAGCGCGGCGGTGACGCTGGGCGCGGTGGCGGGCGCCCTGGCCGCCCTGGCGCCGCCGGGGGAGTGGGGGAGGCTTCTGGTGGACGGCGCGGCCGTGGCCGGTCCCGAGCGGGCCGGCCTGGAAGACGCGCTGCAGGCCGCCGGGCTGCTGGGCGGCCTGGCGGCGGGGCTGTCCGTGACGGCCCGCCGCGGCTGGTTCACCGCCGGCGGTCCGCCGCCGCGCCGGGCGGCCCGTCTCCCGGTCGGGCTGGCCGGCCTGGCGGTGATCAATCTCACGGTGGGGTTCGGCCCGGCCCCGCCGGCGCTGCTGTGCGGCCGGCTGCTGAGCGGCCTGTGGATCGGCGCCGGGGCCGTGGAGGTGTTCGTGCGAGCGGGGTTGGCCCGGCGTTCCACCCCCGCCCTCCCCCGGACGGGTGAACCCGCCATGGCCGAGGACACCTAGACTCGACCATCATGGCCGCAAAGATCTTTCCCAGCATCCTGTCCGCCGACTTCGCCCGCCTGGCCGAGGAGGTCGCGCTGATCTCCGACGACGCCGACTGGGTGCACGTCGATGTGATGGACAACCACTTCGTGCCCAACCTCACGCTGGGCCTGCCGGTCGTGGAGTCGCTGGTCAAGCACAGCGCGCTGCCGCTGGACTGCCACCTGATGATCGAGGACCCCGACCGCTGGGCCCCCGCCTACGCCGAGGTCGGCGCCGGCAGCGTGACCATTCACGCCGAAGCGGCCAAGGCCCCGATCCGCACCCTGCGCGCCATCCGCGCCGCCGGGGCGCGGGCCGGGCTGGGCATCAACCCGGCCACCCCGCTGGAGCCGTACGAGGAGCTGCTGGGCGAGATCGACATGCTGCTGCTGATGACCGTCGAGCCCGGTTTCGGCGGCCAGAAGTTCCTGGACCTGGTGCTGCCCAAGGTCCGCCGCGCCCGTCAGATGATCAAAAGCCGGGACCTTGCGGTCTGGCTGCAGGTCGACGGCGGGGTCAGCGCCGAGACCATCGAACGCTGCGCCGAGGCCGGCGCCGATGTGTTCGTGGCCGGCAACGCCGTCTACGGTGCCGACGACCCGGCCGAGGCCGTCCGCCTGCTGCGCGCCAAGGCCGAGGCCGCCGGGGCCTGAACCCGGCCGGGACGTCCGGCCGGACCGGGCCCGGGAGCGCGCCCGTCCGGCCGCCTGTTTCCGCCCGCCGTCTCACTGGGCGGGATGTGATTTCAGCGCCCCGCACGCCACCGTCAAAAGCCCTTTGACCTGCTGTTGGAACGGTCCCGGCGGGCCGCCGGGCGGGTGCGGGGGCGACCGCGAAGACCCCGGTGCGGACCCGGTGGCGGGACCTGGCATGAATCTGGGAATGCCGGACATGGCACACTGGTTGTGAGTCCTTGAACGCGTGCTCCGGGGTCGGTGGAACTCCGAACCGGCGGTGAAAGTCCGCGACCCGGCCGAAGCCATCGGCCGGTTGACCCGGTGGAACTCCGGGACCGACGGTGAAAGTCCGGATGGGAGGCAGCACGCCGGGCGCCCCTGTGCGGGGCGCCGTGCTCGTTCGTCCCCGGAGCCACGACCGTCTCGAAAGACGCGGGAGGCCCGGGGAGATGAGACCACCCCAGACGGCACCGGCCGGCGAGCGACCGTCCGGTGCCCGCGCATGCCCGCCCCGCTCCTTCGGAACGGTCCCGCCCGCCCCGCAGCCGGCGGCAGGCGTTCACTTCGGCTGTGCCCAGGGTCCGGACCGCCCGTGGCCGGCACCCGCCCGAGAGGAGCGCTAGAGGATGTTCACCGGCATTGTCGAGGAGCTCGGCGAGGTCGTCGCGGTGGAACCCGCCGGGGACTCGGCCCGGCTGACCGTGCGCGGTCCGCTGGTCACCCAGGACGCCGTGCACGGCGCCTCCATCGCGGTCAACGGGGTCTGCTTGACCGTGGTGGAGGTGAACGGCGAGGAGTTCACCGCCGATGTGATGAAAGAGACGCTCGACCGTTCCAGCCTCGGCGTCCTGGAACCCGGTTCGCCGGTCAACCTGGAACGGCCCGTGCGGCTGTCGGACCGGCTCGGCGGGCATCTGGTGCAAGGGCATGTGGACGGCGTGGGACGGATCGTCTCCCGGCGGGCCGAGGAACGCTGGCACCTGGTGACCGTCTCGGTGCCCGCCGAGCTGAGCAGGTACATCGTCGAAAAAGGCTCGATCGCCATCGACGGCGTCAGCCTGACCGTGGTGGAGGCCGGGCCGGAGCAGCTGTCGGTCTCGCTGATCCCGACCACCTTGGAACTGACCACCTTGGGCCGCAAAGGCCCCGGCGACCCGGTCAACCTCGAGGTCGACGTCATCGCCAAGTACGTCGAGCGGCTCACCGCTCACCGCACGGCGGAGCCCGCCCGATGAGCGGCCCGGCGGCACAGGCCGCAACGCCGCTTCCCCGATCGCATCCGGCACCGGCCGGGACGGCGCGCGGGGTGTTGATGCAAAGGAAGCAGGCGGGCGAGCAGACCCGCCGGGCGCGGCGGGCGGACCGGCCCGTCCGTTCTGAAACCAAGGAGACGGTGGCGGCATGATCGGCGATGTGATGGACGAGGTGACGGGCGAGGAGACCGGCGGCGGGATCTTCGACTCCGTCGAGGAGGCGCTGGCCGACATCGCGGCCGGCAAGGCGGTCGTGGTGGTCGACGACGAGGACCGCGAAAACGAAGGCGACATCATCTTCGCCGCCGCCAAGGCCACCCCCGAGCTGCTGGCCTTCACCATCCGCCACACCAGCGGGGTGATCTGCGTGCCGATGCTGGGCCAGGAGCTGGACCGGCTGCAGATCCCGCTGATGACGACGCAGAACGGCGACCGGATGCGCACCGCCTTCACCGTCAGCGTGGACGCCCGCGAAGGCATCAGCACCGGCATCTCGGCGGCCGACCGCGCCCACACCATCCGCCTGCTGAGCGACCCGGCCACCGGGCCGGAGGACATCGTCCGCCCCGGGCACATCTTCCCGCTGCGCTACCACGAGGGCGGGGTGCTGGTCCGCCGCGGCCACACCGAGGCGGCCGTGGACCTGGCCCGGCTGGCCGGGCTGCCCCCCGCCGGCGTGCTGGCCGAGGTGGTCAACGACGACGGCACCATGGCCCGCCTGCCGGAGCTGCAGGTCTTCGCCAAGGAGCACGGCCTGAAGCTGATCTCCATCGAGCAGCTGGTGGAGTACCGCAAGCGCACCGAGACCATGGTGCGCCGCGAGGTGGAGACCCGCCTGCCCAACCGGTACGGCATCTGGCGCGCGGTCGGCTTCTCCAGCGCCATCGACGGCGGCGAGCACGTGGCGCTGGTCTACGGCGACATCGGCGACGGGGAGAACCTGCTGGTGCGCGCCCACTCCGAATGCCTGACCGGGGACGTGCTGCACTCGGAGCGCTGCGACTGCGGCGCCCAGCTGGACGCCGCCATGGAGGCCATCTCCGCCGAGGGCCGCGGCGTCATCCTCTACCTGCGCGGCCACGAGGGCCGCGGCATCGGGCTGCTGGCCAAGCTCAAGGCCTACGCCCTGCAGGACCAGGGCCACGACACCGTCGACGCCAATCTGGAGCTGGGGCTGCCCGCCGACGCCCGCGAGTACTCCAACGCCGCGCAGATGCTGCTGGACCTGGGCGCCCGCTCCATCCGGGTGCTGACCAACAACCCCGCCAAGCTCACCGGGCTGGAGGGCTTCGGGCTGCGGGTGCTGGGACGGGTGCCGATGCCCGTCGTGGTCACCGAGCACAACCGGCGCTACCTGACCGTCAAGCGCGACCGCCTGGGCCACCGCATCGACGGCCTGGCGTGAGCTGCCCGTCCATACCCAGGCAAGGAAGGGAACCCGAACATGAGCGGCCTCGGACGCCCCGAGCTGACCAGCGTGAACGCCGCCGAGCTGACCTTGGGCATCGCCTGCACCCGCTGGCACTCCCAGATCACCGATCAGCTGCTGGAGCGGGCCGTGCTGGCGGCCAAGGAGTGCGGCATCGACGAGCCGGTGGTGGTCCGCGTGGCCGGCGCCCTGGAGCTGCCGGTGATCGCCCAGCAGCTGGCCCGCGACCTGGACGCGGTGGTCTGCCTGGGCGCGGTCATCCGGGGGGAGACGGCGCATTTCGACTACGTCTGCGACTCCGTTACCGCGGGTTTGACGAGGGTTGCCCTCGATGAGGCCACACCGGTGGGCAATGGAGTCCTCACATGTGACACCATTGAGCAGGCACTGGATCGCAGCGGGCTGCCGGACAGCCGCGAGGACAAGGGATGGGAGGCGACTGTGGCCGCTCTTGACACGGCTCTGACCCTGCGAGGTCTGCGGCACCACGGTCCCGCCGGGCATCTTTCGGAGCATTTGAGCTCCTGAAAGCGTCCCGGACATCCATTCCCTTCACCTTCAGAGCGAAAGGCAACGACTGTGCTGTCCCTCGTCCTGCCCAAGGGGTCCCTGGAGAAGGCGACCATGGAGCTGTTCGACGCGGCGGACCTGACCGTCCGCCGCTCCTCGGACCGCGACTACCGCGCCTCCATCGACGACCCCCGCATCGACCGGGTGCGCGTGCTGCGCCCCCAGGAGATCCCCACCTACATCGAGCAGGGCCTGTTCGACCTGGGCATCACCGGCCGCGACTGGATCACCGAGACCGACTCCGATGTGGTCAGCCTCGGCCAGCTGCAGTACTCCAAGGCCACCTCCAACCCGGTGCGGGTGGTCATGGCGGTGCCCAAGGACGCCCCCTGGCAGAAGGTCTCCGACCTGCCCGAAGGGGTGCGGATCTCCACCGAGTTCCCCTCGCTGACCCAGCGGTTCCTGGAAAAGCACGGCGTCAAGGCCACCGTGGTGCCCTCCTACGGCGCCACCGAGGCCAAGGTCCCCGACATCGTGGATGCGATCGTGGACCTGACCGAGACCGGCTCCTCGCTCCGCAAGAACGGCCTGCGCATCCTGGACACCCTGCTGACCAGCTACACCGAGCTGGTGGCCAACCGCCAGTCCTATGAGGACGAGGCCAAGCGCGCCGCGATGGAGGACATCGCGCTGCTGCTGCAGGGCGCCATCCGGGCCCGCGGCAACGTGCTGCTGAAGCTGAACGTCTCGGCCGCCGACCTGCAGGCCGTGCTGGACATCATGCCCGCCATGTCCTCGCCGACGGTGACCTCGCTGGCCGGCGGCGAGGCGCACGCGGTGGAGAGCGTGGTCGCCAAGAAGGGCGTCAACACCCTGATCCCCGCCCTCAAGGCGGCCGGGGCCCGCGACATCCTCGAGATCCCCATTTCCAAGATCGTTGACTGACCCGCTCGTTCCAGGAGGCGCCCGGCGGGCCTCCGCGTCGCGCGGTGGAGGTCCCGCCCGTGGCTGAAGACGGGACGCGGCCGCCGGACCTTCCGGTGGTGTGGCGGCCGCGGCGCACCCGGATCGTGGCCTACGCGCTGGCGGGCACGATCATGCTCGGCATGGTCGTGCTCGCCGTCGTGGTGGCGCCCGAGTTCACGCTCATCGACCGTTTCCTGCTGGTCGCCTGCGGTGCCGTGGTGGCCTGGCTGCTGCACATGTTCGCCCGCTGCCGCGTCGTCGCCGATGAGCAGGGCCTGACCGTCGTCAACGCCTTCCGCACCCGCCGCCTGGAATGGCCCGAGGTGCTGGGGGTCACCATGAACGAAGGCGACCCCTGGCCCACCCTCGACCTGTCCGACGGCACCTCCCTGAGCGCCATGGGCATCAACGGCGCCGAGAAGGCCCGCGCCGCCCGCCACCTGGCCCAGCTGCGCACCCTGATCGCCCGCAAGGCCGAGGCCCCCGACCGCTGAACCTTTTCGGCGCGCCTTGGGCCGCCACGACGGATTAGGCTGCCGGTGCGCCTTGGCCCGGCCTTGCGGGCTCGGCGGAATCGGCGTCCCCTCTGCGGCGGGAAGTGATTTCGTGGACGGTGTGACACCGCCGGGCGGCTTCACCGCCGACGGCTTCCTCACGATGAAGGACCTGCCCCGGCATGCCGAGCTGATCGACGGAAGCCTCGTCTTCCCAGGCCCGCAAGGAAAGTGGCACAGCCGTGTCGTCAACCTGCTCGTCCGTGAGCTGGACGCGCAGGCCCCCGAAGGGGTGCGGGCGGACCGGGAGATGGCCGTCAAACTGGCCAAGCGGCAGGTGCCCGAACCGGACGTGCTGGTCGTTACGCAGGAGGCCTACGAGCGTCCGGACCCTTCCACCTATTACTTCGCCGAGGACCTCGTCTTGGCGGTGGAGGCGGTCTGCCCGGATTCGGAGGACCGGGATCGCGACACCAAGCCCCGCAAGTACGCCGCGGCGGGCATCCGGCACTTTTGGCGGGTGGAGAACGACGCCGGCCGGACCGTGGTCTACGTCTACGAATTGGATCCGGCGACCAAGTGCTATGCCTTGACCGGCATTCACCACGACCGGCTGGTGTTGTCGGTTCCCTACGCCATCGACATCGACCTGACGCAGGTGGGGCGGCGCGGAGCCTAGGAGGCGGCGCGGAAGACGGTGGAGTCGCCCTCGCTCCAGGTCATCACGAAGGAGTCGGCGCCCTTGGGCGGGGGCGGGGCGGTGCCGGTGAACTTCGCGATGCCGCAGTCGATGGCGAAGCGGTAGACGCCGCCGGCCGGGGCGGCGGTGCCGGTGCACTTGACGGTGCTGGTGAAGGCGACCTTGCCGTCCTCGGCGACGGTGAGGGTGGTGCCGCCGGTGCCGGAGCCCGCGCCGCCGGCGCCGTGCCAGGTGCCGGCGAAGGGGTGGCGGTCGCGGGCGGAGGAGCCGCCGCAAGCGGTCAGCACCGCCGCCAGGGCGGCGGCGGCCACGGTGAAAACGGTGCCGCGAAGTGTCATGGCTCAGTCGACGTTGGCTCCGGGCGGCAGGGGCGCCAGGACCAGCCTCGAGGGGGCGGCGGTGCCGAAGCCCCAGCTCAGGATACGGGCGGCGTCGGTGAAACGGGCCGTGGAGTCGGTGGTGGAGCTGTTGAGGACGGCTCCGATCAGGGTGCGCTTGCCGCGGGTGGCGGCGAACAGCAGGCTGTAGCCGGCGGCGCTGGTGTAGCCGGTCTTGACCCCGTTGACGCCCTTGAAGGAGCCCAGCAGCCGGTTGGTGTTGTGCCAGGTGTAGGCGCGGTGACCGCCGCCCGCCTTGAGCCGGTAGGTGCGGGTGCGCACGATCTTGCGGAACTCCGGGAGCTTCTTGAAGGCGTAGTTGGCCAGCTTGGTCTGGTCCAGCGCCGTGGAGTAGCCCGCGGTGGGGGTGGGCCAGGGCAGGCCGTCGAAGTTGGCGTAGTGGGTCTTCTTCATGTTGAGGGCGCGGGCGGTGGCGTTCATCTTCTTGACGAAGTTCCGCCAGCCCGGCCCGTAGGCGTCGGCCAGCACGTAGGCGGCGTCGCAGCCGGAGGGCAGCAGCAGGGCGCGCAGCAGCTGCCGGGCGGTCAGTTTGTCGCCCGGCCGCAGGTGGGCCATGCTGCCGCCGTGCCGGACGGCGTAGTTGATGTGCTTCTGCTTGATGGTGATCTTGCGGTCCAGCTTGCCGGACCGCAGCACCACGACGGCGGTCATGGCCTTGGTGATGCTGCCGATCGGCCGCTTGGTGCCGCCGGCCCGATGCCAGCGGATCTTGCGCTTGGCGGGCTCGTACAGCAGCGCCGACCTGGCCTTCACCCCCGACGGCCCGGCCCCTGCGGCGGCGGCCGGAGCGGCCGGCACCGAGATCAGCAGCGTCGCCCCCACCAGGGGCACGATGATCCGGTTGGTTCGCATGAACCGCATGACTCGCCTTGCTTCCACCCCGAATGCATGGAACGCCGGAAGATTCTCAGTTCGGCGGCCTCACCGCAACCGGATCGCGATTTCGGGCGGGCACCGGAGCGTTTCTGCTCTCCCACGGCGGCCCGTTCCGGCCGGTCAGATGGGGGCGGTGGGGCGGCGGCCATGGCCGGGCATCGGGCCGTCCCCGCCCGGTGTTCAAAAGACGGCGGGGCCCGCCGGGGCGGCACCCGTGGCAGGGCTTCTTGAAGCGGCGGTCAGGGCCGGACATGGTGGCGGCCATGGACACCTGGAACGGCTGGAGCGTTGCGGAACTGCATGCGCTCTACCGCGGCGGAAAGGCCACGCCGTCACAGATCGTCGAAGAGTGCCTGCGGCGCATCGAGGCGTCCGGGTCGCTCGGGGCCTACACCGCGGTGCTCGATGAGACGGCGCGGGCCGAGGCGGCGCGGCTGGACCGGCGCATGGGCCACGAGCCGATGGGGCCGCTGTTCGGCGTGCCCGTCGCGGTCAAGGAACTGATCGACGTGGCGGGCGCCGAGATCGGCTACGGCAGCCGGGCGTTCGCCGGCCGGATCGCCACCGCCGACGCCGAGGCCGTGCGGCGCCTGCGCGCGGCCGGGGCGATCGTGGTGGGCGTGACCCGCAGCCCCGAGTTCGGCTGGAGCCTGAGCGGACGGGACGCCGCCTCACCGGCCCCCGTGGCCAACCCCTGGGATCCGGCCCGCGACCCCGGCGGCTCCAGTTCCGGGTCGGCGGTGGCCGTCGCCACCGGAACCGTCTGCCTGGCCCTGGGCACCGACACCGCCGGCTCGATCCGGATGCCCGCCGCCCTGTGCGGGGTGTGGGGGTTCAAACCCACCCGCGGCGCCGTCAGCGACCGCGGGGTGCGGCTGCTGTCGCGGTCGTTCGACCATGTGGGCCCGCTCGCCGGGACGCCGCGGGACCTGCAGGCGGCCTATGAGGCCCTCGGCGGGTGGCCCGCATCCCCTCAGGACGCCCAGCCCCCCGGCACCGTCGTCGTCGCCCCCCGCGACGGGCTCCACCCGGACTACGCCGAGGCCCTCACCGCGGCCGCGGATCGTTTCACCGCGCTCGGCTGGCGGGTGCTCACCGAGGACTTCGCGCCGCCGGAGGACGTCATCGACGGCTACATGATGATGTTGCTGCATGAGGGCGCCCGGCTTTACGCGGACGAGCCGGGCTCCTCGGTGGAGCTGTGCACCGAGCCCGTCCAGGAGATGCTGAGGGCCGGTCACGGCGTCACCGACGCCCTCTACCGGGACGCCCGGCGCACCGTCGCCCGCTACCGGGACGGGCTGCTGGCCCGGCTGGACCCCGGCACGCTGCTGCTCGGCGTGGTCTGCCCCGGGCCGCCGCACCCCTCCCGCGCCGCCACCGCCGTCACCGCCGGCGGACCCCGGCCGTTCGTCCAGGCGGTCATCCCCTGGACGCTGCCGCAGAGCATCGCCGGGCTGCCCGCGGTGGCGGTCCCCGCGGGCCGGGACCGCGACGGCATGCCCATCGGGCTGCAGCTTTCGGGCGCGCCGGGCCGGGACGGGACGGTCCTGGCGGCGGCCGCCCTGCTCGGCGGGCGGGCCGCCTGACCGCCCCGTGCCGGGCGGGCACCGCCCAAGGCGCCCGCCCGGCACGGCGGTCAGCCCAGCAGACCCTGGCCGATCCAGCCGTTTTCGTCACAGCCCGGCGGGATGGCGAAGACGGCCGAGCCGATCGGGGTGGTCCACAGATTGAGCAGGTCGCCGCCCTCGTCGAGACGGCGCTGGACGGGGATGAACTGCCGGTCGATGTCGGCCTGGTAGGCGGCGAACAGCAATCCGGCGTCCGAGCGGCCGTCGGCGGTCAGGCCCTCGTCGTAGTTGTAGGGGCGGCGCAGCATCCGCAGCCGCGGGGAGTCGACGTGGGCCAGCCGGATGTGGGCGTTCTCGGCGATCACCGGGAAGCCGGCTGAGTCCACCGCATCGAAGTCCGGCTCGTCGTGTTCGTGCCGGCCGGTCAGCGGCGCCCCGCTGGTCAGCCGGCGGCCGACGGCGAACTCCTTGCCGGCCGGGTCGGCCTCGTCCCACTTCTCCAGCTCCATGCGGATGCGCCGCAGCACCAGCGTGGTGCCGCCGCGCAGCCACTCGGGCCCGTCCTGCACCCACACGGCCTGGTCGAAGTCGGCCGTGCCGGGCACGGGGTTGACGGTCCCGTCCAGCTGCCCCATCAGGTTGCGCTGGGTGGCGCCGCTGGACTGGACGCCGGGACTGCGCCGGAACCCGCGCTGCACCCAGCGCACGCGGGTGAAGGCCCGCGCGTCCTTGACCGTCATGCGCAGGGCGTGGGCCAGCGTGATCGGGTCGTCGCAGCAGATCTGCACCAGCAGGTCGCCGCCGCTCCAGCGGTCCTCCAGCCGGTCCACCTTGAACGGCGGCAGCGGGCGCAGCCCCTCGGGCCGCTGCTTCTCCAGCCCGGCCGCCTTGAACAACCCCGGGCCGAACCCGAAGGTGAAGGTCAGCCGGGACGGCAGGGGCGCCAGGTCGGGTTCGGGGTCGGCCAGCGCCGGGCGGCCCTGGGTGAGCCGCCGGGCGTCGTCGGTCAGCAGCCGCATGAGCCGGCCCAGCTCCTTGCGCCCGGTGCCTTTGCGCAGGTCCAGGCCGAGGAAGACGGCGTGGGCCTGCGGGGGCGTGGCGATGCCCGCCTGGTGCGGGCCGTGGAAGGGTTCGGTGGCCGTGCCGGTGGTCTGCGTGGCGGAGGGGCGGGCACCGGCGGCCCGCTCCTCGGAGCAGGCCGCCAGCGCGCCCGCCGCCGCGGCGATGGCGCCGCCCGCCAGCAGTCCCCGCCGGCTCAGCGGCCGTTGCGATGGGGCCATCGGAATCACCCGTGTTCGTGGTGCTCGGAGGGGTCGTAGGTCTCCTTGGCGCCGGTGAACTCCTTGGCGACCGCGGTGAAGGCGACGGTGGAGCCGTCGCTCAGCGTCAGCGTCAGGGAGATCTCGGCGCCCGGCTCCACCGGCTGCTTGAGGTCCATCAGCATGATGTGGTCGCCGCCGGGGGCCAGGCGGTGCGAGCCGCTTGCGGGCACGGTGAAGCCGCCCTGCTTGGGCTGCATCTTGGTGGCGCCGCTGGAGTCGGCGACGACCTCGTGGAACTCGACCGCGCCGGCGGCGGGGGAGGAGCCGGAGACCACCGTCACCGGCTTGTCGGTGTGGTTGACCAGGGTGCCGAACACGGCGGTCATGCCGGACTTGGCGGCCTTGACCCACGGGTCGGTGACCGACAGCGCGGCGCGGGGGGTGGCCGCGGCCGGGGAGTGCGCGGGGGCGGCGGGGCCTTCGGTGTCGGAGCCGCAGGCGCTCAGCGGCGCGGCGGTCAGCAGTGCGGCGGCGGCCAGCAGGGAGAGACGTCGCATGTTCATGAGTGCTCTTCTTCGGATCCGCCCGGGGGCATGCGCAGGCCGTCCGGCAAGAGAAGGAGCGCATGCCGCACGCCGGGACATCGCTTCGGTTCGGTCGCCCGCGCCATCGCGCGGGATGTCAGGCCCTTTCGACCCGGGCCGAGGTGAAAGCGGTGATCAGAGCACGGCGGGCGGGCCGCGGCGGCTGACGGCGTGCCGCAGCGCGGCCTGCAGCGGCGGGCACGGCGCGGCGAAGGCCGGCACCGGGGACGGCGCCGGCTCCGGCAGCGCCCAGGCGAGGATGATCCGCACAAAGCGCAGGGCCAGCCGGCGCAGCGCCGACCACAGCAGCGCCTCGCCCCACGCCAGCCACAGCGCGGTCAGCGCCACCGCGCAGCCGTGCAGCACCACCATGACCGCGTCGGCGGGCAGCAGCCCGTGCGCGTGCTCTGCCGGATGCGCGGCGGCCGCGGCGGCCGGGACCGCCGGGGCGGACAGGGCGAACAGCAGGTGCAGCACGACCTGCAGCCCGCCCAGCAGCGGCAGCAGCACGTTCACCGAGCGTTCCCGGCCGAGGACGGGAAGGGCCGCCGCCAGCGACAGCGCCAGCCCCGCCAGGATGCTCGCGGTCGACGGCGCCGTCGCGCTCATCAGGTGCGCCATGACGCCCAGCCCGGTGCAGACCGCGGCGAACGCGGCCGCCCGCAGAACCCGGAACAGCAAAGGGGCCGTCATGACGGGACCATCCTCGCACGCACCCCGGTCACCCCCCAGAAGGCCCCGCCCCATGGGGCCGCTTCACGAGCCCTGGAGTTCGCGGGTCCACAGCCAGTCGACGATCCGTTCCACGCCGCGCCAGATGCCGCCGGTAGGTGCTGAACGGCAGGCCGAGGATCTCGGCGGCCCGCTCCTGGGTGGCGGCGGGCCGCAGGTAGGTCCGGTCGATCGCGCGGTAGGGGCGGTCGTCGCGGACGTCGGCGCCCAGCGCCTGCGCGGCCTCGCACAACAGGGCGCGCAGGGTGTCGGGGACGGGCTCGCCCCGCTCGCGGACCACCCGCGAGCGCAGCAGCGGGCTGCCGGCCAGCCTGTCGTCGCGGTGCAGGTCGCGCAGCGCGGCCCGGACCGCCTCGGCGAAGTCGGGGCGCGAGAGCACCAGTTCCGGGGCGGGCCCGGTGGGCGGGGCGGCCTCGGCGCCGATCTCCCGGTCGCTCATCAGGTCCAGCCACTCCTCCACCCCCAGGCGCCGGAAGTCGTGGGCGAAGACCCCGTAGCGCCGTCCGCCGACCTCATAGGAGGCCTCGTGGACGCGGTGGTAGTCGATGTGCCGCAGCAGCGGCTCCCAGAAGTCGGCGTCCTCGTAACCGGCGATGAAGTCCCAGGCCAGCGCCTTGGAGGAGAGCAGGTGCTGGATGTGGCGGGTGGTGACGACGTTCTGTGAGGGGGAGGGCCGCTGGTAGTGCTCGCGGTCCATGAAGAACCGCGCCACCCAGACCTGCTCGCCGGGGCGCGGCGCGCCGTTGCGCAGGGCGTACTGCCAGACCGCCCGGGCGCCGGGGTCGGCGGCGATGTCGGGCTCGCCGGCCTCGTGCAGCGCCAGCATGCCCGCGTATCCGATCGGCTCCTCCTCACCGGCGGTGCGGATGGGCAGGATGCGGGCCGCCGGCCGGTCCATCCAGAACGCCAGCAGCTCGGCCTGCTCGGGCCCCTGGTGCAGCTCGGTCATGGCCAGCAGCGGGTCGCGGTCCTTGGGACGCAGCTCATCGGCGTGGGCCAGCCCGAAGGTCTCCCAGTCCCAGAACCTGCTCACCACCGGGTTCGCCCGGTGCAGGAAGACGAAGTCGGCCGTCCTGCGCTGCTGTTCCAGGCCGGTGGAGCGCTGCACCTGCGCCACGATGTGGCCGCGGATGCGGCGGTGCAGGTCGTGGTAGGAGGCCGGGTCCCGCCAGCGCAGCTCGGTGTCGAGCACATCGCGCGCCACGTCGTGGGGGAACAGGCCGTGCACGCCGGTCTCGATGAACGACAGCCCGCACAGCCACTCGAACAGCTCGTGCGCATCGCCGTCCTCCAGCACGGCGCGCAGCAGCTCCTCGGTGGTGAAGCGGGCGTGCGCGCACACCTCCAGGGCCCGCCGGTGCAGCCGGCTGGGCACGGTGTCGATGAAGTTCTCCAGCAGCACCCGCACCACGTGCGGGTCGCCCAGCGGCAGCGGCGGCTCGGCCGTCTCGCGCCGCCGCGCGAGGTGCTGGGCGATGACGTCGGCCACCAGCGACAGCGCCAGCGGATGCCCGTGGGTGGCGGCCAGCACCCGCCGGTGCAGCCGCCGCGGCACCCCGGCGGCGCTCAGCAGCGCCTGCCCGTCGCGCGGCGGCAGGTTGCGCAGCGCCACCACGCGCAGCAGCTCCCGCCAGCCCGGGTCGGCCCGCCAGTGCGGGGAGGGCGGGTGCCGGCCGGCCAGCACCACCAGCGTGGTGGCCGGCAGGGAGGGCAGGAACTCCTCGCGCAGCCACTCCTCCAGCGGCGCCAGCAGCTCACAGGTGTCCACCATGAGCACGGTGCGCGCCCCCTCGCGCTCCCGGTCGCCGCCGAGCGCGCGCACCGCGGCCAGGAAGGCCGGCGGGGTCGGCTCCAGCGTCCGGGCGTCCAGGCGCACCGGGCGGGCCCCGGCCTCCTCGGCGACCTCGGCGAGCATCGTCAGCAGGGTCGACTTGCCGACTCCTCCCGGGCCGTGCACGAACAGCACTCCGAAGGGGGGCTCGTCGCAGGCCAGCGCAGAACGCAGCAGCTCCAGCTCCTCGGCCCGCCCGACGAACCGCCGCCGCCGGGCTTGCCGCAACCTGTCGGCGAGGGTCGCAGGCCCGCTCCGCTCACCCGCCATACCGTCTCCTCCCGGCCCCACACGCTAACCGGCGGGCCGGACGGGCGGAATGCGCGCAAAGGGCAGTCTTCCGGTCGGCTCCTGCGTCGATGCGGGCACCGGCCGGATGTGGACATGCCCGGGGCGGGCCCGGCCTCCCGCCCCGGGCATGCCCATGCCCTGCCGGCACGTCCCGGCGCGCAGGGGACGGACGGCAGGAGCCGGAAAGGCGCGGCCGTCAGGCGGTGATGACGGCGACGGCCCCGGCGCCGACCAGGGCCAGCGCCCAGATCCGGTCCAGGTTGAACCAGGCGTGGCGCAGCACGGCCAGCCCGACGACCTCATAGACCAGCACCGCGATCACCCCGGCCACCGCGAACATGGCCAGGGTGTGCGCGCCGGTCACGAAGACCCCCGCCATCAGCGCGCTGCCGTGGGCGTGGCCCAGGCCGTGGTCGTGGCCGGCCGCCGGGGCCGAGGCGGTGATCACCGGCAGCAGCATCAGCCCCGCCCCGTGCACCGACGACATCAGAAACGACCAGCCCGCCAGCTGCCACAGCGACACCCGCATGCCCACCCAGCGGAAGTGCCGCCGGGCCAGCAGGTGCCACAGCCCGAAGCCGACCAGCACCAGCCCGCCGCAGATCGCCACGGTCCGGGAGGCCACCACCGACTGGGTCAGCGACACCAGCACCGCGACGGCCCCCACGGAGGCGGCGTGCCCGGCGGCGATGGCCGGCAGCGACTCCAGCACCCGGGCGCGGGAGCGCTCCTGCAGCCCGCGGGCGACCGCGAACAGCCAGCCCATGGCGGGGTTGAGGCCGTGGAAGGCGCCGAGGGCCAGCAGCGCCGCCAGCGACCCCTCGGTCACGGGTAGCAGTAGGAGTCGGAGGAGGCGTCCCCGCCCTGCAGCCGGGTCTGGTGCGGGCGCAGCCCCCGGAAGTCGTCGCCGTGCGGGAAGAACCGCTCATCGAAGGCGAACTCCTCACCGGAGTCCAGCTTGGCCATCCAGGCGCCGACCCCGTCGGGGTAGAACTGGTCGTCCCAGGCCCCGTACAGCGAGTTGGTCACATACACCCGCTTGCCGTCCCGGCTGACCTCCACCATCTGCGGCCCGCCGGCCAGCGGCAGGTCGGGCGCGGCCGGGTGCGGGGTGCGGCGGACGATGCCGCCGATGCGCACCGATCCGGCCTCCACCGGGTGGAACGGGTCGGACACGTCGTAGCGCTTCAGCTCGCCGGTGCCCCAGCACGACACATACAGCCACTTGTCGTCCACCGACAGGTCGATGTCGGTGACCAGCGGCGGGACGGCCCCGAACGGCTGGATGACCGGCGGCAGCTCCGCGGGGTCGGCCGGTTCGGCGGGAATGGTGATGACCTTGGTGGCGGCCCAGGACTTCCCGTCGCGGTGCCACAGCCACACCGACGCCGACAGGTCCTCGACGCTGACGGCCACGCCGACGAAGCCGTACTGCTTGGTGGGGTCGTGGGCGGGGCGCAGCTCCAGCGGCATCTGGTGCTCATCGCCCAGGTCCACCGCCTGCACGTGGCGGCGTTTGCGCAGGTCCCAAAAGTGCAGGCGGTGCCCGTACTTGCGGCCCAGCAGCAGCTCGCCGACCACGCCGTCCTCGATCATCGACGGGGTGCCCCACTCGGAGGTGACCAGCACGTCCTGGGCGATGTGCCACCAGGCGTCGTAGGCCAGGTACTGGGGGCCGCGGTCCACTTCCCAGCGGCCCAGCACTTCAAAGGAGGTGTGGTCCAGCAGGGCGATGCCGCCCGGCCCGTCCTCACCGTCGGCGCCGCCCAGGGCGGTCAGGTACAGCCCCTCCGGGCCGCAGTGCACGGTGTGGGGGCGGGAGTAGCCGGCGCGCTTGGCCAGCTCATCGGGTTCCAGGACCTTGACGATGCGGGGGCTGGTGGGCTGCTCCTTGGTGTCCAGCACGTAGATCCGCGAGGAGCGCAGCCCCGGGACGATCAGGTAGCGGCGTTCGATATGGGGGTGCGGGGCGTAGGGGCACAGCGCGCTGGAGCAGGCGTTCCAGCCGAAGTGGTGCAGCTCGTCACCGGTGTAGGGCATCTCGGTCCAGCCGACGACCCGGCCGTAGGAGGCGGAGTCCGGATCGGTGTCCAGCACGGCGATGGCGTCCGGCCGGGCGGCGGAACGGTCGAAGGCGGCGACGTAGGCGAGTTTCTCGGGCGGGGCCTTCACCGCGTCGCGGGGAGAGGCGTAGAAGGTCGGGTCCGGCTTCCACAGTGCCATGGGAAGAACCTCCGTTGTCTCCTGGGATCGTCACATCGCGACTACTCCCCGTCAATGAGGGAAGGGTCAGACCAATGTGACGGGGTGCCGGGCGACCGCGTCGAAGAGGTATCCGAGGGTGTTGTGCGGGGTGACGGCGGGCTGGGTGGCGCCGGTCTCGTCGGTGGCGCGGGCCAGCAGCTCATAGGAGCCGGGACGCGGGTTGCGCCACTGGTAGCGCCACTGCACCCAGCTTTCGGGGGCGTGGGGGCCGTGCAGCTGGGCCTTGTGCCAGGTGGCGCCGCCGTCCACGCTGACTTCGACCTTGCGGATGCGGCCGTTGCCCGACCAGGAGCGGCCGTGCAGCACTTTGGCGTCGCGGACGGGGACCTGCCCGTCCCAGGGCAGTTCGAAGACGCTCTTGAGGCTCAGCCGGGTCAGCGGGGCGCTGCCCTCGGGCGGGTAGGAGTCGCCGAACAATCGGTAGTAGACGGTGTTCCACGGCGAGAACAGCGGCTGGTCGGAGACCTCGATGTCGCCGACCCATTTGATGGAGGCGATCCCCACCCAGGAGGGCACCACGACCCGGACCGGGAAGCCGTGGTCGGGCGGCAGGGGGCGGCCGTTCATCTCGTAGGCCAGCAGCACGTCCTTGAGCGCCTTGGCCACCGGCAGCGGGCGCCGTACCCGGCCTTTGTTCTCGCCTTTGTCGATGTAGTCGGCGTCCAGGCCGCGCGGCATCACGTCCACGGCGTGGGGGGTGATGCCGGCGCGCCGCAGCACTTCCGCCAGGGGCACGCCCCGCCAGCGCGCGGCGCCGGCGGCGCCCAGCTTCCAGGGGGTGCCGGAGACCGGCTGGCCCTGCTGGGTGGTGAACAGGCTGCGGCCGTTGCCGGTGCATTCGATGACCGCGGTCACCGTCTTCGACGGCATCGCCTTCAGGTCCGCGTAGCTGAACTCCACCGCGTTCTCCAAGGTGGGACGGCCGCGCAGGCCGCTGCCCCACACCTTCAGCCGCCAGGTGCGCGGGTCGATGCGCGGGGTGGCGGTGTGGTTGCGGACGAAGAAGCGGTCCGCGGGGGTCAGGTGGCCCTGGCCGCGCATCGCCTCCCAGCGCATCTCGGCGTTGGTGCCGTGGTCGATGAACAGCTCGGGCGGCAGCGGTTTGACGATGGGTCCTTCGGCGCGGGCCGGCAGGGCGGGCAGGGCCGCCATCGCCAGGCCGGCCCCGGCCGAGGCGCCCAGCAGCCGCCGCCGGGTGAGGGGGGACAGCTGCAGCCACTGCCGCAGGCGGACGCGTTCGTAGGTGGCCTCGTCGGTGAGGTCGTCGCTCATGGCGCGATGGTGACCCGGGTTTCACAGATTGTCAATCGATTAGGTATAAAAACTAGGAAATTGTCACCCATTCCGTAGCGGGTCTTCGCTAAGTAGCCTGAACGGCGTGGTGGACGATGCGGCGGCCCGGGCGCCCGAAATCGGCTCGCCCCGGGAATTGGCCGCGTTGCTGGAAGAACACGGCTACCTGGCCGACGAGGCGGTGGCCACCGCCGCGTTCTTGGCGCTGCGCATGCGCCGCCCGCTGTTTTTGGAGGGCGAGCCCGGAGTCGGCAAGACCGCCCTGGCCCAGGCACTGGCGGAGGCGCTGGACACGCCGCTGATCCGGCTGCAGTGCTATGAGGGCCTGGACGCCGCCCAGGCCCTCTACGACTGGGACTTCCCCCGCCAGCTGCTGCACCTGCGCGCCGCCGAGGCCGCCGGCGTGACCGACCCGGCGCGCCTGGAGGCCGAACTGTACGACCGGCGCTTTTTGGTGGCCCGGCCGCTGCTGCGGGCCCTGCAGGTCCCTGCCGGGCAGGGCCCCGGCGTGCTGCTGGTGGACGAAATCGACCGCGCCGACGACGAGTTCGAGGCCTTCCTGCTGGAAGTGCTGTCGGACTTCGCCATTTCCATTCCCGAACTGGGCACCGTCCGCGCCGCCGAACCGCCGGTGGTGGTGCTGACCTCCAACCGCACCCGCGAGGTGCACGACGCGCTCAAACGCCGCTGCCTCTACCACTGGCTGGAGCACCCCTCCTACGAGCGGGAGGTGGCCATCATCTGCCGGCGGCTGCCCCAGGTCGCCCGCCGCCTGGCCGGGCAGGTCGCCCGGGCCGCCCAGCGGCTGCGCGAGGCCGACCTGCTCAAACCGCCGGGCGTGGCGGAAAGCCTGGACTGGACCCGGGCCCTGGCCGCCTTGGGGGTGCGCGAGCTGGACCCTAAGGCCGCCGCCGTCACGCTCGGCGCCGTCCTGAAATACCGCGAAGACCAGGAGAAGGTGACCGCCTCCGGCCTGGAGGCCCTGCTGAGCGGAGGCTGAGGCCCATGCCCGGCGCCACCGAGACGCTCGTCGGCTTCGCCCGCGCCCTGCGGGCGGCCGGGGTGGCCGCCGACCCGGGACGGGTGCACGCCATGCTGCGCGCCCTGGACCACCTCGATGCGCTCGACCCCGGCGACGTCTACTGGGCGGGCCGGCTGACCTTGTGCTCGGACCCGGCCGACCTGCCGCGCTATGACCGCTGTTTCGCCGCCTACTTCTCCGGGCGCACCGCCCGGCCCGTCCGCCGCACGCCGCCGGTGGCGATCCCCCGCCCGGCGGCCGTCCCCGTCGCACCCGGCCGCGGGGAGGGGGAGGAGCCGGGCCGGGCCGACCTGCGCGCCTCCGTCGCCAGCGAGATCGAGGTGCTGCGCCACCGCGACGTGGCCCGGCTCGACGCCGCCGAACGCGCTCAGCTCAACCGATTGATCGCCGTGCTGGAGGCCGCGCCCGAGCAGCGCCGCTCGCGCCGCTTCGCCCCCGCCGCCTCCGGCCGGCCGGACCCCCGCCGCACCGTCCGGGACGTGCTGCGGCACGGCGGGGAGATTCCCGCGCTGCGGTATCGCGCCCACCGCACCCGGCCGCGCCGGGTGGTGCTGCTGGTGGACGTCAGCGGGTCCATGGCCCCCTATGCGGACGCGCTGCTGCGTTTCGCGCACGCCGCCGTGCGGACCGGCGGCCGCACCACCGAGGTCTTCAGCGTCGGCACCCGGCTGACCCGCCTGACCCGCCAGTTGCGGCACCCCGACCCGGACGCGGCCATGGCGGCGGTCTCGCAGGCCATCCCCGACTGGCGCGGCGGCACCCGCCTGGGGGAGGAGCTGAAGGAGTTCTGCGACCGCTTCGGGCAGCGCGGCCCGGCCCGGGGCGCGATCGTGGTGATCGCCTCCGACGGCTGGGAGCGGGGCGACGCCACTCTGCTGGGCGCGCAGATGGCGCGGCTGCGGCGGCTGGCGCACCGGGTGGTGTGGGCCAACCCGCACAAGGGACGGCCCGGATACCGGCCGCTGACCGCCGGGATGCGCGCGGCGCTGCCCCATGTGGACCACTTCGTGGCCGGGCACAGCCTGGCCGCGCTGGAGGAGCTGGCCCGGATCGTTCGCAAAACCGCGCGGAAGGGGGACCGGCATGCGCGACGTCCTCGCTGAGATCGCCCGCTGGCACGCGGCCGGGGAGACCTTCGGGCTGGCCACGGTGGTGGACACCTTCCGCAGCGCGCCGCGGCCGCCGGGCGCGGCGATGGCGGTCTCGGCGGCCGGCGAGGCGGTCGGCAGCGTCTCGGGCGGCTGCGTGGAGGGCGCGGTCTACGAGCTGGCCCGCGAGGTGATCGGCACCGGCCGCCCGGTGCTGCGCCGCTTCGGGGTCAGTGACGAGGCCGCCTTCGAGGTGGGGCTGACCTGCGGCGGCGTCATCGACATCTGGGTGGAGCCGGTCGATGTGGACACCTTCCCGCAGCTCGGCGAGGTGGCCGCGGCGGTCGCGGCGGGCGAGCCGGTGGCGGTGGCCACGGTGGTGGACGGGCCCGGCGTGCTCGGCGCCCGCCGCGTCATCCGGCCCGACCGCGCCTTCGGCTCCCTGGCCCCGGGCCTGCCGCACGCCGCCCGGCTGGATGCGGCGGTGGACGACGACGCCCGCGGCATGCTCGCCCAGGGCCTGACCGGGGTGCGGCGCTACGGGCCGCGGGGGGAGCGGCGGGGCGATGCGCTGGCCGTCTTCGTCCACTCCTTCGCCCCGCCGCCCCACCTGCTGGTGTTCGGCGCGATCGACTTCGCCGCCGCCGTCGCCCGGATCGGCAAGTTCCTCGGCTACCGCGTCACCGTCTGCGACGCCCGCCCGGTGTTCGCCACCGCCAAGCGCTTCCCCGAGGCCGACGAGGTGGTGGTCAAATGGCCGCACAAGTTCCTCGGCGAGCGCGCCGCCGCGGGCGGCGTGGACGAGCGGACCGCCATCTGCGTGCTCACCCACGACCCCAAGTTCGATGTGCCGCTGCTGGAGGTGGCGCTGCGCACCCCGGCCGGGTACATCGGGGCGATGGGCTCGCGCCGCACCCACCGCGACCGGATGGCCCGGCTGCGCCGGGCCGGCCTGACCGAGGCCGAACTGGCCCGGCTGCGCTCGCCGATCGGCCTGGACCTGGGCGCCCGCACCCCCGAGGAGACGGCCGTGTCCATCGCCGCCGAGCTGATCCAGCTCCGCTGGGGCGGCTCCGGCCGTCCCCTCACCGAGACCACCGGCCGCATCCACGGCGAGCCGCTCGCCCGCACGGACCCCCGGGAGCGACAGTGAGACTTCCCGTCCCGGCGGCGATGCGGGCCCCGGCGGGGCTGCTGCTGGCCGCGGGGGCGGGCAGCCGGCTCGGGCGCCCCAAGGCGCTGGTGGAGCTGGACGGCGAGCGGCTGGTCGACCGGGGCGTGCGGACGCTGCGCGGCGGGGGCTGCTCCCCGGTGCTGGTGGTGATCGGCGCGGTGTCGCTGGAGGTGGCCGGGGCGGTGGTGGTGCCCAACCCCCACTGGCGCACCGGGATGGGCTCCTCGCTGCGCACCGGGCTGGCCGCGCTGCCGCCGGGCTGCCCCGCCGTGGTGATCGCGCTGGTCGACCAGCCCCGCGTGACGCCGGAGGCGGTACGGCGGCTGATCCGGGCCCATGAGGCGGGCGCGCAGGTCGCGGTGGCGACCTACGGAGGCGAGCCGCGCAACCCGGTGCTGATCTCCGCCCGGTACTTCGCCGAGGCGGCCGAGGCCGCGGTCGGGGACGCCGGGGCCCGGGCGTTCCTGCGCGCCAACCCGGCGCTGGTGACCGGGGTGCCCTGTGACGATGTGGCCTCCCCGGAGGACATCGACACTCCCGGCGACCTGGACGCGCTGGGCTGAGACCCGTGTGTCAGCATAAGGAAGTCCTTACGTACAAAGATCGGTCGGAGGTCGCATGTCCGCGCCCAAGATCAAGCCGCGCCCCAGGGCCTACGACTCGCCCTGGATGCCCAAGTTCATGAAGGTGATGGGCAAGACGCACGTGGCGGTCTACCGGGCGACCGGCGGCCTGATCGGGCGGCGCTTCCACGTCGGCTCGGCCTGGCTGCGCGGCGTCCCGGTGTGCCTGTTCACCACCATCGGGCGCAAGAGCGGGCTGCCGCGGACCATGCCGCTGCTGTACATGCGCGACGGCGAGCGCATCGTGGTCGTCGCCTCACAAGGCGGCCTGCCCGGCCACCCGCAGTGGTACCTCAACCTCCGGGCCAACCCCGAGGTGGTCGTCCAGATCGGCCGCAAGAAGCGGCGCATGCGCGCCCGCACCGCCGACGAGGCCGAACGCGCCCAGCTGTGGCCCCGGCTGCTGAAGATCTACGCCGACTTCGACAACTACCAGCGCTGGGCGGGCGACCGCGTCATCCCCGTGGTGATCTGCGAGCCGGCCTGAACCGGCCTTGAGAACGCAAGGCCGCTAGAACGCAAAGCCGCCCGGACGGCCGTTGCGGTCGGCCAGCAGCCCCGCCAGGGTCGCCACGGCGATCTCGGCGGGCGTGCGCGACCCGATGTTCAGCCCGATCGGCCGGTGCACGCGGGCGATGTCGCCTTCGGCCACCCCCAGCCGCCGCAGCTCCGCCACGTGCGGGGCGGGATGGCGCGCGCCGCCCATCACCCCGATCCACCGGGACGGGACGGCCAGCAGGTCGCGCAGCACCGGCCCCAGCTCGGGGCGGTGGTGGTCGGTGACCACGATGTCGGCCCGCTCGTCGATGTCGGCGGTCGGCCCGGTGATCACCTTCGGGCCGTCCCACCCGGAGGCGCGGGAGGCGTCCGGCTCCAGCAGCAGCGTGCGAAAGCCCAGATCCGCCCCGTACCGCAGCAGGAACTCCGCCACCGGCGTGGCGAACACCGCCACCAGCGTGCGGTCGGCGGTGTCGGGCACCACCTCGCCGTGCGCCACCGCGCAGGCCGGGTCGTTGTGGACATGGGTCATGGGCCCAGTGTCGCACCGGCCGCCCGGCCCGCACAGCCTACGGAGCGGCGGGCAGCGCGCTCGCGTCCAGGGCGCCGCAGTCGACGGCGCGGCGCAGCCGCTCGGTGAGCGCCTTGACGGTGGCCGGCTCCTCCAGCACGCCGTTCTTGCCCGCCACCTGCTCGTGCCAGGCCCGCACCCGCGCGATCGCCTCGTCCACCCCGGTCAGGTGGAAGGCGTACACGGCGGCGTACCGGCTGGGCAGGTGCGCCGGGTGCAGGTCCCAGCCCTGGTAGATGCCGTTGCGCAGGGAGTGCCGCACGCTCGCCGAGTGCGCCTTCCAGGTGCGGCCCACCTCCTCGGGGCCGTCGTTGCGGGGCACCGCGTTGCAGGAGCCGTCGCTGATGCGGATGCCGGTGCCGGCCAGCGCCACCTGCATGAGGGTGCGGGCGAAGTCGCAGGCCGGATGCTCGATGCGCTGCTGGTCGGGGGGCAGCCCGAGGGCGGCGGTGTAGTCGTGGACGCCGAAGTGCGCGGCGGTGATGCGGCCGCGTCCGGCCTGGGCGATGGCCCGGATCCCGACCATGCCCCGCTGGTCGATGATCGCCTCGGTGGTCTCGATCTGCACCTCAAAGCGCAGTATCCCGGCCGGCAGCCCCAGCGCGTCCTCCAGCCGGTCCAGGTAGTCGGCGAAGATCGCCACCTGCTCGGCCGACACCACCTTGGGGAAGGTGATCACAAAGCCGCCGGGCAGCCGGCCCAGCTGGTCGCGCAGCTGGGTCAAAAAGCCGTCCAGGGTGCGCATGGCCCGCTCGTGGGCGCCCCCGGTGAAGGACTTGATCCGCAGGCCCCAAAAGTGCGGCAGCCCCTTGACCTGGTAGGCGGCGGCCACCGCCGCGACGACCTGGGCGATGTGCCCGTCCTCTTCGGCGTCGGGGCGCACCCCGTAGCCGTCTTCGAAGTCGATGCGCAGATCCTCGATGGGCTCGCCGGCCAGCTTGGCGGCCACCCGTTCGCGCACCGTGCCCGCCAGCTCCGCATCGATCCCGAAGGCCGCGCCGAACGACTCGGCGTCCGGGGTGTGGTTGTTGAACAGGCGCAGCGCCTCGGCGCCGAAGTCGGCGGGGATCGTCCGGGTGAACCGGTCGGCCGGGATGTAGACGGTGTGCACCGGCTGCCGCCCGGCGGGCGGGCCGGGGAAGTGCCGGGCGTGCTCGGCGGTGACCGCCGCGATCCGCGCAGATAGGTCGTCGGTCGAGGAAACGCTCAAGTTCACCCGGCTATGATCCCCCAAGATCCGGTGACCGTGTGGCCGGGTTGCAACTCGATCAGGTCGATTCCGCTGGCGAACGCGTTCGGCGGCCCGGTCATCGGCTCCACCCCCAGCCCCAGGCGGCGCAGCGGCCCGGGAAGCCGGTCGGCGGTGTAGATCTCCAGCCAGGGCTGAGTCTCATCCAGCCAGCACGACACCGCGCGTCCCCCGCCCCGCAGGCGCACCCATGCCCGGCCCGTCCCATCCCGGCGCAGCCCGGTGTAGGCGTTGTCGATCCGCTGCGAACCCAGCACGGACGGCTCGCGGCGGTCATAGGGGGTGCCGGCGACGTCCCGGGCGGGACCGGTGGGAATCATCCGCTCATCGACCGGCAGGTACCGGTCGCCGGGGATGACCACCTCGCACTCGTCGATTGGCACGCCCACGGTGAGATAGGGGTGGGCGCCGTGCGCGTAAGGGGCCGTGCGGGAGCCGGTGTTGCGCGCCGTCAGCCGGACGGTGAGGCCGCCCGCGGCGTCCAGCGCGTACTCGACGGCCAGATCCAGCCGGAACGGGTAGCCGGCGGAGGCCAGCAGCCGGTGGGTCAGGCGCACCCGGTGCGGCTCGTGCTCCTCGGCCCGCCACGCCGCCCAGCGCACCAGCCCGTGGATGGCGCAGTCGAACTCCGGTTCGCTGATGTCGAGCTGGTGGGTCCGCCCGCCGTAGGCGTAGCGGCCGCGGTCGATCCGGTTGGGCCAGGGGACCAGCAGCTGGCCCAGGGCGGCCGGGGCGGGTTCGTCGGCGTCGTGCGACAGGATCAGCGGCGCCCCCTCGAAGGTCAGCTCCCGCAAGCCCGCCCCGCACTCGGTGATCACCGCCCGGTAGGGCCCGGCCGAGATCTCATGCTGCCGCCCGGTGATCGGTTCACTCATGATCACATTCCTACCCCGGGTCGCGGGCGCCGGCCACAGGCCCCGGCACACCGCCGGCCCGCCCCGGGGAGGGGGACGTTCCCACCGGTCAGCGGACCTGCCGGGCCAGCGCCCGCAGCGCGTCGGCGAACACCTGCGGCGGCGGCTCGAACGGGGCGGCGCCGGGCCGGGCGGTGCCGATCACCGGCAGGATCCCGGTGCGCACCACCCGGGTCACGTCGATGCCCGTCGCGGTGCCCGCCGGCGACGGCGGCACCCGGAAGACCGGATGCTCGGCCAACGTGATCTGCCGCATCCGCCGGGCGGCCGGTGCGAAGGCGCCCAGCCCGACCGTCTCCATGATCGCCGAGTCGCCGATGCCGGACGCGGCCTCCCGCGGCCCCGCCGGGCCGGTGAACCAGCGGTCGCCGGTACCGGAGAGCTGGACGCCGAAATCGGTGCCGTTGCAGGCCATGGCCACCACCGCGCCGGAGCCGGGCACACCGCGCGCCGCGTCCGCGCTCACCTTGGCCGCCGCCATCGCCGCACCGAGAAAGAAATGGTCGTTGCCGCTGAGAAAACGCAGCACCGCGGCCAGATCGGGCGGCGGCGCACCGGCGGCGGCGATGTCGGCGGCCAGCTCTCCCAGCAGCAGCAAGGTCGCCGCCCGGGTGCGCGCATGCAGCTCATCGCCCATCTGCAGGGCCTGCGCGGCGAGCGCGACCAGGTCCACCGGGCCGTGCCGGCGCAGCGCCCGCCGCAGCACCGGACCCAGCACCGCGCCCATCCACCGCAGCCGCCCGATCACCTGCGGGCCGTACGCCCCGTGCCGCAGCGCCTCGCCCGGGCCCTCGAGGAGCGGGCAGCAGGCCCGGCGCGGCGGGCGCTCGGCGGCGTCCTCGACCACGAGCACCCACATCGAGGCGCTGATCACGCCCGCCATCGGCGCCACCGCGGCACGCCGGTGGCAGGGCTCCAGACGCACCGCCCCGCAGGCCAGCGCCCGCTCGGCCTCCTCCGGGGAGGAGGCCAGGCCCTCCAGCAGCACGGCGCCGATCAGCGCGCCCCGCATCGGCCCGGCGGCCCGCTCCCACTCCAGCGGCGGGCCGGCGTGCAGCAGCACATCCGGCTCCAGCCCCAGCGCCTGCCCGGCGGGCCGCACGTCCACCAGGTGCGGCCGGGCCGCCAGCAGGCGCTCTGCCGCGGTGGCGTCGGCCTGGGCGTGCCGGGGGTCGCCGAGCACCGCGTTCAGCGCCTCCACCGCCGCCGCGGGCGGGGGACGCCACCGCACCCGCAGCACCGCGACGGCCCGCTGCTCCAGCGCCTCGGCCGGCGCCGGGGCCCCGACCGCCACCACCACCGGCTCCCGGCCCAGCAGCCCGCCCAGCCTGCTCACCGCCCGCCCCCGGCCAGGGCGGCCGCATGGCGGGCCGCGGCGGCGTTGGAGGCGAACACATCGGCCCCGGCCCGCTGCAGCGCCGCCGCCTGCCGGCCGAGGCCCTGCGGGTCGGCCGGCGTCCCGCACAGCGACACCACCACCCGCAGGTCGTCGCGGCCGGCCAGGGCGGCCTCGATCGCCGGGGCCAGCAGCGCGGCCGGATCCGGGTCGGCCCCCTGGCCCAGCAGCACATCCAGCAGCACCACCCGGCAGGACGGATCGGCGGCCGCGGCGGCCAGGTGCTCCAGCCGCGGCGCCGGGTCGATCATGGGGTGGGCGCGGCCCCGGGCGCAGGCGTCGGCGCCCAGGTCGATCAGCCGGTGCCCGCCGCAGGCCAGGTCGGGCCCCAGCATCCGGCGGGCGATCAGCGCCGCCTCCGCACGCAGCGCACCGCCGGTGAACAGCCCGCGCAGCGCGCCCGGCGCCACCGGCCCGGCGGGGCGGGCGGCGGGCCAGCACGGCCAGCGCGGCACCCTCCGGCCGAGGGCGCTCAGCAGCCGCTCGGTGGCGGCGGTCAGGTCCGGCGAGTCCTCGGCGAGCATGGCGAAGTGCACCGGGGTGTCCAGCCGGCGGGCCGCCGAGTGGACCAGATCGGCCACCCGGGGCGCCGGCGGCCCCGCCACCACGGCGATCAGCTCGGTGGCCGGGTCCTCATCCAGCGCCGCCAGCGCCGCCAGCGTGGAGCGCCCGCTGACCTCGGCCGACAGGTCGCGGCCGCCGACCCCCAGCACGTGGCGCACCCCCACCCCGGCGGCGTCCAGCAGGCACATCACCTGCTGGGCGCCGGTGCCGGAGGCGGCCACGATGCTCACCGGGCCGGGCCGCACCGCGTTGGCGAACCCCAGCCCCGCCCCGCCGATCACCGCCGTGCCGCAGCCGGGCCCCATCACGATCAGGCCCCGCCGCCCGGCGGCCTCCTTGAGCGCCACCTCCTGGTGCAGCGGGACGTCGCCGCTGCACACCATCACGTTCAGCCCGGCGTTCAGCGCGTCCATCGCCTCGATGAAGGCGTACCGGCCGGGCACCGACACCAGCGCCAGCCCGCCGGCCGGCTCCGCCAGCAGCCGGGCGGCCGCCCCGGTGGTGCGGGGCGGGTCGTCCTGCGGCGCGTGCCGTGCGGCCGGCGCCGGGTCGTCGGCCAGCAGCCCTTCCAGAACCCGCCGCGCCTCCCGCACCGACGCCTCATCGGCGCCCCGGATCGCCACCACCAGGTCGTCGGGCCCGGCCCCCTCGGGGACGGCGAAACCCCGCCGTCGAAGCAGGTCGAGGTTCGGCTCGGTGGCCATCGCGACCATCGCCGCCGTGATCCCCTCACGCCCGGCCAGCTCCCGGCTCACCCGCAGCAGGGTCACCGAGTCGCGATACCTTCCGGACTGAACCTCGACCCAGGAGTTCATGCGGTCGGCCCGCCTCCCTCCGGCGCACCTCGCCGCGCACCCGGCCACGATCTGGGCCGCACGGCGCCCGGCGGCGCGCATCCCCCGGGCCACGGCGGCCGGTCTCCTCGCACGCGTGCCCGGCCGCCGCGGGCGCTCCCCGGCCCGGCCGCCGCAGTGGCTCCGGCGGCTTTGCGGCGTGCGCTTTGCGCCGGATCGCCGCCGGGCGCCTTCGGCCCGTTCATGCGGGGACCCGCCGGTCCTGCGCGGCGGCCAGGGACAGGGCCAGCACCGCGCGGCATCCGGCCAGCAGGCCGAAGGCCAGGTCGGCGCCGGAGGTGTGGCCGACGGCCAGCAGCCGGCGGACGGCCGGGCCGAGCGGGTCCGCCCCGCCGACCCCGCGCAGCACCGCGGTGACCTCGGCGCTGGCCTGGCCGGCGGCGGCGCAGTGCAGCAGCGTGGCGGCCAGCGCGGTGGTGCGGGTGCCGGCGTCGGCGGTGACCGCGGCGCCCAGCCAGTCGGCCAGCCAGATCGCGGTGCGGCCGTGCGGCACGGCGCCGCCCAGGGCGCGCAGCGCCACCAGCAGCCCGGCCAGCACATCGTCGCCGCTGGGGGTCAGCCCCGGGCCCAGCCCCACGATGCGCTCGGCGATCTCCACGGCGTCGGCCAGGTCGCCGGTGGCGCACCGCTCCGCCAGCAGGCCGGGGTCGGGATGCCCGGCCAGGCCGAGCCGGCCCTCGGCGACGGCGGCCTCCAGCTCGCCGATCCCCCGGGCGAGGCGGGCCGGGGTCACCCCGCCCAGCGCGGGAACGGGGTCCCACCAGCGGCGGATGCGCACCCGCAGCGCGCCGGCCTCGATCTGGCCGTCGCCGACCCAGGCCTCCTGGCCCTCGCGGATCGAGCGGAACGGCCGGTCCCGGCCGCCGACGGGCACCACCACCGCGTTCGGCAGCCGCACCGCGTCGCTGCACACCACGGCCAGCACCCGCGGTTCGGCGGCCGTCCGCATCTCCAGGTAGACGGCCGCCGGGAAGACGGCCAGGACCCGGGCGGGACGGCGTGCGGAATCCAGCAACTCGCGCAGGCCCATCGCGGCCGCACCGGCGATGGCCGATCCGGTGGCGGCCCGGGGATCACCCGAGAGGACGGACGCGGTGGATCGCGCCGCGCCCGCCAGCGTGGGCCGGGGTCGCCGCCGGGTGGGCAGGGCGACCGGTTCGCGCATGACGGCAGTCACAAGCCCTCCATACGTCTGTTTTCTGGAAACGTAGGGCCCCGGCCTAGTCCGGACGTATGGAGAAACATGCCAAGGATGGTTGTCATGCTTCGTGTTTCTTGTCAGGGTTGGGCGCGGAACGGTTGCGGACCTGCCCTGACTGGGGTGTCCGCGCATATGGCAGGAGACCCCCGACATGCTCCCCGACAAGCTCACCGACAGGGCTTATCCCACCGCCGACCTCGGTCCTCCGGCGCTGCGGCTGGCCAGTACCGGCACGCTGACCTACGGGCTGTCGGTGGGGGAGGTGCTGGGCGTGTCCACACTGGCCGGGGCCCGCCTGATCGGCGGCCGCGCCGGACTGGAGCGTATCGTGCAGCGCCTCAACGTCATGGAGGTCCCCGACATCCTGGCCTGGGTCAAGCCGCACGAGCTGCTGCTGACCACCGGCTATCCGCTGCGCCACACCCCCCAGTCGCTGGAGAACCTGGTCGCCGACCTGGACGCGCGCGGGGTGTCGGCGCTGGGCATCAAACTGGGCCGCTACCTGGACGCCCTGCCGCCGCGGATGATCGAGCAGGCCGACCGGCTGGGCTTCCCGCTGATCCTGCTGCCCGCCGACGTGGGGTTCGACGACATCCTCAACCAGGTCCTCACCGACATCCTCAACCGGCAGGCGGCGGTGCTGGCCCGCACCGAGGAGGTGCACCGGGCGCTGGTGCAGATCGTGCTGAGCGGCGGCGGACTGCAGGAGGTGGTCGACGAGGTCGCCGCCCTGCTGGAGGTGGCGGTGGTCGCCATGGACGGGGAGCGGCGGATGCTGGCCGGCTGCGGCCCCGACGAGCACCTGCGGGCCATGCTGGAGTGGGACGGCCCCGCCGACCCGGCCGGCCCGGTCACCGACGGCGAGCACCTGATGGTGCCGGTGCTGGCCGGCGGCCTGGACCACGGCCGCATCGTCGCCTACGGCGCCGGCGGCGGGCTGCGCGCCAGCGACGTGGTGGGCATCCTGGAACGGGCCGCCACCGTGGTGGCGCTGCTGATCACCAAACAGCAGGCGGTCGCCGCCGTGGAGAGCAAGTACCGCGCCGACTTCCTGCGGGACGTGCTGGCCGGGCGGGCCGGCGAGGACGGCCAGGTGATCGCCCACTGCTCGGGGTTCGGCTGGGACCTGGACCGCCCGATGACCGTGCTGGTCGCCGAGCTCGACGGGCGGGACGATGCGGCGGACGGCACCGGCGGCCGCGCCGGGCGCCGGGACCGCGGCGCCGATGAGCGCCTGGTGCAGGAACGGCTCGCCGCGGCCTGGACGTCGGTGGTGCGCCGGCACGACCGGCACGCCGCGGTGGCGGGTTTCGCCAACGAGGTGGTCGCCGTCGTGGGCGCGCCGGAGGAGGGCGGCGCGGCCCCCGACCCGGCGGTGCTGGTACGGGAGGCGGCGGCGGTCTTCTCCGAGCCGCATGGCGCGCGCCACACCTTCTCCACCGGCATCAGCCGCACGGTGACCTCCCCCTCCCGGCTGCCGGAGGCCTATGAGCAGGCCGTCAAGGCGGTGCGGGTCGGCCGGCAGATGCACGGCGCCGGGGCGCGCGTCCACTTCGACCAGCTGGGCGTCTACCGGCTGCTGAGCCTGGTCCCCGACCCGGCGGAGCTGCACGCCTTCGTCCGGGAGACGCTGGGCGAGCTGGCCTGCGACGACGAGCCGGAGGCGGTCGATCTGCGCCGCACCCTGCAGGTGCTGCTGGAGACCAATCTCAACGTCGCCGAGACCGCCCGCCGGCTGCACTTCCACTACAACACCCTGCGCTACCGCATCGGCAAGCTGGAGCGCATGCTCGGCCCCTTCACCGAGGACGCCCACCTGCGGCTGAATCTCACCCTCGCGCTGCACGTGCTCCGCATGAAGGGGATCTGAAAAAGCCGCTCGCCGGTGGGAATCCCGCCATGACCTGCCGGCCCCGATGTGGCCTGGGACACAGCGGGTTCGCCAAGGACGGGCGCTCTCTTTGGCAGGTGTCGCCGGTGATGCCCGCCTGAGCCGCGTCTATCTTCCCCTGGGCGGCGCAGGGCCGCCTAAGGCAGGTCAGGACGGGGGACTGGCCCTTCCGCCGGGATTTGAGGGAATTGATCGATGGCATTCGGCTGGAAGGTGCACGGCGACGGGCGCAGCCCCGCGCCGGGCGAGGTGGTCGGGCCGCGGGAGCGGCTGAGCTGGCCGCGCACGGTGGGGCTGGGCGCCCAGCACGTCATCGCCATGTTCGGCGCGACGTTCGTGTTCCCCCTGGTCATGGGGTTGGACCCGAACCTGGCGGTGATGATGTCGGGGGTCGCCACGATCTTGTTCCTGCTCATCGTGCAGGGCAGGGTCCCCAGCTACCTGGGCACCAGCGCCTCGTTCGCGGGCGCGGCGCTGGCCATCCGGGCCGGGGTGGACGACGCCCGCACCGACGCGTGGGTGACCGGGGCGATTCTGATCGCCGGGGTGGTGCTGGCGGCGGCCGGGCTGGCGATCCACTTCCTCGGCCCGCGGATCATCCACCGGGTGTTCCCGCCGCCGGTGACCGGCGCGGTGGTGATGCTGATCGGCTTCGGGCTGGCCTTCGTGGTGGCCGACACCTACTGGCCGCAGGACCCGTGGGTGGCGTTGCTCACGATGCTGTTCGTATTCGTGATCATGGTGGCCTTCCGCGGGTTCATCGGCCGGATCTCGGTGCTGCTCGGCCTGGTCTTCGGGTTCGTCCTCTCCTGGGTGCTGGACCGGTTCGGTCAGGTCACCTCCGTGCTGCCGGGCGCCAATCTGCGGGACGCCTCCGGCGCCCCCTGCGCCGTCGAGGGCCCCTACTGCGTGGCCACCGCCTTCCCGCACGACCGGGTGGACCTGTCGGCGGTGGGGGAGGCCCCCTGGTTCGGCCTGCCGGACATGCACGCCCCCGACTTCAAGCTGTCGGCGGTCCTGCTGGTGCTGCCGGCGGTGATCGCGCTGATCGCCGAGAACACCGGGCACGTCAAGGCGGTCGGCGAGATGACCGGCGAGGACGTGGACCCGCTGATCGGCCGGGCGATCTTCGCCGACGGCGCCGCCACCGTGGTCGCCACCTCGGTGGGCGGCTCGCCCACCACCACCTACGCCGAGAACATCGGGGTCATGGCGGCCACCCGGGTCTACTCCACGGCGGCCTACTACGTGGCGGCGCTGATCGCGATCCTGTTCGGGCTGTGCCCGAAGTTCGGCGCCCTGGTCGCGGCCACCCCCGGCGGCGTGCTCGGCGGCGTCACCGTGATCCTCTACGGCATGATCGGCCTGCTGGGCGCCAAGATCTGGGTGGAGTCGCGGGTGAACTTCTCCGACCCGGTCAACATGGTGCCGATCGGCGCGGGCATCATCTTGGCCATCGGGCCGGTCGTCCACCCCGTCGGCGACGACTTCACGCTGGAGGGCATCGCCCTGGGCACCATCGTGGTGCTGGCCGGCTACCACCTGCTGCGGTTCATCGCCGCCAGGACCGGCGGGCACGAGGTCTCCTACGGGGAGATCGGCTTTGAGCGGATCACCCTCGAGGAGGAGACCGGCGGGAAGGCGGGGGAGGACCCGAAGGGAGGGCCCGCCTAGCGCGCTCCCGGAGCCGCCGCCCGGCTGGGCCTTTTCAACACGCCGTTCCCGCGGGCGGGGACGGCGCCGTGACCTGCGATGTCATGACCTCGGACACCGCCCCGGCTCCCGTCTCCGGTGCCTGAGAGCACGTGTTGAACGAACTTCACTGCACGGCGCCGTCCCACGGCCGTTGCGGCCGGGCCCTGCCCCGGGCCTTGCGCCCGGGGCAGGGCTTGTCACCGAACCCTTTCCAACAGGCCCTCTTCGCAGGCCGGGGCGGGGACGTCACGGCACCGAACGCCATGAGGGATCCCGTCCCCGGCTCTTCGGGCCACGTGGTGAGAAAGTTCACTTGACCTGAGTGGCGGAGTCGGGGGCGTTGCCGCCCAGGGACCGGGGGATGTAGTTCTCCACCGCCGCGGGGCGGAAGCCCTGCTCCCTGATCCACGTCAAGATCATCTTGAGGTGCCCGGCCAGGCCCTTGCGGTAGTGCATCAGCACGATGTCGCCGGGCCGGAAATGCTTGCCGCCGCCGTCCCCGCGGGCGAAGCCGTTGAAGCCCACCCCGGGCCCGGTGGTGCCGTTGTAGAACTCCACGTTCCACAACATGATCAGCTTGATGCCGCACTCCTTGGCGGCCTGCTGGGTGAGGGCGTTCATCGCCCCGAACGGCGGGCGCAGGAACGTCGGCCGCCGCCCGTACTGCCGGGCGATGGCGTCGGAGGCGTCGCAGATCTCCTTGCGCTGCCTCTCCAGCGGGAGGGTGTTGAGCGCCGGATGGGTCACCGAGTGGTTCTCCATGCGCGACCCGGCGTTGCGCATCGCCCAAAAGTACTGGCCCTGCCCCTTGATGTAGGAGGAGGTCAAAAAGGTCAGGATCGGGACCCGGTGCTCGCGCACCAGCCGGACGAACTCGGCGTCGTACTCATAGCCGTCGTCGATGGTGAGGAACACCACCTTGTCCTGGGTGTTGATCCGGCGGATCGTCGGCACCGGCCCCCGGGGGATGTCGGCGGCCTGCTCGATGGTCCAGCTGCCGGGCTTGGGCCGCTGCCACTGCTGGTCGGCCAGCATCGCCGACAGCTCGCCCCGCATCGAGGGATCGGTGTTGGCGGCGGCATGGGTGCGCACTTCGGGCCAGATGCCCGCGCCGACCCCCAGCACGCCTGCGACCAGGCAGGCGACCAGGGGAGTCTTCCCTCGCATGAACGGGACCTCCTTTACCGGCACCCGACCGCCCGCAGCGGGTTTCGGGCGTCCTCATCCATTGACGGACAGCGTGCGCTGGAAGGTTCGCACAGAAGCGTGACAAAGGCACGCGACTCGCTCAGGAATCCTTTGCCGTTGCCGGACACATCCCTGGTCGTCCACGCCGGGCCGCCAAGACCGCCGGGGGCGTCCGTTCACGGCGCCGGCGAGGTTTCGCCCCGACCGCCGGGGTAGAGCCCCGACCTGACCGGAACCGAGCCGTGGGAGGAGGTCACGTCATGGGCGGGGACTGGCAGGAACAGGAGGGCAAGGACCCCTTCGAGGAACTGCTCGCACGGTTCTTCGGCGCGGCCGGCGTGCACCGGGCGGTGGAACGCGTCAACCTCGCCCGGCTGATGAGCGAGCCGGGCCGCGACCTCATCCGGGACGCGGCCGCCCGGGCGGCCGAGTGGGGCAGCTCGGATCTGGACACCGACCATCTGCTGTGGGCGGTGACCCGCCAGGAGGCCACCCGGCACCTGCTCAGCCGGGCCGGCACCGACCCGGAGGAGCTGGCCGTCCGGGTGGAGGGGCACATCGAACGCGGCCCGGCCCGCGACACCCCGCCGATGATGACGCCCTCGGCCAAGCGGGCGCTGCTGGACGCCTTCCAGATCTCCCGTGCCGTCGGCTCGTCCTACATCGGCCCCGAGCATGTGCTGTTCGCGCTGGCCGTCAACCCCGACTCCGAGGCCGGACGGATCCTGCGCGAGGTGCACATCACCCCCGAGGCGCTCAAAGAGGCCGCCATCGGCGGGCATGCGGCGGCCCCGCCCACGCCGCGCCCGGCCATCGACACCCCCACCTTGGAGGAGTTCGGCCGCGACCTGACCGAGGCGGCCCGCGAAGGCCGCATCGACCCGGTGATCGGCCGGGAGTCGGAGATCGTCCAGACCATCGAGGTGCTGTCGCGGCGGACCAAGAACAACCCGGTGCTGATCGGCGACCCGGGCGTCGGCAAGACCGCGATCGCCGAGGGCATCGCCCAGCGCATCGCCGACGGCGAGGTGCCCGAGCCCCTGCTCGGCAAGCGGCTGGTCCAACTCGACCTGTCGGGAGTGGTGGCCGGCACCCGCTACCGGGGCGACTTCGAAGAGCGATTGCGCAAGCTGATCGATGAGATCCGCGACAACTCCGAGCATTTGGTGATCTTCATCGACGAGCTGCACACCGCGGTGACCGCCGGCGGCGGGGAGGGCGCGATGACCGCCGGCAACATGCTCAAACCCCCGCTGGCCCGCGGCGAGCTGCACGTCATCGGCGCCACCACCATCGACGAGTACCGCAAGCACATCGAAAAGGACCCCGCCTTCGAACGCCGCTTCCAGCCCATCTTGGTGCCCGAGCCGTCGGTGGAGGACAGCGTGGAGATCCTGCGCGGCCTGCGCGACCGCTACGAGGCCCACCACCAGGTCCGCTTCAGCGACGAGGCGCTGGTGGCCGCGGTGGAGCTGGCCGACCGCTACCTGACCGACCGGTTCCTGCCCGACAAGGCCATCGATTTGATCGACCACGCCGGTGCGCGGGTGCGGCTGCGCACCCGGACGCCCGGCCGGGACGTGCGGGACCTGGACCGGCAGATCGAACAGGTGCGCCGGGAAAAGGACCAGGCCGTCGCCGAGGAGAACTACGACCGCGCCAAGAAGCTGCGCGAGCAGCTCAATGAGCTGGAGCGGCGCCGGGACGGGCTGCCGCACCCCGCCGGCGCCGCGGCGGTGCCCGAGGTGACCGTCGAGGACATCGCCGAGGTGGTCTCCCGCAGCAGCGGCATCCCGGTCTCCCGCCTCACCCAGGAAGAGCGCGAGCGCCTGCTGGGGCTGGAAGGGCAGCTGCAGCGGCGGGTGATCGGGCAGGACGAGGCGGTGGCCGCGGTCGCCGAGGCGGTGCGCCGCTCCCGGGTGGGGATGGGCGACCCGAACCGCCCCATCGGCAGCTTCCTGTTCCTGGGCCCGACCGGGGTGGGCAAGACCGAACTGGCCCGCACGCTGGCCGAGGCGCTGTTCGGCAGCCAGGACCGCATGGTCCGGCTCGACATGAGCGAGTTCCAAGAGCCCCACACCGTCAGCCGGCTGACCGGCGCGCCGCCCGGCTACCTCGGCTATGAGGAGGCCGGGCAGCTCACCGAGGCGGTGCGCCGCCGCCCGTACTCGGTGCTGCTGCTGGACGAGATCGAAAAGGCCCACCCGGATGTGTTCAACGTGCTGCTGCAGCTGCTGGACGACGGCCGGCTCACCGACGCCCAGGGCCGCACCGTCGACTTCCGCAACACCGTGGTGATCATGACCAGCAATCTCGGCTCGGACGTGATCGGCGGCACGGTGTCGCTGGGGTTCACCCCCGACGGCGGCGACGGGGTGGACTCGGCGGTGCGCGAGCGGGTGATGGGGCGGCTGCGCGAGGCGTTCCGCCCGGAGTTCCTCAACCGGATCGACGAGATCATCGTCTTCCGCCGGCTGGAGCCCGAGCAGCTGCGCCAGATCACCGAGCTGCTGCTGGAGGAGACCCGCCGCCGGCTGCACGCCCAGGACGTCACCGTGCAGTTCACCCCCGAGGCGATCGGCTGGCTGGCCCGCAAGGGCTACCAGCCGGAGTACGGCGCCCGCCCGCTGCGCCGCACCATCCAGCGGGAACTGGACAACCCGCTGTCGAACATGCTGCTGGACGGCAGGCTGCACCCCGGCCAGCACGTGGTGGTCAGCGTCCGCGGCGACGCGCTGGATCTGCAGGTGACCGCCGCCCGGCAGATCGCCGCCGCCAGGCCCTCCTGACCGCCGGCCCCGGGGCCGCACGCGCAAAGAGCCCGGCGCATCGCCGGGCTCTTTGCACGCCGTTCAGGCGGCGCTCAGGCGTCGCGCCGGGTGAAGGAGACGAACGCCGCCGCCAGCGCGATCGCGGTGTACAGCGCGAACACCGCGCCGCCGGCCAGCGGCGAGAGCGAATCCGGCGCCTCCTTGGCCGTCATGAGCATCCCGCCGGCGTTCGACGGCAGCAGCTTGGCGACGTCATCGCCCCACTCGCCGGGCAGGAACGCCCCGATGATCGGCAGCACGAACAGCACGCCCAGCACGGTGGTGACCGCCCCGGCGGTGTGCCGCAGCAGCACGCCCACCGCCAGCGAGATCAGCGCGATCAGCGTCAGGTAGACCGCGCCGCCCACCACCGCGCGCAGCACCCCCGGGTCGCCCAGCGAGCCGTCCAGGCCCTTGGTCCGGTAGATCAGCTGGGACAGGAAGAAGGAGGCGAACGACACCACCAGCCCCACCGCCAGCACCACCCCGGCCAGCACCAGCGCCTTGGCGGCCAGGTACTGCACGCGGCGCGGCACCGCGGTCAGCGCGGTGCGGATCATGCCGGTGGCGTACTCCCCGGTGATCACCAGCACGCCCAGCACCCCGAAGGCCACCATGCCGAAGTTCAGGCCCACCAGGCTGAAGGAGGCGACATCGAAGGCCTGCCGGTCGTATTCGGGAAGCTGCTCATAGGAGGAGGTGTAGGCCAGCGAGATCAGCACCGACAGCCCGACCGACACCACCACGCCCGCCAGCAGCGTCCAGAACGTGGAGGGCACGGTGATGATCTTCGTCCACTCGGCGGCCAGCACCCGGCCGAAGGCGGCCCCGCGCGCCGGGACCGTGCGCTCGCGCCCGATCCCGCCGCCGGGCTCGACGGCGGTCACCTGCCGCCTCCCGGCAGCGGCTCGGCCGCCTGCGCCTGATGCGGGACGGCCGGTGCGCCCGCGTGATACTCCACGGCCTCTCCGGTGAGCCGCATGAACGCATCCTCCAGTGACGCCTGCACCCCGGTCAGTTCGTGCAGCCACAGCCCGGCCTCCCCGGCCAGGTCGCCGATCTGCTCGGCGGTGGCCCCGTACACCCGCACCGCCCCCTCGGAGTCGTCTTCCACCCGCCAGCCCTTTTCGGCCAGCAACGGGGCCAGCCGGTCCAGGTGCGGCGAGCGCACCCGCACATGGCTGGTGGCGTTGGCGTCGATGAACTCCCGCATCGAGGTGTCGGCCAGGATCCGGCCCTTGCCGATCACCACCAGGTGGTCGGCGGTCAGCGCCATCTCGCTCATCAGGTGGCTGGAGACGAACACGGTGCGGCCCTCTGCGGCCAGTTGCCGCATCAGCGTGCGGATCCACACGATGCCCTCGGGGTCCAGGCCGTTGACCGGCTCGTCGAACATCAGCACCCCCGGGTCGCCCAGCAGCGCCGCGGCGATGCCCAGCCGCTGGCTCATGCCCAGCGAGAACCCCCGCACCGGCTTTTTGGCCACCGCCGCCAGCCCCACCAGCTCCAGCACCTCATCGACCCGGCGGCGCGGGATGCCGTTGCTGCGGGCCAGGCACCACAGGTGGTTGTAGGCGCTGCGGCCGCCGTGCGCCGCCCTGGCCTCCAGCAGCGCCCCGACCTCGCGCAGCGGGGCCGGCAGCTCCCGGTAGCTGCGCCCGTTGACGGTCACCTCGCCCTCGGTGGGGCGGTCCAGGCCCAGGATCAGCCGCATCGTGGTGGACTTGCCCGCCCCGTTGGGCCCCAGGAACCCGGTCACCTTGCCGGGCCGGACGGTGAAGTCGGCGTGGTCGACGGCGACCTTGGCGCCGTAGCGCTTGGTCAGTCCTCGTGCCTCGATCATCTCCTGCTTTCCCGCGGGGATCAGTTCACCGCCAGCAGATCCACCACGAAGATCAACGTCTCGCCCGGGCGGATCGCCCGGCCCGCGCCGCGGTTGCCGTAGGCCAGGTGCGGCGGGATCACCAGCTTGCGCCGGCCGCCGACCCGCATCCCGGCCACGCCCATGTCCCAGCCCTTGATGACGCGCCCGGCGCCCAGCGGGAATTCGAACGGCTCGCCGCGGTTCCAGGAGGCGTCGAACTCCTCGCCGGTGGAGTAGGCCACGCCCACGTAGTGCACGGTGACGTTGGAGCCCTTGACGGCCTCCGGCCCGTCGCCGACGGTGATGTCGGTGATGTCGAGGTAGCTCGGCGGAGCACCCTCGGGAAAGTCGATCTCGGGTCGTTCAAGCGCCATCGCCAGGCTCCCGCCTTCGTCGTGATCGGTCATCGGCCGCCGCCAGCCTAGTGGCAGTCGCCCCATGCCCCCGAAACCCGGTGGCGGCGCCCGGCGGCCGGGAGCGGCCGTGAGCGACGTGCCCCGGCCGGTGTTTTCAGACGTTTTTTCGGTCGCGTTACCGGTGTCCGATCCGGGTAGGTTCCGCCCACGGCATCGATGCCGGATCGGGGGATACGACATGACTGCGATCCAGGACGTGACCCAGCGCCTGGCGCCCCGGCTGAGGGGCCGGGTCGTCCGCCCGCCGGACGCCGACTACGACCGGGCCCGCGCGGTCTGGAACGGCATGATCGACCGGCGCCCGGCCTTCATCGTGCGCTGCGAGGGGACCAGCGACGTCATCGAGGCGGTGCGCTTCGCCCGGCGGCACGGCCTGCCGGTGGCCGTGCGCGGCGGCGGCCACAACGTGGCCGGCGGCGCGACCTGCGACGACGGGCTGGTGATCGACCTGTCGCCGATGCGGGGAGTGCATGTGAACCCCGCCGCGCGGACCGTGCGCGCCGAAGGCGGCGTCACCATCGGCGACCTGGACCATGAGACCCAGGTGTTCGGGCTGGCCGTGCCGATGGGGGTGGTGACCGAGACCGGGATCGCCGGGCTGACCTTGGGCGGCGGGCTGGGCTGGCTGCGCCGCGAATACGGCCTCAGCTGCGACAACCTGATCTCGGCGGACGTGGTGACCGCGGACGGGCGGGTGGTGTCCACCGACTCCGAGCGGCACCGGGACCTGCTGTGGGCGCTGCGGGGCGGCGGGGGCAACTTCGGCGTCGTCACCTCGTTCGAATTCCGCGCCCACCCGGTCGGCCCCCAGGTGTACTTCGCCAACCTCATCCACCCGGGAGCCCAGGCCCGCCGGCTGCTGCGCGCCTACCGGGAGTGGGCGGCCGACGCCCCCGAGGAGATCAGCGCCTTTGCGATCCTGTGGCACGCCCCGGCGGACGAGGCCATCCCCGCCGAGCACCACGGCAGGCCGGTCGTGACGTTCGCGGCCATGCACAGCGGCGACCCGGACCACGGCGAGGCGGCGCTGCGTCCCCTGCGCGACATCGGCTCCCCGATCGCCGACCTGTCCGGCCCCAAGCCGTACCTGGAGGTCCAGCGGTTCTTCGACGAGGACTACCCGGCGCACGTGATGCGCTACTACTGGAAGTCGCGTTACCTCGGCGGCCTGCCGGACGAGCTGATCGACGTACTGGTCGAGCTGAACGAGGCCAGTCCCTCCCCGCACTCCACCCTGGACGTCTGGCAGCTGGGCGGGGCGTTCGCCCGCCCGGGGCCGCAGGCCACCGCCTTCGGCGACCGGTCGGCGCCGTTCCTGCTCGGCATCGAGGCCAACTGGGAGGACCCCGAACGCGACGGCGCCTGCATCCGATGGGCCCGCCGGGTCTATGACGCGGTCGCCCCGTTCACCACCGGCGCGGACTACCTGAACTTCCCCGGCCTGCTGGAAGACCACGACCGGATGGTGCGCGACTCCTTCGGCGTCAACCTTGCGCGCCTCGCGGAGCTGAAACGCCGCTACGACCCCGGCAACCTCTTCCGCCTCAACCCCAACATCCGCCCGGCGCCTCAGTAGGCGTCGGGACGGCGGTGCTGCAGGGACGGCAGGATGCGGCGGACCCGCTCGGTCACCTCCTGGTCGATCTCCGCCACCCGCACCGCCGGGAACGGGCCCAGATCGGCCACCACCGTGCCCATCGGGTCGATCAGCATGCTGCGTCCCACCCCGCCCGGGCCGCCCTCCGGCGGCCGGGTGCGGTCGGGGGCCTTGTCCACGGCCACCACCCAGGTGGTGTTCTCGATCGCCCGGGCCCGCACCAGCGTGGTCCAGTGCTCCTCCTTGAACACCCCCTGCGCCCAGGCCGCGATGATCACCAGCACCTGCGCCCCCCGGTCCACCAGCGCCCGCGCCAGCTCGGGGAAACGCACGTCATAGCAGGTGATCAGGCCGATCCGGGCACCGGCCAGCTCCACCACCACCGGGGCGTCGCCGGGCGCCACCCGCGCCGACTCCCGGTCCCCGAACGCGTCGAACAGGTGGATCTTGCGGTAGGCGCCGACCGGCCGTCCGGAGGCGTCGATGGCCACCGCGGTGTTGTAGACCCGCCCGTCGCCGGCCGGCTCGAACACCCCGGCGATCAGCGCGGTGCCGTGCTCGCGCGCCAGTTTCCGCAGCTCGCCGGCGAACCCCTGCTCCAGCGGCTCGGCCACCGCCGTCAGGTCGTTGCCGAACCGCACCGGCACCGCCTCGGGGAACACCGCCAGGTCGGCGCCCTCCGCCCGGGCCAGCGCCCGGCGGACCTGCTCCAGGTTCTCTGCGGGGTCGTCGCCGACCGGGATCTGACACAGTGCCACGCGCATGCCTCCAGCATGACAGCTGTCATGCCGCCGGCCTGACAGGCGCGGCCCGAACCGGTGACGGCGGCGACTACCGGACCGCCGCCGGCCAAAAGACCATCGAGGCATGGAAAGCGACAAAGTCGTCGAGGTGGCCGGGCTGCACCAGCGCTACGGGGACTTCGAGGCCGTGCGCGGGGTGTCGTTCGAGGTGTCCGCCGGGGAGGTGTTCGCGCTGCTGGGCACCAACGGCGCCGGCAAGACCACCACGATGGAGACCGTCGAGGGCTTCCGGCCCGCCCACGCGGGCACCGTCCGGGTGCTCGGGCGCGACCCCCACCGCGAACGCCGGCGGATCGGCGGCCAGATGGGCGTCATGCTGCAGGAGAGCGGGCTGTTCCCGGAGCTGACCGTCGCCGAGACCCTCGATCTGTGGTGCGACCTGATCCCCGGCGCCCGTCCCCGCGACCGGCTGCTGGAGCGGGTCGGGCTGGCCGGGCAGGCCGCGGTGCGGGCCCGGCAGCTGTCGGGCGGGCAGAAACGCCGGCTGGAACTGGCGCTGGCGATCGCCGGGCGCCCCAGGGTGCTGTTCCTGGACGAGCCCACCACCGGCATGGACCCCCAGTCCCGCCGCGCCACCTGGCAGATCATCCGCGACCTGGCCGCCGAGGGGGTCGGTGTGCTGCTGACCACCCACTACCTGGAGGAGGCCGAGCAGCTGGCCGACCGGCTGGCGATCATGCACCGGGGCCGGGTGGAGCTGTCGGGAACCGTGGCGCAGGTGCTGGCCGGCAGCGGCGACCGGATCAGCTTCCGCGTCCCCGCCCAGGTGGCCGTGGCCGAACTGCCGCGCCTGGGCGGCGACCCGCCCCGCATCACGGCCACCGGAGGCGGGCCGGCGGCGACCTACACGCTCCCCGGGCCGCTGCTGCAGCAGTCGCTGCGCGAACTGCTGAACTGGGCCGCCGACCGGCGGCTGGAACTGGCCGGGCTGCAGGTGCGCAGCGCGTCCCTGGAGGACGTCTTCCTGCGGATCGCCGGGCGGCCGGCCGCAGAGGAGGCGCGTCGATGAACCCCACCGAGACGCTCGTCCCGCCCGCCCGCGCGGCGGGCGCCGCACGCGTGCTGCGTCTGGCGCGGCTGGACCTGCTGCTGCTGTGGCGCAACCGCACCGCCTTGTTCGGCGTCGTCGGCCTGCCGGCCTTCTTCGCCGTGATGCTGCTGGTCTCCAACGGCAACGGCCACACCAGCGGCGGGATCGACGCGGTGCTGTGGACCGCCACCGGGGATGTGGCCTTCTTCCTGGTCCCCGCGGTGTTCATGAACCTGCTCAACGTCTTCACCGCCCGCCGCGAGGAGCTGACCCTCAAACGGCTGCGCGGCGGCCCGCTGACGGACGCCCAGATCCTGGGCGGCAGCATCCTCAGCGCCACCCTGCTGTACCTGGCGCAGGCCGCCGTCATCGTGGTGATCATCGCCACCGAGCTGGGCGGCGGGCTGCCGGCCGACCCGCTGCTGATGGGGGTGGGCATGCTGGCCGGCGCGGCGGTGTTCGCGCTGCTGGGCATGGCCGTCTCCGGGCTGACCCCCACCGCCGAGCTGGCCCAGCTGACCGTGCTGCCGGTGCTGCTGGTGAGCATGGCCGCCTCCGGCTTCATGATCCCGCTGGAGGGGCTGCCGGAGGGCTGGCAGCGCGCCGCCCAGCTGACGCCGCTGACCCCGGTGGTGGAGATCGTCCGCACCGCCTACCTCGGCCGCGACTACACCGTGACCGGCGACCACGCGGAACTGGGCGCGCTGGAGACCTGGGCGACCTGCCTGCCCGCCCTGGCGGTGCTGGCCGCCTGGATCGGGCTGAGCCTCTGGGCGGCCCGGCGCTGGTTCCGCTGGGAACCCCGGCACGGCTGAAGGATCTACTCTGGGCACGATCAGGAGGTCGGGCAGGTGACCACTATCAACGGCACGTCGGCCGACATCGCCGAACGGGCGTCCCGGCGCCTGGAGAAGGCCCGCCGTCTCACCGAGGGCACCTTCGCGACGGTGGCGGTGATCCTCGCCGTGATCCTCGGCATGGACGTGGGCAGGCAGTACGTCGAGGAGACGATCGCGCCGCCGGTGGCGCTGGCGGCGCTGGCCGGACTGGGGTTCTTCGGGGCGCTGTACACCCGGCTGGTGCGGGCCGGGCTGGCCGGCCGCACCCCGGTGCGGGAGCTGGTGCTCAGCGGGGCGCTGGCCGCCGTGCTCAGCTTGATGATCTTCGAAAGCCACCTGTGGATCGCGGTCGGCCCGGTCTGGGCCTCGGGCGCGGTGCTGTGCCTGCCCGGCGTCCGCCGCATCGCCGCCGTCTGCGCGGGCACCGGCGCCGTGATGGCCACCTACACGGTGATCGAGGCCGGGGAGCGGGCCCACTGGTACATGTGGCCGACGATGTTCGTGCTGTTCACCGTGACCTGCGGGGTGACGGTGACGGGCAACATGGCGCAGAAGTGGCTGTGGGAGGTGATGCAGGAGGCGCACGCCGCCCGCGAGGCGCAGGCGCGGCTGGCGGTCACCGAAGAACGCCTGCGCTTCGCCCGCGACCTGCACGACCTGCTGGGCCACAGCCTGTCGCTGATCGCCGTCAAAAGCGAGCTGGCCATCCGGATGGCCGAGGCCGACCCCGCCCGCGCCAAGGCGGAGATGGCCGATGTGCGGCAGGCCGCCCGCGACGCCCTGCGCGAGGTCCGCGCGGCGGTGCGCGGCTACCGGCAGGTCGAGCTGGACGCCGAGGTCGCCGGCGTGCGCGCGGTGCTGGAGGCCGCCGGGGTGCGCTGCAGCGTGCCGCGGCACCTGGACGGGCTGCCCCCGCAGGTCGGCACGGTGCTGGCCTGGGTGGTCCGCGAAGGGGCCACCAACGTCCTCAAGCACAGCGACGCGCGGCGCTGCGACATCACGCTGAGCCGCGCCGACGACGCGGTGGTGCTGGAGATGATCAACGACGGCGCCCGCCCGGCGTCGGGAGACTCCGGCACCGGGCTGACCGGACTGACCGAACGGCTGGCCACCGTCGGCGGCACGCTGACCGCCGAGCACATCGAGGCGGGACGGTTCCTGCTGCGCGCCACCGTCCCGCTGCCGGGCGAGCCGGCCGCCGACGACGAGCCGCTGCGGAGCGTGGCGTGATCAAGATCCTGCTGGCCGACGACGAGCACCTGATCCGCGGCGCGGTGGCGGCGCTGCTGAACCTGCAGCCGGACCTGGAGGTGGTCGCCGAGATCGGCCGCGGCGACCAGGTCCTGGCGGCGGTGCGCGAACACGACCCGGACGTGGCGGTGCTGGACATCGACATGCCCGGCGCCGACGGCCTGACCGTCGCCGAGCAGCTGCGCGAGACCGGCGCCCGCTGCGCGGTGTGCATCCTGACCAGCCTGGGCCGCCCCGGCTACCTGCGCCGCGCCATGGCCGCCGGGGTCCGCGGCTTCATCGCCAAGGACGCCCCCGCCGAAGACCTGGCCGCCGCCGTCCGCAAGGTGCACGCCGGCGGCCGCTACCTGGACGCCGAACTGGCCGCCTCCGCCATGGCCGCCGGCGACAACCCCCTGACCGAACGGGAACGGCAGATCCTCCGCCTGATCGGCCGGGGCATGGAGGCCCCCGGCATCGCCGAGGCCCTCCACCTGTCGCAGGGCACCGTCCGCAACTACCTGTCCAGCGCCATGACCAAGCTCGACGCCCCCAACCGCCTGGCGGCCGTCCGCACCGCCGAGGAGATGGGCTGGATCTAGCCGGCCGCACCGGCGCTCCCGCCGGTGCGGCCGCCGTTAGTGTGGCGGCATGACCGAACCGCTGGTCGAGCGCATGCGGGCGTTCGGGACCACGATCTTCGCCGAGATGACCGACCTGGCCGTGCGGACGGGCGCCATCAATCTGGGCCAGGGCTTCCCGGACACCGGCGGCCCGCCGCAGATGCTGGAGCACGCCGCGCAGGCGATCGCCGAGGGCGACAACCAGTACCCGCCCGGCCCCGGCGTCCCCGAGCTGCGGCGGGCCGTGGCCGCCCAGCGCGCCGAGCGGTACGGGCTGCACTACGACCCCGACGGCGAGGTGCTGGTGACCGTGGGCGCCACCGAGGGCATCGCCGCGGCGATCCTGGCGCTGGCCGGGCCCGGCGACGAGGTGGTGGTGTTCGAGCCCTACTACGACTCCTACACCGCCATGATCGCGCTGGCCGGGGCGGTGCGGCGGCCGGTCACGCTGCGGCCGGCCGGCGGCCGCTTCACCTTCGACCCCGACGAGCTGCGCGGCGCGGTCGGCCCCCGCACCCGGCTGATCCTGGTCAACTCCCCGCACAACCCCACCGGCACCGTCTTCACCCGCGCCGAGCTGGAGGTCATCGCCGCCCTGTGCCGCGAGCACGACCTGATCGCCGTCACCGACGAGGTCTACGAGTACCTCACCTTCGACGGCGTCGAGCACGTGCCGCTGGCCTGCCTGGAGGGCATGCGGGAACGCACCGTGGCGATCTCTTCGGCGGGCAAGACCTTCTCGGTCACCGGCTGGAAGACCGGCTGGGTCACCGGGCCGGCCCCGCACGTGCGGGCCGTGCAGACCGTCAAGCAGTTCCTGACCTACGCCGCCGCGGCGCCCTGGCAGCGGGCGGTGGCCTACGCGCTGACCAGCCAGCGGGAGTGGGTGGCCGGGCTGCGCGATGCGCTGCAGGCCAAGCGGGACCGGCTGATCGCCGGGCTGGAGGCGGCCGGCTTCACCGTCTACCGGCCGCAGGGCACCTACTTCGTGCAGGCCGACATCCGCCCGCTGGGCTTTACCGACGGCATGGAGCTGGCCCGCGCCCTGCCGCACAAGGCCGGGGTGGTGGCCGTGCCCAGCCAGGTCTTCTACGACCACCCCGAGGCCGGGGCGCACTTTCTGCGCTTCGCCTTCTGCAAGCAGGACCACGTCATCGACGAGGCGGTCCACCGCCTGTCCGCGCTGCGCTGAAGGAACATCCGCAAGGACGAGCCGCCCGAAGACCGCCGTCGGGCAGAGGCGCGCCCGAACGCGGAGGGTGTTTTTGCAACGACCCTCGGTTGCGGCGGATCCCGTATACGCTCTCTGCCGTGGCCGCACCGACGCTTAACCAGCCCCAGTTCCCCGACGACGACGGCAGCGCCCATCCCGGACTGCGGGACGCGCTCGCCGAGTACGCCGCAGGACGGGTGAGCGAGCACACCGTGCTCCAGCAGCTTTCCGAGGCCCGCCTGCTGCTGCCGGTGGTCCCCCTCCCGCCCGAACAGCGGCACCAGGCCGGCTGCCGGTCGCACCACGACCATGACCACGACCACGATCACCACGACCACGGCGCCGCGATGGCCACGCCCACCCTCATCGGCGAGGACGGGCGGCGCGGCTACCTGGGCTTCACCTCGCTGGAGTCGCTGCAGAAGTGGCGCGCCGACGCCCGGCCCGTTCCCGTCCGCGCCCAGGACGCCTGCCGCTCCGCCCTGGAGCACAACGCCCACGCCCTGGTGGTCGATGTGGCCGGGCCCGTGCCGTTCGCGGTGGACGGGCTGCGGCTGCACCTGCTCGCCGAGGGGCAGGCCATCCCGCCGCCGCACGAGGACCCCGAGGTGCTGGCCGCCGTCAACGCCGCCTTCGGCGGCGAGCAGGGGGTCTGCGGGGTGCGGGTCGGCCGCGGCCGGTCGGCCGAGCTGGCCATCCGCTGCGGAATCGCCCCCGGCCACGATGAGCGCGCCACCATCCAGCGGGTCTCCGACCGGCTCGCCGAGCTGCTGCGCGGCCGGATCGTCGGCGGCGTCGAGCTGACCGTCAGCCGCGGCTCCCTGGACTGACGCGGCGGGCATGGACACGGCCCACCCGCTCAGGGCGCCGGCCCGCAGGCGGCGTGAACGCCTTCTCCCCCTCGGCGTTCCCGCGCTGGCCGTGGCGGCGCTGGGCCTGACGGCCCGGCATTTCGGCCCGCGCCCGGAGGCGGCCGCGCTGGCCTGCCTGCTGCTCGCCGCCTGGCGGGACGGCCGGGTCCGCGTGCCCGACCCCGCCGAGCCGGCCCTGGGACGGCGGTGGGCGGCCCCGCTGACGCGCCGCCCCGCGCTGACCGCCGCGCTGGCGGCGGCGGTGGTCACCGCGCTGGCCTGGCGGATCGGAGCGCGCCCGGAACTGGCGGCCTTCGCCTGGTTCGGCACCGCCGCCACCGCCTTGGCGATCATCGACGCGGAGACCAAACGGCTGCCCGACCCGCTGACGCTGCCGTCCTACCCGGTCGGCATCGCGCTGCTGGGCGCGGCCGCGCCGTTCACCGCCGACGGCGGCGCCCGCTACCTGCAGGCCCTGATCTGCATGGGGGCGCTGTGGCTGCTGTATGCGGCCCAATGGTTCCTGCTGCCCGGCCGGCTCGGCTTCGGGGACGTCAAGCTGGCCGGGATCTGCGGCCTGCACCTGGGCTGGCTCGGCCCCGGCGCGGTCATCGTCGGCGCCATGGCCGGCCATGTGATCTTCCTCCCCTACGCGCTGGCGCTGCTGGCCACCGGCGGCGCGGGGCGGCGCACCCAGCTCCCCTACGGCCCGTTCATGATCGCCGGTGCCCTGCTGGCGGTGCTGGTCTACGCCCCCGCCTCGGCCGGTTGAGCCGGGCCCGCCGGGACGCGGCGGCCGCACCGCACGGGCCGGGCCGCGGACTCCAATAGGATCGTGCCCATGCTGCGCTGGTTGACCGCGGGGGAGTCGCATGGCCCGGCCCTCGTCGCGATCGTCGAAGGGCTTCCGGCGGGCGTGCAGGTGACCTCGGGCGACATCGCCGAGGAGCTGCGCCGCCGCCGGCTGGGGCACGGGCGGGGCGCCCGGATGAAGTTCGAACAGGACGAGGTCACGATCACCGGGGGCATCCGGCACGGCCGCACCCTGGGCGGCCCGGTGGCCATCGAGGTCGGCAACACCGAGTGGCCCAAGTGGGAGACGGTGATGGCCGCCGACCCGGTGGACCCGCAGGTGCTGGCCGGCCAGGCGCGCAACGCGCCGCTGACCCGGCCCCGCCCCGGGCACGCCGACCTGGTCGGCATGCAAAAGTACGGCTTCGACGACGCCCGCCCGGTGCTGGAACGGGCCAGCGCACGCGAGACCGCCGCGCGGGTGGCGCTCGGCGCGGTCGCCAAGGCGTTCCTGCGGCAGGCGCTGGGCGTGGAGGTGCTCAGCCACGTGGTGGCGCTGGGCGAGGTGACCGCCCCCGAGGGGCTGCAGCCCACCCCGGCCGACCTGCCGGCGATCGACGCCGACCCGGTGCGCTGCTTCGACGCCGAGACCAGCGCCGAGATGGTGGCCCACATCGATGCGCTGCGCAAGGCCGGCGACACCATCGGCGGGGTGGTGGAGGTGCTGGCCTACGGCCTGCCCCCGGGCCTGGGCAGCCACGTCCACTGGGACCGCAGGCTGGACGCCCGGCTGGCCGGCGCGCTGATGGGCATCCAGGCCATCAAGGGCGTGGAGATCGGCGACGGCTTCGCCACCGCCCGCCGTCCCGGCTCCCGCGCCCACGACGAGATCGAGGACGGGCCCGACGGGCTGCGCCGCCGCACCAACCGCGCCGGAGGCGTGGAGGGCGGCATGACCACCGGCGAGGTGCTGCGGGTGCGGGCGGCGATGAAGCCGATCTCCACCGTGCCGCGCGCCCTGGACACCGTGGACGTGACCACCCGCGAGCCGGCCAAGGCCATCAACCAGCGCAGCGACGTGACCGCGGTGCCGGCCGCCGGGGTGGTCGCCGAGGCGATGGTGGCGCTGGTGCTGGCCGACGCCGCGCTGGAGAAGTTCGGCGGCGACTCGGTGGAGGAGACCGCCCGCAACGCCCAGGGCTACCTGTCCTCGCTGATCATCAAGTAGGAAGCGACCTCATGAAGCGACCTCGGGCCGTGCTCATCGGCCCGCCGGGCTCGGGCAAGACCACGGTCGGCCGGGCGCTGGCCGACCGGCTCGGCGCGGCGTTCCGCGACACCGACGCCGATGTGGAGGCCACGGCGGGCAAGCCGATCAGCGAGATCTTCATCGACGACGGCGAGGAGCGCTTCCGCGCCCTGGAACGGGAGGCGGTGGCCGCCGCGCTGGCCGAGCACGAGGGCGTGCTGGCGCTGGGCGGCGGCGCGATCCTCGATGCGGGGACCCAGCGGCTGCTGGCCGGCCACACCGTGGTCTACCTGCAGGTGGGGCTGTCGGAGGCGGTCAAGCGCGTCGGGCTGGGCGCGGCCCGCCCGCTGCTGGTGCTCAACCCGCGCAGCCAGTTGCGCAAGCTGATGGAGCAGCGGCGGCCGATCTATGAGCGGCTGGCGACGATCACCGTGGACACCGACGGCCGCGAGACGGCCGAGGTCGTCGACGAGCTGGCCGCCGCGCTGACCGAGGAGGCCCCGTGAGCGCCACCAGGATCACCGTGCGCGGCGAAAGCCCCTATGAGGTCGTCATCGGCACCGGCGTGCTGGAGGAGCTGCCCGGCCTGCTGGGGGAGAAGGTCCGCACCGTCGCCGTGGTGCACGATGAGGCCCTGCCGGAGATCGCCGGGCCGGTGTGCAAGGCGCTGGAGGAGGCCGGCTACACCGCATGCCCGCTGCCGGTTCCCAGCGGCGAGGCCGCCAAGGAGATCGGCGTGCTGGCCGGGCTGTGGTCGGACTTCGCCCGCCTGGGCGTCACCCGCAGCGATGCGGTCGTCGGCGTCGGCGGCGGCGCCACCACCGACCTGGCCGGGTTCGCCGCCGCCTCCTGGCTGCGCGGCGTGCGGGCGGTGCTCGTCCCCACCACCCTGCTGGGCATGGTGGACGCCGCGGTCGGCGGCAAGACCGGCATCAACATCGCCGAGGGCAAGAACCTGGTGGGCGCCTTCCACCCCCCCTCCGGGGTGTTGTGCGAGCTGTCGGCGCTGGCGACCATGCCGCACCAGGACTACATCAGCGGCCTGGCCGAGGTCATCAAGGCCGGGTTCATCGCCGACCCGAAGATCCTGGAGCTGGTGGAGGCCGACCCGGCCGGCGCCGCCTCGCCCACCGGGACGCACACCCGCGAGCTGGTCGAGCGGGCCGTGCGCGTCAAGGCCGAGGTGGTCTCGGCCGACCTGCGCGAAAGCGGGCTGCGGGAGATCCTCAACTACGGCCACACCCTGGGACACGCCATCGAGAAGGCCGAGGACTACCGCTTCCGGCACGGCCATGCGGTCGCCATCGGCATGGTCTACGCCGCCGAGCTGGCCCGCCTGACCGGGCGGCTGGATGCGGCGACCGTCGAGCGGCACCGCACGGTCTTGACCTCCGTGGGGCTGCCGACCGGTTACCGGGCCGACGCCTGGCCCGCGCTGCGCGAGGGCATGCGGGTGGACAAGAAGGCGCGGGGCGCCACGCTGCGCCTGGTGGTGCTGGACGGCCTGGCCCGCCCCGGCCGCCTGGAGGGCCCCGCCGACGAACTGCTGGCCGCCGCCTACAAGGAGATCGCCGAGTGAGACACGTCCTGGTGCTCAACGGTCCCAACCTGCGTCGTCTCGGCACCCGCGAGCCGGATGTGTACGGCGTGCAGACGTTCGCGGACCTGGAGGCGTTGTGCCGGGAGACCGGCCGCCGGCTGAGCCTGCACGTCGATGTGCGGCAGACCGACGACGAGGCCGAGATGATCAGGTGGGTGCACGAGGCGGCCGACTCCCGGCTGCCGATCGTGATCAACCCGGCGGCCTTCACCCACTACTCCTATGCGCTGCGCGACGCCCTGGCCCAGCGCACCGCGCCGCTGGTGGAGGTGCACATCTCCAACCCGGCCGCCCGTGAGGAGTTCCGCCACAACTCCGTGGTCGCCGGCGTCGCCGACGGCACCATCGCCGGTTTCGGCCTGTACTCCTATGTCCTGGCGCTGCAGGCCGTCGCCGAGATGCTGGCCAGGGAAGAGGCCCGCTGAGTAAGCTCCCGCTTATGCTGCGGCGGCGGGACAAGATTTTGTGCGGGATCTACGCGGTCATCGCCGCCGGTGCGCTGATCGCCACCTGGTCGCAGAACATCCGCTTCTTCCTCCAGGACGGCAACGGCGGGCTCGTGGGCTTCCTGGAGGGCGCCTGGGCCAACCCGGCCGCCGCCTCGCTGTCCAACGACGTGGTGTTCGTGGCGCTGGCCGCGGTGGTGCTCATGGTGAACGAGGCGCGCCGGTGGGGCGTCCGCCACGTGTGGGCGTATGTGATCGGCTCGGCGCTCATCGCCATCAGCGTCACCTTCCCGCTGTTCCTCATCGCCCGCCAGCTGCGCATCGCCGCCCGCCGGGCCGAAGCGGCCGCCTCCGCCTGACGGTCCGGCCGCGCCGTCAGCGGTCCCGGACGGCGGCGCGGGTCAGTTCCTTGAGCTCGGCGACCACGTCGTCGAGCGGCCGCACGTCGCGGTGCGCCCGGCACAGCAGGGTGGCGCCCTCCACCGCCGCCACGATCAGCCGGGCCAGCCGGGCGGCCCGCGCGTCGGGGATGCCCGCGTTGGCCAGGCCGGTGGCCAGCGTGTCCTGCCAGCGGTCGAACACCGCCGCGGCGGCCTCGGCCAGCTGCGGGACCTCGTCGTGGCACTCGACGGTGACGGCCGCCACCGGGCAGCCGGCCCGGAACCCGCTTTTGATCAGCACCCCGCGCCACCAGCCCACGAAGGCGTCCACGGCGGCGGCCGGGTCGCCGCCCTCCATGGCCTTTTCGATGCCGGCGTTGAGGAACTCGCCGGCGTACCGCACCGCCTCCTGGGCCAGCTGCACCTTGCCGCCGGGGAAGTGGTGGTAGATCGACCCGCGCGGCGCCCCGCTGTGCGCGATGACGTCGCGGAACCCCGTCCCGCTGTAGCCGCGCTCACGGAACAGGTAGGCGGCGCTGCGCACCATGCGCTCCCGGCTGTCGGTTGCCATGGTCATTGATTATGACATTCGTCATAGGGATGTCGACTTGACCATGACGAGTGTCATAGGAAAACGTGTCTATGACGGTCGTCATACAGAGAGGGCGGTGACATGGCGGACACGCGGCAGCGGGACGGCCTGCAGCGGCTCCGGGAGCCGTGCGCGCAGGGCGCCGCGCGGCTGGGCGGCGTGGGCGGACCGCGCCGCGAGGGAACCGCCGTCCACCGCCGGGGCCGCATCACCGGCGGGGCGGGCGGGCCGGCGGCGCACGGGACCGCCACCCGCATGATCTTCTCGCCGGCCGCCTCCCAGTAGGGTCGTGGGGACCGCCTGGGAAGGAGAGAGCGGCATGATCGATCTGCAGCGCGACGGAGACGTGCTCGTCCTGCGGCTGGAGGAGGGGGAGAACCGCTTCAGCCCCGGATTCCTGGACGGCGTGCTGGAGGCCCTGGACGCCGCGGAGAAGGCCGAGGGGCCGCGCGCGCTCGTCACCGTCGGGGCCGGCAAGTTCTACTCCAACGGGCTGGACCTGGACTGGCTCGGCGCCAACCGCGACAAGCTCGGCGACTATCTGCGGCGGGTGCAGGAGATGTTCGCCCGGCTGCTGGAGCTGCCCATGCCCACCGTGGCGGCCGTCAACGGTCACGCCTTCGCCGGCGGCGCCATGCTGGCGCTGTGCCACGACTTCGCCGTCATGCGCACCGACCGCGGCTTCTTCTGCCTGCCCGAGGTCGACCTGGGCATGAACTTCACCCCCGGCATGAGCGCCCTCATCCAGGCCAGGCTGCCCAAGGTCACCGCGCACGAGGCGATGATCACCGGACGCCGCTACACCGCGCAGGAGGCGCTGGCGGCGGGGATCGTCTCCCAGGCCGTCCCCGAGGAGCAGGTACTGCCGGCCGCGCTGGAGCGGGCGGCGGGACTGGCGGGCAAGGACGGGCCGACCGTCGCCAAGATCCGCACCCGCATGTACGCCCAGGTCCTGGAGGCGCTGCGGGGCCCACTGTCGTGACGGGGAAACGGCGGGCTACGCTCGTCGTTCACATGCTGAACCAGATTCGGTTTACACCGGGGAGGAACGCCGGATGCGCATCGGGATGTCACTGAGCTACTCGGGCGGCTTCAAGGAGACCGTGGAGGAGCTGGCCGACTACGAAAAGGCCGGCCTGGACATCGTGTTCGTCGCCGAGGCCTACAGCTTCGACGCCGTCAGCCAGCTCGGCTACATCGCGGCCAAGACCGAACGCCTGCAGATCGCCTCCGGCATCCTGCCGATCTACACCCGGACCCCCACCCTGCTGGCGATGACCGCGGCCGGCCTGGACTACGTCTCCGACGGCCGCTTCACCCTCGGCCTGGGCGCCTCCGGCCCGCAGGTCATCGAAGGCTTCCACGGCCTGCCCTACACCGCCCCCCTGGGCCGCACCCGCGAGGTCATCGAGATCTGCCGCCAGGTCTGGAAGCGCGAGCGCGTCCAGTTCCAGGGCAAGTATTACCAGCTGCCGCTGCCGCCGGAGAAGGGCACCGGACTGGGCAAGCCGCTCAAGCTGATCAACCACCCGGTCCGCGAGCGCATCCCGGTGCTGATCGCCGCCATCGGCCCCAAGAACGTGGAGATGGCCGCCGAGATCGCCGAGGGCTGGCTGCCGATCTTCTACATGCCGGAGAAGGCCGCCGACGTGTGGGGCGAGGCGCTGGCGGCCGGCAAGGCCAAGCGCGACCCCTCCCTGGGCGAACTGGACGTGGTGGCCTCCGCCCCGCTGGCCATCGGCGACGACGTCGAGGGCTACCTGGAGTTCGGCCGTCCCATGCTCGCCCTCTACATCGGCGGCATGGGCGCCAAGGGCAAGAACTTCTACAACGACCTGTGCCGCCGCTACGGCTGGGAGAAGGAGGCCGAGGAGATCCAGGACCTGTACCTGTCGGGCAAGAAGGACGAGGCCGCCGCCAAGGTCCCGCTGGAGCTGCTGCGCAGCACCTCCCTGATCGGGCCGGAGTCCTACGTCAAGGAGCGGCTGGCCGCCTTCAAGGAGTCGGGCGTCACCACGCTCAACGTCACCCCGATCGCCGGTGACCACAAGGCCCGCGTGGCCCTGATCGAGAAGATCAAGGAGCTGGCCGCCGAGGTCTGAGATCGCCAGGCGCCGAGAGCCGCCCGGTCACCGGCGCCGGTGACCGGGCGGCCCCGGTGCGCAGGCGGTTTCACCTCCTCCCCGGCCGGGGTAGGCGGACCGACGATCCCGTCCGGCCGAGGACGGGCGATCGCAGAGAAAGAACCGGAACTTCGATGAGCGATCTCCACGCCGAGCGCCGGCGGCGGCTGGCCGGACTGGTCGCCGCCGACGGCCACGACGCCGCGCTGATCACCCGCCTGGTGAACGTGCGCTACCTGACCGGGCTGGCCAGCTCCAACGCCGCGCTGCTGGTGCCCGCCGACGGGGAGGCGGTGCTGGCCACCGACTCCCGCTACGCCGGCACCGCCGCCGCGCTCTGCCCCGGCCTGGAGACCGTCATCGACCGCGACACCGCCGGGACGCTGCTGAAACGGGCCGCCGGCGCGGGAGTGCGCACGCTGGCCTTCGAAGCCCACGACCTGACCGTGGAACGGCACGCCGAACTGACCGAGAAGGCCGGGGAGGGCACGTCCCTGGTCCCGCTCGGCCGCCGGGTCGAGCAGCTGCGCACGGTCAAGGACGAAAGCGAGATCGCCCTGCTGCGGCAGGCGTGCGCCATCACCGACGAGGCCTTCGCGGCCGTGCTGCCGCTGATCCGGCCCGGCCTCACCGAACGGCAGCTGGCGGTGGAACTGGAACGGCGCATGGTGGACCTGGGCGCCGAAGCGCCGGCCTTCGAGTCGATCGTGGCCGCCGGCCCCAACGGCGCGATCCCGCACCACCGCCCCGGCGATCGCCCCCTGGCCGAAGGCGACCTGGTCACCATGGACTTCGGCGCCCGCTGCGGCGGCTACCACGCCGACATGACCCGCACCGTGGCCATCGGCCGCGTCGCCGACTGGCAGCGCGAGATCTACCAGCTGGTCGCCGCGGCCCAGCGCGCCGCGCTGCAGGCCATCGTCCCCGGCGCCGACGTCCACGACGTCGATGCCGCCGCCCGGAACATGATCGACGAGGCCGGGCACGGCGCCGACTTCCCGCACGGGCTCGGGCACGGAGTGGGCCTGGAGATCCATGAGGCGCCGCTCTTGGGGTACGGCAAGACCGGTAAACTGAGCGGTCGGGTTCCGATCACCGCCGAGCCCGGGGTGTACCTTGCGGGCCGGGGCGGAGTCCGCATCGAGGACACCCTGGTGGTCCGGGCGGACGGGCCCGAGATCCTCACCAAGACGACCAAGGACCTGCTCGTGGTGTGACACCGGCCGCCCGGCCGGGGCCGGCGGGCGGGGCCGCGACCGGGAGAAGCACCGTGACCACCACGAACGACCTGAAGAACGGCATGACGCTGAACCTCGACGGCCAGCTGTGGACCGTCCTGGAGTTCCAGCACGTCAAGCCAGGCAAGGGCGGCGCGTTCGTGCGCACCAAGCTCAAGAACGTGCTCTCCGGCAAGGTCGTGGACAAGACCTTCAACGCCGGTGTCAAGGTCGAGGTCGCCAGCGTCGACAAGCGCGAGATGCAGTACCTGTACCGTGAGGGCGAGGACTTCGTCTTCATGGACACCGAGACCTACGACCAGCCGCACATCCCGGCGGCCACCGTGGGGGACGCGGCCAACTACCTGCTGCCCGAGCAGACCGCGGTGGTGGCCTTCCACAACGAGACCCCGCTGTATGTGGAGCTGCCCGCCGCGGTGGTGCTGGAGGTCACCCACACCGAGCCGGGCCTGCAGGGCGACCGCTCCACCGGCGGCACCAAGCCCGCCACCTTGGAGACCGGGGCCGAGATCCAGGTGCCGCTGTTCATCACCACCGGCGAGAAGGTCAAGGTCGACACCCGCACCGGCGAGTACCTCGGCCGGGCCTGATGACAGCCGAAGGCGGCGGCGCGGCGGAAGACCACCCGCCGCGCCCTGCAGGCGGTGAGCCGTTGAGCGGAGCGAGGTAATGGCAGCACGCACCAAGGCCCGCAAGCTGGCCCTGGACATCCTGTACGCCGCCGAGATGCGCGGCGAGCGGCCCACCGACGTGCTCGCCCAGCGCGGCCGTCCCAACACCGACGAGATCTCCGCCCGCGAGCACGCCGTCCGGCTGATCGAGGGCGTGCAGGAGCACCGGGAGCGGATCGACGAGCTGCTGGCCACCTACGCCACCGGCTGGACGCTGGACCGCATGCCGGCCGTCGACCGCAACCTGTTGCGGCTGGGCGCCTATGAGCTGCTGTGGGTCGACGACGTGCCCGACGGCGTGGCCATCGCCGAGGCGGTGGCACTGGCCACCGAGCTGTCCACCGACGAGTCCCCCCGCTTCGTCAACGGGCTGCTGTCCCGGCTGCAGCGGCTCAAGCCGTCCCTGGCCCTGTAGGCGCGGTCTAGGGTGGTGTCATGACCGACACCATCGGCGGCGCCGGAGATGTGATCATGGGCACTCGGGGAAGCGGACGGGTGCGGACCGCCGTGCTGTGGCAGGCGCTGCGCCGCACGGTGGACGAGCTGGCGAGCACCAGGCCGGGCGGCCTGGAAGTGATCGACGCCGGCGGCGGCACCGGCGGCCTGGCCGTTCCGCTGGCCTCCCTGGGGCACAAGGTGACGGTGGTGGACGCCAGCCCCGATGCGCTGGCCGCCCTGGAACGCCGCGCCGCCGAGGCGGGCGTCGCCGTGGCGTCGGTGCAGGGCGACGCCGGCGACCTGCTGGACCTGATCGGCCCCGGGCGGGCCGACCTGGTGCTGTGCCACAGCGTGCTGGAGTACACCGACGACCCGGCCGCGGTGATGGCCGCGCTGGCCGGCACGGTCCGCCCCGGCGGGGCGGTCAGCGTGCTGGTGGCCGGCCGGCTCGCCGCCGCCGTGCACCGCGCCCTGACCGGCCACTTCGATCAGGCCCGCCGGGCGCTGACCGACCCGGCCGGCCGGTGGGGTGAGCGCGACCCGGTGCCGCTGCGCTTCACCCGGCAGACGCTGACGGAGCTGGCCGAGGGCGCCGGGCTGCGCGTGGCCGAGCTGCAGGGGGTGCGGATCTTCGCCGACCTGGTGCCGGGGGCGCTGCTGGACGGCGAGGCGGAGGCCGTGCAGTCGCTGATCGAGCTGGAGACGGCCGCGTCCGTCCACCCGGTGCTGCGCGATCTGGCCACCCAGCTGCATCTGCTGGCCCGCAAGTAGCCCGGCTACCCTCGATCGGGTGAGCCGCAAGCAGCAGCTGCCCCGCCCGGGGCCGCCGCCCGGCCCGCCGGCCGACGACACCGGCTGCGGCATCCTGCACGTCGACATGGACGCCTTCTACGTCAGCGTCGAGCTGCGGGAACGTCCCCAGCTGCGCGGGCGCCCGGTGATCGTGGGCGGGACCGGCGGACGCGGGGTGGTCGCCTCCGCCTCCTATGAGGCCCGCGCCTTCGGGGTGCACTCGGCGATGCCCATGGCCCGGGCCCGGCGGTTGTGCCCGCAGGCGGTGGTGCTGCCGCCCCGGCACGAGGTCTACGCCCGCGTCTCCGCCGAGATCATGGAGATCTTCCGGGCCGTCACCCCGCTGGTGGAGCCGCTGGCCCTGGATGAGGCGTTCTTGGACGTCAGCGGGGCGCGCCGGCTGCTGGGCCGGCCGGCGGAGATCGGCCGGCGCATCCGCGCGCAGGTCGCCGCGCAGCAGGGCATCACCTGCTCGGTGGGGGTGGCCGCCACCAAGTTCGTCGCCAAGCTGGCCTCCACCCGCTGCAAACCCGACGGCCTGCTGGTGGTGCCCACCGAGCAGGTGGTGGAGTTCCTGCACCCGCTGCCGGTGGCCGTGCTGTGGGGAGTGGGGGAGCGCACCGAGCAGCGGCTGCGCCGCCTGGGCCTGCGGACCGTGGGGGACCTGGCCCGCTACCCGGTGGCGGCGCTGCGCCGCGAGCTGGGCGATGCGCTGGGCGAGCACTTGCACGAACTGGCCTGGGGACGCGACCGGCGGCCGGTCACCCCGCACTCGCCCGACAAGAGCATCGGCGCCGAGGAGACCTTCGAACGCGACATCGCCGACCCCGAGCTGATCCGGCGGGAGCTGCTGCGGCTGTCGGAACGGGTCGGGGCGCGGCTGCGGGCCGCCGGGCTCGCCGGCCGGACCATCGGCGTCAAACTGCGCACCGACCGGTTCCGCACCCTGACCCGGGCCCGCACCTTGGACGAGCCCACCGATCTCTCCCGGGTGATCTACCTCACCTCGTGTGAGTTGTACGAGGCCGCAGGGCTGAGGGGGGTGCCGCTGCGGCTGGTGGGCGTCCGTGTGGAGAACCTCACTCCACCCGGGCGCACCCCGCGGCAACTGGCCTTGGACGAGGCGGAAAACTCCTGGCGGGAGGCCGAACGCGCGGTGGACCAGGTGGTCCGGCGCTTCGGCAAGGGAATGGTCCGTCCCGCCTCGCTCGTCGACCGGCCCGGCGGGCGTGGCGACAACTGTGACGGAAGTGACGTGAGAGCTTAAAGAGGTTGTCGAGGCTACCCGCCGATGACCTCACGGTGGAGGTTTCCTTTCGAACACTCGTTGGGCCTCGTATTGTGGGCATATCACCGTTGAGTTCTCCGTCCGTCATCGGGATCCCCGATGCGGGGCTGTCGTTGGGAGGCGCCGTGCCGCTCTCTGAGCACGAGCAGCGTCTGCTCGACCAGATCGAGCGGGCGTTGTACGCCGAGGATCCGAAGTTCGCGCACGCCGTCCGCGCCAAGGATCCTCAGGTGCATTACAAGCGCCGGATCGTCAAGGCGGTCCTCGGTTTCGTGCTGGGCGTGGTGGTGTTGATGACGGGCCTGGTCATCAACGCGGGCACCGCCACGATCGTGGTCAGCGTCGCCGGCTTCCTGCTCATGGTGCTCTGCTGCGTGTGGGGCCTGACCAGCTGGAAGCGCATGGCGGGCATCGGCACCGACCCCGATTCGGCCGCCCGCCCGCGCCTGGGCGGCGTCCGCCGGCCGGCTCGGGGCGGCTTCATGGAGCGCCTGGAGGAGCGCTGGCGCCGCCGCATGGAGGGCCAGTGACCCTTGCCGGCCGCCGCCCGTGAACGGCCGGCCGCAGAACCCTCCTCATCTCAAGCATTCCCAGCGCCCCGAGAACACCGGGTCCCGCCGCGGATCCGCCATGCCTTCCCGGGGCCGCTTCGTCTGCGCGGCATGCCCGCCCTGCGCAGGCGGTCTGCGCCGGCTCGGCGGACGTCCCCATCAGCGACGCCTCGCACCCGTCACCTCCGCCCGCAAGACTCATCTCCGCCCGCAAGGCGCCGTCCACCGCGGGCGTCCAAAGGCTCAAGCGCCGGGCGCTTGACGCGCGACGCAGAGCGCCCCTTCCGGCGGGCGGGCGATCAGCGACGGAAGACGCGGCGCAAGACCACGCCCAACCGGTGAGCATCGAAGCGCCCCAGATCGGCCGCGAACCGTGCGGCGCCCTCCCGCAGGCCCTCCATCGTCGAGGGCGGGGCCAGCCGGGCCCGCCAGCGGGTGCGCCGGTCCACCGCCGCCCCGAACGCCTCCCGCACGATCCGGATGTCTTCGCCCAGGGTGTCGGCGGGGGCGGGGACGCGCGCATAGCGGGCCCGCTCCTCTGCCCTGGCCAGCCGCTCCAGCGCGGCGACGGCCGGTGAACCCGGCTCCAGCGTCCGGCTCAGCCGGCGCGCGGTGGCCCGGGGGCTTTCACCGGACCGCCAGGCCAGGCCGTGATCGATGGCCTCGGCGCGCAGCTCCCGCCAGGCGGCGTGCGCGGCCGCACCCGGATCGGACGGCGCCTGGCCCCCGCCCCGTCCGCCGCCTGCGAGCCGCCGCCCGGCGGCGCCGGCCGGCGCCACCTGCGCCCAGCGCCGCCGCCGCGCCAGCGACCGGGCGGCCATCGGGGCGCTCAGGACCAGCGCCGTCAGCAGGCCGGCGGCGATCCAGCCGAACGGACCGCCGCCGTCTGCGGCATCGGCCGCCATCTCCCGCCCGGCCTGCGGGGCGTCCCGGTCGGCGAGACGGCCGGCGCCGGGCGTGGCGTCCGGGGTCTGCGCGGCCTGAGAGGGGGAGGGCTCGGCGGCGTCCGGGGCACTGGCCTGCGGCTGCCGGTTGTCCTCGCCGCTTTCCCGGGTGTAGGAGGGGACGGTGGCGCTGCCCTGCCCGCCGGGCCCGGCCGGGGTCGGCTCGAACCGCACCCAGCCGGCGCCCTCGAAGTACAGCTCCGGCCAGGCGTGCGCGTCCCGGGAGCGGACCACCCAGCGTCCGTCGGGGGCCTGCGTCCCGGAGGTGTACCCCATGGCGACTCGGGCCGGGATGCCCAGCAGCCGGGCCATCAACGCCATCGACGCCGCGAACTGCTCGCAGTACCCCCGCCTGTTGACCAGCAGGAAGTCCACCAGGTCAGAGGTCGCCCGGGGCGCGATCGCGCTGGTGTCGTAGACGAACCGGTCGCCGGTGGTGAACCAGCGCTGCAGCCGGCGCGCCTGCTCGTACTGCGACCGGGCCCCGGCGGTGATCTGCTCGGTCAACCGCCGCACCTGTGGGGGGAGGTCACCGGGCACCCCCAGGTACCGGCGCAGCACCTCCGCGGCGGGGGAGGGGGCCTGGGCCAGCTGCCGGGGAGTGGGCTCGGCGCGCAGGCTGGAGACCGTGTAGGTGCGTCCGGCGGCCTCGTCGCGCAGCGAGTAGATCATCAGCGACGGCGCGTGCACCCGCCAGTCGCCGCCGATCGACACCATGGCCGGCGCATAGGGGACCGGCAGGAAGTTCATGTTCCGTACGTGCGAGGCCACCGAGATCCGCGTGGTGACCGGGCGGCTGCGCACGGCCGACAAACCGGGCGGGGCCGGCAGGGGGCGGCCTTCGGTGATCCGGTCGCGCGGCGAGCTCTGCAGCGGGCTGTAGGTCCAGTGGTCCCCGTCGAACCGGTCGAGCGCGAACAGCCGCAGATAGTCGGGGGCTTGGTCGTCGGTGCGGTAGACGAGCACGACCTCGTCGCTTTGGCGGGTCAGCTCCCGCTTCAGGCTGACCAACGGATCGGGGGTGGTCACCGTCTGTGAGCCGCTCTCCCCGGCGCCGGCGCCCAGCCCGAACGGCCCGCGCGGGTGCACCCCCGGCACCACGGTGGGCACCGCCACCGCGATCGCCACCGCCGCCAGCCCCACCCGGTTGCCCGAGGAGGCCATCGGATGCGGCCGGATCCGCCGCGCCGCCGCGGAGCGGGGCGGCACCGGCCTGCCCCAGGCGCGCGTCTGCTCCCGGGAGTCGATCAGCAGCAGCCACAGGAACCCGGCGGCGCCCAGCGCGAACGCCACCCAGCTCAGGCTTTCCTCGCGGATCGCGGCGGGCACGCTGTAGAGCGCCAGCAGCGGCAGCCCGGCCGCGGCGGCCCGGCGCAGCCGCACCGCCAGCAGGTCCACCATGACGGCCACCGCGCCGATGCCCGAGGTGGCCAGCAGCTCGATGCCCGGCCCCGGCGGCACCGGCGCCGCGTACCGGTTGGCCGTCTCCCACCCCTCGCCGGCCAGCTCGGCGAGCCGGGCCAGGGACGCGGGCGTGGGCACTGCGCCCAGCAGCGCCTGGCCGGGGGCGTACCGCAGGGTGAGGTAGGCCAGCAGGAAGAACAGGGCGACCGGCGGGTCGGCCACCGCCGGCAGCCGCAGCCGGCGCGACAGCGCGCCCGCCGCCGCCACCGTCGCGATGGCGCCCACCCCCGACCAGGCCCAGCCGGTCCCCTCGAACAGGGGATAGAGCCCGATCGAGCTCAGCAGCGTCGCCACCGCGGCGACGATCGTCAAATGCACGCGCATGAGCGGCTCCCGTCCCCCTGAACGCCGTCGGGCCTTACGGACTGCTTCGGGCCTGCCGGCGGGGCGCCCGGTCGGCGGCGATCCAGGCGGCGGGCAGCTCGGCGGCCGAGGCGACCACCGTCACCTGCCAGCCCGCGGCGCGCAGCAGCCGGGCGGCCCGGTCGCTCGGGCGGCGCCGGTCACCGGATTGATCCACCATGATCGCCACATGGGCGGCGGCGCCGCGCCGCAGCGCCGCCAGCGCCTGCGCCTCCTGCTCCTCCAGCGCGCCGAGCACCGCGATGACCGGTCCTGCGCCGTTTTCGCCCGGACCGCCGCCGGTCAGCTCGGCCAGGCCGCGGTTCAGCGAGCTCCTCTTGGAGGGCCGCACCCCGGCCAGCAGGTCCAGCAGCGCGCTTTCGAAGGCGGCCGAGGCCTCCAGCGACCGCCCGGCGTCGGTGACCAGCCGCAGCCCCACCCCGGCCCGGCTCAGATGCACGCCCACCGAGGCGGCGATCGACACCGCCTGCTCGAACGACCCGGCCGGCCCCTCCCCGGGGTGCGCGCGGGCCCGGGTGTCCAGCAGCAGCGTGCCGCTGTCGCGCCGGTGCCGCTCCTCGCGGCGCACCATCAGCTCGCCGCGGCGCGCGGTCGACCGCCAGTGCACCCGCCGCAGGTCGTCGCCGTGCCGGTACTCCCGGGGCGCCACATCGTCCTCGCCGGAGCCGGCCAGCGCGCGGGCCGGGCTGTCGCCGCCTCCGCCCCATCCGCCCGGCGGCCGCCCGGCCGGCAGCTCCACCACCTGCGGGGTGACGGTCAGCCGGTCCGCCACGCTGAAGGAGCGGACCAGCTCCACCAGCCCGAACGGGTCGGCCAGCCGCACCGTCAGCGGGCCCACCCGGTGACGTCCGCGCACCTGCGAGCGCACCCGGTAGCTCAGCTCGCGCGACCCCTGCGGCTCGATCCGCTCGATCACGAACCGGGCCCGCCCGCCCAGGGCGTACGGCACCCGGTCCTCCACCAGCAGCAGCCCGCTGGGCAGCCGCGAGACGTTCTGCAGCCGCAGGTCCACCCGGGCCTCGTGCCCCACCGGCACCCTGGCGGGCGCCAGCCGCCGGGCGCACACCAGCCGGTAGCGGGTCCGCGCGACCATCACCGCCGACAGCAGCGGCAGCACCAGCACCAGCATCCCGGCGCGCAGCAGGTCCCGCTCCCCGAGCACGAACGCGCACACGATCGCGGTCACCCCGGCGGCCATGAAGGACCTGCCGCGCGTGGTCAGGCCGCTGAGCGTTCTCCTCACGTCCGCATTCTCCCGTCGCCGAGCCGCCGCCGGGCCGGCTCAGCGGCGCGGACCGGGCACCGGCAGCCGTTCCACCAGGGCGGCCACCACCTGCTCGGGGGTGCGCCGCTCCAGCAGCGCCTCGGGGGTCGGCAGCAGCCGGTGCGCCAGCACCGGGACGGCCAGCGCCTGCAGGTCGTCGGGCACCACATAGTCGCGGTCGTCGAGCGCGGCGTAGGCACGGGCCGCCCGCACCAGCTGCAGCGTCGCCCGGGGCGAGGCGCCCAGCCGCAGATCCGGGTGCTTGCGGGTGGCGGTGATCAGGTCGATGGCGTACTGGCGCACCCCCGGCGACAGGTGAACCTGGCGGATCGCCTCGGCCAGGGCGCGCACGTCGTGGGCGTGCGCCACCGGGGTCAGCCGCTCCAGCGGCGAGGACCGCCCATGGGAGTCGATCATCTCCAGCTCGGCGGCCGGGTCCGGGTAGCCCATGGAGATCCGGGCGGTGAACCGGTCCCGCTGGGCCTCCGGCAGCGGGTAGGTGCCCTCCATCTCCACCGGGTTCTGGGTGGCGATCACCATGAACGGCGACTCCAGCGGGTAGGTGGCGCCGTCCACCGTGACCTGCCGTTCCTCCATGCACTCCAGCAGCGCCGACTGGGTCTTGGGGGAGGCCCGGTTGATCTCGTCGCCGACCACGATGTTGGCGAAGACCGGGCCGGGTTTGAACTCGAACTCGCCCCGTTCGGCGTTGTAGGCGCTCACCCCGGTGATGTCGCTGGGCAGCAGGTCGGGGGTGAACTGCACGCGCCGCACCGAGCAGTCGATGGACCGCGCCAACGCCTTGGCCAGCAGCGTCTTGCCCACGCCCGGCACGTCCTCGATCAGCAGGTGCCCCTCGGCCAGCAGCACCGTCAGCGCCAGCCGGACGGCCCGGGGCTTGCCTTCCACGACCGACTCCACGGCGTTGCGGATCTTGGTTGCGATCTGCACCAGATCGTCCAGCCCTACGCCGCCGTTTCGGGACGCTTCGGGGGCGGGTGCGGGGGGATTCACATATGACTCGCCATGCGTCCCTACTGACACAAACCCTCCTCCGCCACCCCTGCCGCGGTGCCGACCACCGGATAAGGACCGCCGGCCCTGGATGTGGTCTCCTGCGAGGCGATGCACATGCTTTTTGTCTGGCTTAACGACAGTACGTCGTCCGGTCGTTCCGCCGCGATGTTTCATGCGCGGCGGGAGAGTCACCATTCTGCCGCTCCGCGGCGAGTCCGTGGGGATCGGCACAGCCAGGGGACTTGGCCGTTTTGTTCGCGCACTCGCCATGCCCGCCTTCTGCGCCCTCGCTTGGCGCCGTGCCGGGCCGGGAGGCCGCCGGGGAGGGCCGCTGCGGGGCCCGGCCGTGCACCACTTCTCACCACCCCCTTTTGAGCTGCGGTTTTGTCGCCTGAGACGCAATGAGACACGGGTTTAGGCAGTTGACGGTGGGGAGGAGTGGAGTAGAGTGGAGCCGCGTGGGGGGCCGGTCGCGCCCTACGCGGCGCGGGGAGGTGGGCCGGTGTTTCTGGGCACCCATACTCCGCGTCTTGATGAGAAGGGACGGCTGTTCCTGCCGGCGAAATACCGCGAGGAGTTGTCGGGGGGATTGGTGATCACGAAGGGCCAGGAACGCTGCCTCTACGTCTTCCCCGTGGCAGAGTTCCAGCGCATCACCGAGGCCCTGCGCACCGCACCGCTCACCGACAAGGCCCTGCGGGCCTACAGCCGGGTCTTCTTCGCCGGCGCCTGTGACGAGGTCCCCGACAAGCAGGGGCGCATCACCATACCGCCGGCGCTGCGGGCCTACGCCGGTCTCGAACGGGACTGCGCCGTCATCGGGGCCAACACCCGTCTGGAGATCTGGGACGCCCGGGCGTGGCAGAAGTACCTGGAGGCCCAGGAGCCCGCCTTCGCGGATCTGTCGGAGGAGGTGATGCCCGGGATCTTGTGATCGTTCCTGCGCCGGTCGCAACAGACCGGCACGGCCGACGTTCGGCCAGGTCTCCAGCCGCTCTCCGGTCAGCTGACGCAGCTTCCCCGGTGTCAGGTGACGCTCGCCTCCGCGGTGACGCGGCGGCCTCCCGTATCAGGGCAGCGGATGGGGACCTGGCCGGACGAGGTGGCCGGTTCTCGGGGGCACCCACGGGACACGGCGACCCCGCACCGACGGGGCCGGGACGGTGAGCCGTCGCATCATGCGGCCACCGAGTCCTCGTGCGAGCCGTGGCCGACTGTGGCGGTACAAGGGGGGGTAAGGACGTGCAGGACAGCGCTTGCGCGGCGCAGGCCGGCCACATACCGGTACTGCTCGACCGCGTCCTGTCCCTGCTGGCCCCCGCCGTCGAATCCGCCCCCGCCGGGCGCGACCCGCTCTATGTCGACGCCACCTTGGGAATGGGCGGCCATGCCGAGGCCATGCTGCAGGCGCATCCGAGATTGCGCCTGATCGGGCTGGACCGCGACCCCTCCGCCATCGAACGCGCCGGCCGCCGCCTGGCGCGTTTCGCCGACCGCGTGCGCCTGGTGCACGCCGTCTACGACGAGCTTCCCCGCGTGCTGGCGGAGCTGGGCGAGCCGCACGCCGAGGCGATCCTGTTCGACCTGGGAGTCTCCTCCCCCCAGCTGGATGAGGCCGAACGCGGCTTCGCCTACTCCTACGACGCCCCGCTGGACATGCGGATGGACCCCACCCAGCCGCTGACCGCCGCCGACGTGGTCAACGGCTACCCGCCCGAGGAACTGGCCCGCATTCTGCGCGAGTACGGCGAAGAACGCCACGCCCGGCGCATCGCCGCCGCGATCGAACGCGAACGCCGCCGCGCGCCGCTGCGCTCCACCGGGCGGCTGGCCGAGCTGGTGCGCCAGGCCATCCCCGCACCGGCCCGCCGCAGCGGCGGCAACCCCGCCAAACGGACTTTCCAAGCACTGCGCATCGAGGTCAACGGCGAACTGGCGATCTGGGAGCGGGCGCTGCCGGCCGCTTTGCAGGCGCTGCCCGTCGGCGGCCGGGTGGCGGTGCTGTCGTACCACTCGCTGGAGGACCGCATCACCAAGCGGGTGCTGACGGCCTGCAGCACCGACACCACCCCGCCGGGACTGCCCGTCTCGCTGCCGGAGCACCGGCCGACCTTCCGGCTGCTGACCCGGGGCGCCGAGACGCCCGGCGAGGAGGAGATCACGGCCAACCCGCGCGCCGCCTCGGCCCGGCTGCGCGCGGCCGAGCGAATCGGCGAGCCGGTCGCCGCACCGGCGGGTCCAGGAGGCAGGGCATGACCACGACCACCGACCCCGGGTCGCGCCCCACCCGGCGCCCGTCCCGGCGTCCGGCCCGCTCCGGCCGGGCCGTTTCCCAGCGCCCGCACGCCGCCCCGCCGCAGCGGCGGCCCCGCGCCGGGGAACGGGCCGCCCGGGACGGACGACGGGCCGAGGAGTGGGGGCCGGCGCGGCCGGCGGCCCCGCCGCGGACTCCGTTCGTGCTGCTGATCATCGGGTTGCTCGCCGGCGCGCTGGTCAGCCTGCTGCTGCTGAACACGGTGCTCGCCCAGGACGCCTTCGAGCTGAGCCGGCTGCAGCGCAACGTCAAGCTGCTCCAACAGGAAAAGCAGGCCATGGAAAGCGAGATCGCCCGCGAGGAGTCCCCCGAGCGCCTGGCCCGCAAGGCCGAGAACCTCGGCATGGAGCAACCCACCCAGGTCGCCTTCATCGACCCGCACACCCGCCGGGTGGTGGGCGGCGGCCTGCGGCCCGTCCCGCACGCCGCGGCCGCCGCGGCCGCGGCGGCGGGCGCCCTCGGGGTGCCCGGCGCGGTCATCCCGGGCGGTGAGGCGGCCTCCGCGGCCACCCGACCGTGATCGCCGGGGGCAGCGCATGACGACCCGTCCGGGAGGCCCTCCGAGCGGCGGCAGGCGATCTCCGCGCAACCGCGGCGACGACGGCGCCGGCCCGCCCCGCGTCTCCGGACGGCGGGGCGGCCGCCCGCCCGCCGGCGGCGACCGCGTCGGCCGGTCCGACCGCGCCGGCCGGGACGGCGCCGCCCGGCGCGGCCCGGCGGCCGACTCCGCCCCCGTCCGCCCCGCCGCCAGAGACCGGCGGTCCTCCGGCGCGGCGGGCCGGACGCCGTCCGCCGCCCGGCGCCCGGCGCGCACCGAGGCGGCGTCCGTCCGCAGGCTCCCGACCGCCTCCACCGGACGTCCGGGCCGGTCCCGCAGGACCTCCGGCGGCGGCCCGCGCCGCCCCCGCCCGTCCTTCCGCCGCGCCGACCCGATGCGCCGGCTGAACGCCGGGCTGCTGGCCATCGCGTTCGTGCTGTCGCTGTTCGCCGGACGGCTGGTGCAGCTGCAGACCATCGACTCGGAGGTCTACACCGCCCGGGCCCTGCAGCAGCGGCTGCACAAGCTGGAGCTGCCGGCGGTGCGCGGCGACATCACCGACGCCGAGGGCCACCCGCTGGCCAAGACCGTGGAGGCCCGCGCGGTCTTCGCCGACCCGCACCTGATCAAGCCCGAACAGCGGCAGAGGATCGTCTCGGCGCTGGCGCCGCTGCTGGGGCTGGAGGCCGACTGGCTGCTCAAGAAGATCAGCACCCCCAACAGCCGGTTCGTCTACCTGGCCCGGGGCATCGCCCCCGACCAGGGCCGGATGGTGGAGGCGCTGCGCCTGCCCGGCATCGACACCCTCCCCGAATACCGGCGGATCTACCCCAACGACGACCTGGCCGCCGGCGTCATAGGTTTTGTGAACCGAGACGGCAAGGGCGGCGCCGGGCTGGAGTGGGCGCTGGACTCCCAGCTGGCCGGCAAGGACGGCTGGCAGCGCGTGGAGATCAGCCCCACCGGCCAGCACATCCCCATGGGGCAGGACAGCAAGCAGCCGCCGGTGCCCGGCAAGGGCGTGCGGCTGACGCTGCTGCGCGACCTGCAGGCCCACGCCCAGCAGGCGATCGAAAAGCAGGTCAAGGCCACCGGGGCCGACAACGGCAGCGTCATCGTCATGGAGCCCCGCACCGGGCGGATCCTGGCCATGGCCTCCGCCCCCGGATACGACCCCAACCGCTACAGCGAGGCCGACAACTGGCGCAACCCGGTCGTCGAGGACGCCTACGAGCCGGGCAGCACCAACAAGGTCATCACCGCCGCCGCCGTGCTGGAAAAGGGCGGGGTGACGCCCGACACGGTGTACCGGGTACCTTACTCCATCCGCCGCTATGACCGGGTCTTCCACGATTCCAGCCCGCACCCCACCCGGCGGATGACCTTCGCCGGCGTGCTGGCCAAGTCCAGCAACGTCGGCACCATCCTGGCCAGCGAGACCATCACCGACCAGGAGCTGTACGGCTACCTGCGCGCCTTCGGGTTCGGCGAGAAGACCGGGGTGGGCCTGCCGGGCGAGACCCCCGGCCAGCTCAAGCCGCCCTCCCAGTGGTCGGGCACCGACCGCTACCCCATCTCCTTCGGCCAGACCGTCTCGGTGAACGCGCTGCAGATGGCCAGCGTGTACGCCACCATCGCCAACGGCGGGGTCCGCGTCACGCCCACCCTGGTCGCCGGCACCATCGGCCCCGACGGCCGCTTCACCCCCTCCCCCGAGCCGGCCCGGCGGCGGGTGATCAGCGAGCGCACGGCCGATGAGATCATCCGCATGCTGGAGGGCGCCACCGGCGCCGAGGGCACCGCCCCGGCCGCCGCCATCCCCGGCTACCGGGTGGCCGGCAAGACCGGCACCGCCGAGATCGTCAACCCGCGCTGCGGCTGCTACAAGGGCGGCGGCTACACCGCCTCCTTCGCCGGATTCGCCCCCGCCGACGACCCGCAGCTGGTGGTCCAGGTCGTCCTGCAGAAGCCGACGAAGGGAAGCCACTATGGTGGCGACATCGCCGCGCCGGTGTTCCGGGACGTGATGTCCTTTGCGTTGAAGACCCGGAAGATCCCGCCCACCGGGGGAACGGCGCCGAAGATCAGAATCTACGCCCGAGACTGACCACGATCGGTACGGTGAGCGAGTATCTTCCCGCCGTGTCGCCGTAGCGACGTCCGGCCCGCTGACCGCCGCGAAAGAACCATGATGCGCCCGACCACCAATCCCGCCCGCCCGCTGCTGGGGCTGGTCGAGCTGCTGTCCGCTCAGGCGGACGGGCCCGGCCTGGCCAAGGTCGCGGTGACGGGCATCACCCACGACTCCCGGCAGGTGCTGCCGGGGGACCTGTACGTCGCGCTGCCGGGGACCCGCGCCCACGGCGCCGAGTTCGCCGCCCAGGCCGCCGCCGCCGGCGCCGTCGCGATCTGGACCGACCCGGCCGGCCGCCACCGGGCCGCCGCCACCGGGCTGCCGGTGCTGGTCACCGACGACGTCCGCGCCCGCCTGGGCGAGGCGGCCTCCTGGGTGTACGGGGACCCGGCCCGCGACCTGAGCCTGATCGGAGTGACCGGCACCAGCGGCAAGACCACCACCGTCTACCTGCTGGAGGCCGGGCTGCGCGCCGCCGGGGTGGACACCGCGGTGATCGGCACCGTGGAGATGCGCATCGGCGACACCCGGCTGCCCAGCTCGCTGACCACCCCCGAGGCCACCGACCTGCACGCCATCTTCGCCAAGATGCGGGAGGTGGGCGTGGGCGCGGCGGCCATGGAGGTCTCCAGTCACGCCCTGGCCCAGGGACGGGTCGGCGGCACCTGCTACGACGTGGCGGTCTTCACCAACCTCTCCCAGGACCACCTGGACTACCACGCCACCATGGCGGACTACTTCGCCGCCAAGGCCAAACTGTTCACCCCCGCCTACAGCCGGGTCGGCGTCGTCAACGTCGACGACGGCTACGGCCGGGAGCTGACCCGCATCGCCCAGGTCCCGCTGACCACCTTCTCGGCGGCCGGCGACCCGTCGGCGGACTGGCGCGCCGAGGATGTGCGGCTGGGCGCCGACGGCAGCGTCTTCCGCCTGGTGGGGCCCGGCGGCATCGAGGCCGACGTCTCCATCCAGCTGCCCGGCCCGTTCAACGTCGCCAACGCGCTGGCCGCCATCGTCGCGCTGGTGGAGGCCGGGCTGCCGCTGCAGGTCGCGGCGGCCGGGGTCGGCACGCTGACCGGCGTGCCGGGCCGCCTGGAGCCCATCGACGAGGGCCAGGACTTCACCGCCCTGGTGGACTACTCCCACAAACCCGGCGCCGTGGAGGCGGTGCTCACCTCCCTGCGCGAGGTCACCGCCGGACGGCTGATCGTGGTGCTGGGCTGCGGCGGCGACCGGGACCGCGGCAAACGCCCGCTGATGGGCGAGACGGCGGCCCGGCTGGCCGATGTGGCGGTGCTCACCGACGACAATCCCCGCTCCGAGGACCCGCTGGCGATCCTCGCCGCTATGGTCGAGGGCGTGCTCAAGGTGCCGCAGGCCGAGCGGGCGCACCTGGTGGTCGAGCCCGACCGCGCCGCGGCGATCGCCTTGGCGCTCGGCCGGGCCCGGCGCGGCGATGTGGTCGTCATCGCCGGCAAGGGGCACGAGCAGGGACAGTACGTGGCCGGCCGGGTCCTGCCGTTCGACGACCGCGAGGTCGTCCGCGCCGAGCTGCGCCGGCTGGTGGCCCAGGCGGACGGAAGGGACGTGGCCCAGCGGTGATCCCACTTGCGCTGTCGCAGATCGCGCTGCTTTCCGGCGGAAAGGCGACGCCGGGCGCCGAGGACGCCCTGGTGACCGGCCCGGTCGTCATCGATTCGAGGGCCGTCGTCCCCGGCGCGCTGTTCGTGGCGCTGCGCGGCGAGCGCGCCGACGGGCACGACTTCGCCGCCGCCGCGGTGGCCGCCGGCGCCGCCGGGGTGCTGGCCCAGCGTCCCCTGGACGACCCGGCGCTGCCCGCGGTGATCGTGGACGATGCGGTGGCCGCCCTCGGCCGGCTGGCCGGCGGGGTGCTGGCGCGCCTGCCGCAGGTCACCGTGGTCGGGGTCACCGGGTCGGCGGGCAAGACCTCCACCAAGGACCTGATCGCCCAGGTGCTGCGGCGGCACGGGCCCACCGTCGCCGCCGAGGGCTCGTTCAACAACGAGATCGGGCATCCGCTGACGGTGCTGCGCGCCGACGAGCAGACCCGGCACCTGGTGCTGGAGATGGGCGCCCGGGGCATCGGGCACGTGGCCTACCTGTGCCGGGTGGCGCCGCCGCGCATCGGCGTGGTGCTGAACGTCGGCAGCGCCCACCTGGGGGAGTTCGGCGACCGGGAGGCCATCGCCCGGGCCAAGGGCGAGCTGGTGGAGGCCCTGCCGGCCGACGGCGCCGCCGTGCTGAACGCCGACGACCCCCTGGTGCGGGCGATGGCCGCCCGCACCGCCGCCGAGGTCCTCACCTTCGGCCGGGCCGCCGACGCCGATGTGCGCGCCGCCGACGAGACGCTGGATGCGCGGGGCCGGCCGCGTTTCACCCTGGTCACCCCCCGCGGCTCGGCACCGGTGGAGCTGCGGCTGCACGGCCGGCACGCGGTCGGCAACGCGCTGGCCGCCGCCGCGGTGGCGCTGCGGGCCGGGATGGCGGTGGAGGCGATCGCCCGGGCGCTCTCCCAGGCCGCCCCACTCAGCCGCTGGCGGATGGAGGTCACCGAACGGCCCGATGGGGTCACGGTGGTCAACGACGCCTACAACGCCAACCCCGAGTCGATGCGCGCCGCGCTGGAGGCGGTCGCGCACATGGCGCGGGCCGCCGGCGGCCGCGCTTTCGCCGCCTTGGGCGAAATGGCGGAACTCGGCGCCCGTTCTGTGGCGGAACACGAGAAGATCGGGCAGCATGTCGCGCGCAACGGATACGCCGGACTGGTCGCCGTGGGCGAGGCGGCGGCTCCGCTGCTCGACGGGGCCAGGCAGGCGGGGTCATGGACGGGAGAGTGCGTACAGGTGGATGACGTCGGCGCGGCGGTGACCGCGCTCAGCGAGCGGCTGCGTCCGCGGGACGTCGTGCTGGTGAAGGGCTCCCGTGTCGCGGGGATGGAACGGGTCGCCCAGGGGCTGCTGGCGTCCGCCGGCGAGCGCAAGGCCGATGGAGGTGCCGCCCGGTGAGGAACATCATCCTGGCCGCGGCGTTCTCACTGTTCATCGGCATGGTGGGAACTCCGCTGTGGATCCGCATCGTGCGCCGCCTCGGTTATGGGCAGATGATCCGCGAAGAGGGGCCGTCGGCCCACTACGACAAGCGCGGCACCCCCACCATGGGCGGCACGGTCTTCATCGTCGGCTCGCTGGTCGGCTACGCCGCCGCGCACGTCTTCACGCGGACCCCGCCCACGGTGTCGGGGCTGCTGGTGCTGATGCTGATGGCCGGGCTGGGCCTGGTCGGCTTCGTCGACGACTACATCAAGGTGTTCAAGCAGCGCAGCCTGGGCCTGCGCAGCGGCGCCAAGATGATCGGCATCATCCTGGTCGGGGTGGTCTTCGCCGTCGCCTCGCTGAACTTCCCCAACGGCTATGACGTCACCCCGGCCACCGACCAGCTGTCGTTCCTGCGCGACTTCGGCCCCTCCATCGGGCCCTACCTGTTCGTGCTGTGGGCGCTGTTTTTGATCGCCGCGGTCTCCAACGGGGTCAACCTGACCGACGGCCTGGACGGCCTGGCCGCCGGCCCGGCCGCCATGGTGCTGGCCGCCTACGTGATCATCGGTAACTGGCAGCTGCGCAACAGCTGCTTCAACGACGCGCTGGCGCCCAACTGCTACAGCGTGCGCGACCCGCTGGATCTGGCGGTGGTGGCCGCCGCGGTGCTCGGCGGTGTGTTCGGCTTCCTGTGGTGGAACGCCCCGCCCGCCAAGGTCTTCATGGGCGACACCGGCTCGCTGGCCCTGGGCGGCGTGCTGGTGGGCCTGGCCATCTTGACCCGCACCCAGTTCCTGCTGGCGATCCTGGCCGGCCTGATCGTGATGATCACCCTGTCGGTGATGATCCAGGTCGGGGTGTTCCGGGTCACCCAGAAGCTGACCGGCACCGGGAAACGGGTGTTCAAGATGGCCCCGCTGCAGCACCACTTCGAGCTGTCGGGGTGGGCCGAGACCACCATCGTCGTGCGATTCTGGCTGATGTCGGCGCTGTTCGTGGCGATCGGCGTCGGGTTGTTCTACCTGGAATGGATGCCCAAGGGGTGAGCTGGAAGGATCGCCCGGTCTGCGTGGCCGGGCTGGGGATCTCGGGCCGGGCGGCGGCCAGGGCGCTGGCCGCCCGCGGCGCCCGCGTCACCGTCGTGGACGCCCGCGACGATGCGGCCGCCCGCGAGCAGGCCGGCGAGCTGCGCGAGTGCGGCGTGCAGGTGCGGCTGGGCGACGGCGACGCACTGCCGGAGGGCACCGACCTGGTCGTGGTCTCGCCCGGCTGGCGGCCGGACGCGCCGCTGCCGGCGGCCGCCGCCGCGGCCGGCGTGGAGATCTACGGCGAGGTCGAGCTGGCCTGGCGGCTGAGCCGGGAGGACGGCGGGCGCGCCGCTCCCTGGCTGGCGCTGACCGGCACCAACGGCAAGACCACCACGGTGCGGATGCTGGCGTGCATCCTGCGCGCCGCCGGGCACCGGGCGCCGGCCGTCGGCAACGTCGGCACCCCCATCGTGGAGGCGGCGCTGGACCCCTCCTGCGACGTGCTGGCCGTGGAGCTGTCCAGCTACCAGCTGCACTGGTCCTCCACCCTGGCCCCCGAGGCGGGCGCGGTGCTCAACGTGGCGCCCGACCATCTGGACTGGCACGGCTCCCTGGAGGCCTACGCCGCCGACAAGGGCAAGATCTACGCGCCCGGCACCGTGGCGGTGTTCAACGCCGACGACGAGATCAGCACCCGCCTGGCCGCCGGCGCCGAACGCGCCGTCGGCTTCACCCTGGGCATCCCCGCCCCCGGGCAGCTGGGCGTCGTGGAGGACCTGCTGGTGGACCGGGCGTTCACCGGCGACCCCCGGCGGGAGGCCGCCGAGCTGGCGCAGCTGTCGGACGTGCGGCCCTTCGCCCCCCACAACGTCGCCAACGCCCTGGCCGCCGCCGCGTTGGCCCGCGCCCACGGCGTGCCGCCGCAGGCCGTCGCCGAAGGGCTGCGGGCGTTCGTGCCCGACCCGCACCGCATCGCGCACGTGGCCACCGTGAACGGGGTCGACTACATCGACGACTCCAAGGCCACCAACCCGCACGCGGCGGCCGCGTCGCTGGCCGCCTGCGAGTCGGCGGTGTGGATCGCCGGCGGCCTGCTCAAGGGCGCCGACGTGACGGAGCTGGTGCGCTCGTGCGCGCCGCGGCTGCGCGCGGCGGTGCTCATCGGCGCCGACCGCGCCAAGATCGCCGAGGCGCTGGCGCGACACGCGCCCGAGGTCCCGGTGGTGGACATCCCCGACACCCACACTGGGACGATGGACATCGTCGTCGCCGAAGCCGCCCGCCTGGCCAGGCCGGGCGACACCGTGCTGCTGGCCCCCGCCGGGGCCTCCTTCGACATGTTCACCAGCTACGGCGCCCGCGGGGAGGCGTTCGCCGCGGCGGTGCGCCGGCTGGCCGGCCGCGACGGGCGGGCCGACGGGTAGCCGCCGATGACCCCGCTGCCTGCCGAAAGCGGCCCGGGCCGGGTGGGGGCGCGCGGCCGGCTGGTGGCCGTGATCGGGCTGCTGGACCGCCCGCTGACCTCCTACTACCTGGTGCTGGGCTGCTCGATGCTGCTGCTGGCGCTCGGGCTGACCATGGTGCTGGCCTCCTCCAACGTCGACCAGCTGGAGCGGACCGGCTCGGCGTTCACGCTGCTGCAAAAGCAGGCCGCCTGGATCGGGATCGGGCTGCCGGTCATGTGGCTGGCGTCCAAGCTGCCGCCGCGCACCTTCCGGGCGCTGGCCTACCCGCTGCTGCTGCTGTCGGTCATCGGGCTGGTGATCGTGCTCATCCCCGGGCTGGGCGTCAGCGCCTGGGGCGCCACCCGCTGGATCGACGTCGGACCGTTCCAGGTCCAGCCGTCGGAGCCGGCCAAGCTGGGCCTGGTGCTGTGGGGCGCCGACCTGATGGCCCGCCGCGAGCGGCTCGGCCAGCTCACCGACTGGCGGGCGCTGCTGATCCCGCTGCTGCCCGGCGCCGGGGTGGTGGTGATGCTGGTGATGCTGGGCAGCGACCTGGGCACCACGGTGGTGCTGCTGACGATCTTCCTGACGCTGCTGTGGGTGGTGGGCGCCCCGGTCCGGCTGTTCGTCGGCATGGCCGGGCTGATCGGGCTGCTGGTGGCGATCCTGATCGTGGTGGAGCCGTACCGCATGCAGCGCCTGGTGGGCTTTCTGGACTCCTCCGGCGACCCGCTGGGCATCCGCTACCAGGGCAACCAGGGGCTGCTGGCGGTCGCCTCCGGGGGCTGGTTCGGCACCGGCCTGGGGGAGGGCCGGGCGCAGTGGGGCTTTTTGCCGCGCGCCGAGAACGACTTCATCTTCGCGATCATCGGAGAACAGCTCGGTCTGGTCGGTACTCTCGTCGTGTTGGGGCTTTTCGGGCTGCTGGCCTATGCCGGGCTGCGGATCGCCCGCAGGGTCAGGGATCCGTTCATGCGGCTGGCCGCCGCCGCCGTCACCGGGTGGCTGTCGGTCCAGGCGATCGTCAACATCGGAGGCGTGATCGGCGTGCTGCCCATCACGGGCATCCCGCTGCCGCTGGTCTCCTACGGCGGTTCGGCGATGATTCCGACCCTGGCCGCGCTGGGCATGCTGCTGGCGTTCGCGCAACGCGAGCCGGGGGCACGGCAGGCGCTGGCCGCGCGGGGTCCCGGACCCGCCCGCAGAGCCCTAAGCTGGCTGGGTCTGGCACGGCGATGAAGTGCGGTACACCATGACGTCAAGGAGGCGTACTCGAGCATGAGGGTTGTCCTGGCCGGCGGCGGGACCGCTGGACACATCGAGCCCGCCCTCGCCCTCGCCGACGCGCTGCGTCGGGAGGATCCGAGTGTCGGGATCACCTGTCTGGGCACCGAGCGGGGACTGGAGACCCGCTTGGTCCCGCAGCGCGGCTATGAGCTCGAGCTGATCCCCCCGGTGCCGCTGCCGCGTACCCTGACCCCCCGGCTGCTGACCGTGCCCGGACGGCTGCGCGGGGCCATCAACGCCGCCGCCGCCGTGCTGGACCGGGTGCAGGCCGACGTGCTGGTCGGCTTCGGCGGCTACGTGGCCACCCCCGGCTATCTGGCCGCCCGCAAGCGCCGCATCCCGATCATCGTGCACGAGGCCAACCCGCGGCCCGGCCTGGCCAACAAGCTGGGCGCCCGCTTCACCGAGCACGTGATCGTCTCCCACCCCGACACGCCGCTGCCGAACGCCAAGTTCATCGGGATCCCGCTGCGCCGCGACATCGCCACCTTGGACCGGCTGGCCAGCGGCGACAAGGCCCGCTCCTACTTCGGGCTGCTGCCGGACCTGCCCACGCTGCTGATCTTCGGCGGTTCCCAGGGCGCCCGCTCGCTGAACCGGGCGGCGGTCGCCTGCGCCCCGGCGTTCCGGGAGGCGGGCATCCAGGTGCTGCACATCGTGGGCCCCAAGAACACCGAGGAGCCCGAGCCCGGCCCCAAGGGCAGCCCCCAGTACGTGACGCTGCCCTACTGCGACCGGATGGACCTGGCCTATGCCGCCGCCGACATGGCGCTGTGCCGCGCCGGCGCGATGACCTGCGCGGAGCTGACCGCGGTGGGACTGCCGGCGGTGTATGTGCCGCTGCCGCACGGCAACGGCGAGCAGCGCCTGAACGCCGAGCCGATCGTCAAGGCCGGCGGCGGGATCCTGGTGGAGGACGCCGAGCTGAGCCCGGAGTGGATCACCGCCAACCTGCTGCCGGTGCTGGCCGATCCCGCCCGGGTCGCCCAGATGTCGGAGGCGGCCGCGGCGATGGGCCGCCGGGACGCCGACGTGGCGCTGGCCCGGCTGGTCCGCGAGGTCGTCCAGGGAGCGCAGGCGCGATGACGCAGGCCGCCGGGCCGGGCGCGGCGATCGACGGCGCGACCATCAGGCACGCGCACTTCATCGCCATCGGCGGAGCGGGCATGTCGGGGATCGCCCGGATCATGCTGCGGCGCGGCATCACCGTCTCCGGCAGCGACGCCAAGGACTCCCCGATACTGGCGCAACTGGCCGAACTCGGCGCCGAGGTCTTCGTCGGCCACTCCGCCGAGCACCTGGGGGACGCCGACACCGTGGTGGTCTCCACCGCCATCCGGGAGAGCAACCCCGAGCTTCGGGCGGCGCGTGAGCGCGGGCTGCGGGTGCTGCACCGCTCCGAGGCGCTGGCGGCGCTGATGGCCGGGCGCCGGGCGGTCGCGGTCGCCGGCACCCACGGCAAGACCACCACCACCTCGATGCTGACCGTGGTGCTGCAGCACGCCGGTCTCGACCCCGCCTACTGCATCGGCGGGCAGCTGGTCACCACCGGCCTGGGCGCCGACGACGGCACCGGCGACGTCTTCGTGGCCGAGGCCGACGAAAGCGACGGCTCGTTCCTGCGCTACAGCCCGCACATCGCGGTGGTGACCAACGTCGAGGCCGACCATCTGGACAACTACGGCGCCTTCGAGAAGGTCAAGGAGAACTTCGCGCGGTTCATCGAGCGGATCGAGCCCGGCGGCGCGCTGGTGGCCTCGGCCGACGACCCGGTCGCCGGCGAGCTGGCCGGCGCCGCCCGCGAGCGCGGCCTGACGGTGGTCACCTACGGCGAGTCCGCCGGCGCCGACCTGCGCCTGACCGGCTTCACCCCGCGCGGCCTGGGCTCGCGCTTTGCGATCGAAGGGCTGGGGGAGCTGACGCTGGAGGTGCCCGGACGGCACTACGCCCACAACGCCACCGCGGCGTTGGCCGTGGCGCGCCTGCTGGGCTGCGATTTCGCCACCATCCGGGACGGGCTGGCGTCCTTCACCGGGTCGATGCGCCGGCTGGAGCGCAAGGGCGAGGCCGGCGGGGTGCAGGTGTTCGACAGCTACGCCCACCACCCCACCGAGCTGACCGCCGACCTGCAGGCCACCCGCGAGTACCTGGACCAGCTGGCCGCCGAGGGGCGCACCGGCCGGATCGTGGCGGTCTTCCAGCCGCACCTCTACAGCCGCACCCGCTTTTTCGCCACCGAGTTCGGCCGGGCTCTGGGACTGGCCGACGTGGCGGTGGTGCTGGACGTCTACGGCGCCCGCGAGGACCCCGAGCCGGGGGTGAGCGGCCGGCTCATCGCCGACGCCGTGCCGGAGGGCACCCGCGTGGAGTACGTCCCGGTGCGCGAGCAGGTGCCGCAGGTGGTGGCGGAGCTGGCCCGTCCCGGTGACCTGGTGCTCACGCTCGGCGCCGGGGACGTGACCGCGCTGGGTCCGTTGATCTTGGAGCGGCTGGCCTGAGGACGGCCGGCGGCGAACGCCGCACGGCGGCGGGCGAGGGTGTGTTAGCGTTGCGCGGTCCGGCGGTGACCAGGCCGGATCCACCACATGAGCGGCGGGCCGGCGACCGGGGGAGCGGCCGCAGGCCCTCGGCGAGAATCCCGGAGCCGCCGGTGCGGCAGGCAGGGTCCGGACTCAGAGGATGAATCTCCCGGCCTCGGCCGTGGGGAGGAGACCGACATCGGGGCCATGACACAGCCCAGGGGGAAAGAGCAGGCCGGGCGGGGCGTCCCGGCCGGGCGCGATCGGCGGCGCTGGCGGCTGGTCTGCGCGGTGCTGCTGGTGGCGGCCGTGCTGGCGGCCGCCGCCTGGGTGCTGCTCGGCTCCCGGCTGCTGGTGGTGCGGCACGTGGAGGTCTCCGGCACCCATCTGGTGCCCCGCGACCGGCTGGTGCACGTCGCCCGCATCCGGCTGGGCCTGCCGATGGTCAGGCTGGACACCGGCGCCGTCGCCGGACGGGTGCGGCGGCTGCGCGAGGTGGAGTCGGTGCGGGTCAAGCGGGTCTGGCCGGGCACGGTGCGGATCGAGGTGCGCGAGCGGGTGCCGCTGGTGGCCGTGGAGCGCGCGGGCCGCTACTACCAGCTCGACCGGTTCGCGATGGTCGTGGTCGACTCCGCGCAGCGGCCGGCGCTGCCGCTGCTGACGGCGGCCTCGCCCGGCCCGGAGGACCCGGCCACCCTGGCCGCGCTGCAGGTCCTGCAGGAGCTGCCGGAGTCGATGGTGCGGCGGCTGGTCTCCCTGGAGGCGCCCAGTCCGCAGGCGGTCACCCTGCGGCTGGGCGGCGGCGGGCTCGGCGAGGACGACGCCGGCCCGCTGACGGTGGTGTGGGGGGCGCCCGGCCGTGCCGCCGAAAAGCTCCGGCTGGTGGAGGCGTTGCGCCGGACGTCGGCCGGACGTTCGGCGCACACCATCGACGTCAGCTCACCCGAAGTGGTTACCGCCCGGTAAGGCCGCTTGCGGCGCCGCCCGGGCGAACATCACGAAGACGATCGGGCTGCATCGTGTGTGTCGGCGGGTATGACTGCCCTTTCATGGGGCAGTCTTGGAACACCTCGGGTGCGCCGCCCCGGTGCGCCGATGCGACAGAGAGGGGAGGGATCGGAATGCACGTCCGGCCGACGGCTCATCCGGGCAACCGGACGAGGTGCCCGGACCGGGGCAACCCTCTCCCAGCGCGACACGCCGGGCCACTTTTCAGGCGGTTAGTTGACCCTGCCGGTGACCCGCCCCTACTGTCCGTATCAGCCCGCAGGTTGACATAACTCTAACCCTCAACTTGAGGGTGAGGGTTGACGGGCGGCCCCGGGTATCCGATCACACAGCAAAGACCAGGTCAGTAACATTGCGCGGGTCGGCGTGATGCTTCATGGTGAAGCTCCCCGGTCCGCCGGACACAAGCGAGCGGAAAGGCCCCTCGTCGTGGCAGCACCGCAGAACTACCTCGCGGTCATCAAGGTCGTCGGTATCGGCGGCGGCGGCGTCAACGCCGTCAACCGGATGATCGAAGAGGGCCTCAAGGGCGTTGAGTTCATCGCGATCAACACCGACGCCCAGGCGCTGCTGATGAGCGATGCCGACGTCAAGCTGGACGTCGGCCGTGAGCTCACCCGCGGGCTCGGCGCCGGGGCCAACCCGGACGTGGGCCGCAAGGCCGCCGAGGACCACCGCGAGGAGATCGAGGAGGTCCTCAAGGGCGCCGACATGGTCTTCGTGACCGCCGGCGAGGGCGGCGGCACCGGCACCGGCGGGGCGCCGGTGGTGGCCAACATCGCCCGGTCGCTGGGCGCGCTGACCATCGGCGTGGTCACCCGGCCCTTCAGCTTCGAGGGCCGCCGCCGGGCGATGCAGGCCGAGGCGGGCATCGAGACGCTGCGCGATGAGGTCGACACCCTCATCGTCATCCCCAACGACCGGCTGCTGTCGATCTCCGACCGCCAGGTCAGCGTGCTGGACGCCTTCAAGGCCGCCGACCAGGTGCTGCTGTCGGGTGTGCAGGGCATCACCGACCTGATCACCACCCCGGGGCTGATCAACCTGGACTTCGCTGACGTGAAGTCGGTGATGAGCGGGGCCGGCTCGGCGCTGATGGGCATCGGCTCGGCCCGCGGTGACGACCGCAGCGTGGCCGCCGCGGAGATGGCCATCTCCAGCCCGCTGCTGGAGGCCAGCATCGACGGCGCCCACGGGGTGCTGCTGTCCATCTCCGGCGGCTCGGACCTGGGCCTGTTCGAGATCAACGAGGCGGCCCAGCTGGTGTCCAACGCCGCCGCCCCCGACGCCAACATCATCTTCGGCGCGGTCATCGACGACGCGCTCGGCGACGAGGTGCGCGTCACGGTGATCGCCGCGGGGTTCGACGAGGGCCGCCCTACTAAGCCGGCGCCGGAGGTGGACACCCGCAAGCTTCCGACGTCGGCGAACCGTCCCGCCTCCGCTCCCGCCGCACCGGGAGCGGCCGCCCCGCAGAGCAACCCCATCCCGACCAAGATCGGCCGCTCCGAGAGCATCTCCGTGCGGCCGCCCCGCCCGCCGGCGTCCCCGTCCGCCGCGACCCCGCCGGCCGCGCCGCCCAAGCCGGTGCCGCCCCGCCAGGAGAGCGGCTCCGCCAAGCAGGAGGGCGAGGGGGCCGCCGGCGCCTCCGGGTCGGCCTCGGGCAAGGAGGAGTCCTCCCGGCCGTCCGCACCCTCCGGCGGATCCGCCGCCTCCGGCGAGTCCTCCTCCGCGGCCAAGGCCGAGCGGGAGCAGGCCGACGCATCCTCACGCCCTCGGCCCCAGCCGGAGCAACCCGCTTCCCGGCCGCAGGCCGAGAGCGAAGGCGGCCCGTCCGGTCCCGCCGTCCCGCGGCGCCGGCCGGTCGTCTTCGATGAGGACGACGATCTCGACATCCCCGAGTTCCTGAAGTAGTGGACCACGCATCCTCGGCCGCCGCGGCGGGGATCGAGGCCCGCCGCCGGGAACTGGCGGCCAATCTCGACAAGGTTCGCCGGCGCATCGCCGCGGCCTGCGCCGCGGCGGGGCGGGACCCCGAGCAGATCACTTTGATCGCGGTCACCAAGACCTTCCCGGCCTCCGACGTGCGCCTGCTGGCCGGGCTCGGGGTCGCCCACGTGGGGGAGAACCGCGACCAGGAGGCCGCGCCCAAGGCCGCCCAATGCGCAGACCTTCCGTTGACCTGGCATTTCGTGGGTCAGCTGCAGACCAACAAAGCGCGTTCGGTGGCCCGTTACGCCGATGTGGTCCACTCCGTGGACCGTTCCCGGCTGGTGTCGGCGCTGTCGGCCGGCGCGCTGCGGGCCGGCCGGACGCTGCGCTGCCTGGTGCAGGTGTCGCTGGAAGAACACGCCGAGGGCCGGGGCGGCGCCGCTCCTGAGCGGGTGCCGGAACTGGCCGCGCAGATCGCCTCGGCCGAAGGGCTGGAACTGGGCGGGGTGATGGCCGTGGCGCCGCTCGGCGCCGACCCCGCCCCGGCCTTCGAACGCCTGGCACAGGTCGCCGCCGAGCTGCGCGCCGAGCATCCCGCCGCCACGATCATCTCCGCCGGGATGAGCGGGGATCTGGAACAGGCGATCGCGTGCGGAGCGACACACCTGCGGATCGGTACGGCGTTGCTCGGCGGCAGGAACGCAATCGTCAGGTAATGTCCCCACAGCGGCCCCTGCCGGGGCCGGGAGCACATCCGAGCTACTGCCACAGCGGCGGCGTCCGCCAGGTGCGGCACCAACAGGACGACGGAGGGGCGTATGGCCAGCGCGATGCGCAAGATGGCGGTCTACCTCGGCCTGGTTGAGGACGACCGCTACGACGATAAGTACGACGATTACGACGAGTACGACGTCTACGACGACGACGCGGTCGAGCAGGGCCGACGCCGTTCCGATGAGCCCGGCGGCCAGCTTACCCGAGGCGAGGGCGGCCCGGACCGCGATCGCGATCACCACGCTCCGTCAACGTCTGATCGACGTTCCGCACCTTCTCATGAGTCGGGTTCGTCAGACCTCGCGCGCATCACTACCCTGCATCCCAGGACCTACAACGAGGCGAGGATCATCGGGGAGCACTTCCGGGAGGGCACTCCGGTGATCATGAATCTGACCGAGATGAACGACAGCGACGCCAAACGGCTGGTCGATTTCGCCGCGGGCCTGATATTCGGCCTGCACGGCAGCATCGATCGTGTTACCAACAAGGTGTTCCTGTTGACTCCCGCCAACGTTGAGGTGACGGCCGAGGACAAGGCCCGGATGGCAGAACGAGGATTCTTCAACCAAAGTTGACAGCCACATGAGAGAGCGTCCGTGAACATCGTCGCGTCCGTACTGACCACGGTGCTGTGGATCTTCCTCCTGTTCCTGATCGGGAGGCTGGTCCTGGAGGTGCTGCAGTCATTCGCCCGGTCATGGCGGCCCAGGGGAGCGGTCTTGGTGGTGGCGGAGGTCACCTACACCGTCACCGATCCGCCGCTGAAGTTGCTCAGACGGTTCATCCCGCCGGTACGGCTGGGTAATGTGGCTCTAGACCTCAGCTTCACGGTGCTGTTCCTTGTGGTCTACATCTTGATCATCCTCATCGGGAGCTGGTCGCAATGATCACCTTCGCCACGGAGCTCTGATCAGATACCGTCCTTTGGGACAGGACTCCAAGCGCGCCAAGGAGACGACATGCCGCTCACACCCGCCGATGTGCGGAATAAGCAGTTCAGCACCACCAGGCTGAGGCCCGGCTACGACGAGGAGGAAGTGGACGCCTTCCTCGACGAGGTCGAGGCCGAGCTCGACCGCCTCATCCAGGAGAACGAGGAGCTGCGCGCCAAGCTGGCCGAGTGCCTGCGCGGCAAGGTGCCGGCGATGGCGGCCCCGATCGTCGAGCCCAAGCCCGACCTGCCTCCGATGCCCGAGCCCCCACGGCCGGAGCCCAAGCCCGAGCCCGAGCCCGCGCCCTTGGGCATGTCCGCGCCCAGCGGCGAGGACAACATGGACACCGCCGCCCGGGTGCTGGCGCTGGCGCAGCAGACCGCCGACCAGGCGATCGCCGACGCCCGCCGGGAGGCCGACGAGACGCTGGGCCGCGCCCGCCGCGAGGCCGAGGAGATCGTCGGCAAGGCCCGCCGGCAGGCCGACCAGATCATCAGCGAGGCCCGCTCGCGCGCCGAGGCCCTCGACCGCGACGCCCAGGAGCGCCACCGCCAGGTGATGGGCTCCCTGGTGCAGCAGCGCGAGGAGCTCGAGCGCGAGGTGGACAACCTGCGCGCCTTCGAGCGCGAGTACCGCAGCCGCCTGAAGGTCTATCTGGAGGGGCAGCTGCGGGAACTGGAGGTCGGCGCCGTCGAGACAGGACCCTTCGGTGCCGGCGGCGCACAGACAGGGCCGCAACCCACCGTGACGCATCCGGAGAACCGCAACGGCCAGCCGCCGCAGCCCGCGCCCGCCACGACCGGCCCCACTCCGTTCCCGCCACCGGCCGAGCCCGTCCCGCACGCTCAGCACTCTGCGACAGGAGCCTTCCACACGGCTGACAACCCGCCGCACGACAGGCGTTGACGCCCGCTGAGCAGACGGTAGTGTCTTCGTGATCGCCGCGTCGCGGATGGCAGCGCGGCCATTCGCCCGACGCAGCGAGAACGGTGGTGGCGCCGGCCCTTCGGACGGCCTGCGGAAAGCCTTGGAGAGAAGGACCCAGTGATCATCCTGAGCGGCGTTCTCGTCGTGGTGGCCTTCGCCCTGCTGATCGTGGGCATCGTGGCCGGCAACGGTGCGGACGCGCAGGTGCTCGGCATCGACGCGCGGATGGTGATCTACGCCTCGATCGGGGTCAGCATCGCCTCCGCCGTGTTCTTGATCATCGGGGTCTTCCTGCGGCGCAACGAGCTGTTCGGCGTCGGGGCCGCTCCGGCCCGTCCCAAACCGGCCAAGAGCCGCCGCTCCAAGCAGCCTGCGCGCAAGGCCGCGGCATCGGGCTCCGGCACCGCGACGGCCACCGCCGTCGCCGATTCCGCCGGGAAGGTGCCCGATGAGGCGCTGGTGCACGTCGTCCCCGGCCGCAAGCGTTACCACCTGGCCACCTGCCGTCAGCTGGCCGGGCGCGACACCGAGGAACTCACCTACATCGAGGCCAGGGAGGAAGGCTTCAGCCCCTGCACCGCCTGCATGCCCGACACCGCTTTGGCGGCGCGCGCCGCGGCGTCGGCACCGGAATCCGCCGAAGCGGGCGGACCGGCCAAGGGCAGGGGCAAGCGGCAGGACCGGGCCGCAGGCAGGGCCAAGGCGGCCAAGAAGACCGATGCGGCCGAGCCCGGGCGCGACAAGGCCGCCGGCCGGGGAGACCGCCCGAGCGGTGCGGACACCGCCGACGGCGGCACCGCGGTGCCGAGCAAACCCGGCGCCTCCACGCGGCCCCTGCCGGATGAGCCCGCCGCGGCCGCGGCACCGGCTCCCGCACCGGTCGCGCCGGCCGCGTCCGGCGCGCCTTCCGCACCGGCCGCTCCCGCGCCCGCGTCGCCGAGGGCGGTGCCGTCCGCCTGGTCTCCTCCCAAGTCCTCCCCGGAGGGACGCACTGAGAGCGTCTCCCGGCCCTCCTCTACGGCCGGGCGGTCGCGGCCACGATCGGCCACCGTCACCGACGACGGGGAGGCCGCCGAGTCCGACCCGAAGGTCTGCATTCTCAGCGGCACCAAGCGCTTCCACCGGGTGGACTGCGCGCTGATTGAGGACATCGGGGAGACCGAGGACCTGGAGACACTGCCGCTGTCGCAGGCGCAGGAGCGCGGCTGCACCCCCTGCCTGGTGTGTCAACCCGACAAGACGTCCCTCGGCTGAGGACGTCCCCTCTTCACCGGCCCGCCGGCCAGGGACCCTGCCGGGGCCGGGGTGAGGCCTAGACGGCTTGGTCGCGCCTGATGTCCAGCTTGCCCAAGAGCAGCGACCCGCTCAGCCGGATCGTGGGGGCGTCGTCGCCGGGCTGCCCGTAGTTCTGATCCTGGCTGAAGGCGAACCCGCCGAGCGGGGGCGTCAGCGACGCGATGTCCAGCTTGACCCCCGGCGGAATCTTGACCGTGACCCCACCGAACAGACAGCGGATGGCGACGGTCACCTCCTGGCTGCTCAGCACCGCCTGACGAAAGTCCAGCTCGGCTCTGCCGAAGACGACCCGCACGGCGGTGTCCGGTTCCACCAGCCAGCGACCGCTGCGCTCGACCTTGGTGAAGACCGCTGAAATGTTCGCCGACTCGCGGCGTGGCCGGGGGGAGGTCTCAGGGGAATTCACGCCCCTCATCATTCCAAGCACGATGCGCCGGGACAAAAACCGAAGGCTCGCATCGTCCTCTTTCCCCGTCACCGAGTTCCCCCGTCACCGAGCACGGCGGCTCAAAACGTGCACAAGCGGTGCGCCCCGTTCCCTTCGCACGAAGAGAACGGGGCGCACCGGCCTGCGGCGTCGTCCGTTTCCCGGCTCAGCTCTTCTTGCGCAGGCAGAACACCAGCCCCAGCTCCTCGTCCCGGTGGACGGGCAGCTCCTCGTCGGGCTCGCCTTCGCGCATCGCGACGGCCAGCACCTCCGCGGCGATCTGCGCATCGTGCGCACGCAGCGCCTCGGCCAGGTCGGCGGCGGTGGCGCCCTCGGCCCGCCACCACAGCTCGATCCGGTCGGTGACCTCCAGGCCGCTGGACTTGCGGGCCTCCTGCACCAGCCGGATCACCTCCCGCACCAGCCCGGCGCGGCGCAGCTCGGGGGTGATGGTCAGGTCCAGGGCGACGGTCTCGCCGGCGGCGCTCTCCACCGCCCAGCCGCTGCGCGGACGCTCGGTGACGATCACATCGTCGGGGCCCAGCGTCACCTCGCCCACCTCGGGCACCTGCAGGGTCACCGACCCGTCGGCCCGCAGCGCGCTCACCAGGGCGGCCGGGTCGGCGGCGGTCACCGCCCCCGCGACCTTGGGGGCGTTCTTCTTGTAGCGTCCGCCCAGCGCCCGGAAGTTGGGCTTGACCTGGTATTCGACCAGGTCTCCGCCGATCGCCGACAGGTCCTCGAAGTGCTCGACGTTGAGCTCCTCGGCCAGCTGGGCGCGCAGCTCGGCCGGCAGCTCCGCCCAGCCGGGGGCGCCGACCAGGGCGCGGCCCAGCGGCTGGCGGGTGCGCACCCCGCTGGAGGCGCGGGCGGCCCGGCCCAGCTCCACCAGCCGCCGCACCAGGGCCATCTGGGCGCTCAGCTCCTCGTCCACCAGCTCCGGCCGGGCGGTCGGCCAGTCGGCCAGGTGCACCGAGGACGGCGCGCCCTCAGGGCGGATGACGTCCCAGATGTAGTCGGTGATGAACGGCACCAGCGGCGCCAGCAGCCGGGTCAGCGTCTCCAGGCACTCATACAGCGTGGCGAACGCCGCCGCCCCCTCGGGGGTGTCGGGGCCCTCCCAGAACCGCCGCCGCGACCGCCGCACATACCAGTTGGACAGGTCGTCGATGAACTCCGCCAGGCGGCGTCCGGCGCGGGTGGTGTCGAAGTTCTCCAGCGCCGCGTCCACCTCGGCGACGGTGCGGTGCAGCTCCGACAGCGCCCAGCGGTCCAGCAGCGGCCGGTCGGCGGGGGCGGGGGCCTCGCTCATCCGGTCCGGCGTCCAGGGCCGCCCGCCGGAGGCCGCCGCGGCGTTGGAGTACAGCACCAGGAAGGAGGCGGTGTTCCAGTAGGTCAGCAGGACCTTGCGGACGATCTCCTCCAGCGCCGCGTGCCCCACCCGCCGGGCGGTCCACGGCAGGCCGTTGCAGGCCATGAACCAGCGCAGGGCGTCGGCGCCGTGCCGGTCCATCAGCGGGATCGGCTCCAGCACGTTGCCCAGGTGCTTGCTCATCTTGCGGCCGTCCTCGGCCAGGATCAGGCCCACGCACAGCACGTTCTCGTAGGAGGACTTGTCGAACACCAGCGTGCCGACCGCCATGAGCGAGTAGAACCAGCCGCGGGTCTGGTCCTGGGCCTCGCAGATGTACTGCGCCGGGTAGGTCCGCTCGAAGATCTCCTTGTTCTTGTAGGGGGCGCCCCACTGGGCGAACGGCATCGCGCCCGAGTCGTACCAGGCGTCGATGACGTCGGGCACCCGCCGGGCCTCCTTGCCGCACTGCGGGCAGGGGAAGGTCACCTCGTCGACGAACGGGCGGTGCGGGTCCAGCCCCGACAGGTCGCGCCCGGCCAGCTCGCCCAGCTCCTTCAGCGAGCCGATGGCGGTGACGTGCTCGTCCTCGCACAGCCACAGCGGCAGCGGGGTTCCCCAGTAGCGGTTGCGCGACAGCGCCCAGTCGACGTTGTTGCGCAGCCACTCCCCGTAGCGGCCCTCCTTGACCGTCTCGGGGAACCAGTTGGTGGCGGCGTTCTCCTCCAGCAGCCGGTCCTTGATCTGGGTGGTCTTGATGTACCAGGCCGGCAGCGCGTAGTACAGCAGCGGGGTGTGGCAGCGCCAGCAGTGCGGGTAGCTGTGCTCGTACTTCTCGGCGCGGAACAGCAGGCCCCGCTCCCGCAGGTCCTTGGTGAGCACCTCGTCGGCGTCCTTGAAGAACACCCCGCCGACCTGCGGCACCTCGGCGGAGAACCGGCCGTCGGGCCGGATCGGGTTGACCACCGGCAGCCCTTCGGCCCGGCAGGCGGCGAAGTCGTCGGCGCCGAAGGCCGGGGCCAGGTGCACCATGCCGGTGCCGTCCTCGGTGGTGACGAAGTCGGCGGCGATCACCCGGTGCGCTTCGGGGATGTCCACCAGTTCAAAGGGCCTGCGGTAGGTCGAGCCGACCAGCTCGGTGCCGGCCAGCCGCTGCAGCGTCTCCCACCCTTCGCCGAGGACCTTGTCGAACAGCGGCTCGGCGACCACGACCGTCTCGGCGCCGTTGGTGGCGACCAGGTACGTCACCTCCGGGTGGACGGCCACGGCGGTGTTGGACACCAGCGTCCAGGGGGTGGTGGTCCACACCAGCAGGGACGCCCGGCCGGCCAGCGGCCCGGAGGTGAGCGGGAAGCGGACGGTCACCGACGGGTCCACCACGGTCTCATAGCCGCCGGGCTGGCCGAGTTCGTGGTCCGACAGCGGGGTGCCGCAGCGCGGGCAGTAGGGGCTGATGCGGTGGTCGCGCACCAGCAGCCCCTTGTCGAAGATGACCTTCAGGGACCACCACACCGACTCGATGTAGTCGGCGTCCATGGTGCGGTAGGCCTGGGACATGTCCACCCAGTAGCCCATGCGCTCGGTCATCGCCTCGAAGGCGTCCACGTGGCGCAGCACCGACTCGCGGCAGCGCTCGTTGAACTCCACGACGCCGTAGCGCTCGATGTCCTGTTTGCCCGACAGGCCCAGTTCCTTCTCCACCGCCACCTCGACCGGCAGGCCGTGACAGTCCCAGCCGGCCTTGCGGGGGACGTGGAAGCCCTTCATGGTCTTGAAGCGGGGGAAGACGTCCTTGAAGACCCGGGCCTCCACATGGTGGACGCCGGGCATCCCGTTGGCGGTGGGCGGGCCCTCGTAGAACATCCAGAGCGGGCCCTGTGCGGTGCGCTCCAGCGACCGCTGGAAGACCTTCTGTTCCTGCCAGCGGCGCAGTACCTCCCGCTCCAGTGCGGGCAGATCGACCTGCGCGGGCAGCGACCTGAACTGACGGCTCACTGCGGGAACCTCCGGTGCGACACGACAACCCTCATGTGGACCGGAGGGACGAGGCTCGCTGCGCGGGCCCCGCGGTACCACCCTCCCTTGACCGCGCCCGCACATGGGACGCGGCCCCCTTCATTTACGTCTCGGCTGCCGGTTCTACTGAGACGCCAAGGTCCGTTCTTCCGGCGGCTCCGGGGTGATCAGACCGCCGGGCACGCCTCCGGGCTCGCACCGTCCCCGGATCGCTCATGGCTGCGTACGGCGGCAGGTGTCCCCATCAATGCCGTGCCTGTGAGACTGCCGTAAGCGACGATACTGCACCGGCAGGGCAAACTCGTCCCGATATCGGTGTCGGGACGGGATCGGGAGGCGATGATGGCCGTTCGGGTGGCGATCCGGGTGGGTCCCGGCGCGTCGCGGACCAAGGTCGGCGGCGCGCACGGCGAGGCGCTGGTGGTGAAGGTGGCGGCGCGGGCGGTGGAGGGCAAGGCGACCGAGGCGGCGCTGCGCGCGGTGGCCGACGCCCTGGGGGTGCGGCGCCGGGACGTGCGGCTGATCAGCGGGGCCACCAGCCGCGAGAAGCTGATCGAGGTGGACGGGGACGAGCGGGCGCTCACAGAAAAGATCAACGCCTTGCGAGGTTCCTGACGACCGGCGGGCGGGCACATATGCGGCCTGTCCATCAGGTCGATTCGTCCGCGGCCCCGTCGTAAGGAGACCCATGCTGCCAGCACTGCCCGCCGAGAAGACCAGCGTGAGGGACGCCGGAACGGCCGGTGCGCAAGGCACCGGACGGCAGGCCGCCCCGCCCGGTGAGCACCCCGAACGCGCCGCACCCGCCAAGCGGCGCCGCGCCGCCTCCGGCCGGGCGAACGCCCGGCCGGCCTCCGCCGCGGCCGCCGAGCTGCCGGTGCGCGGCGATGAGGAACGCTGGAGCGAGGCCGAGCTCGCCGAGGTGCGCGCCCGCCTGGAGGCCGAGATCACCGCCCTGCGGGCCGAGATCGCCGCCGCCGAGACGCAGATCGCCCAGGAGGACATCAGCGAGGGGGCCGGCGACGACCAGGCCGACTCCGGCGCCAAGGCCTACGCCCGCGAGCATGAGATGGCGCTCGCCTACAACTCCCGTGACCTGCTGATCCAGAACGAGCGGGCGATCGCCCGGATGGACGCGGGCACGTACGGGGTGTGCGAGTCGTGCGGCCGGCCGATCGGCAAGGCGCGACTGCAGGCCTTCCCTCGTGCGACGCTATGCGTACCATGCAAAACACGCGAGGAGCGTCGCTGAGCGACGCACAAGACCCCCGCAACGCAGCCGAGGGAACCGGTGGGTGCCCTCGGCCGCGCCGTATCGGCGTGCTGATCTCAGTGGCGCTGACCGCGTTGGCGCTGGATGCGATCACCAAGGTCGTGGTGGTGGCGCACCTGGAGGGCGGCACGCCGATCGAGCTGCTGGGCGGGCTGCTGACGCTGCGGGTGACCCGCAACAGCGGGGCGGCCTTCTCCATCGGCACCGGGATGACGATCGTGTTCACCCTGATCGCCCTGGGGGTGGTGGTGGCGATCTTGCGCACCGCCCGCCATCTGCGCAGCGTGCCCTGGGCGGTCAGCCTGGGGCTGCTGCTGGGCGGCGCCACGGGTAACCTTGCCGACCGGCTGCTGCGTGCCCCCGCCCCCCTGAAGGGGCACGTGGTGGACTGGATCGAGCTGCCGTACTGGCCGGTGTTCAACCTGGCCGACTCGGCGATCGTGTGCGGCGGCGCCCTGGCGGTGGTGCTGGCGGCCCGCGGCCTGCAGCTGGACGGGACCCGGGCCGGCGAGACCGGGGAGGGGCCGGAGGCATCCGGTCGCGACGGCCGCGATGATGGAGACGGCGGCAAGGACGCCCCCGAGGACGACGGCGCCGCAGGGCAGGCGCGAAGCGGCGACGAGCAGTGACGGAAGGAGCCATGGCGGACGTACGCAGCCTCCCCGTACCCGAGGGACTCGACGGCGAACGGGTGGACGCGGCGCTGGCCCGGTTGTTCGGGCTGTCGCGCAGCCGCGCCGCCGAGCTCATCGCGGCCGGGGACGTGCTGGTGGACGGCCGGACGGTGGTCAAGTCCGACCGGCTGCACGGCGGCGGCTGGCTGGAGGTGACGCTGCCGCCCCCGCCCGCACCGCCGCGCCCGGTGGCCGAGCCGGTGCCGGGCATGACGATCCTGTACGAAGACGAGCACATCGTGGTGGTCAGCAAGCCGGTCGGCGTGGCCGCGCACCCCACCATCGGCTGGAACGGGCCGACCGTGCTCGGCGGGCTGCTGGGCGCCGGCCACACCGTGGCCACCAGCGGCGCGGCCGAGCGGCAGGGCATCGTGCACCGCCTGGACGCCAACACCACCGGCGCCATGGTCGTCGCCAAGAGCGAGATCGCCTACTCCCGGCTGAAGCGGGCCTTCAAGGAACGCCGTGTCGACAAGCGCTACCACGCGCTGGTCCAGGGGCATCCGGACCCGCTGCGCGGCACCATCGACGCCCCCATCGACCGGCACCCCTCCGGGGACGGCCGCTTCGCGGTGGTCGCCGGAGGGCGGCCCTCGATCACCCACTACGACACGCTGGAGGCGTTCCGGGCGGCCAGCCTGCTGGAGATCGACCTGGAGACCGGGCGCACCCACCAGATCCGGGTGCACATGTCGGCGGTGCGCCACCCGTGCGTGGGCGACCTGCTGTACGGGGCGGACCCGACGCTGGCGGCCCGGCTCGGCGTCAAGCGGCAGTGGCTGCACGCGATCCGGCTGGGGCTGGAGCACCCCACCACGGGCGAGTGGATGGAGTTCGAAAGCCCTTACCCGGAGGATCTGACCCGCTCCCTGGAGCTGATCCGCCAGGAGTCCTGATTTCCGGGCCGCATGCCGGCCGGCCCCGTCCCCGCCGTCCCGGGCCGGCCGCGGCGCCGCCGGGACGGCCCAGGGAGGCCGGGCTCACCGGCCCCGGCGCTTGCGGCCGGAGCGTCCGGTGTCCTCCTCTTCGATCTGGATCTCCTCTCTGCGGACCTCGCCGCCCACCGTCTCCTCCTCGGTGACCGTCTCTTTGGCGGCCCGCACCCGCTCGACCGGGACGGTCTCCTTGGAGACCACCGGCCGTTCCTCGTGCAGGATGACCTCGTGCTCGGCCTCGGAGATCTCCGGCCCGCTCATCGCGGCCTCCCGGTTCTCCTCGGTGATCGGCTCGCGTTCCAGCCGCACCTCTTCGTGGCTGACCGGTACGGTGACCTCCTGCTGCTCGGTCACCACGTACTTGCGCAGCCGGGCGCGGCCGCTTTCCCGGGTCTCCTTGCTGACCCGCAGCCGCTCCTCCGAGCGGGTCATCGCGGTGTCGTCCGATCCGGCGGCGGCTCGTTCCCGTTCGCGCAGCCGCTGCCGCCGGAGCGACTCCTCGGTGGGAGCGGTCCCCGCGGCACCCATGGCTCCCGCGGTGCCCGCCGCCCCGGCGGTTCCGGTGGTCTCGGCCGCCGTGGCCTGGCCGCTCCAGTCGATGCCGTAGTAGCGGTACAGCTGCTCCTCCTCGGCGGCCGACAGGTGACCGCGGTCGTCGACGTCGACGTGGGGCGCGTGCTTGATGAAGTCCTTGTCGAAGCCGACCTCCACATGGTCGGTGACGAATTCGGCGCTGCCGGTCGGCACGAAGGCCTCCTTCGTGCCGAACATGCCGGTCTTGACGCACAGCCATTCCGGGCGGCCGGTGGCGTCGTCGAGGAAGACGTGCTTGACGTCGCCGATCTTGCTGCCCTGCCGGTCGTAGACCGCATGGTCCAGCACCTGCGGGATCTGCTGTTCTGTGATCATCTCGATACTCCCTCCTTCCCGGTGACCTACCGCAGCACATCCGAACAACTCCGATGAGGTGGGCAAAACCTGGTCAAATAGGGAAGAGGGGGCGTGTCCCGTCAGCCGGTCACCAGCCGCAGCAGGGCGGCGGTGGCGGCGGCCACGGCCAGCACCACCAGGAAGGGAGCGCGCAGCAGCAGGGCGGCCACCGCGGCGCCCAGCCCGGCCAGCCGGGGGGCGTCCAGTTCCAGGGATCTGCCGTCGGCGAAGGTCTGCACGGCGATCAGCGCGGTCAGCAGCGCCACCGGCACCAGTTCGGTGAAGCGGCGCACCCTGGGGTCGGCCAGGAAACGCTGCGGAGTGACCAGCCCGCCCAGCTTGAGGGCATAGCAGCCGGCCGCGGTCGCCAGCACGGCGATCCAGGTGCTCATGCGGTGGAGTCCTTTCGCCCGCCGTCGTCGTCACCGTCCACCGCGGCCGCGCCCGGCGCCCGCAGCCCGGCCAGCGCCGCCACGGCGGCCAGCATCACCGGCACCCCGGGCGGCAGCAGGGGAGTGGCGGCGATCGCGATCACCGCGGCGGCCGCGGCCACCCGCGCCTCGGCCCGCCCGGCCGTCAGCCGCGGCCACAGCAGTGCCAGGAAGACCGCCGGACCCAGCACGTCCAGGCCGAAGGTGGCCGGATCCCCGATGCGGGCCGCGCCCAGCGCTCCCGCCAGCGTGCTGAGGTTCCAGGTCGCATACAGGCTCACCGCGGTGGTGTAAAAGCCCACCCGGGCCGCGCGGTCGTCGCCTTGGGCGGTGGCCACCGCCGTGGTCTCGTCGATCACCACCTGGGCGGCCAGCAGCCGGCGCCAGCCCCGCACCCGCAGCAGCGTCGCCAACCGCAGCCCGTACAGCCCGTTGCGGGCCCCCAGCAGCACCGCGCCCAGCGTGCCGGCGGCCAGGTTGCCGCCACCGCCGACCACCCCGGCCAGCGCGAACTGGGACGCGCCGGTGAAGGCCAGCAGGCTGAGCACGCACGCCTGCGCCACCGACAGGCCCGCCACGGCCGCGGCGGCGCCGAACGCCAGTCCCGAGATGCCGACCGAGACGCCCACACCCAATCCGTCGCGCACCGCGGCGCGCACCGCGCCCGGCGGGGAGGTCATGCGCATGGGCCCGCCTTGAGGCCGCGGCGGGGCGTTCGCGGGGCCGTCAACGGGCCTCCCGGCTCTCTTCGGCGACCTCCAGCCCGGCCTCGATCACCGCGTTCATGATCCGGGCCAGCCGCTCGGCGCCCAGCGAGGGCGCCCGCCGCGCCATGGCCTCCACGATCTGGTGTTCGCGACGGCGGTCGCGTCCGGCGAAACCGCCCACCGGCTTGAGCCGCTGCACCGCCCCGGCCAGCTCGGCCCGCCGCTCCAGCAGCACCGCCAGCGCGGCGTCCACCCGGTCGATGGCCGCCCGGGCCTCCTCCAGCGACGTGACCTGCGCCGCCGTCGGCAGGCCGCAGGTCACCTCCGCCTCGCCGATCACCGATTCCGCCGTGTCCATGGTGTGTCCTTCCTCACCGCCGGCCGGTGGCCCGCAGTGGGGAACCGGCCGCAAAGAAAAAGAGCAGAGACCCGCGGGACTCTGCTCAGCCGGCTCCGGGGATCGTCGCTCAGGGGGCGCCGACCGGCTCACCCGGAGCCGGCTGGATAAACCCGAAATAGCGGCGATCCACGCCCCCAGCCTAGGGAAAAGGCCCGCCACCTGCCAAATTCCGCGCCCGGGGGTGCGCCGCCGTCAGCGCCCGGAGATCAGGTCGGCGAGCCTGGCGTAGGCGGAGGTGGTCTGCAGCCCGCCGTTCTCCCGGCGGTCGGCGGCCCGGTACAGCGTGTAGATCAGCCGCACGCCCAGCCAGCGCAGCGGCTCGGGCTCCCAGCGCCGCACCCGGCGGCCCACCCACGGCAGGCGGGTCAGTTCGGTGGACTCCCCCAGCACCAGGTCGCGCAGGGTCCGCCCGGCCAGGTTGGTGGTGGTCACGCCGCTGCCGACATAGCCGCCGGCCAGGCCCAGCCCGCTGGAGCGATCCACATCCACCACCGAGCACCAGTCGCGCGGCACGCCCAGCACCCCGCACCAGGCGTGGTCGATGCGGGCGTCGGCGGCGGCCGGCAGCAGCCCGGCGAGCATCCGCTGCAGCGCCGCCGCGGTCCGCAGGTGGGTGGCGCCCCGCTCGTCCCAGCGGGAGCCGAACCGGTACGGCACGCCCCGGCCGCCGATGGCGATCCGGTCGTCGGCGGTGCGCTGGGCGTAGATGTAGGCGTGCGCGGAGTCGCCCAGCACCTCGCGCCCCTCCCAGCCGATGCGCTCCCACACCTGCGCATCCAGCGGCTCGGTGACGATCATGGAGCTGTTCATCGGCAGCCACTGGCGGCGCTGCCCGGCCAGCCCGGCGGTGAAGCCCTCGGTGGCGCGGATCACATACTCGGCGGTGACCTCGCCGTGCTCGGTGACCGCCGCCGCGGGCCGCCCGCCGCGGCGGGGCCGGATCTCGGTCACGGTGGTGGACTCGAAGATGTCCACCCCGAGCCGCTCCGTCGCCTGCGCCAGCCCGAGCGCCAGCTTGGCGGGCTGGATGCGGGCGCAGTGCGGGCTGTAGGCGGCCTCCAGCACGCCCGCCAGGCGCAGCCGCTTTTCGCTCTCGTCGCGGTCGAGCAGGTACAGGTCCTGCTCGTCCCAGCCCCACCGGCGCGCCTCGGCCACCTCGGCGCGCAGCCGCCGGCGCTGGGCGGGGTTGGTGGCCGCATACAGGACGCCGCCTTTGACGATGTCGGCGTCGATGCCCTCCTGGGCGCACACGGCGATGACCTCGTCCACCGCGGCCATCATGGCCTTTTGGAAGGCCACCACCGGCTCGCGGCCGGAGCGGGCGGCATAGCGCCGTTTGGAGCCGGCGATCTCGGCCGACAGCCACCCGCCGTTGCGGCCGGAGGCGCCGAAGCCGGCGAACTCCCGCTCCAGGATGGCGATGCGCAGGTCCGGCCGGGCCTTCTTCAGGTAGTAGGCCGTCCACAGCCCGGTGTAGCCGCCGCCGACGATGCACACGTCGTACTGGCGCGGCCCCGGCAGCGCCGGGCGGGGCCGGGGCAGTCCCGCCCGGCGGTACCAAAAGGACACCCCGCCGTTGGTGAAGCCGGGGGTGCGGGGGAATGCGTGGGCGCTCATACGGACGTCAATCGCGGATGCCGAACAACAGGCGCAAGGCGATCTCCACGTGGTCGAGGACCGACTGCTCGACGTCGCCGATGTGCTCGATGAAGCGCTTGGGGGAGAAGGGCCCCACGTCGTAGACCGCGGCGATGCCCGTCACCGGAGAGTCGACACGGACGCTCAGCACCGTCTCGGGGACCTCTCCCGGGTCCTTGATCGGCACCACCTGGATGCCGCGCAGGTGCGGGATGAACACATCGTCCAAGACGACGATGCCGGTCCGCTCGCGGTTGACGGTCTGCAGTCGCCACACCTGACCGCGCTTCACGCCGCACCCACGGCGGCGCCCCAGAAATCCGGGTCGCGGTCGCTCTCGATGGTGTTCAGCCAGTCCTCGTCACCGAGCGCGCCGACGCTCTTCAGCTGTACCAGCGCGTCCTCCAGCAGCGCCTTGCGGACCGACTCCCCGATGAACGTCGACCTGGACACCCCGACCCGTTTGACGTGCGCATCCAGCATGCGCAGCTGGGCCGAGGGCAATGACACGTTGATCCGCTCAGTCGCCATGTCCACAACATTAATACACACGACTCGTGTGTATCACCCGTGTGTATGGGTGTGTCCCCACACCCCATGAAGAGCGCGAAAAGTAGTTGTTTGTGTGCGTAAAGTGACAGAGCTGGGGTAGAGGGCGAGAAAGGCGGCGTCCATCCAGGACGGTCAGCGGCCGGACGGAACGGGTGCAGCCGACATCCGGAGTGTCGGGCAACGGCCACCGGCCGATCGCGTTAGGCTCGCAGGCACCGAGCCGCCCCGGAGGGGAAGAGTCCGGGACGGCGGTCTTCCCCCGGATCCCGTATCAGCGACACGTGCCGGCGGGCACGTGCGTGGTCGCATGCACTGAGGAGGCGCAGCGGGCATGGCCGACTCGTTCGTCCATCTCCACGTGCACACCGAGTACTCCATGCTGGACGGCGCCGCCCGGCTCAACCAGCTGTTCGCCGAGGTCGAGCGGCAGAAGATGCCCGCCATCGCGATGACCGACCACGGCAACATGCACGGGGCCTACGACTTTTGGAAGCACGCCAAGGACGCGGGCGTGACCCCGATCATCGGGATCGAGGCCTACATGGCGCCCGAGTCGCGCTTCCACAAGAAGAAGGTCCAGTGGGGCGAGCCGTCCCAAAAGCGCGACGACGTCTCCGGCGGCGGCCTGATCAACCACATGACGCTGTGGGCGCGCAACAAGACCGGGCTGCACAACCTGTTCAAGCTGTCCTCGCGCGCCTACACCGAGGGCTTCGTCTTCAAGTACGCCCGCATGGACGAGGAGCTGCTGGCCGAGCACTCCGAAGGGGTGATGGCCACCACCGGCTGCCCGTCCGGCAAGATCCAGACCCGGCTGCGGCTGGGGCAGTTCGACGAGGCGCTCAAGGCGGCGGCCACCTTCCAGGAGATCTTCGGCAAGGAGAACTACTTCCTGGAACTGATGGACCACGGCCTGGAGATCGAGCGCCGGGTCCGCGACGGGCTGCTGGAGATCGGCAAGAAGCTCGGCATCCCCCCGGTGGTGACCAACGACTCCCACTACACCCACGAGTCGGAGGCCGCCGCCCACGACGCCCTGCTGTGCGTGCAGGTCGGCAAGCAGCTGTCCGACCCCGACCGGTTCCGCTTCGACGGCACCGGCTACTACCTCAAAAGCGCCGAGGAGATGCGCTCCCTGGACTCCTCGGAGGTGTGGGCCGAGGGCTGCCGCAACACCCTGCTGATCGCCGAGCGGGTCGACCCCACCGGCTTCTTCGAGCACCGCAACCTCATGCCCCGCTTCCCCGTCCCCGAGGGCGAGACCGAGGCCTCCTGGTTCCGCAAGGAGGTCATGCGGGGCATGGACCGGCGCTTCCCCAACGGCTATGACGAAGCGCACCGCCGCCAGGTCGAGTACGAGATCGACATCATCACCCAGATGGGGTTCCCCGGCTACTTCCTGGTGGTGGCCGACTTCATCATGTGGGCCAAGAACAACGGCATCGCCGTCGGCCCCGGCCGCGGCTCGGCCGCCGGGTCGCTGGCCGCCTACGCCCTGGGCATCACCGACCTGGACCCGCTGCAGCACGGCCTGATCTTCGAGCGGTTCCTCAACCCCGAGCGCGTGTCCATGCCCGACATCGACGTGGACTTCGACGAGCGCCGGCGGGGCGATGTGATCCGCTACGTCACCGAGAAGTGGGGCGCCGACAAGGTCGCCATGATCGCCACCTTCGGCACCATCAAGGCCAAGGCCGCCGTCAAGGACGCCGGCCGCGTCCTGGGCTTCCCCTACGCCATGGGGGACCGCATCTCCAAGGCCTTCCCGCCCGCGGTGATGGGCAAGGAGATCCCGCTGTCGGCGATCTTCGATGAGAACCACCCCCGCTACGGGGAGGCCGGCGAGCTGCGCAAGATGTACGAGGAGGAGGCGGACGTCAAGCAGATCCTCGACCTGGCCCAGGGCCTGGAGGGTCTGATCCGCCAGTGGGGGGTGCACGCGGCCGGGGTGATCATGTCGTCCGAGCCGCTCACCGACCACATCCCCATCATGCGGCGGGACAGCGACGGGGCGATCATCACGCAGTTCGACTACCCGACCTGCGAGACGCTGGGCCTGCTGAAGATGGACTTCCTGGGCCTGCGCAACCTCACGATCATGGACGACGCCCTGAAGGCCATCAAGGCCAACAAGGGCGTCGAGATCGACCTGCTGAAGCTCCCGCTGGACGACAAGAAGACCTTCGAACTGCTGGCCCGGGGCGACACGCTGGGGGTGTTCCAGCTCGATGGCGGGCCCATGCGGGCCCTGCTGCGGCTGATGAAGCCGGACAACTTCGAGGACATCTCCGCGGTGCTGGCGCTGTATAGGCCCGGCCCGATGGGCGCCAACTCCCACACCAACTACGCGCTCCGCAAGAACGGCCAGCAGGAGATCACCCCGATCCACCCGGAGCTGGAGGAGCCGCTCAAGGACATCCTCGACACCACCTACGGCCTGATCGTCTACCAGGAGCAGGTGATGGCCATCGCCCAGCGGGTGGCCGGCTACACCCTGGGCGGCGCCGACCTGCTGCGCCGGGCGATGGGCAAGAAGAAGAAGGCCGAACTGGACAAGCAGTTCGAGTTCTTCGAAAAGGGCATGCGGGAGAACGGCTACTCCGATGAGGCCATCAAGGCCCTGTGGGACATCCTGCTGCCGTTCTCCGACTACGCCTTCAACAAGGCCCACACCGCCGGTTATGGGCTGGTGTCGTACTGGACGGCCTACCTGAAGGCCAACTACCCGGCCGAGTACATGGCCGCGCTGCTGACCTCCGTCAAGGACGACAAGGACAAAAGCGCCCTGTACCTCAACGAGTGCCGCCGCATGGGCGTCACCGTGCTGCCGCCGGACGTCAACGAGTCCGACGCCGACTTCACCCCCAAGGGCGACGCCGAGGTCCGCTTCGGGCTGTCGGCCATCCGCAACGTGGGGGAGAACGTGGTGGAGGCCATCATCGCCGCCCGCCGCGAAAAGGGCGCCTTCACCGACTTCAACGACTTCCTCAACAAGGTGCCCTCCCAGGTGTGCAACAAGCGGGTGGTGGAGTCGCTGATCAAGGCGGGGGCCTTCGACAGCCTCGGGCACCGGCGCCGGGCGCTGCTGACGGTGCACGAGCAGGCCATCGACTCCGTCATCGACATCAAGCGCAAGGAGGCCATCGGCCAGGACTCGCTGTTCGGCGCCCTGGACGGCGGGGAGGACACCACGGCCTTCTCGGTGACCATTCCCGACGAGGAGGAGTGGGACAAGACCACCAAGCTGTCCTTCGAGCGGGAGATGCTCGGCCTGTACGTCTCCGACCACCCGCTGCTGGGCGTGGAGCACATCCTGGCCAAGGAGGCCGACACCTCGATCGCCGCGCTGACCGGCGAGAGCGACCGGCCCGACGGCCAGGTCGTCACGGTGGCCGGGCTGCTGTCGAACCTGCAGCGCAAGGTCACCAAGCAGGGCAACTCCTGGGCCATGTTCCAGCTGGAGGACCTCGGCGGCTCCATCGAGGTGATGTGCTTCCCCTCGACCTACCAGCTGTGCTCCACCCTGCTGGCCGAGGACGCCATCTTGGTGGTCAAGGGCCGGCTGGACAAGCGCGAGGACACCACCAAGATCGTCGCGATGGAGGTGACCCAGCCGGACCTGACGACCGGTGACTCGGGCGCGCCGCTGGAGGTCGCGCTGCCGCTGTCCCGCTGCACCCCGCCGGTGGTGGAACGGCTCAAGGAGGTCCTCACCACCCACCCCGGCCCCAACGAGGTGCACCTGCACCTGCAGAACGGGCCGCGCACCACGGTCGTCCGCCTCGACGACAAGCTGCGGGTGAACCCCTCACCGGCGCTGATGGGCGACCTGAAGCAGCTGCTGGGGCCTTCCTGCCTGCTGTGAGGACCCGCGCCGCGATCCCGCGGCCGTGGCGCACCCGGCCGTGGGATCGCCGGCGGGAAGGGCTCTTCGGGCTCCCCGCCTGAGACGGGACGGATGCGACGCCGGGCCATGCCCGAGGCCCCGCCGCTCTCTGCGGCGGGGACGCGCCGAAACCGTGCACGAACGGCGGAGAGGCGGCGTCAAGGGCGCCGGTTCGCCCTGCGGCGTCCGCCTCACCAGGCGCGGCCGGCCGCGCCCTCCCCGCCCGCCTCCGCGCCGGCCGACGAGGCCGGGATGTGGGAGTTCCACTCGGTGAGCCGGCCCTGCCGGTCGAAGCGGGCCAGCGCCGAACCGCCCCCGGGCAGCAGCGCCTCGATCGTGGTGGGGGTCTGCCGGTAGGGCACCCGGTGGTGGCTGAGCAGCCTGGCCAGCGTCAGCCGGGAGTCGTGGGGGAACAGCCCGGCGGCGTTGGCGACCAGCCGCGGCACCGGGATCGGGTCCCAGGAGGCGCGCGGCGCCTGCGGGTCGTCGACGTGCAGGTAGGCCGAGCCCCCGTCGTAGCCGGCGCCGATGTATCCGCCCCCGCCCAGGATCCCGCCGGCCACCACCGCGATCAGCTCGCCGCCGTGCCCGGCCGGCCCGTCATACCAGGCCAGGTCCACCTCGGGGGTGACCAGTTCGGGAACGCCGAGCCGCTGCCCGATCTCGCGCACCACCAGCGTCGGCACCACCGCGGGGTGCTCCTCGCCGAACTGCGGGTTGGCCCACCCCCACAGCCAGGTCTGCTCGCGCACCGCATAGCTGCCCAGCAGCGAGACCCGCACCGTCACGCCGCCGCTGGAGTAGGTGCGGGCGGTCAGGTCGGCTTTCCAGTCCTCCCGCGGCAGGAACTCCGCGAGGGTCTCCTGCTGCTGCAGGACGACCGCGGCCAGTGCCGCGCCGAGACGCTGGAAGGCGGGGCTGAACCCGGCCTGCGACGGGGTGGCAGTAGACATCTTGGGCAAGAGTATCTCAGGTGGTGCCGCGGGTTTCCGCCTCGTCGGAGGGGTGCGGCGGGCGGGTTTCCCCGGCCGGGACGGCTCTGGCGCGCACGCCGGCCCAGGGCCGTACCGGGAGCGTATGGGAGTGTCCGGGCGGACGCCGCGATGACGGCGGTTCGCGCAAGGATTCGCGCAAGGAGCGGCGTGAGCGACCCGCGGGTGAGACGACGACGCGCCCGAGGCGGCTTGCAACAGTGCCACCCTGTGCCCGAAGGTGCGGCCACGGCCCGTCGGGCGGATGAGCGACGCGCCGGCGCCGGCCTGCGCGGGACGGGCGGTTCGCGGTTCCCTCGAGGAGAGAGATATGCCCGGGTTCCGGATGAACCGGCGCCCGGGACAAGGCAGGATGAATGCACCAGCGCGGGTACTCGATGGGAACCGAGCGACGTGACCGACGAGACCGGCCTGGGACTGTCGGCGGGCCCGCCGATCGCCGCGGCGGCCCGGGCCACTGCCGGCAGGCACACCGACGAGGGGGCGGTACATCGACTTCCCGCGCAGCCCGCGGCTTCCGGGTGCCGCGGCTCGCACCGTGACACATGAGGGAGAGTGAGATTGAACACGGACGAGTCCCCGCGTCTCACCGTGATCGGCACCGGTTACCTCGGCGCCACCCATGCGGTCTGCATGGCCTCGCTGGGCTATGAGGTGATGGGCGTCGACGTGGACGCCGCCAAGATCGAGAAACTGGCCTCCGGGCAGGTGCCCTTCTTCGAGCCGGGGCTGCCGGAGCTGCTGACCAAGACGCTGGAGTCGGGCAGGCTCCGTTTCACCACCTCCTATGAGGAAGTCGCCGAGTTCGGCGACGTGCACTTCATCTGCGTGGGCACCCCCCAGATGCCGGGCTCGGACGCCTGCGATGTCAGCTACGTCGACGCCGCGGTCACCTCGCTGGCCCCCCACCTGACCCGCAAGGCCCTGGTGGTCGGCAAGTCGACGGTGCCGGTGGGCACCGCCGCCCGCCTCACCCACACCATCCGCGAGCTGGCCCCGGCCGGGGAGGAGGTGGAGCTGGCCTGGAACCCCGAGTTCCTGCGCGAGGGCTATGCGGTCGACGACACGCTGCACCCCAACCGGCTGGTCTTCGGGGTGGCCTCCGAGTGGGCCAGGGAACGGCTGACCGCCGCCTTCCGGCCGATCATCGACGCCGGCACCCCGGTGGTGGTCACCGACCTGGCCACCGCCGAGCTGGTCAAGGTCGCCGCCAACTCGTTCCTGGCCACCAAGATCTCCTACATCAACGCCATGGCCGAGGTCTGCGAGGCCACCGGCGCCGACGTGCGGGACCTGGCCACCGCGCTGGCCTACGACGACCGGATCGGCGGCAAGTTCCTGCAGCCGGGGCTGGGTTTCGGCGGCGGCTGCCTGCCCAAGGACATCCGGGCGTTCGCGCACCGCGCCGAGGAGATCGGGGTGGGCCAGGCGGTGGCGTTCCTGCGCGAGGTGGACGCCATCAACCGGCGCCGCCGCTCCCGCACCGTGGACCTGGTGCGCGAGCTGCTGGGCGGGCGGCTGGACGGCAAGCGGATCGCCTGCCTGGGCGCGGCCTTCAAGCCCAACTCCGACGACATCCGCGACGCCCCCGCCCTGGACGTGGCGCGCACCATGCACGGCCTGGGCGCCTACGTGCGGGTCTACGACCCGGCCGCGCTCGACAACGCCCGCCGCGCCTACCCGGAGCTGCGCTACGGCACCAGCGCGATGGACGTGGCGCAGGACGCCGACGTGGTGGTGCTGCTGACCGAGTGGGCCGAGTTCCGCCAGATCGACCCGTACGCCATGGGGGAGGTGGTCGCCCACCGCCGCATCGTGGACGGCCGGCACGCCCTGGACGCCGAGGCCTGGCGCGCCGCCGGCTGGGAGTACCGGGCGCTCGGCCGCTGCTGAGGCCGCCGCCCGGCGGCGGCGCGCTGTGCGCATTGCCGATCACCCCGCCGTCGCGCACTAGGCTTTTTCGCAGGACGAGACGCGGGTGCGCGGGGCAGGGGGCATGCCAGTGGGCCGACCGGATGTGCGATCGCTGCTGACCTGGGCGGTCACCACGGCGACGCTGGCGCTTTTGGGTCCGCCGGCGGGGCTGCTGTGGGCGGCGGTCGCGCCCCCGGTGCGGTACCTGGTGCTGGAGGGACGGCCGGTGCTGGCCGACCCGGAGACCCAGGCGCTGATCGCCGGGGACGGCTGGTTCGCGCTGATCACCGGGGCCGCCGGGCTGGCCTGCGGGACGCTGGCCTATCTGGCCGGCGGCCGCGGCAACGACATCCCGCTGCTGCTGGGCCTGGGCAGCGGGGGAGTGGCGGCCGCGCTGCTGGCCTGGTGGAGCGGGCACCAGGTGGGGCTGGCCGAGTTCGAACGGGCGGTGCGGGCCGCCGCCGGCGGGCCCGTGGAGAGCCCGCCCGACCTGCACGCCACCGGGGTGGTGGTGTGCTGGCCGCTGCTGGCGGTGGCGGCCTATGCGGTGCTGGAGGCGGCGCTGGCCCGCCTAGCGACGCGCGATGGGGGCCAGCGCGGCGCCGGTGAGGCGGACCAGGTCGGCGGGGGCCAGCTCGATCTGCAGGCCGCGCCGCCCGGCGGAGACAAAGATCGTGTCGAACCCTGAGGCCGACTCATCCAGCACGGCCGGCAGCCGGCGGCGCTGGCCCAGCGGGCTGATCCCGCCCACCACATAGCCGGTGAGCCGTTCGGCCGTCTCCGCTTCGGCCATGCGGGCCCGTTTGCCGCCCGTCGCGGCGGCCAGCGCCTTGAGGTCCAAGGCGCCGCAGACCGGCACCATCCCGACCGTCGGCTCCTCGTCCACCACGGCGATCAGCGTTTTGAACAGCCGTTCCCGCGCCACCCCCAGCGCGTCGGCGACCTTCGCCCCGTAGTCGTCGACGCCGTGCTCCACCTCATACGGGTGCAGGGTGAAGGCGACCCCGGCCTTGGCGGCGGCCACCGTGGCGGGCGTCTGCCCACCGCCCTTCTTTCGAGCGCCCATAGGGGCAGTGTGCCGTCCGCGATCGCTTCCCGCACCTTGATATTTCGCCGGCGCTCCGCCCGCGGCGGGAGTCAGTTGGGGTGGACGGCGCCCTCGATGAGCCGCCCGGCCGGCACCGTCGGCAGCGCGTCCAGCAGCCGGATCTCCCGCCGCAGCAGCTCGTGCTCGGCCCACAGCCGCTGCGTGGCGTCGGCGGCCTCCAGCAGGCGCTGCTTGTCGCGCTGGTCCAGCACCATGGCCCCGGCGATCAGGTAGGACAGCCGCACCGGGTCGTCGGGCAGCTCCACGGGGTCGCCGGCCGGCGCGCCCGCCGCCTCCAGCCGCAGCCGGTAAAGCCGAAACAGCCGGCCCACGCGCCCGGCGGCCGCATCGGGCTCCGTGCCCGCCTCCTCGGGCAGGAACTCCACCTCGCCGCTCAGATAGGGCCGCGAGTCGTCCACCTGCAGCAGCCGGAATCGCTCGCCGCCCACCGTCACCACGTCGAACCGGCCGTCGTCGTGGGGGTTGACGACGCGGATCTCGGCGGTGCAGCCGACCGGGGCCAGCCGCCGCGCCGCGCCGTCGCCGACCTCATGGCCCAGTTCGATGCCGACGACGCCGAAGCGGCGCGGCCGCGGCTCCTCCAGCAGCTCGCGGATCAGCAGCCGGTAACGCTCCTCGAAGATGTGCAGGGGTAGCACCAGTCCCGGAAAGAGCACCGTGCCCAACGGGAACAGCGGCAGCCGTGCGGTCACACCGTCAGCCTACGCGCTGGTAACGATCATGGCGGCCGGGGCTTTCTCAAATGATGAAGCACGCCCCGGCACCGATCAGGGCGCGCGCCTTCGTAGACTGGAGCGGTGATCTCCCGAATCGACCTGCGCGGTTCGCTGCCCGGCGACCTGCGCTCCGTGCTGCCGCGTGCCGAACTGGACGTCGAGGCCGCCCTGGAGCGGGTGCGGCCCATCTGCGAGGACGTGCGCCATCGCGGCGCGGCGGCGGTCCGGGAGTACACCAAGAAGTTCGACGGGGTGGAGCTGGAGAGCCTGCGGGTGCCCGCCGCGGCGCTGGAGCGGGCGCTGGCCGGGCTGGACCCGGCCGTGCGGGACGCGCTGGAGGAGTCCATCCGCCGCGCCCGCCTGGTGCACCGCGACCAGCGCCGCACCGACGTCACCACCCAGGTGGTGCCCGGCGGCACCGTCACCGAGCGGTGGATCCCGGTGGAGCGGGTCGGGCTGTATGTGCCGGGCGGCCGGGCCGTCTACCCCTCCAGCGTGGTGATGAACGTCGTCCCCGCCCAGGAGGCCGGGGTCGGCTCGCTGGCCGTCACCTCCCCGCCGCAGCAGGAGTTCGGCGGCCTGCCGCACCCGGCGATCCTGGCCGCCTGCGCCCTGCTGGGCGTGGAGGAGGTCTACGCCGCCGGCGGTGCCCAGTCCATCGCGATGCTGGCCTACGGCACCGACGAGTGCCGCCCGGTCAACCTGGTCACCGGCCCGGGCAACATCTGGGTGGCCGCCGCCAAACGCCACCTGCGGGGCGTGGTCGGCATCGACTCCGAGGCCGGCCCCACCGAGATCGCCATCCTCGCCGACGCCAGTGCCGACCCGGTGCACGTGGCCGCCGACCTGATCAGCCAGGCCGAGCACGACACGCTGGCCGCCGCGGTGCTGGTCACCGACAGCGAGGAGCTGGCCGAGCGGGTGGAGCGGGAGCTGGCCGAGCAGGTCGCCCGCACCAAGCACACCGAGCGCATCACCCAGGCGCTGGCCGGCCGGCAGTCCGGCATCGTGCTGGTCGACGACATCGAGGCCGGGCTGGCGGTGGTCAACGCCTATGCCGCCGAGCACCTGGAGATCCAGACCGCGAACGCCCGGCAGGTGGCCGAGCGGGTCCGCAACGCCGGGGCGATCTTCATCGGCCCGCACTCGCCGGTGTCGCTGGGCGACTACCTGGCCGGGTCCAACCACGTGCTGCCCACCGGAGGGTGCGCCTGCCATTCGTCGGGGCTGTCGGTGCAGTCCTTCCTGCGCGGCGTCCATGTGGTCGAGTACGACCGCGCCGCGCTGGCCGAGGCCACCGCCCGGGTGGTGGCGCTGGCCGAGGCCGAGGACCTGCCCGCCCACGGAGCCGCGATGAAGGCCCGCTTCAACTGGGAGATCCCCACGTGACATCCCTCGACGACCTCCCGCTGCGCGAGGACCTGCGCGGGCGGGAGCCTTATGGTGCCCCCCAACTGGACGTGCCGGTCCGGCTGAACACCAACGAAAACCCCTACCCGCCGTCGCCGCACCTGGTCGAGGCGCTGGCGAAGGCGGTCGCCGACGCCGCCGCCTCGCTCAACCGCTACCCCGACCGCGACGCGCTGGCGCTGCGCGCCGAGCTGGCCGACTTCCTCAACCACGACACCCCCGGCGCGGAGCTGACCGCCGAGCGGGTGTGGGCGGCCAACGGCTCCAACGAGATCATCCAGCAGATCCTGCAGGCCTTCGGCGGCCCCGGCCGGTGCGCGCTGGGCTTTGAGCCGTCGTACTCGATGCACCCGATCATCACGCACGTCACCGGGACGCGCTGGATCAACGCCCACCGCGACGAGGACTTCGGCCTGGACGTCGACCGCGCCCTGGCCGCGATCGACGAGCACCGCCCCGACGTGGTGTTCCTCACCTCGCCCAACAACCCCACCGGCACCTCGCTGCCGCTGGAGGTCATCGAGGCGATCGCCGCCGCCGCGCCCGGCATGGTGGTGGTGGACGAGGCCTACGCGGAGTTCCGCCGCGAAGACACCCTCTCGGCGCTGGAACTGCTGGCCGAGCACCCGCGCCTCATCGTCACCCGCACCATGTCCAAGGCGTTCGCCATGGCGGGCGTGCGGCTGGGCTACCTGGCCGCCCACCCGGCGGTGATCGAGGCGCTGCTGCTGGTCCGGTTGCCCTACCATCTGTCGTCGATCACCCAGGCGGCGGCCCGCACCGCGCTGGCCCACGCCGATGAGCTGCTCGGCTCGGTGGCGCAGCTGCGCACCGAACGGGACCTGATCGTCGGCTGGCTGCGCGGCCAGGGCCTGCGGGTGGCCGACTCCGACGCCAACTTCGTGTTGTTCGGCACATTCCCCGACCGCCGCCGGGTGTGGCAGGCCATGCTGGACCAGGGCGTGCTGATCCGCGAGGTGGGGCCGCCGCAGTGGCTGCGGGTCACCGTCGGAACCCCCGCCGAGATGGCCGCCTTCCGATCCGCGCTGACCACCGCATTGAAGGAGATCCAGTGAGCCGCACCGGGCGCATCGAGCGCGCCACCAAGGAGACCACCGTGGCCGTCGAGATCGACCTGGACGGCACCGGGCGGGTGGACGTGGCGACCGGGGTGGGCTTCTTCGACCACATGCTCGCCCAGCTCGGCAAGCACGGCTCGTTCGACCTGACCGTCAAGACCACCGGCGACCTGCACATCGACAGCCACCACACCATCGAGGACACCGCGATCGCGCTCGGCCAGGCCTTCGCCCAGGCCGTGGGCGACAAAAGCGGCATCCGCCGCTTCGCCCACGCCGCGGTGCCGCTGGATGAGGCGCTGGCCCAGGTCACCGTGGACATCGCCGGCCGGCCCTACCTGGTGCACACCGAACCGGAGGGCATGGCCCCGATGATCGGGCCCGACTACGACACCACGATGACCCGGCACATCCTGGAGTCGTTCGTGGCCAACGCCCGCATCGCGCTGCACGTGCACGTCCCCTACGGCCGCAACGCCCACCACATCGTGGAGGCCCAGTTCAAGGCGCTGGCCCGGGCGCTGCGCGACGCCGTCGCCTTCGACCCCCGGGTGCAGGGCGTGCCCTCGACCAAGGGGGCCTTGTAAGGCATGGAGATCGGCGGCCTGCACTTCACCTACCTCAATGTGGCGCTGTTCGGCCTGGCCGTCTTCCTGCTGATGGGCGTGATCAGCTTCATCAGGCAGGGCATCAAGGGCGGGGCGGTGCTGCTGGCCGTGCTGACCGTGATGGCCTTCGTGGCGGGAGTGTTGTGGCTGTGAAACCTTCGGTGGTCGTCTTGGACTACGGGTCGGGCAACCTGCGCTCGGCCGAGCGGGCGGTGGCCCGCGCCGGCGCGCAGGTGACCGTCACCTCCGACTATGAGACGGCGCTGGAGGCCGACGGCCTGGTCGTCCCCGGCGTCGGCGCGTTCGCCGCCTGCATGCAGGGGCTGAACGCCATCCGCGGCCGGCAGCTCATCGGCCGCCGCCTGGCCGGCGGCCGCCCGGTGCTGGGCATCTGCGTGGGCATGCAGATCCTGTTCGAAAAGGGCGTCGAGCACGGCGTCACCACCGAAGGCTGTGCCGAATGGCCCGGCACGGTGGAACGGCTGCACGCCCCCGTCCTGCCCCACATGGGCTGGAACACCGTCCGGGCCCCTGAGGGGTCGGTGCTGTTCCGCGGCCTGGACGCCGACACCCGCTTTTACTTCGTGCATTCTTATGCGGTGCGCCGCTGGGAGATGCCGGCCGGCAGCCGGCTGACCCCGCCGCTGGTCACCTGGGCCGAGCACGGCGAACCGTTCGTGGCCGCGGTGGAGAACGGCGCCCTGTGCGCCACCCAGTTCCACCCCGAAAAGTCCGGCGACGCCGGCGCCCAGCTGCTGCGCAACTGGCTGTCCACGCTTTAAGAGGATCGCGCCGCCCCGCGGCGATGGATGAGGTTTTGCGATGACTTTGACGCTCCTTCCCGCCGTCGACGTCTCCGGCGGCCAGGCCGTCCGGCTGGTGCAGGGCGAGGCCGGCACCGAGACCTCCTATGGGGCTCCGCTGGATGCGGCGCTGGCCTGGCAGGCGGCCGGAGCGGAGTGGATCCACATGGTGGACCTGGACGCGGCGTTCGGCCGGGGCTCCAACCGGGAGCTGCTGGCCGAGGTGATCGGCCGGCTGGATGTGAAGGTCGAGCTGTCCGGCGGGATCCGCGACGACGCCTCCCTGGAGGCGGCGCTGGCCACCGGCTGCGCCCGGGTCAACATCGGCACCGCCGCGCTGGAGAAGCCCGAGTGGTGCCGCAAGATCATCGCCGAGCACGGCGAGAAGATCGCGGTCGGCCTGGATGTGCGCGGCACCACGGTGGCGGTGCGCGGCTGGACGCGCGAGGGCGGCGACCTGTGGGAGGTGCTGGAACGGCTGGAGGCCGACGGCTGCCCCCGCTATGTGGTCACCGACGTCACCAAGGACGGCACGCTGCGCGGCCCCAACCTGGAGCTGCTGCGCCAGGTGTGCGCCCGCACCGGCAAGCCGGTGGTCGCCTCCGGCGGCGTGTCGTCCCTGGAGGACCTGCGCGCCCTGACCGCGCTGGAGGGCGACGGCGTGGAGGGCGTCATCATCGGCAAGGCCCTGTACGCCGGGGCGTTCACCCTGCAGGAGGCCCTGGAGGCGGTGAAGTGATCCGCCGGGTCGGCTCGGGCGCCCCCTGGGAGGGGATCGTCGGCTACAGCCGGGCCGTCGCCGCCGGTGACCACGTGCACGTGAGCGGATGCGCCCCGGTGGACCCGGCCGACGGCAGAGTGGTGCACGAAGGCGACGCCTACGCCCAGACCCGCCAGTGCCTGGCCAACGTGCTGCGGGCGCTGGAGCGCTTCGGCTGCTCGGCGGCCGACGTGGTGCGCACCCGCATCTACGTCACCGACATCGCCCGCTGGCGCGAGTACGGCCGCGCCCACGGCGAGGTCTTCGGCGAGGTCAGGCCCGCGACGACGATGGTGGAGGTGGCCGGGCTGATCGACCCGGCGATGCTGGTGGAGATCGAGGCCGACGCCTACCGGGCGGGGGTGGGACGATGAGCGTGGCGGTACGGGTGATCCCCTGCCTGGACGTGGACGCCGGGCGGGTGGTCAAGGGCGTCAACTTCCGCAACCTGCGGGACGCCGGCGACCCGGTGGAGCTGGCCCGGCGCTATGACGCCGAGGGCGCCGACGAGCTGACCTTCCTGGACATCACCGCCTCCAGCGCCGACCGCTCCACCACCTATGAGGTGGTGCGGCGCACCGCCGAGGAGGTGTTCATCCCGCTGACGGTGGGCGGCGGGGTGCGCACCGTCGAGGACGTGGACCGGCTGCTGCGCGCCGGCGCCGACAAGGTCTCCATCAACACCGCGGCCATCGCCCGCCCGGAGTTCCTGCGCGAGGCCGCGCATCGCTTCGGCTCCCAGTGCATCGTGCTGTCGGTGGACGCCCGCCGCGTCACCGGTGATGTGCGCACCCCCTCCGGTTTCGAGGTCACCACGCACGGCGGGCGGCGCGGCACCGGCATCGACGCCATCGAGTGGGTGCGCCGCGGCGAGGAGCTCGGGGTGGGGGAGATCCTGCTGAACTCCATGGACGCCGACGGCACCAAGAACGGCTTCGACCTGGAGATGCTGCGGCAGGTGCGCGCGGCGGTGACGGTCCCGGTGATCGCCAGCGGGGGAGCGGGCTCGCTGGAGCACTTCGCCCCCGCGGTGGAGGCCGGGGCCGACGCGGTGCTGGCCGCCAGCGTCTTCCACTTCGGCGAGCTGAAGATCTCCGAAGTCAAGGACGCGCTGCGCCGCGCCGGGCACCCGGTCCGCTGAAAAAGCGGGCGCCCGGCCGGCGGCGCCCTGCGGGCCTCCCTAGTGGGTCAGGCGCACCTTGCGGTGCTCGATCTGGCTGATCTCCCGGGCGGCGGCGTCCAGCAGCCCGTGCGACAGCTCCGACAGCGCCCGTGATACCGCCAGTTCGTCGCCGATGCTGGGCACGTCGGCGTCGCGCGGGTTGCGGCGCGCGACGCCGCGCCCGGTGAGCGTCCCGTTCGGCGTGGACAGTTTCGCCTCCGCCTCCGTGTAGCGGTCCTGCTCGCTGATGTGCACCGTCAGCTGCCAATCCTTGTCCTGGTGCATGGCTCCTCCTGGTCTGGGTCCCCCTGTCGCCATGGGTGGGCGTTTACCCCCGTTCCGCCGCTGCATGCCGCCCGCCCGGCGCACGAGGGGACCCGGCCGCCGGTACCAGGGGTGAACGGGCGGTGTCCATTGCAGGAAACCCTTTTCTGGTCAGGGCATGGGTGAGTACTTTCCCAACCATGACCCTCCTTGACCGTCGTGGTTTTCTCCGGGTCGGCGGGGCGGGCGCGTTGGCGATCCCCTCGCTCGGCCTGGCGGCCTCCGGCGCGCATGCCGCGCCCAGCCGCTACTTCCGGCACGGCGTGGCCTCCGGCGACCCGCTGCCCACCGCGGTGATCATCTGGACCCGGGTGACCCCCACCGCCTCTTCCCTCCCCGGCTCCGGCGCCGGCCCGGTGGTGGACGTCGGCTGGCAGGTGGCCCGGGACGCCGCGTTCCGCAAGATCGTGGCCAGGGGGACCTTCCGCACCGGCCCTGACCGTGACCACACGGTCAAGGTGGACGTGCGCGGCCTGGCCCCCGGGACCGTCTACTACTACCGGTTCCTGCTGGACGGCAGCCCCTCCCCGGTCGGCCGCACTCGCACCGCGCCGCCGGCGACGGCCCGGGTGCCGGCGCTGAAGCTCGGGGTGGTCTCCTGCGCCAACTGGGAGGCCGGCCACTTCGCCGCCTACCGGCATCTGGCGGCGCGCGACGACCTGTTCGGGGTCGTCCACCTCGGCGACTACATCTACGAGTACGCCAGCGGGGACTTCGCCGCCGGCGGCCGCGTGGTGCGCCCCAACGAGCCCCGGCACGAGATCCTCACCCTGGCCGACTACCGGATGCGGCACGCCCTCTACAAGACCGACCCGGACCTGCAGGCGCTGCACGCCCGCTTCCCCTGGATGATCGTCTGGGACGACCACGAGGTCGCCAACGACGCCTGGGCGGGCGGCGCCCAGAACCACGACCCGGCCACCGAGGGCCCGTATGCGGCCCGCCTGGCCGCCTCCCGCCGGGCCTACTTCGAGTGGATGCCGGTGCGGGTGAAGCCGGGCGGCGCCATCTACCGGCGGCTGCGGTTCGGGCGGCTGGCCGAGCTGACATTGCTGGACCTGCGCGGCTACCGGTCCCGCCAAGAGCGCGGCATCGCGGTGGACGACCCGGCCCGCACCATCACCGGCACCGCGCAGATGCGCTGGCTGAAGGAGGGGCTGTCGGCCAGCAAGGGCGAGGTGCGCTGGCGGCTGATCGGCAACTCGGTGATGATCAGCCCGGTGGCGGTCGGGGCGGTGCCCGCCCGGCTGCTGGGCCCGCTGGGGCGGCTGCTGGGCGTCCCCGCCGGGGGGTTTGCGATCAACCCCGACCAGTGGGACGGCTACACCGCCGACCGCAAGCAGCTGCTGGGCCACCTGCACCGGAACCGGATCGGCAACACGATCTTTTTGACCGGCGACATCCACACCTGCTGGGCCAATGAGGTGCCGCTGGATGCGGCCACCTACCCGCGCAGCCCCGCGGTCGCCACCGAGATGGTGGTGCCCTCGGTGACCAGCGACAACATCGACGATCTGGCGGGCGTGCCGCCGCGCACGCTGTCGCTGGCGGCCGAGGGGGCGCTGGCGGTGACCAACCGGCACGTGCGCTGGGCGGAGCTGGACTCCCACGGCTACGGCGTGATCGGCCTGACCCCCGAGCGGGCGCGGATGGACTGGTTCGCGCTGTCCGACCGCACCCGCCGCGACGCCTCCTCCCGCCGCCTGGCCTCGTTCGCGGTGCCCTCCGGGTCGCCCACGCTCAAGCGGCTGATCGCCGGCTGAGGGCCGCTTCAGACCTGCTCGGCCGCCGGGTCGGACACGGTGTGCTCGGCGGCCCGCTCGACCACCGGCAGGTGGATCGCCGACGGGTGGTCCGGGTCGTGCAGCACCTGCTGGCGTGCGACAAGGCGGGCGGTGGCGCTGCCCAGCGGCTCGCCGGTGCCGGGGTTGACGGCCACGACGGGGAACGCCCCGCTGGCCACGTGCACGCGGACGCGGTGGCCGCGGCGGAAGCGGTGGCCGACCGGCCACAGCTCCACCCGCACCCGGCGGACCCCGTCGGGGCCGGGGGCCGGGTCGCCCGGGCGCAGCCGCCGTGCGCCCTCGCACAGGTTCAGCGAGGTGCCGTCGGGGGCGACGTCGCACAAGCGCACCACGAAGTCGGTGTGCTCGCGGTCGGAGCGCACGAACAGCTCCGCCTCCACCGGGCCGATGACGTCCAGGTCCGCCCGCAGCGGCGCGGAGGTGAACACCAGCACATCGGCGCGTTTTTCCACCGGGCGCTGGTCCACCGGCTTGCAGCTGCCCAGCACGCTCGGCCCGGCCAGCGAGGGGGTCGGGTCGGCGGGGTCGAACAGGTAGCGGCTGGGCTCGCCCGGCTGCGGCCCGTCCTCCCCGAGCCCGCCCCCGGGGTGCAGGTGCCAGCGGACCGGCCGCATGCCCGGCGGCGGCCAGTCGCGGTAGTCGCGCCACTGCCCGGCCCCGGTGAGGTACACCCGCACCGGGTTGGCGCGCACCCGGGAGAAGTCGCCCCGCAGGTGGGCGCGGAACCAGGCCAGCGACTCGCGCAGCGCCGCGATCCCGTGCCGGGCGTCGAAGTGCCACCACGGGCCGATGGTCAGGTAGGGGCGCCGCCCGGCGGCGCGCAGCGCCAGGTAGTCCTTCAGCTGCCAGGGCAGGAAGATGTCGTACCAGCCGCCCAGCAGCGTCACCGGGGCGGTGACCCGGTCGAGGGTGCCGGTGAAGTCGCGGCTGCGCCAGTACTCGGCGCCGGGCTCGTCGTTGGCCAGCAGGTCCTGGTAGAAGCGCACCATCGCGCCGGTGGCCAGCTCGTCCAGCTCCGCCAGCGGCCGGCCGCTGCGCGCGGCCCGCCGGGCCCGCCGTTTGGCCAGCAGCGCCCCGTTGACCATGCCCAGCGGCCGTTCCTGCCGGAAGGTCAGATCCGACCAGGTCAGCACGGTCTCCAGGGCGAACGAGCCGCCCACGTAGGCGGCGTCGCGGAAGGAGGAGGCGGTGACCTGCGCGGAGATGGCCTTGAGCTCCGGCCCGGCCTCGGCGGCGATCGCCCAGGAGGAATACCCCAGGTAGCTGGCGCCGTAGGTGGCGAAGGACCCGGTGAACCACGGCTGGCTGCGCATCCAGCGCACGGTGGCCAGCCCGTCGGCCTGCTCGCTGCCCAGCGGGTCGAACTCCCCGCCGGAGCCGAAGGTGCCGCGGACGCTTTGCACCAGGAGCTGGAACCCGAAGGGGACCAGCGGCAGCCCGGCCAGGACGGCCGGCAGCCCGCGGCGCCCGTACGGGGTGCGGACCAAGATGGTCGGCGCGTCGGGCACGCCGGCGGGGGCGTAGCGGTCGGCCAGCAGCGTCACCCCGTCCGGCATCGGTACCGGGATGTCGCGCTGCACGGTGTAGCGGAAGCGGCCGCGGGGGAGCGGCAGCCGGCGGGCCGGAGCGGGCAGGCGCTCGATGAGAGGCATCGCGTCCTCCTCGCGCGCCCCGGTGTGCCCGGGGCGCCACGGCGGCCCGGAGCGAGGGGGCGGCGGGCCGAGCCAGACCTTACTAGCAGGTAACTATAACGTATTTCAGTTGTTGAATGTCGTGTTTGTCCTGCTCAGTGAGGTTCTGGGGTGCTGGTCCGCTACGCCCGCGCCAGATGACGGGCGATCACCATGCGCTGAATCTGGTTGGTGCCCTCGAAGATCTGCATGACCTTCGCCTCGCGCATGAAACGCTCCACCGGGAAGTCCCGGGTATAGCCGTAGCCGCCGAGCACCTGCACCGCGTCGGTGGTGACCTTCATCGCCGCATCGGTGGCCACCAGCTTGGCGATGGAGGCCTGCCGGGAGAAGGGCAGCCCACGGTCCCGGCGGCGGGCGGCCTCCAGGTAGGTCGCCCGGGCCGACTCCACCGCCGCCGCCATGTCGGCCAGCAGGAAGCCCAGCCCCTGGTGCTCGATGATGGGACGGCCGAACTGCTCGCGCTGCCGGGCATAGGCGACCGCCTCATCCAGCGCCCCCTGCGCCAGGCCCACCGCGCAGGCGGCGATGCCCAGCCGCCCCGAATCCAGCGCCGACAGCGCGATCGGAAAGCCCTGCCCCTCGGCGCCGATCCGCCGCTCGGCGGGCACCCGGGCGCCGTCGAACAGCAGCTGGGCGGTGGTGGAGCCGGTCAGGCCCATCTTGCGTTCCGGCGGCCCGAACGACAGCCCGTCCATCCGCCCGTCGATCAAGAACGCGCTGATGCCCCGTCCGCCGTCGTCGGAGGTGCGGGCGAACAGCACATAGAAGTCGGCCTCGCCGCCGTGGGTGATCCACGCCTTGGTGCCGGTGATCACGTAGTGGTCGCCGTCGCGGACCGCCCGGGTGCTCAGCGCCGCCGCGTCCGACCCGGCGTGCGGCTCCGACAATGCGTACCCGCCCAGCAGCTCGCCGCCGAGCAGCTCCGGCAGCCGCTTGCGCTGCTCCTCGTCGCCGTACGTCGCCACCGGGTAGCACGCCAGCGTGTGCACGCTCACCCCGACCGCCACCGACGCCCACGCCGCCGCGATCTCCTCCAGCACCTGCAGGTAGACCTCGTACGGCTGGCCCCCGCCGCCGACCTCCTCCGGGTACGGCAGGCCCAGCAGCCCGGCCCGGCCCAGCACGCGGAACACTTCGCGGGGGAACTTCTCCGCGGCCTCGGCCTCGGCGGCGCGGGGGGCCAGCTCGGCCTTGACGATCTGACGGGTGAGGTCGATGAGATCCTCGGCCTCGGGGGTGGGAAGCATGCGTTCTGCTGGCATGTCCCCATATTGGCCGATATGTCGGCATGAGGTGGACGGGGGTGCCCGGGCTCAGCCCATGGGCCTCACCTGCGGCCGGCGTCGCGCCGGAACTCGACCCGGCGATCCCGGGTGCAGCTGACACACAGCCGTAGCCGGCGTTGCGTCAGCCCTCGCCGCCGCCCCGGGAGATCTTGACGACCACCTGGTCCTGGGTGATGGACTCCACGCCCACGCTCAGCCCGTCGGCCTCCCCCTCGCCCTCCCGCGGGACGGTGATCTGCTGGCCGGCGATGCGCAGCGTGACGCTGTCGCCGTCCACGCCCACCAGTTCGGCCTTGATGCCCAGGATGGAGGCGCTGGCCTCCACCCCCCGGTCGAAGGTCACGGTGCAGGAGTCGATCGTGCACTCGGTGGTGGCGCCCTCACCGCTGCAGGCGGCGACGGCAGCGAAGGGCAGCAGAGCGAGGGAGACCGCGGCGAGCGTCCGTCGAACAGGAAGGATCATGCCGCCGAGTTTACGGTCCCTTGAGCCGCCGGCCCCCTCCCGCGGAAGGAACACCGCCCGCCGCCGCTCACCCCGGGGTATGACCCGCATGACCACCGGAGCCGTGTCCGTGGTCCTCACCCTTTTGGATCTGGCCGCCCAGTTCCTGACGCAGCGTCTGCAGCGTCGGCTCGGTGCCCACCACCACCCAGCGCAACCCCACCAGGTAGGTGCCGCCCCAGGGCTTGGCCTCCTTGAGCCACTCGGCCTGCCCCTCGTCGGTGGCGAAGGTCAGCAGGGTGTAGCGGTTCTGCCCGGACTTGCAGGCGCCCTGCTGCAGCTCCTCGGCCTCGGTCCGGTTCTGCAGCTTGCAGCCGGACTTGGCGGCCAGGTCCTCCAGCCCGGCCACCAGCACGGCCGGCGGGTCGCCGCGGCCCGCGGCGCCGGCGGCCCGCCCGCCGCCGTCCGAGCAGCCGCCCAGCAGCAGCGCCGCGGCGCAGGCCGCGCCCAGGGCGGCAAACGGCGCCGGCCCGGTCCGGGGGCGGGGGAAGAACAGGTGCGGGCGTCTCATCGGCCGTCCTTCCGCGAAGGTGGAACACCATCGCCGGGACATACGCGGCCGCAGACGCCGGAAGTTCAACGCGAAGGCGCGGGCCTTGAATTCACGACATCTCAGAGCATCAACCGCTCGGCGGCGGCGGCGCGGACCTGCCGGTCTTCGGCCGGATCCGAACGCAGACGGTGCAGCCGCAACCGGGTCTCGTCGGTGAACGGGGCGGCCGAGGCGGCCACCCGCCGGGTGTCGTCCTCACAGTCCCACAGCGCTTCGACGGCGTAGGACTCGGCGGTGTGGGGTGCGGTGCGGGTCAACGCGACCAGCACGCGGGGCCGCAGATAGGAGTAGGCCGATTCGGTCCAGATGCGTTTCAGCAGCGGCACGGCCTCACCGGCGCGGAGCCGGCCCAGGCCCTCCACGGGGCCGGCGGCGGCGCCCCAGGACCGGCGCGCCACCGCGGCCTCCAGCTCGGCCATGAGGATGGGGATGTCCTGCCGGGTGCCGTGCTGGGCCAGGATGCACAGCGCGATTTCCGCGCAGCCGGTGTGGGCGCGCGCCCATGCGCGGGCTCTGGGCAGCGCCTGTGAGCCGTATTCCCGCAGCGCCCGGCATAGCGCGCCCTCCCACCGCCCGTGACGTTGCGGCAGCAGTTCCTCGGCCAGGTCCAGCAGCGCCGGGGTGCGCCGCCGGCCCAGTTCGAAGATCGCCGCCACCGCCCCGTCGTCGTCGCGTCGCCGGGCCAGGTCCAGCAGCTCGGAGTCGGATCTGGCGGTGCGGTCCCCGCCGTCCTCTTCCCAGGCCGGACGGGCCTTGCCCGCCCCCGCCGTCCCTTCGCGCCGCCGGCGCAGGGCGGCGGCGATCTGCGGCCGCCGGCGGGCCCACTGCTGCAGCACCGGGTTGTCCGGGTCGGTGATCAGCCAGTCCAGGTCGGGTTCGTCACAGCGGGAGACCACCAGCTCATCCAGCCCCTCGGCGAGCGCCGGATCGCCCAGCCCGATCAGCGCGTCCACCGCCTCAAACCACAGCTCGCCCTCTTCGGCGCAGGTCCGCAGCGCCGCGGCCGCCTCCCGCCGGCTCAGCCGGACCAGCTCGGTCAGCACCTCCAGGGCCAGCCGTCCCCGCCACTCGTCGCCGCCGGAGGGCTCCAGCAGGAACTCGCCGATCGGCGCGGCCGGCAGCTCCAGATCGACCACCAGGCGGGCGTAGTACAGGCCGCGCGCCTCCACCTGGCGATCCCAGCGCGGATCGCGCCGTATGCAGTCGAAGACCAGATCGCCCGCGCCCTTGTGGTCCGCCGCCCGGCGCGCACCCCTGCCCAGGCCGCGCTGCAGCTGCCCGTGCAACGTGTCCGCTGATTCGATGACGACCCTGTTCACTGCGCCAATATGCGCAGACGACCGCAGACCGGGCAAGTGCTATTCGCCGCCGGCGGCCCTTGCGGTCAGATCTTCCGCTGGGCGATCCAGGAGGCGTACAGATCGGCGTAGACGCCCTCCTGGGCGACCAGCTCGGCGTGCGGGCCGCGCTGCACCAGCCGCCCCCGGTCGAACACCAGCACCTCATCGGCGTTCTCGGCGGTCGAGAGCCGGTGGGCGATGGTGACGGAGGTGCGGCCGCGGGTGACGCTCTCCAGCGCCTGCGCGATGCGCATCTCGGTGGCCGGGTCCACCGCCGAGGTCGCCTCGTCCAGCACCAGCAGGTCCGGGTCGGCCAGGTAGGCGCGGGCCAGCGCCACCAGCTGCCGCTCGCCGGCCGACAGCGACTCGCCGCGCTGGCCCACCGGGGTGTCCAGCCCGCGCGGCAGGCCCTCCAGCCAGTCGGCCAGCCCCAGCTCCGCCAGCGCCCGCCGCAGCTCCTCGTCACTGGCGCCGGGACGGCCGTAGCGGATGTTGTCGCCCAGCGAAGCGTCGAACAGGAACCCGTCCTGGGGCACCATCACGATCCGCTCCCGCAGCGAGGAGAAACGCACCCGGTCCAGCGGCACCCCGTCCACCAGCACCCGGCCCCGCACCGGGTCCATCAGCCGGGTCAGCAGTTTGGCGAAGGTGGTCTTGCCCGATCCGGTCTCGCCCACCACCGCCACCCGGGAGCGGGGGGCGATGTCCACCGACACGTCCTTCAGCACCATCGGCCCGCCCGGGTAGGCGAAGGAGACGTTCTCAAAGCGCACCGCGACGGGCCCGCGCGGCAGCTCCCGCCCGCCGGACCCCGGGTCGGCCACGTCCGGCTCGGTGTCCAGCACGTTCAGCACCCGCCGCCAGCCGGCGATGGCGTTCTGCGCCTCGTTGAGCACCTCGGTGGCGACCTGCATCGGCCCCACGAACAGCGTCACCAGGAACATGAACGCCACCAGCTCCCCGGCGGTCAGATGCCCGCCCACGCCCAGCAGCGTGCCCGCCACCACCACGGCGGCGGTGGCCACCGCCGCCACCAGCTCGCTGGAGGGAAACGTCAGCGCCACCAGCCCCTGGGCGTGGGTCTGCGCCTTGCGGTAGGCCTCCACCGACTCGTCGACGCGCCGGGCGGTGCGCTCCTCGGCGGCGTACGCCCGGATGACCGGCGCCCCCACCACCGACTCGCCGATCGCCGCCAGCATGTCCCCGGCGCGTTCCCGCACCCGCAGGTAGGCGTTCGACAGCAGCCGCTGGAAGTGCCGCAGCGCCAGCGCCAGCGGCAGGAACGACGCCCACACCAGCAGCGCCAGCGGCCAGGAGTAGATCGCCATCAGCGCGCTGGCCACCACCAGCTGACCCACCGACACGATGATCATCAGCCCGCCCCACTGCATGAACTGGCTGATCTGGTCGACATCGCCGGTCACCCGCGACACCAGCGAGCCGCGCCGCTGGCTGCTTTGGGTCAGCATGGACAGGTCGTGCACGTGCCGGAACGCCTTGATGCGCAAGGTGGCCAGCCCGCCCTCGGTGGTCTTGTACAGCCGGACGTTCATCAGGTACGCCGACAGCGCCGTCACCACCACGACGACGGCCGACACCAGCACCGCCCGCCGGATGAAGGCCACATCCGGGCCGCCGGGGGCGGCCAGCCCCCGGTCGATGGTCTGCTGGATCGCGATCGGCACCACCACCCGCCCGGCGGTGGCCACCAGCGCCAGCAGCAGCGTGACCGGCAGCCCCACCCGGAACTCCGGGCTCAGCCGCAGCCCCCGCCGCAGCGTGCTGAGCGCGCCTTCGCCGGCGGCGCCCTCGTTCAGCCCCGCCTCCGCCGTCTGCGCACCGCTCACCGGCCTGCCCCTTTCCCCTCGGGTGCGACCCCGCGCCCGCTGATCACGCGGTCACCTCCTCGCCGTGCGCGGCCCGGCGCTCGGCCTCGGCCCGTTCGTAGGCGTTGACCAGCTCGCGGTAGCCCGCGCAGCGTTCCAGCAGCTCGGCATGGGCGCCGCGGTCCACCACCCGGCCGCGTTCGAGGTAGACGACCTCGTCGGCCAGCGCGATCGTCGCCTTGCGGTAGGCCACCACGATCACCGTGGCCCCGGCGCCGGCGTCCTGGGCGGCCCGCAGGCCCTGCAGGATCCGGGCCTCCACCTGCGGGTCGACGCTGGAGGTGGCGTCGTCGAGCACCAGCAGGCGGGGACGGCGCACCAGCGCCCGGGCCAGCGCCAGGCGCTGGCGCTGCCCGCCCGACAAGGTGGCGCCGCGCTCGCCGACCCGGGTGTCCAGCCCCTCCGGCAGCGCCGCCACGAACCCGTCGGCCTGCGCCAGCCGCAGCGCCTGCCAGATGCGCTCATCGGGGATGTCGGCGCCCAGCGTCACGTTGCCGCGCACGGTGTCGTCGAACAGGAACGTCTGCTGGGGCACCAGCGCCGCGGTGGCGGCCACCGCGCCGCGCGCGGCCCGCCGGGCGTCGATCCCATCCAGCAGCACCGTGCCCTCGTCCGGGTCCACCAGCCGCACCAGCAGGCTGGTCAGCGTCGACTTGCCCGAGCCGGTCGGCCCCACCACCGCGATGGTGCGGCCCGGCTCGACGCTCAGCGACACATCGTGCAGCACGCGCGCCCCGCCTTCCGCACCGGCGTAGGCGAAGCGCACCCGCTCGACCTGCAGGCCGGCCGGGCCCTCCCCGTCCAGGGGGTGCTCCCCATAGGGCAGCGACCCGGAGGCGTCCAGCACCTCCCGCACCCGCTGCCAGCCGACCACGCTGCGCGGGATCTCCGCCAGCACCCAGCCCAGCGCCCGGATCGGCCAGGCCAGCAGGGTGAACAGGTACGACACGCCCACCAGATCGCCGGCGTTGAGCGCGCCGGACTCCAGGCGCACCGAGCCGACCAGCAGCACCGCCAGCACGCCCAGCGTCGGCAGCGCCTCCAGCAGCGGGTCGAACATCCCCCGGACGCGGCCGACCGCCACGTTGGCGTCGCGCAACCGCCGGGCCCGATCGGTGAACCGCTCGGTCTCGGCGCGTTCGCGGCCCAGCGTCTTGACCACCAGGGCGCCTTCGAAGCTTTCGTGCGCCACCTCGCTGACCTCGGCCCGCAGCTGCTGGGCGCGCGCCGCCAGCGGCGACAGGCGGCGCTGGTAGACCACGTTGAGCAGCGCGATCGCCGGGAACACGCAAAAGCCCACCAGCGCCACCGGCACGTCCACCGCCAGGATGGAGACCGCCGCCACCAGCAGCATGAACGCCACGCCCACCGCCATCGGCAGCGGCGCCAGCGGCGCCCAGGCGGCCTCCACGTCGGCGTTGGCGTTCGACAGCAGCTGGCCGGTGGGGTGCCGGTGGTGCCAGGCCAGCGGCAGCCGCAGGTACTGGCGGGTCACCGCCCGGCGGTAGCGCGCCTGCATCCGGTACTGCATCAGCCCGGCGTAGAACCGCCGCCCGGCCACGCCCAGCGCCTTGAGCACCGCCACGCCGACGATCGCCAGCGCGGCCGCCGCCAGCGCGCCGGCGCCCGCCCGGCCCTGCCGCAGCGCCGGCAGCACCACCTGCTCGGTGGCCCAGCCCAGCACCCAGGCGCTGGCCACGGTCATCGCCGCATACAGCGCGCTGGCCGTCACGGCGAGGGCGAACACGCGCGGCTCGGCCCTGATGGCGACCCACAGGACCCGCAGGCCCTCGCGCAGGATCCTCGGCTCGACCTTCGGCCCTGCTGGCACAGCATCCTCCCGTCCGATGGCGGGGCCTGCACGGCCCGAGCGTGGGGTGAATGGGACCCTTCGACCCGCTCATGCCTACCATCCCGGGCCGACGGATTATTCCCCGCCGCCGCTGCGGCGGCCGCCGCCGGGGCCCGGGCGGCCCGCCGCGGCGCCCGCCGGGGGCGCAAGACGCCGGAATCGGCGCCCCGGGGGTGCTCTCGCCACCGGATCCGCACGGCGCCCTTCCCGGGATCACCGTTCACGCGGCCGGGCCGGAGCGATGGACATGATGGTCTTTTACTGGCAAACAGGTGAAAACAGTACGTATTTTCCCTGGGTAAAGTCACGGTCAGGAGAGCCTTCGTCGCCTCCGGAAAACGCCGTGCACCCGGCGCGCGGCCGCCCGGCGCCCCGGCTTCGCCGGTTCCGCCGAAATCCGATGCGCCGTCTTCTCCGCTTCGCCCCCAAGCGGTGATACGGTGGAGTCGTCGGTTGCAGTCGTAAGTTCCCGATCGTTTGCAAGAACGCCCGCGGACTGATGGCAGCGGGCGTTTTGGCTTTCCGGGACGGTGCCGGGGGCGAGAACGTTCCGCAGCGACCGCACCGGGCCCGCGAGGTGCGGACCGGAAGTTTTGCTGCAAGGAGAAAGACATGCCCCAGCAGGGCACCGTGAAGTGGTTCAACGCCGAGAAGGGCTACGGCTTCATCGCCGTCGACGGTGACGGGCCGGACGTGTTCGTGCACTACTCGGCGATCCAGTCGTCCGGTTACCGCACCCTCGACGAGAACCAGCGCGTCGAGTTCGAGGTGACCCAGGGCAGCCGGGGGCCGCAGGCCGACCAGGTCCGTCCCCTGTAACACCCGACGATCTTCCGCCGGGCCCCGCACCCACCGGGTGCGGGGCCCGATGCGCGTCTCAGGCGCGCCGCCGATCCGAGCACGCCCGCACCGGGGGCACAATGGAGGACATGTCCGAGCGACCATCCGGCCTGGATCCCAAAATCGCCGCGCGCCTCAAGCGCGACCCCAACGGGCTGGTGCCCGCCATCGCCCAGCAGTACGACACCGGCGAGGTGCTCATGCTGGCGTGGATGGACGATGAGGCCCTGCACCGCACCCTGACCACCGGGCGCGCCACCTACTGGTCGCGCAGCCGCCAGGAGTACTGGGTCAAGGGGGAGACCTCCGGGCATCAGCAGTGGGTGAAGTCGGTGGCGCTGGACTGCGACGGCGACGCCATCTTGCTGAAAGTCGACCAGGTCGGCCCCGCCTGCCACACCGGTGACCGCACCTGCTGGGACTCCGATGTGCTGGAGGCCGTGGTCGGCGAGCGTCCCGAAAGCTGACCGTGCGACCGCGCCGTGAACGGGCCGGCGCGGCGCTGGCCGGTGCGGCCGGCGCCGCCCTGGTGCTGCTGGCCGGGGGCCGGCAATGGGCCGCCGTCCGTGCGCACGGCGCTCTCACCCCCGTGGAACAGACGCTGACCGGCGGCGAGCTGGCCGGCGCGGTCACCGCGCTGGGATGGGCGGGACTGGCCGCGCTGGCGGCGCTGCTCGCCACCGGGGGCTGGGCCCGCCGCGCCGTCGGGGCGCTGCTGGTGCTGCTGGGCGCCGCGGCGGCCTGGAGCGCGGCCGGCGCGGTCCGCCACGCCCACGTCCTGGCCGTCGCCGAGGAGCGCAGCGCGCTGCTGCGCCTGAGCGGCGAGGCGGCGGTCGACGTCTCCCGGTGGTGGGCGGTGGCGGCGGCCGGCGGGGCGCTGCTGGCCGTCACCGGGGCGCTCGCCGTGGCCCGCGGGCACCGCTGGCCCGGCCTGTCGGCCCGCTACGAGCGGCCCGGCGCCGTCCCGGCGTCCGCCCGCCCGGCGCGCCCGGCGCCCGCCGCCGACGATCCGGTCGGGCTGTGGAAGTCACTGGACCGCGGTGAGGACCCCACGGCAGACGACGGGTGAGGACGGAAGGCAGGCCGCGACCATGAGGAACCCGATGTCCGCTGAGCACGCCGCCGCGGCGGCGGCCCCCTTCGGGAACTGACCGGCCATGAAAGAGCGCGGCGGGCTGGTCCTGCTGGCCGAGCACGAGCCGGGGGTGGCCGAACTCGGCCGCCGCTACCTGGTGCGGGCCGGTTTCGAGGCCGAACTGGAACACGACCCCGGCCGGGCGCCCGGCACCGTCGCCCGGCTGCGGCCGGACGCGGTCGTGCTGGACCTGTCGGCGGCCCGGCCGCCGGAAGAGCTGTACCGCAAGGTCGCCGACGCCGCGGCGGGCGCGCCGGTGGTGTGCGTGGTCGGCGGCGACCAGCCCACCGACCTGGGCGACCCGCACCTGCCCACGCTGGTGCGCCCCTTCGGGCCGCGGGTGCTGGTGGAGGCGGTCTCCCTGGCGCTGCGCGGACGCGGCGGGGACGACGACTCCCACGTGCTGCAGGTCGGGGCGGTCAGCCTGGACCCCAGGGCCCGCACCGTCACCGCCGGGGACCGCGCCGTCACGCTCACCGCCACCGAGTTCGACCTGCTGTGCTTTCTGATGGGGCGGCCCGGCCGGGTGTTCACCCGCGAACAGCTCCTGGAGGCCGCCTGGGAGCCGGGCGTCAGCGCCGGCAACCGCACCGTCGACGTCCACATCGCCCAGCTGCGCGCCAAGCTCGGCGAGGCCAGCCCGATCCGCACCGTCCGCGGCGTCGGCTACGCCGTCGACCCCTGACGCGCCGTCCCGGCGGCCCGTCCGCGGCGGCATAGGCTGAAGGCATGGCGCAGGTCGGTGCGGGCCCCTCGGGAAGCCCGGCGCGCAGGCTGAGAGGGCCGCTGGCGGTCCTGGCCGCGGCGGGTGCGGCGGTGCTGCTGGTCGCCACCGTGGACCCGCACGAAAGCGGCCACTACCCGCCCTGCCCGCTGCTGGCCGCGACCGGGCTGTACTGCCCGGGCTGCGGCGCGCTGCGCATGATCCACTCCCTGGCCCACGGGGACCTCGCGGCGGCCTTCGGGCGCAACCCCCTGCTGTTCGTGCTGCTGCCGTTCCTGGGCTACCTGTGGGTCCGGTGGGCGGTGCTGTCGGCGCGCGGCCGGCCGATGGCCTCCCTGCTGCTGCGCCCGGGGGTCGCTTACGTTCTTGTCGGGGTCGTGGTGGTGTACTGGGTGGTCCGAAACCTGCCCTTCGCATCGGCGCTGGCGCCATGAACCGCCCTGTATCCGGGTCGGGTGGCGGGACGGGCGGCGTCTCGGGCTACGATCAGTGAACGCACCATCCGCGAACAAGGGGGCCCTACCTGTGAGTGTGCTCGAGGAGATCCTGGAAGGGGTCCGAGCCGATCTCGCCGAACGGCAGGCGGCGGTACCGCTCGACGCGCTCAAGGAGAAGGCCGCCGCCGCACCGCCGCCGCGCGACGCCATCGCCGCGCTGCGCTCCGACGGGGTGTCGGTGATCGCCGAGGTCAAGCGCTCCAGCCCGTCCAAGGGCGCGCTGGCCGCCATCGCCGACCCGGCCGCGCTGGCCCGCGACTACGAGGCCGGCGGCGCCAAGGTCATCAGCGTGCTCACCGAGCGCCGCCGCTTCGGCGGCAGCCTGGCCGACCTGGCCGAGGTGCGCGCCAACGTCGACGTGCCGCTGCTGCGCAAGGACTTCATCGTCACCTCCTACCAGCTGTGGGAGGCCCGCGCCTACGGCGCCGACCTGGCACTGCTGATCGTGGCCGCCCTGGAGCAGGACGCGCTGGTGTCGCTGGTGGAACGGGCCGAGTCGATCGGGCTGGTCCCGCTGGTGGAGGTGCACACCGAAGAGGAGCTCGCCCGGGCCCTGGAGGCCGGCGCCAAGGTCATCGGCGTCAACGCCCGGGACCTGAAGACCCTCCAGGTGGACCGCGGAGTGTTCGCCCGGCTCGCCCCGCTGATCCCTCGGGACGTGGTCAAGGTCGCCGAGTCCGGGGTGCGCGGCCCGCACGACCTGCTGGCCTACGCCTCCGCCGGCGCGGATGCGGTGCTGGTGGGGGAGAGCCTGGTGACCGGGCGCGACCCGCGCACGGCCGTCGCCGACCTGGTCGCGGCCGGCGCGCACCCGGCGCTGCGCCAGGGGAAGTAGGGCCGCGGTCATGCCCGCCGAGCCGCTGCGCGAGCGATGGTGCGCTTATCCGATCCATCTTTGACCCGGGTAAGCCTTACTTCCACGACAGGACCGACCATGACCATCGACGTCGCGCGCGGCGCCGCCAGCGCGCCTGTGAGCCTTCCCGATTCCGCCGGCCGCTACGGCCGCTTCGGCGGCAGATTCGCCCCCGAAGCGCTGATGGCCGCGCTCGATGAGCTGACCGAGCAGTTCCAGGCCGCCATGGCCGACCCCGCCTTCACCGGCGAGCTGGACCGGCTGCTGGCCGACTACGCCGGCCGGCCCAGCCTGCTCACCGAGGCCCGCCGCTTCTCCGAGCACGCCGGCGGCGCCCGCATCCTGCTCAAGCGCGAGGACCTCAACCACACCGGCTCCCACAAGATCAACAACGTGCTGGGGCAGGCGCTGCTGACCCGCCGCATGGGCAAAAAGCGGATCATCGCCGAGACCGGCGCCGGCCAGCACGGCGTGGCCACCGCCACCGCCGCCGCCCTGCTGGGGCTGGAATGCACCGTCTACATGGGCGAGGTCGACACCCGGCGCCAGGCCCTCAACGTCGCCCGCATGCGGATGCTCGGCGCCGAGGTCGTCCCGGTCACCACCGGCAGCCGCACCCTCAAGGACGCCGTCAACGAGGCCTTCCGCGACTGGGTCGCCACCGTGGACGACACCCACTACTGCATCGGCTCGGTCATGGGCCCCCACCCGTTCCCGATGATGGTCCGCGACTTCCACCGCGTCATCGGCACCGAGGCCCGCAACCAGGTGCTGGAGCTGACCGGCCGGCTGCCGGACGCGGTCGCCGCCTGCGTGGGCGGCGGCTCCAACGCCATCGGCATCTTCCACGCCTTCATCCCCGACGCCCAGGTGCGGCTGTACGGCTTTGAGGCCGGCGGCGACGGCGTGCAGACCGGCCGGCACGCCGCCACCCTGACCGGCGGCTCCCTGGGCGTCATCCACGGCATGCGCACCTTCCTGCTGCAGGACGAGGAGGGCCAGACCCTGGAGACCCACTCGGTGTCGGCCGGGCTGGACTACCCGGGCGTCGGCCCCGAGCACGCCTGGCTGCACGACACCGGACGCGCCGTCTACCAGGCGGTCAGCGACGCCGAGGCGATGGACGCCTTCGCCCTGCTGTGCCGCACCGAGGGCATCATCCCGGCCATCGAGTCCGCCCACGCCCTGGCCGGGGCGCTGCGGATCGGCCCGCAGCTGGCCGCCGAGCTCGATGAGGAACCGGTCATCGTGGTGTGCCTGTCGGGCCGCGGCGACAAGGACATGCACACCGCCGCCCGCTGGTTCGGCTTCGTCACCGGGGAGGACGTGACGGGAGAGGAGAACGCCCAGTGAGTGCGACCGTCGCGTTCGAGAAGGCCAAGGCCGAGGGCCGCGCCGCCCTCGTCGGCTACCTGCCCGCCGGGTTCCCCTCCCACCAGGGCGCCATCGCCGCCGCCACCGCCATGGTCGAGGCCGGCTGCGACATCATCGAGGTCGGCCTGCCCTACAGCGACCCGCTCATGGACGGCCCCACCATCCAGGACGCCGTCCACCGGGCGCTGACCGGCGGCACCCGCGTCGCCGACGTGCTGCGCACCGTCGAGGCGATCGCCGCCACCGGCGCGCCCACGCTGGTCATGACCTACTGGAACCCCATCGACCGCTACGGTGTGGACGCCTTCGCCCGCGACCTGAAGTCGGCCGGCGGGGCGGGGCTGATCACCCCCGACCTCACCCCGGAGGAGGCCGAGCCCTGGCTGGCCGCCTCCGACGCCCACGACCTGGATCGCGTCTTCCTGGTCGCGCTCACCTCCACCGAGGAGCGCCTGACCAAGATCACCAACGTGTGCCGGGGCTTCGTCTACGCCGCGTCCCTGATGGGCGTCACCGGCACCCGCAGCGCCGTGAACACCGGCGCCCCGGGCCTGGTGGAGCGGACCCGCAAGGTGCTCGACCGGCGCCCGCCCGAGGCGCCCGCGCTGCCGATCGGGCTGGGCCTCGGGGTGAGCAACGGGGAGCAGGCCGCCGAGGTCGCCTCCTTCGCCGACGGGGTGATCGTCGGGTCGGCGTTCGTGCGGCGGCTGCTGGACGCCCCCGATGAGGCCTCCGCCGTCCGCGCCGTCGGCGAGTTCGCCGCCGAACTGGCCGAAGGCGTGCGCCGGGGCGCCTGAGCGGGCCGGGCGGAACCCACGATCGCGGCGGCGGGCCTTTCGGCCCGCCGCCGCGCGCATACGGCCGCGGACACGCCAGGGCGGGTACGGCCGGGGACCGGCGGGTGCCCGTGGGAGGATGGCCCCGGCGCTGACGCCCCGCTTATGCGGAGCCGGTTAGCGTACGGTCGGATACATCCGCGTCCATCAATGGGGAAGGCGACGCGACGGTGGTCACAGACAAGGCGCGAGACAAGGCGCGCGATGCGACGGGCATCCCCGACGCCGCACCCTCGCCGTCCGGCGGCCCGCCGCCCTGGACGCTGCCCGCGGTGACGTTCGCCCTGACGGTGCTGCTGGCCTGGGCGGCCTGGGCCAAGGTCGCCCAGCAGTGGGCGGGGATCGCCGGGGGAGCGGCGCTCATCGCCCTGCTCGGCTGGGCCGCCGCCACCGGACGCGCCGCCGACCAGATGACCACCGCCGCCGCCCGCGCCGGGCTGGCGGTGGTGCTGGGCTGGGCCGGCCTGGCCAAGGCCACCGAGCCCCCGGCGCTGCAGGAACTGGCGGTCGAGTCCTACCAGCTGCTGCCGGAGGGGCTGATCACCCCGGTCGGCGTCGGGCTGCCGATCCTGGAGATCGTGCTGGCGGCGCTGCTGCTGGCCGGGTTCGCCACCCGGTTCAGCGGGGCGCTGTCGGGCCTGCTGATGGTGGTGTTCATCGTCGGGATCGCCTCCGCCTGGGCGCGCGGACTGAAGATCGACTGCGGCTGCTTCGGCGGCGGCGGCCAGATCGACGACCCGCCCTACCTCGGTGAGATCATGCGCGACCTGGGCTTTTTGGCGCTGGCGGCGTGGGTGGCCGCATGGCCCCCCGGCAGGTTCGCGCTGGACCGCAAGATCGGTCTGTACCAGGACTGAAAAGGCCGCGGGGCCCGCGGAGGGCGGCCGGCGCCTCTTCGCGCGCCCGGCCGCGGCTGTGAACGTGCAAAAGGAGAGATAGGTCGATGAGCAAGGCCGAGCGCTATCGCAACGCCCGCGAGCGGCTGGCCGAGCAGCGCCGCCGTGAGGAACAGCGCCGCAAGCGGCTGCGCGCCCTGCTGGTCAGCGGCGGCGCGATCGCGCTGATCGCCGTCGTGGTGGTCGCGGTGGTGCTGGTGCGGGCCGGCGGCGACGACGGCGAGGCGGTGGCGACCGCGCCGGTGTCGCGGCAGTCCGACGGGTCGATCGTGATGGCCCAGCCGGGGGTCACCGGCCCGGTGCTGGAGATTTACGAGGACTTCCAGTGCCCGGCGTGCCAGAAGTTCGAAGAGGCCACCGGCAAGACCATCAAGCAGCTGGCCGCCGACGGCGAGGTCAAGGTCATCTACCGGCCGTTCTCACTGTTCCGGGCCTCCCCCGAGCCGACCCGGGGCAACTCGCTGCGGGCGTTGAACGCCTCGCTGTGCGCCCCGGCCGACAAGTGGCTGGCCTACCACGACAAGCTGTTCGAAGAGCAGGGCCCCGAGAGCCGGACCGGCTTCAAGAACGACGACCTGATCGACTGGGCCGCGGACGTCGGCATCACCGGCGAGGCGTTCGAAAAGTGCGTCAAGAACACCGAGCGGCAGTCGCTGGTGGACCAGGCCAACGACATCGCCGACAAGGCCGGTGTGCAGAGCACCCCCTGGGTCGCCCTCAACGGCAACAAGCTCGGCGACGTGGCCGTCTTCACCCCCGAGGGCATGCGCGAGGCCGTCCGGAACGCGCCGGCCTCCCCGGCGCCCTCCTCCGGCTGACCCGCAGACGAACCGACGGGGCCTGATGACGGGCATGGCCCGCCATCAGGCCCCGTCCATGACGCCGGACGGCCGCGCCGCTGAAGGCGCACCCCGCCTCCCGCCACCGGCGGACGCGGCCCCGGCCGGGACCGCCCTCCGGCAAGACCGGGTGATCAAGCTGGGCGACCGGCCCTGACCACCGGGCGGAAAGCGGTAACGTCAACGCTCATGCAGCCGCTTGCGACGATTCCAAGCCCCGCCGAGGGGGTCTGGCACCTCGGGCCCATCCCCATCCGCGCCTACGCCCTGATGATCATCGCGGGCATCGTGGTCGCGGTCTGGCTGGGCGAACGGCGCTGGGCCGCCAAGGGCGGCACCCCCGGCGTGGTCATCGACGTGGCCGTGTGGGCGGTGCCGTTCGGCCTGCTCGGCGGACGGCTCTACCACGTGATCACCGACTGGCAGCGTTACTTCGGCGACGGCGGCGACCCGGGCCGCGCCGTGCGGGTCTGGGAAGGCGGGCTGGGCATCTGGGGCGCCATCGCCCTGGGCGCCCTGGGCGCCTGGATCGGCTGCCGCCGCCGCGGCGTGTCGGTGCTGGCCCTCGGCGACGCCATCGCCCCCGGCCTGGCGCTGGCCCAGGCCATCGGACGCTGGGGCAACTGGTGGAACCAGGAACTGTACGGCCGGCCCCTGAACACCTGGTGGGCCTTGGAGATCGACCCCGAGCACCGTCCCAGGATCCCCGGCACCAGCGCCATCGACCCCCGCTACGCCGACGTGGCCACCTACCATCCGACGTTCCTGTACGAGTCGCTGTGGTGCGCGGGATTGGCGCTGGTGGTGACCTGGGCGGGCCGCCGCTTCACCCTCACCCACGGCCGCACCTTCGCCCTCTATGTCGCCGGCTACACCGTGGGCCGCTTCTGGATCGAGTGGCTGCGCATCGACGAGGCCCACGTGATCGCGGGCCTGCGTCTCAACGACTGGACGTGCCTGGTCGTCTTCGCCGGCGCGGTCGCCTACCTGTGGCTGGCCCGCAACCGGACCTCGCCTGAGGCCGTCACCGTCAAGGACCCCGCCGCCCCGCCCGCGGAGACCGGGCGGGACCGGCCCGCCGCATCCCGGGAGTCCGCGGCCGGCACGGCCCCGGCGCCCGGGACGCAGGGCGAAGCCATCGCGGCCGGATCGGCTTCAGACCCCGCCGAGCGCTCCGAACCCGAGACGACGCCCGGGCCGGCTTCGCCGTCCCCGGCGGCCGAGCGGCCCGAACCCGCGTCCGAGCCGACCGGATCCGCTCCGGCCTCCGGCGAGCGGGCCGAGCCTGCCTCGGAGGCGGGAGACGGAGCGACTGCGGCCGGGGCCGGCTCAGTGCCCGAGGCGGAGGACGAACCGGCCGTGACCGGCTCCGGGCCGGGGCTTGCGTCCGGAACGGAGAAGGAACCGTCCGCGGCCGGGACGCAGGCCGCCACCGAGACCGGGGAGCGGCCTGAGCCCGCCTCCGCGCCGCCGGGCGAGCCGGACGAGGCGGAAGACACCGCCGGCGAGCGAGCCGCCTCCGAGCCGGCCGGGCAGAATGAGTCGTCGACCGGGGACGGACCCGCTCCCGGAACCGCTGCGGCCGGTGGCCCGCCGGAGGAGACTTCCGACGCCCGGGCCGCGGACGGGGGTGGGACGCCCGGCGAGGGGAAGGGAGCGCAACGGGCCGGCCGTACGGCCGAGCCCGCCGAGGACGCCCGCTGAGGAGCCGGACCGAAGGATGAGAGCGTGAGCACCACCGCCCACACCTCCGGACATGAGCATCGCGACGTCACCGGCGGGTGGCTGCGGCCGGCGGTATTCGGCGCGATGGACGGGCTGGTGTCCAACTTCGCCCTGATCGCCGGGGTCGCCGGGGGCGGGGTGAAGCCGTCGGTGGTGGTGCTGGCCGGGTTGGCGGGACTGGCCTCCGGGGCCTTCTCCATGGGAGTGGGAGAGTACGTCTCGGTGGCCTCTCAGGCGGATCTGGCCCGGGCCGAGATCGAGGTGGAGCGGCGGGAGCTGGACCGCCATCCCCAGGCCGAGCTGGCCGAGCTGACCGACCGGCTGGTGGCGCTGGGGGTGGAGCGGGAGGTGGCCGCCGAGGCCGCCCGGCAGATCTCCCGCGACCCCCGCCAGGCCCTGCGCGTCCACGCCCGCGACGAGCTGGGCGTGGAGCCCGGCCGCCTGCCGTCCCCGCTGCTGGCGGGTGTCTCCTCCTTCCTGGCGTTCTCGGTGGGCGCGGTGCTGCCGGTGATTCCCTACCTGCTGGGGGCGAGCGCCCTGTGGCCGGCGGCCCTGGTGGCGGCCGCCGGCCTGTTCGGGGCCGGGGCGCTGGTGGCGCAGGTGACGGCCCGTCCCTGGTGGTTCTCCGGGCTGCGCCAGCTGGCCTTCGGCGCGGCCGCCGCCGCGGTCACCTACCTGGTCGGCTCGCTCATCGGCGTCGCCGCGCTGTGATCAGTCCGGCAAAGGGATGTAATGGCCTTTTCGGTACGCCGAAGGCCGCCGGCCGATAGGCTCACCGCTGCTGATCCACGTTGGTGAACCGGAGGCGAAGTGAGCGGATCGGGCTCACCCATGACCACGCACCAGGCCGAAGAGGACTTCCGGCCGACCGACCGGTCCCGGCGCCCCGAGCCGGGCCGCTCTAAGAAACCGCTGCTGATCGGCGCCGTGGCCGCGGTGGCCGTCATCGCGGTCGCGGTGGCGGCGGTGCTGATGATGGGCGGCGGCGACGAAAAAGGCGGCGGCGCGCAGGCCACCGTCCTGCCGACCGTGTTCACCCCCTCCATGGCCAACCGGGACACCGCCAGGCTCGGCAGCCGCACCGCCGATCCCCGGCCGCTGAACGAAGGCGAGGTGTTCACCCCCGCGGTCAAGACCGTCACCTACCGCAAGTACGCCTTCACCCTGGCCGGCTCGGACGTCTCAGCCGACTGCAAGGCCGTCACCTGGGGGGAGCGTCTCCAGGCCGACCTGGCCAAGTACGGCTGCAACCAGATCGTGCGCGGCGCCTACGTCAGCGGCGACAAAAAGCACGTGGGCCAGTTCATCGCCATCAACCTGGCCGACCAGGCGGGCGCCGAGCAGATCGTCCGCGACCTCAACCCCCAGGCCGAGGCCGGGTTCGTGGTGCCGCTGCAGGCGCCGGGGGTGAGCGACTTCGGCAAGGGCTTCAGCGCCGCCTACGCCCAGATCTACGGCCACTATGTGGTGATCGCCTGGGTGCAGCGGACCGGAGGCGAGCAGCCGGCCAACCTCAACGAGATGATCGACGTCAGTTTGGCGGTGGAGAAGCCCGGCGACTTCGTGTGGGCGCGGATGCAGCTGCTGCCGGACGCCAGGAGGACGAACTGACGGTCACGGCGGCGCTGCTCTGCGAGTATCCTCCCCCCACGTGAGAGACGACGAACCCGGCGCCCGGCGGGGCCGCCGGCCCACCGCCCGCCCCGCCGGACCGCCCGCGTCGGGTTCCCGGCGCGTTCCGGATGCCTCCGGACGGATGCGACGTCCGGGACCCGCCGCCGATCCCGGGCAGGAGGCCGGTTCCGGCCCGCCCCCGGGGTGGGGGAGCGGCGGGCGCCCCGTCGGCCGGCCCGGTCCGCGCCGCCCCTCCGGCCGCGGCCGTCCCGGCCGCGCCGACCGGCCCGAGCCCGCCGAACGCCCGGCACCCCGGCAGGCCTCTGTTCCCGCCGCCCGGCGCGGCCCCGGCAAGGCCGCCGGGGGCCTGCTGAAGGGCGCCTCCCAGAAACGATCCGGTCATAAGACGGCCGCCCGCCCGGCGGGCGTGGCGTTGCCCCGCTCCAAGGTCCTGCTGGCGGCGGCCGGCGCCCTGGCCGTCGTCGCCGCCGTGGTCGTGGTGACGATCCTCGTGGGAGGGGATGAGAACGCCTCCGGTCCCGCGGGGCCGCGGTCGTCGGTGGGCCGCCCGGCCGGCAGCGGCTCGGCGCCCTCCTCCTACTCCAGCTCTCCCTCCAGCTCCGTGTACGAGGGCATCGACCGGCGGGAAGAAGACAGCGAGCCGCTCACCGAGCAGGAGGCGTTCCCCGCCGCGGCCCGCAGCCTGACCGTCGCCGCCGCCCGCAGCCGGCTGCGCCTGGTCGGCGCCCGGGTGGACGGCGACTGCGCCGAGGCGGTCTGGGGCGCGGCGCTCGGCGAGGAGCTGCGCCGGGGCGGCTGCACCCAGGCCGTCCGCGGCATGTACGCCGACACCCGGCGGGGTTATGCGCTCAGCGTCACGATCTTCAACCTGGCCACCTCCGCCGACGCCGACCGGCTGGTGGAGGCGCTCGGCCGGGGCCGCGGCGGCTTCGTCCGGCCGCTGACCGACACCCCCGGCGGGGTCGTCGCCACCCCCACGGTCACCTTGCGGCCCTCGGGGTCCGCCACCGCCGGGGTGTACTCTCTGGCGGATTTCGGGCGGGGGTTCAGCATGGCCCGTGGGCTGGCGATGGGGCACTACGCGGTGATCGCCTGGGCGCAGCGGCTGGACGGCACCGGTGAGGAGACCGACGGGGCGCTGCTGGCGCTGCTGATCGAGGGCGGCAAGGCGCCGGCCGTGCTGGGCCGCGCCGCCGGCGTCAAGTAGCGGCATCGAATAGGAATATTTTCAGACCGTATCCTGGGGGAGGGCGCGGACCGCTCAGCCGGCCGAAACCCCACGTCGGGCGGGCTTGCGCCGCGATCGCCCCGGCCCTCCGGTGAGAACGATCACCGGAGGGGGTGATTTGCAACTGTTCCGTCCGGGTTATCCTGGTCTAAACCACTTGCCGGTGTCGCCGGGATGCGACGGGCGACGAAGCCCATCACGCGATCTGGCGTGGCTTCCGGACAACCGGGTATACCGGGCGACACCAGGGATCTCGTCGACCGGCCGCGGACGGGGGTGGTGCGCCGGACGGCGACGATCCCAGGCAGTGGGACAGTTTTCACATACTGAAAAAATGCAGCAGGGCCAGCGCCGTCCCGGACTGCACTGACACGTAAGCAGTGACACTACGACGGGAGGGTTGATGACGGCTGCTGCCCTCACACCTGGTACGCCCGAGCGTCAGGGCCTGTACGACCCGGCCCACGAGCACGACGCCTGCGGCGTCGGCATGGTGGCGGACCTGCATGGGCGCAAGAGCCACGACATCGTCGAAAAGGCCCTGACCGTCCTGCGCAACCTCGACCACCGCGGCGCGGTGGGCGCCGAGCCCGACGACGGCGACGGCGCCGGCATCCTCACCCAGATCCCCGACGCCCTCTTCCGCGAAGTCGTCGGCTTCGAGCTGCCCCCCGCCGGCCACTACGCGGTCGGCACCGCCTTCCTGCCCACCGACGGCGAGCAGCGCGCCGCCGCCGTCGCCCACATCGAGGCGCTGTGCGCCGAAGAGGGCCTGACCGTGCTGGGCTGGCGGGAACTGCCCCACGACCCCTCCTTCTGCGGCCCGGCCGCGCGGCGCACCATGCCGCACTTCGCCCAGCTGTTCGTCAAGGCCGCCGACGACGGCCCGCACGCCGGCAAGACCGGGCTGGAACTGGACCGCGTGGTGTTCTGCATGCGCGAACGCGCCGAGCAGGACGTGGCGGTCTACTTCCCCAGCCTGTCGTCGCGGACCATCGTCTACAAGGGGATGCTCACCACCCCGCAGCTGGAGCCGTTCTTCCCCGACCTGTCCGACCGCCGCTACGAGACCGCCATCGCGCTGGTCCACTCGCGCTTTTCCACCAACACCTTCCCCGCCTGGGAACTGGCCCACCCCTTCCGGTTCATCGCCCACAACGGCGAGATCAACACCGTCAAGGGCAACCGGAACTGGATGCGGGCCCGCGAGGCGCTGCTGAAGTCGGACCTGATCCCCGGCGACCTGTCGCGGATCTACCCGGTCATCGACATCGAGGCCAGCGACACCGCCTCCTTCGACGAGTGCCTGGAACTGCTGCACCTGGGCGGCCGGTCCCTGCCGCACGCGGTGCTGATGATGATCCCCGAGGCGTGGGAGAACCACACCGAGATGGACCCGGCCCGCCGGGCCTTCTATGAGTTCCACTCCACCCTCATGGAGGCCTGGGACGGCCCGGCCAGCGTCACCTTCACCGACGGCACCGTCGTCGGCGCCGTGCTGGACCGCAACGGCCTGCGCCCGGGCCGCTTCTGGGTCACCGACGACGGCCTGGTGGTGCTGGCCAGCGAGGCCGGCGTCCTGGACGACATTCCCCCGGGCAAGGTCGTCCGCAAGGGCCGCCTGCAGCCCGGCCGGATCTTCCTGGTCGACACCGCCGCCGGCCGCATCATCGAAGACGACGAGATCAAGGCGCAGCTGGCCGCCGAGCACCCCTACCGGCAGTGGCTGGAGGAGGGCCTGGTCCGCTTCGAGGAGCTGCCGCCCCGCCCGCGCCGCACCGAGGAGGCCCAAGAGCCGCTGCTCAAGCGGCAGCAGGCCTTCGGCTACACCTTGGAGGAGCAGCGGGTCATCTTGACGCCCATGGCCCGCACCGGCGCCGAGCCGGTCGGCTCCATGGGCACCGACACCCCGCTGGCGGTGCTCTCCCAGCGCCCCCGCCTGCTGTACGACTACTTCAAGCAGCTGTTCGCGCAGGTCACCAACCCGCCGCTGGACGCCATCCGCGAGGAGCTGGTCACCTCCCTGCAGTCCACCCTCGGCCCCGAGGGCAACCTGCTGGAGCCCGGCCCCCACTCCTGCCGGCGGCTGGTGCTGCCCACCCCGATCATCGACAACGACGAGCTCGCCAAGATCGTCCACATCAACGACGAGGGCGACCTGCCGCACCTGCAGGCCCACGTCGTCCACGGCCTGTACGAGGTCGACGGCGGCGGGCAGGCCCTGCAGGAACGGCTGGAGCAGATCTGCGCCGAGGTCTCCCGGGCCATCGACGACGGCGCCCGCATCATCGTGCTGTCGGACCGCGGCGCCGACGCCACCCGCGCCGCCATCCCCGCGCTGCTGCTGACCGGCGCCGTCCACCACCACCTCATCCGGGAGAAGTCCCGCACCCGCGTCGGGCTGGTGGTGGAGACCGGCGAGGCCCGCGAATGCCACCACATGGCGCTGCTCATCGGCTACGGCGCCTCCGCCGTCAACCCCTACCTGGCGCTGGAGACCGTCGAGGACCTGATCGCCGCCGGCAAGATCACCGGCGTGGAGCCCGCCAAGGCCGTGCGCAACATGGTCAAGGCCTACGGCAAGGGCGTCCTGAAGATCATGTCCAAGATGGGGGTGTCCACCGTCGCCTCCTACACCGGCGCCCAGATCTTCGAGGCCATCGGCCTCGGCGAAGAGGTCATCGAGCGCTGCTTCACCGGCACCACCTCCCGCCTGGGCGGCGTCGGCTTCGACGTGATCGCCCGCGAGGTCGCCGAACGGCACCGCCGCGCCTACCCGCGCGGCAACGCCCCCGCCCACCGCACCCTGGAGGTCGGCGGCGAGTACCAGTGGCGGCGCGAGGGCGAACCGCACCTGTTCAACCCCGAGACGGTCTTCAAGCTGCAGCACGCCACCCGCACCCGCCGCTACGAGATCTTCAAGGAGTACACCCGCCTGGTCGACGACCAGTCCGCCCGGCTGATGACGCTGCGCGGCCTGTTCCGCCTCAAGGAGGGCGTGCGCCCGCCGGTGCCGATCGAGGAGGTCGAACCGGTCAGCGAGATCGTCAAGCGGTTCTCCACCGGCGCCATGTCGTATGGGTCCATCTCCGCCGAGGCGCACGAGACCCTCGCCATCGCCATGAACCGCCTGGGCGGCAAGTCCAACACCGGCGAAGGCGGCGAGGATCCTGAGCGCTACACCCCCGACCCCAACGGCGACCTGCGCCGCAGCGCCATCAAGCAGGTGGCCTCCGGCCGGTTCGGGGTGACCGCCGAGTACCTCACCAACGCCGACGACATCCAGATCAAGATGGCCCAGGGCGCCAAGCCCGGCGAGGGCGGCCAGCTGCCCGGC